>Ga0302278_10001140_pt1 | contig 33127 bp, 25 predicted proteins | sample III_Bog_N3_2_FD_194543 | JGI IMG/M metagenome (GOLD analysis project Ga0302278, IMG submission 194543) | Peat permafrost microbial communities from Stordalen Mire near Abisko, Sweden - III_Bog_N3_2 | ecosystem: Environmental > Terrestrial > Soil > Wetlands > Peat | place: Sweden: Abisko... | reverse complement strand
GTACACCACCCCATTCGAGCCGCCCGGCGCCACAACCGACATCAGCGCCACGCTCGCCGCGCTGTTTTTCAGACCGCTCTGGTCGACCACCGTCAGCACCACCACATAGTCCCCGGCCGTCGTATACGTGTAGCTCGGCTTCGCGCCCGAGCCCGTCCCACCGTCCCCAAAACTCCACGCATAGGTCAGTACCTGGCCTTGCGGATCGCTCGAGCCGCTCCCATCCAGAGTCAGCGCCGTCCCCACCGTCCCGCTATACGGCCCACCCGCATTCGCCTTTGGGGGCCCCAACTGTTCGCTGCCGCCGCCCCCACCCAGATCGCCGCCACTCCCACAGCCCCCCAGCAACAGCAACCCGCACGTCGCGACCACAAAGCCGACCCGCATACCCGCTCTCCTGGCAATTCGCCCACAAGACTACCACCCGAACCCCACCCCACGCCCCCGAATTCGTCACTCACCACCGCACGCAGATGCCACCGTCATTCTGAATAGAAGAGGGCCGTCATTCTGAATAGAAAAGGGCCGTGATTCTGAATAGAAAGGGGCCGTCATTCTGACCAACGGGTCAGAATCTCTGTCGTTACCCTACTTGTCGCCGTCCTTTTGCTTGTCATTCCCGAAGGGAATCTGCTTCTGCCCACCTCACCGCCCGGCTGCCCATATCTCGCTTCTGAGATGCGGGATCAGACGCCCGCGCCACCTCAACCGCCAAACCGAACCACGATTCGGAAGGGCACGGCTTCAGCCGTGCAAAAAACAGCCGCGCCAAAGGCGTTTCCTCTCTGCCGAAGGCTGGAATGCAGCGCGCAGCGCGGAATGACCTGACTTGCCTTCTTCTACGCCTCCCACACTGCCGGCCGAGCGCCCAACATCTCTTTTGAAATGCGGTATCCCCTACGGACGCGTCCCCAGTTTGCTGCTCCCATCCGCCGTCGGCGTCGCCGGCAACCCCGCCGCAATCGGCGTAATCACCGGCGTACCCGCCCCAATAAACTCGGTTAGGAAGGATGGGTACCCGTACTGATTCCCAACCCAGACATCGCCTGAGCCGTCGATAGCGATGCCGGATGGATAGGCCACAGCGGCGGGAAAGTTATAGGGAGAGTCATAGAAACCTGCGCCCATGTAGCCATTCGCCCCGGAAATCGGTAAACCGGAGTTATAGAATTCAGACACACCCCCAAACGACTCGGTACTCGCGTAAGGGCTGCCCGCGTCGGCGACCCACACATTGCCCGCCCCGTCGATCGCGGCCTCCTCAGGGCCCCAGAACCCGCCGCCGGTGTAGCCATTGGCCCCGCTGACGTAAGAACCGGCATTCGACAACTTGACAAGACCACCAGGAACTCGAAGGCTGCCAGTGTTATAAGCCCCCCAGACGCTGCCGGAGGCGTCGACGGCAATGCCATAGGCAGCGTAGACAGTCCCGTTTGTATATCCGGAGGCCCCTGAGAGCACAGAGCCGGTATTTGAGAACTCATACATCGCTGGACCCGCGACCCACGCGTTTTCGGAGCCATCAATAGCCACGCTGCTGGGAAAAGTGACCCCGCCGCCGGCGTAACCGCTCGTCCCGGAAAGAATCTGCCCTGTACTCGATACCTTGACAACGCACGCACTACCTGAACCTTCACTCAAGACTACCCATACGCTGCCTGAGGCATCGACGGACATTCCGGTAGCCTCACCCCCCATGCAGCCAAGGATGTTATACGGTTGGGTAGTGTTGAGGTTCCGAAGAACGGAGCCGGAGTTGGAAAGCTCGGTCACGCCACCGTAGGTTTGGTCAGCATTCATAACCCAGATATTCCCGGAGGTGTGTCGATGGCGACGACGCTCGGGCGGCTCAGACCCCCACCGGTGTAGCCAGTGGAAGGGGAAAGAGCAGCACCAGTACTGGAGAACTCGCTTACGCTGTTGCCAATCGAATTCGTAACCCAAGCGTCCCCTAAACTGTCAACCGCAACGGCAATTGCGTTGTCCAACCCACCACCCGAAAGCTCAATTGCCACCACAAAGTCATTCGGTTGCTTCGTCAGCCCTCCGGCAAACGGCGGAGTCGCCGTACTCAACCCATACAGTGCCGCAATCCCCGCTCCCGGGTTATGCGCAATATTAATTGCCGCGGTCGCCGTATCCGCCGCCATCGTCCCCGTCGTCCCACCCGACTCCGCATTCGCAAACAGTGTCGAGCACGCCGATCCAGCCCCATTCGAATTCACACAGCTAGCCAGAATATTCGCCAGCGTATTAATCTCCGCCTGCGGCACCGTTCCATTCCCCGCCGGAGTCGTCGCCAGCGCCACGCCCGTTCCCAGCGTCTCCAAATTCGCCGCATTCGCAAACGCATTCGCAATCCCCGTCAGCGCCAGCGTCGTCCCCGAACTTCCCACATGCGTCGCGTCGGTCGCGAACCCCGCCATCGCATACGCGGCCGCAACCGTCGAAACCTCATTCACCACCACATACGAAATCGGCGTCGTCCCCGAAAGAAAGTTCCCGCCCGTCGGACAGCTTCCCAGCACCGCCATCAATCCCGCCGCCGTATTCACCCCTGTCCCCAACCCCGGGTCCCCACCCACCGAATACACATACACCTGCTGTCCCGCCGTGCACGTATAGTCGCCCGAAATCGTAAAGCTCCCGTCCGACCCGGTCGCCACATAGTAGTTGCCACTTCCATCCTTCGCCGTCCCGCTCGTCAGCAGTGACACCGACGCATTACTCGCAGAAGCCGAAATCCCGCTCCCGCCATAAGCGCCCATCCCCGAACCAGACGCCCCAGATGCCGCCGCAAACAAATAAACATGTGCCCCCGAAATCGGGTTCTGCCCACCATGCACCGCACCCGTCAGCTTCGCCCCGGCCACGCCCGCCTTCTGGGAAACGTCCGCCTGATTCGCGCCGAAAGACCCATCCGAACAACCGACCAGCCCTACCAAACCACACACTGCCGCAACCAGCCCAGCCCGCATAAACCTCTCCAGGGAATCACCGACAATGTTACCCCAGCCCGCCGCCTCCACTTGTGCCGCAATCACATTGGCTCCCGCCTGAGCGCCCCATAGCCTGCCGGGCACCTCACAACTTGCCCTGAGCCTTCCGAATGGGTCTCGCCTTTGAGATGTAGCAGTGCCACCACCGAACCTCCCGGCCCGCAAGGTTTCCGTCCTCTTTTCCACCGCCGATCCTTGACACCCCGCGTATAATCAAAGATAGGTCGAGACAGAATCCACCAGCCGTAGGCTTGTGCCTCCCTAAGCTCCAAAGAGACCATAACCCTATTGTTTTGAAGATCTTGGAAATTATCCCCTTTGTTTTCAAGATCTTGAAAATTACATGGCCCGTAACTGGTTTGTTTGGAAGATTATGCAGAAATCGATACCGGGGGGGGGTCCCTATGCCAACACGAATTCCAGACCTAAACCGCGACCGTAAACGAATCTTCGCTCCGCGTCACCGCCCGGTAAAGCGTATCCCGCTCGAACGGAACCCGCCCAGCTTCAGTGATCAGCCGCACCAGGTCCGCCCGCCGCATTCCCTGCGGAGTCGTCGCGCCGGCATCGTGATAAATCTTCTCCTCGATCACGGTTCCGTCGATGTCGTCCGCCCCAAACCGCAGCGAAATCTGCGCCATCTCCGGAGACACCATCTGCCAGTAGCTCTTGATGTGAGGAAAATTGTCCAGCAGCAGTCGCCCAACAGCGATCTGCTTCAGGTCCATCATCCCAGTCGTCTTCGGAATATGCGCCAGCGCCGTATTGTCCGGATGGAACGCCAGCGGAATAAACGTCTGGAATCCGCCGGTGTCATCCTGAACCTTGCGCAACCGCAGCATGTGGTCGACGCGGTCTTCGTCGTTCTCGACGTGCCCGTACAGCATGGTCGCGTTCGACTTCAACCCGATCCGATGCGCCGTCCGTGCCGTCTCCAGCCACTCGCCGCCGTCGATCTTGTGGTCGCAGATAATGTGCCGCACGCGGTCCGCAAAGATCTCCGCGCCGCCGCCCGGACACGAATCGACGCCCGCAGCCTTCATCCGCACCAGCGTCTCTTCAATCGTCATCTTGCCGCGCTTCGCCAGAAACGCAACCTCAACCATCGTGAACGCCTTAATATGAACCTTCGGATAGCGAACCTTCAGCCCGCGTACCAAATCCTCGAAGTACTCGAATGGCAAATCGGGATGCAGCCCGCCGACGATATGAAACTCCGTCACCGCCTCCGTCAGTCCCGAACCCGCCGTCTCCCAGGCCTCTTCGAGCGCCATGGTGTACGTTCCGGCGTCACCCTTCTTCCGCCCAAACGCGCACAGCCTGCACGACGCAACGCACACATTCGTAGGATTGATGTGCCGGTTCACGTTGAAGTAAGCGATATCGCCATGCATCCGCTCGCGCACCGCGTTCGCCATCCAGCCGACGGCCAGAATATCGCCGCTGCGGTACAACGCCACGCCATCGTCGAAGCTCAGCCGCTCGCCGACCTCAACCTTCGCCGCAATCGGCCGCAGCGCCGCGTCATCCGTCTGGAAGCCATGCCGCGGTCCCGAATTGGAAGCAAGAGTCACGCTAATCCCATTCTATCCCGCCCCGCAGCTAGCCTTCTTGATTTGTCATTCCCGAAGGGAATCTGCTTGCTGTGGTTTTGCAATGCCTCACTGCTTCCCGACCTCCGCCGAATCCACCATCCGCGGCTGTACCACGATGCCATCGAACAAAGTTGCCGCCACCAGGTGGTCGCCCACCGGACGCGCGAACCGCAGGTTCCATTTTGTGTCCCATGAACTCACCTGCATCGACGGAATCTCAACGGCAAATGCCGTCGTCGCTGGCTCGTTCGTCGTCACCAGCATGCGATTCGCCGCTTCGTCGAAGTACAGATTGTTCACGTTGCGCACTTGCAAATTCGGCAGCATCTTCCAGCTCGCGCCCTTGTCGACCGACAGATAAACCCCGTCCCGATCGCCGATCCAGACATCGGCCTGCCCGTCCACCGACAGCGCTGAAACCTGCGTTAATTTCGCCGGCAGCTTTACCGTCTGCCACGTCTTGCCGCCGTCGTTCGACATTTCCACCGCGCCCAGACTCGCCGCGACCACGTTCGCCTTCGCCGCCGCCACAAAGCGGCACTCGTCCATCGGAACAGAAGCGATCACGCTCCAAGTCAATCCGCTCGTCGCGCTCCGCAGCAGCCCGTCCGAAGTCGCCGCGAACACCGTCTCTCCCGCCAGCGCAAAACCGTACACGCTTCCGTCAAAGGTCTTCAGCGCCGCAGCAACCGAACTTCGCGGAGCCACAACTTGTCTCTGCTTGGCAAGCGATCGCCCCGCCGTCTTCCGCGCGGGCTGTTTCTTGCTGGCCACCGCGGGCGCCTTAGTAACCGCCGCAGCCGCAGCGCCGACAGCCTTCGCACTGTCTCCCGCGCGCTGCCAATCCCCGTCCTTCAGCCGATAAATCCCATGCTCCGTGCCCGCCAGCATCGTACCGTCCGGAGCCTGGCCGAGACTGAACACATCGCGTCCCTCCAGCCCGTCGCTCAACTGCTTCCAGCTAAGCCCACCTGTGCGGCTCACAAAAACACCGCCAGCTTCCTTGTCATTCACCACGCCGACATAGACAGTTGCCGCGTGTTGCGAGTCTCCGCTGAACGCTGTAATTTGCCGCGCGGAAAAGCCGCTGTTCGACGACACAAAGCTGTCGCCGCCGTCGTCGCTCGCCAGCACGCCGCGCCGATCGGTCGCCAGCAACACGTGTTTCGAATTCTCCGGATCCACATAGACGTCGTTCACAATCACGTCGGCCCCGGTCGTCTGCATCCAGTACTTCCCAGCATCGAAGCTCCGATACAGTCCCTCGGTCGTCCCCGCAAACACAGTGTCCAGATGATTCGGGTCCTGCATCAGCACGCGGGTCCTGCGCGCAGTGGACGGAATGCCTTGGGCCTTATTTACGCCAACCCCGCCGATGAACTTGCCGCCGCCGTCCTCGCTCTTATAAATCCCGGAACACGCACTCAAATACACAACATTCGGCTGCTTCGGATCGACCACAATCGAAAAAACGTCCGAGTCCTCGATGATTCCCTGCTTGATGCCTGTCCAGTTCTTTCCTCCGTCGGTAGTCTTCCACGGAAGGTGCCACGTGCCCACGTAGATCACATTCGGATCTACGGGATCGACAGCCAGCGACTCCACCTCGTGAATCTCCGCGCTGTCTTTCGGACTGATTCGCTCCCAGTGGGCTCCTGCATCGGTCGAGCGAAACACGCCCTCCAGCGTTCCCGCCACCAAAAGGTTCGGGTCGGATGGAGCGGACGTCAGCGCACGGACCGATTGCCCCTGCATCTCCGGCTCACCGGTCCAGGTTGTGCCGCCATCGTTGCTGATATAAATGTCGCCGCCGTCGGCAACCACATAGGCGCCGACCACGAGATGCTTTGGATTCGCCGGATCGACCAAGATGTTATCCACGATCAGATCGTCGCGTTCGCCGATGCGCGCCAGCCGGGCCCAAGTCTTGCCGCCATCCTGCGACTGATAGATGCATCCGTTCGCCGCACCCAGATAGAGATGCATATGGTCCCGCGGATCCGCCGCAAACGAGCGCGCAGACCCACCATCCGGTCCGAACGGAAACCAGGAAACCGCGTGAGCCTGGGGGTAGAGAAGGCCAAGAACCAGAGCAGTCCCAAGCAGATGAAGGCGGCGCAGTTTGCAATTCAACGTTGTGGTCCCATCCCGTACCAAGTTCTCCTTAGAATACAAGGTTTTATGCAGCCACCTCAGCCGTGCATACCAACACAAAGGCTGACTGGGAACCAACCCAGTCAGCCTCTTGTGCCTGTTTCAGTGGCTATTCGCTACTTGGCCTTGGCCTTCGCCTTGGCGGTCTTGACCGGCGGAGTCCGAGGAACAGCCTTGACTGCGCTCTCGTCCACTGCTGTGTCGCTGGCGACCGGGTTGATTGCGCCGGCGGGGATCAAGGTCGTGGTCACCGTCTGCGCATCGTCTGCGCCGGTGTAGACCGTGATGCGCGAAGCATCAAGTCCCTTCTCCGTAACCAGGTAGTCCTTGGTATTGACGGCGCGTGAGGCTGCCGCAGTCGGCTTCCTGTTGTGCTTCAGCTTCGCCAACTTAGCATCAACCTTCTGCTCCTTCGCGTCTTCGTTGCCAACCAGTGCAAGTTTGGCGTCGGAGGACCGTTGCAGAGCCAAGGCAACGTCGTCAAGGCAGGCCTTGGCTTCGTTGTCCACGCGTTCCGGACGCTTGGCATCACGCTCGAAGCTTACCGAGCAGAGGCTGGACGCCATCGGAGCCGCTGGTGGCGGCGGCATCGGCGGCCCGTTCACGATGACCGTGGTCATCTTCGAGTCGCTCTTCCCGAGATCGTCAACAACATTGCACGTTACCGTAACCGATGAGTTGCTTCCCGCTGCCACAGACGGCGCAGTCAGGGTTGCGGTGGAGGTCGTTCCACTTACCGAACCTGAAGTCGCGCTATAGCTGTAGGTCAGCGGACGATTCTGCGGGCTGGTTGCGTTGGCCGTGATCGTTGAAGACCCAGCCGACATCACCGTCGAAGGATTCGCGGAGCAACTGTTCATGGTCGGCGGATCAAACGGCTTGACGGTGAACTGGGCGGAGCAATCGGCCGACTGGCCCGGCTTTGTGCCCTCAGCTACGTGGCCCGCAACGGTGTACGTTCCCGGTGCAGCAGCCTTCGTGTCGATGTTCGCCGTGGCCGAGGTTCCCGAGATCGTGCCGCCAGTGGAAGTCCACGTGTAGGTCGCCGTCTTCTTGGGGTTAAGATTCAAGGCTGTGCCAGTGACAGTGATCGGGTCGCCCGGGTAAACGCTGGCTGGGGCAAGAGAGCAGCTGTACGTGACTGGCGGCGGCGGGATGATGTGGCCAAAATGCGTCACAATACCCGTGCTCAGCTCGACCGCATCCAGGTTCGCGCGGCCGCCTTCAATGCCGCCCGTCGGAATAGGCGTCGTAGGACCGAAATCATCGTGCATATAGCGATAGTCAGCCTGGAAAAGGCGGAGGCTAAACCTATTGTTGAAGAAGGGCAGGTCGTAATCCATGCCGCCGCCTGCTGTTAACGCCACGCCCCATGTGTATGGGTTGTGACCAAACGTGGCAGGGACATCGCTGTTCGGGCCTCCCAGTCTCTCACTGCCAACCAGGAAATGCGCAAACAGAGTGAAGTGATCCATGGGCATGCGGGCAATCGGCCCACCGGAAATCGACGACACACCGTCATTCACGCCGCTCGGATGGTTGGCGTAGACTACCTCTCCGCCGACGTACTTGTTGAAGTAGTACGCGCCACTGCCAATCGCTCCCAGGTTGATGGACGAGTACGGAATGCCCTGGGGCTGAATCCGTCCATGCGCCCCAAAATACGAATAGCCAGTGAAGATATCCACTCGGGACGGGTTGGACCCTGCCGCCGGGGCGGTTGGGGCGGGTGTCTGTGCACCCAGGCTTGCTACACCAAGGCTAACTGCGCACGCAGCCAGCACGATCCGGCCAAGACTGCGAAACGGGTGATAAGTCATTCGACTTCCTCCACTCATAATCCATACTCCACTCATAAAATCTGTTGGTACTACCAATACTTGCCTCGAGAAATGCATAAATCGGGTCAACCCGAGTGTAACGCAGTTGGCCGACCTGTCCAGAGCAAAAATAACCTCTACCTCATACGCCAGAAGGATTTACCGCCAGAATTGCACAGACCCGCCGGAAACTGAATCCCGACTCTGGCAAGCTCGCCACCCAAAGGACGATGGCAACTCCAACCCTTCTCTACGCCAAATTCAATGTCTTTCGAACCGTACCCCGCTCCTGTTGGATCTTCTCCTGCAAGAGCGTGATCGCATACAGCAATTGCTCAGGGCGCGGCGGGCACCCTGGAACGTAAATGTCTACGGGAATGATCTGATTTACTCCCTGAAGCAAGGCATAATTATTGAAAACGCCGCCCGATGTTGCGCATGCTCCCATCGAGATAACCCATTTAGGTTCAGGCATTTGTTCGTATAGCCGGCGAATGACCGGAGCCATCTTCTGCGATACCCGCCCCGCGACAATCATCAGATCGCTTTGCCGCGGTGACGGCCGGAAAACCTCTGCGCCAAAGCGCGCGATATCGTAGCGCGACCCGCCCATCGACATCATCTCGATCGCACAACACGCCAGACCAAACGTCATCGGCCAAACTGAATTCTTTCGCACCCAATTGATCGCCGCATCCAACGACGCCATCACGACCCCTTCCGGCTGGTCGTACCCCCAATTCACCTCATTCAGCTTTTCCCGGTTCTTCGCTGAGCTGTCGAGTGACCCAAAAAAGTAACGGTCGTTCTGCTGAGGCGCCGACGTGGGGCGGCCACTGCTACTGTTTTGATCGGAGACTTGTTCCATGTGTCGTTTCAGTATAAATCGATAAAACGGTGATTCGTATTATTTTGCCGTCGGTCGGTAGTAATTCCCTGGAACCGGATAGAAAATCCCGTCGCCTCTTTGTTCCGATGCCGATACCCGACCTGTGGTTGGCCACTCGTCTACAAAAGACGGCAAGTACGCTTAGCCGGCGTTGGCTTCAATGGCGCTCAGAAGCTCCTTCTTCAACTCGCCTTGCTGGTCGGCATCCAGCTTGGCCCCATTTCGCGTCACATAAAAAACGTCGATCGCGGTCTCCCCCTCGGTATCCACCAGCGCAACCTCGATGTTGCACCCGTGGGCCGCCAGCGTCTGACTGACCGCCCGGAGCAACCCAGGCATGTCCTGCGCCACCACCTGCAACAAAGTACTGTGCGATGACGCCTCATCGTCGAAATCTACCCGCGACTGGACCACCATCTTCGGCGCCTTCCTGCGCCCTCGCCGGCGCCCGGCCAGCAGCTTCTCCACCGCCATTCTTCCCGCCATCACATCGTGGACGCTCGCAACAAAACCCGCGTGTTCGGACGTGTTCATCTCCAGCGTACGAAACGTATCCGTGAAGCGGAAGCTGTCCACTACGATGCCTTGCCGGTTTGAAAACGCGTCCGCCGTCACGATGTTCATTCCCCACCCCGCCAACGCTCCCGCCATATCTGCGAACAACAGCGCGCGGTCCGGCGTCACCAAGGTGATCTCACTTGTCTCTGGCGCATAGCGAAATTCGAGCTGGATCCGGTTCTGCGCGAATCGTTCTACCATCTCGAAGTGCATCCTCACCTGATCAGGTGTGCGCGTCCGCAGATACCGCTCCGGAAAGCCCTCCAGAAATGCCTCAACCTGCTCCCGCTTGCCAGGCAGCAGGGCCGATACGCGATTCACTAGTTCCTTACCCACACGCGCCCCTACACGCTCGTCATCCACGCTGCGGTCCAGATAGTTCGCCGTGGCTAGGTAAAGCCTCCACAGGTTTTCCGCCTTCCAAGGCGTCAACGCATCCGGATGAACCGCGTGAATATCCGCATAGGTAAATAGGGTCAGCATGCGCAGTTCTTCGGGGGTCTGCACCTTGCCCGCAAACGCGCTCACCGTCTCCAGGTCGAAGATGTCCCGCCGCAGCGCAGCCGACATCTCCAGATGGTTGCGAATCAACCCCAGCAGCAACTCGCTCTCGTACACATCCAGTTCCAGCCGTCCTGCCACGCTCTCCGCCATGCGTGCGCTCTCGCCGGCGTGGTCTTCAGTGCTCCGCCCCTTGCCGGTGTCGTGCATCAGCGCTCCCAGGTACAGCAGCGCCTGGTGCTGCACATCGCGCAGTATGCCTCCAAAGCGGCCCGACCACTCCCCCATCGGGCCGTCCTGAGGAGTCTCCATGCTGTGCAATGTGTCGATCAGCACCATCGTGTGCTCATCCACCGTGTAGCGGTGATAGGCATCGCGAATCACCAAGGCGTCAATCCCGTGAAACTCAGGAATGATCAGTTCCAGAATCCCCTGCGCATGCATTGCGCGCAACGCGTTCCCAGCATACGGCCCCAGCAGTATCTCCCGCAGATGCCGCCACAACGCTGGTCCCTCCTCTAGATTCGCCGATAGGAGAGGCAGTGCCTGCGACATCCGGTCCTCACTCCCGCGGTCGAGCCTGCGTCCGGTCCTCGCCATCGCCGCGAACAGTTGCAGCACCACCTCCGGATCCTGCGCGGGATCGCCTGTAGCAGCGGTCGCCTCACTCAGAACGACCCTCCCGTCTTCCATCCTGTAGCCAACCGGAGCGGGCTCCGGCCGACGCCGCACCTTCGACAAGGCGGCCTTCCCCATTACCGCCCATCGCCCGACTCGCTGCTTGGCAGGCACAGCCTCCAGCATGTGAGTCAGACTTCGCTCCACGATTCTCGCGTGACGGAAGTAGAGACGCATCCAGTACGCCGCGTCGGCCGTTGATCCCTCCCGCGTCATCCGCTCGCGATTTGGCCCGATCAGCTCCTTCGCCGCTGCATCCTGGGCCTGCCAGTCCAGCGTGTTGTCGTCGCGTTCATGCCGGTAGTGCAGAAAACACCGTACCGTATATAGAAACTCCACCGCCTTCCGGAAGTCCTCGCGCTCTCCCGCCGCCCATCCGTCGCTCCCGTCCACTGCTTCCTGCTTCACCCCCGATGCCGCCCCGATCAGCGTCCTCAACCACGAGCACACGTGCACATCGCGCAGCCCGCCTGGACAATCCTTGATGCTAGGCTCCAGGTGGAATAGCGTGTCCCCGTATTTCTTGTGCCGCTCGGATGTCAGCGCGACCAACCCCGCCACAATCGCTGTGCCGTCCCGCTCCAGCATCTTCGGCAAGCCCGCCCCGGCAAACCGCTCGTACACCGCGGCATCTCCCGCCAGCAGCCGGTGGTCCAGCGACGACAAGGCAAACTCCACATTATCCGGGTCGAACCGTTCCGCCTCGCTTCGTTTCCGCGTCAGCGGCGAAAGCCGTATCCCAGAGTCCCAAAGCTCCTGGCTGATCCGCCGGATCGGCTGCTTCACATCCTTCTCGGAGACCTTCCCGTCCAGCAGGTACATCAGATCTACATCCGAGTAAGGAAACAGCTCCCTCCGCCCATATCCCCCCAGCGCTACCAAGGCAACCCCCGACCGCAGCGCCGGCGTCTTCTCAGCCGCCCTGGCCCACAGGCCGACGATCAGTTCATCCATCGCCTGCGCCCGCGCCGCAATCGTCGCCGCGCCCGTCGCACCCCCATCGAAGGCACCGCGAATCGCCAGCGCCCGCCGTTGGTAGTCGCTGCGCATTCTGCCTTCTGGAGTCTCTTTTTCCGGCATAGCTGTGTGTTAGGTAGAAGCTCCAGCATACAACCACACAACTCCGTGTCCCCGCATGCGAACCGGTCCCACCGCAAATGCACTGTATTCAGCCCACAGTTCCGCCTTGCCAGCTTTCAACTAACAACCAGCCACTGGCAACCTGCAACTGCTTATAGCGCCACTTCCCCCCGCTCGTCGTTGCGGATCCGGATCGCCTCGTCGATCCTGGTGACAAAGATCTTGCCGTCCCCGATCGTGCCCGTCCGCGCCACCCCGATAATTGCCTGGACCGCCTTCTCCACCATCTCGTCCGCAACCACCGTCTCCAACTTCACCTTCGGTAACAGGTCCACGGAATACTCGCGCCCTCGATAAAACTCCGTGTGCCCCTTCTGCCGCCCGTGCCCACGTGCTTCCGTAATCGTCATCCCCTGAACGCCAATCTCCACCAGAGCATCCTTTACTGCGTCCAGCTTTGAAGGCTGTATCACTGCCTCAATCTTTTGCATTCCATTCATCCTCTCGCTCGTTCGCCTTCAGGCAAGCTATAGCATAGTACGCTTCGCCGCATTGCGGCTGCCACATAAGATGCAGCCCGGACCCCTGCTGTGCAACTCTGCAAATCCTTGCGCCAGCACTGCGGTACTTTACGGAGTGGACGCCGCATACCCGCGTTCCTGCATCCACTTAATCAGCATGTCCGTCCACGGCCGCAACTGTGGATTCGTTGGCGACAAACCAGACCCGTGAGCCCCATGCTGGAAGATGTGCATCTCCGCCGGCACGCCCGCCTTCACCAGCGCGGTGTAAAACATCACGCTATTCAGCACCGGAACCGTATGGTCGTCGGTCGTCGTAAACAGAAACGTCGGAGGCGTCTGTGCGCTTACACGCAACTCCGGCGACATCGCATCCATCGCCGCCTGCGTGGGAGCATCGCCTAATAAATAGGTCCTCGAACCCTTATGCACATATGGATCTTCCATCGTGATCACCGGATACGACAGAATCAGAAAATCCGGGCGGCTGCTCTGCTGCTCAATCGGGTCCGTCGCCGCCGCATTCCCTGCATCGAACATTGTCCCCGCACTTGCCGTCAAATGCCCGCCCGCCGAGAATCCCCACATGCCAATGTGGTCCGGCGCAATCCCGTACTTCGCCGCATCCGCCCGCACCGTGCGGATAGCCCGCTGCGCATCGCCCAGCTCAATCGGCGAGTGATACTTCATCCCCAGCCTGTACCTCAGCACAAACGCCGCCACTCCGTGCGCGTTAAGCCATGCCGCGACATCCGACCCTTCTCTCACCATTGACAGATGCTGATACCCACCCCCCGGCGCAATCACCACCGCCGTCTTGGTCGGGTTCGTTGCGGGAAGAAAAGCCGCGATCGTCGGAGTATCCTCTTCGCTCGATCCCAGAGCCCCCGGTGCTCCACTCGGCCACAACGGCACCGGTTCGGGTAGAGTGGACGGCCACGGGTATCCACCGCTCATCCGCCCACCCGGTTGCGCTGCCGCCGGAGCCTGCGCCAACCCCATCACCCCACTCATCGCAAACACACATGCGCACGCCAGCCCTCTTAGCCGCATAGTTCCTCCCGAAATCATTTCCGCGCACCATCCTAAACTGCATCAACGAACCCCGTCTCGCACCCGGCCATTGCCGTTTGAACGCCGTCATCCTGAACGCAGTGAAGAACCCCTATATTTGTTTCGGTTGGTCGCCTCGCACCCTTACCGCTCACCCAACCGGAGCGAAACAGTGTACGAAGGACGTGGCTTCACCGGTCGCGACCATTACGTAGTCGCATCCTGCGGGAACGACAACTGCGCGCCCCGCAGGTAGGAATACGACCTCGCGGTCCTCACTCTGCACCATTGCCGGCGAACCACCAAGGCCAACCAGGCAACTGGCACCACGGATTGGAATCACAACATTAGAATCCGCCGCAATGTCGTACCGATCCACCACAAAGTACTTCTGCTCAATCAGCCTCACAAATCCGGCCATTGCAACCGGCGCGACCTTTCCCGCCGCCGTCTTCATCTTCATCACCCGCAGCGCCTGCTCCACATGCAGCTCCCGCGGACGCCCATAGTCGTACATCCGGAACGTGATATCGCACGTCTGTTGCGTCTCCAGCAGAACCACCCCCGGCCCAATCGCATGCACCGTCCCCGCATCCACAAACACCATGTCGCCAACTGTGACCGGCACCCACTCCATCCAATCTTCCAGCGTTCCATCCGCAATTGCCGCCCGCACCCTGTCCACTGTCGCCCCCGGCTTCAGCCCCAGCATGATCGTCGCTCCCGGCTCTGCCTCCAGCACATACCAGCACTCCGTCTTGCCCCGCGGTTGCCCCATCGCTTGCGCTTGCGCGTCATCCGGATGCACCTGCACCGACAGCTTGTCATTCGGAAACAGCAGCTTCACCAGCAGCGGAAACTCCGCGCCTTTGTCGTTATCGATCCGGCCACCTGCCAGGCCGAGCGCTTCGCCCTCCTCGGCCGCAACCGCCGCCAGCGTCTTCCCAGCCATCGACCCGGTCTCCACCACGCTCTGCGGCCCGGTCAGCCAGGCCTCGCCTACCGGCTCACTCATCCCCGTAGACGTATACCACGGCCGCAGATCCAGCCTTCCCCACGGCCTCGGACTAAACCACGGCGCCAACCGAAACGGCCCCAACCTCTTATTACTCACGATCCCGCCTCTCAGTCGTCATCTCCGGCACACGATCCGAAAATAACCCGATTCATCCCCCAAAGGGGTCATGCATCACCCTAACAAATCAGTGGTAGCCACGATTACAAAAGTCTTACACCCGGTCCAGCCACCTCCTGCTAGCGTTGAATCTAGGCAGAACCCCCGAGCACGTACGCGGCTCAGACCCCAAGTACAAGGTGAAATCCACTCTATGTCCCCAACGCTCCTGGCTCCCGAAGTGTCCGCCCCAGAAACTTCGACACACACCTCCACTCGAACCACCACGCGCCCTGTCTCTTCGCCCATTACGCCGGAGAGCATCGAGGCCGCCCGCCGCCTCACCGCTGAGGTCGCCCTAAAGGTCAAGCAGGACCTGCGCATGGGACGCGAGCATCAGGAAGGCCGCATCAACTGGATCACCTTCATCGTCATGGGCCTCTTCCACGTCGCCGCTATCGCCGCGCTCTTCTGCTTCTCCTGGAAGAACTTCGCCGCCTTCGCCATCACCTACTTCTTCGCCATCAACGTCGGCATCGGCATGTCGTATCACCGCCTGCTGACGCACCGCGGCTACCGCACCCCCAAGTGGGTCGAGTACTTCATCACCGCCTGCGGAACCATGGCGCTTGAGGGCGGCCCGATCTTCTGGGTAGCCACCCACCGCGTCCATCATCAGAACTCAGACCACGACGGCGACCCGCACACCCCGCACGATGGCACCTGGTGGGCTCACGCCGGATGGATCGTCTCCGGCCGCGCACTCCACTCCGAAACCGCTCTGCTCGGCCGTTACGCCCCCGACCTTACCCGCGACAAGGGCCACGTCTGGCTCAGCAAGTACCACTGGCTCCCGCTCACCGTCACCGGCCTGCTGCAGATCGCCATCGGCGCCGCGGTCGCACCTGCCGGTCACCGCATCATGGGCGGCCTCAGCATGGTCCTCTGGGGCACCTTCCTGCGCGTCGTCGTCGGCCTGCACGCAACCTGGCTGGTCAACTCCGCCACTCACCTCGTCGGCAGCCGCCGCTTCGAAACCAAAGACGACTCGCGCAACTCCTGGTGGGTAGCCCTCCTCACCGGCGGCGAAGGCTGGCACAACAATCACCACGCCCACCCCGTCAGCGCGCGTCACGGCCTCGCCTGGTACGAGCTCGACGTCAACTACTACGGCATCTGGTTCCTCTCCAAAATCGGCCTCGCCGAAAAAATCCAGGTCGCCAAGTACGACAAGCACGACCCCAAACCCGCCGGCGTCCTCTAATCAACGCCGCACAAAATACAACGGCCGTCTCCACCCGGAGACGGCCGTTTCCTTGTTGTCGTGGTGCCTTGTTTGTCATTCCCGTAGGGAATCTGCTTCTCCCTCTTTCTTGCTCTTGATCGGTTCAATCGGTGTGGATCGGTGTTAAGTTTTTGTTCTGCCTCACCCCTCCGCCAGCCCCATCGCCTTCTCCACCACTTCCCCCGCCCTCACCAGATCCACCTCCCGCACCTCCAGCGTCCACGCGTTCTCGTCCTCCGCGCTTCCCTCCGGATTCGCCGTCACCTTGTGCCACACCCGCGCATCGTCCAGAGTCTGCGCCACCTCATCTGCATCTTCTCGCCGTCCAAACACCCCCAGCGTCGAAATCGTCCCGTCGTCCACCACTGCATCTGCCTGCTCCACCTCCTGTAGTGGAAACAGCCCCATGTTTTCCCGCAAAATCTTCACCGCCCGCTCGCGGTCACCCACCGCCACGATTACTTGCAGCGCCACCGGCGCTCCACCATACAGCGTCCCCACCCCATCCCTCACCGACACATCCTTCACATCCACACCGATCTCGTTCTCTTCTAGTCGGTCGCACGCCTCACCCGCCTCAATCGCGTCGTTGAAGGTGTACAGCACCACCATCCCATTCGGCAGCTTCCTCCCAAACTCCGGCTTCGGCAGCGGATCGTGCTCCATCGGCGTAAACGGATCAGATGGCGCATCCTCCACCTTCAGACCTCGATGCGTCATCTCGCCGCGCATCACCTCCCGCGCCATCTCGGTCAGGTCCTCCGGCGTCGCCGCCACCCCCAGCAACTCGCCATCCGACATCTCTCGGTAATACTCCTGCAACCGTTGCAGCGCCTGCGAATCAAGTTCCTGTGCCATGCCGCCGAGAATACCACTTGGCGCGCCCCACTCGAGGCTTTCTGCGCCAGCGGAACATTAAGAACGAAAAACCTTGGGTGGCGGCCACGATCAGGAAAAACATTAAGGCTGATCGCCAAGTCAGTGAGTAGACATCGTGCTGTTGCGGGTCTTCGTGCTCCCAAAAGATTGGAACGCTCGAATAAACCAGCCACACACTAACCGCCGCCCCCATCGCCAAACCAGCAAGGACTTGAAAGAAAACTTTCGCCTTCGCCTTCACGGCAACTCCGTCCCCACCTGGTGATAATGAGACTTCTCCGCCTCCACCCGTTCTCCGCCGCGCGGATCGTTCTCCACTCTCGGCTTCGTCTCCCACATCATCGTCGCCATATTCTTCAAGTCATACGCGGGCCAGTACGGCAATCTCCCGTCCTGTGTCGCCGCTTTGCTCTTGTCGTCCCCGTTCGGATTCCCCGTCCGCCCGTACGTAATCAGCATTTGGCTCATCACCGCCGCTAACTCGTTCGCTTCTGCCGAGTGCTGCGGCTCCGATCCAACCTGCCTCTGCGCAATCGCAATGTTGTCGAACATGAACGGGATGTCGATGGTGTGCGTCGCCCAGCCATCCGCGCCCTTGAAGTTCATCTGGTACACCCAGGTATGCGGCTGGCTCACCGGATTCGCCGCCCGCCGCTCCGCTTCCATTCGCTGCCCCGCCCACGCGCGGAACGCCGTCCCCACGGCCCGGGCCACCTGCTGCGGCGTATACGTCGGGTCAGCCTTGCGGAACGCGTCCACGGCCTCTTGCGCCGTCACCGGCCCAAGGTATTCGTGTACTCCGCGGTCAACCGCATCGGGCGCCTGTTCCCACGTCATGTTCGCCGGCCCGTTCACGGCCCCCGTCTCGTCGTGCGTGTTGCCCATCATCATCGGCACCGTCTCACTCAACTTCGGAGCGTCCGGATCGAATGGATTCCGCGGCAGAATCACGTTGTCCACCACCGGCAGCCAGTCCGAACTCACCGCCCGCGCCCCATCCTGAATCTCTTCCATCGTCAGCGAATCCAGTTTCGCAACCAGTTCTTTACCGGTCAGCCCGCCCGCGCCCATCTTCTCCAGCACCGTCGCCGCACGTCCCGAAGCAATCTCAATCGACGCGCCCTTGATCTGCTGCCCGCTCATCGTCATCACCCGATGAAACAGCCCCTTCGCCACTGGAGTAGCCATCAACGCCGCGCACTTCGCCCCGCCGCCCGACTGCCCGAAGATCAGCACCCGCGTCGGATCGCCGCCGAACTCCGCAATATTCTCCTTCACCCACTTCAACGCCAACACCAGATCCAACTGCCCCGCGTTGCCCGACTCCTTGTACTCCGGCGCAAGGTCCCCAAGATACAAATACCCAAACGCATTCAGCCGGTGATTCACCGTCACCACTACGACATCGCCGCGATGACACAGCCGCTTGCCGTCGTACAAATCGCTGTTCACCGTCCCGTTGTTGTAAGCGCCGCCATGGATATAGAGCAGCACCGGCCGCTTCTTCTTGTCCCGCAGCCCCTGCGTAAACACATTCAGGTGCAAGCAGTCCTCGCTCTGCATACCCTGGTCCCGCGGTGCTCCCGGCACACCGCTCGACGAAGTCGCCGGCACAGCTCCGCCGGCACCCGATCCAGCCGCACCCGCAGCAGCACCCGCTCTCGCTCCACCCGCCCTTGCCGCAACCAACTGCGGAGCCATCGTCGTAAACGCCGCACACTCCTTCACTCCCGTCCACCGCGCCGGCGCAACCGGCGCCTGGAACCGCGTCTTCGCCGTATCCCCGCCATAGGGCACGCCCCTGAACACATTGATCCCATCCTCGACAACCCCACTGATCTTTCCCGCAGTCGTCGCTGCCAGCGGAGCCTCGTCCGCCCACGCAAACGCCTTCGTCCGCAATGCCAGCGCAGCCGCGGCGATCCCCGTGTTCCGCAGCAAAGTACGACGATCGAATCGATTCATAGCGAGATTTCTCCGTGCAAGTTGTCAGACCACTTTGAACGCAACCGATCATACCCCGGCCCCGGCCAAACTGGCACCCGGAGTAGCAGCGGGCTTTAGCCCTGGGCCCTTCCTCGCTGAGCGCAAGCGGAACTTCCCGTCACGATTCAGCGTAGTAGTCTCTATACCCCAGCGCCCCAGCCGAGGCAGCCCCATGATCCATCTAGCCGTTCTCGCCGTTCTCTATTTCCTGCCCACCATCATCGCCTCCAACCGGGGCCACGGCGTCGCTGGCACCCTGCTGCTGAACCTCTTCCTTGGCTGGACCGGAATCGGCTGGATCATCATGCTCCTCTGGGCGCTGCTCTCCTACCCGCGCTACTACGTCCACCCCGCGTATTACTACCCACCCAACGACTGGCGCCGCTGGTAAAGGCCGACTGCCCCGTTCGTCGTTGCCTACCGTTCGTCATTGCCCAACCATTCCAACCATTCGTCCCAACCGTTCGTGGTTGCCTTCACCGCCCACTACACCTTTGGCGAAAAATCCGTCAGCTTCAGAAACGTAGACTCGTGCAGCTTCACGAAAGCTCCATCCTTCTCCGACTCAGCCTTCAGCGCCACCCACTCCGGGTCCGCCGAGAACTTCGCCCAACTCTCCGTCGCCGCCGCCCGGCTCTTATGCCGGATCATATAGACGATGGTCCGTCCCGCCAGAGGCTCATCCGTCGGAACCCAGTATGCGACGCCGTGCATCCCGCACCGCGCGAAGATTGCCGTCTCCTTCGACCGGAACCTCTCCAGGATCAGTGGCTGCTTCCCCTCATTCAAGTGATACATCCGCAGCTCATACACAGTCTCGTCCGTCACTGCGTCCTGTGCTGAAAGCTCATGTCCAGCCGTCACCGGAATCATCGCCGCCACCCCCATCGCCTTCATCAAATCACGTCGGTCCATCACGATACCTCCACGGACACTATACTTTCTTTCACGCCATGAACATCACCCGACGCCGCGGAGCTATCGCCCTCTCAATAACCCTCGGAGTCCTCATCGTCGGTGGCCTTATCGCCTTCAACATCGCCTGGATCATCGTCAACGAGCGCAGCTTCCTGCTTATCATCCTCGGCATCATCCTCTTCGCTCTGCTGGTCGCCGGAGTCGTCCTCAACACCGTCTTCCTGGTCCGCGAAGTCCGCCGCAACGAGCGCCAGGATTCCTTCCTCAACGCCGTCACCCACGAGCTTAAAACCCCCATCGCCTCCATCCGCCTCTACCTCGAAACCCTCCAGCGCCGCGAAGTCCCTGAAGCGCAGCGCCAGGAGTTCTACAAAATCATGCTCGCCGATTCCGACCGCCTCCACGCGACCGTCGAGCAGGTTCTCAAAGCCGGCGAACTTGGCGCCCGCCGCCGCCACCAGGACCGCACCCTCCTCGAACTCGCCCCCCTCGTCGCCGACTGTATCGCCATCACCCTCCAGCGCCACCACCTGCCCGCCGAGGCAATCCAACTCGCTTCCATACCCGGCGCAGTCCGCCTCCACGTCCGCGTCATTGCAGAAGACCTCCGCACCGCCGTCCTCAACATCCTCGACAACGCCGTCAAATACTCCCCCAACGGCATTCACATCCAATGTTCCATCGGCATCGTCCGCTACACCCAAGTCGCGCTCGCCATCACCGACACCGGCGTCGGCCTCGAGCCTGACCAACTCAAGCGCATCTTCAAGCGCTTCTACCGCGTCCCCGGACGCATCGCCGTCCGTATCAAAGGCACCGGCATCGGCCTCTTTCTCGTCCGCTCGATCGCCCGCCAGCACTCAGGAGACGTCACCGCCGCCAGCCCCGGCCCCAACCTCGGCACCACCATCACCCTCACCCTCCCCCTCGCCAATCCCTCTGCTTAATCCACGTAGAGAATACCGTCCTGCCCGACGGGCCCACTACGCGTGGGGAGGGCGTTCACACGCCTTATTACTGCTTCGCGTGGTGCTCCCGATGGTCGCAAGCAAGATCCTGTGCCGACCAACGGGAGGACCACGCGAAGCTCGGCGTAAGTCACGAAGTGACCGCTGCCCGCGCAGAGCGCCCGTCGGGCAGAACCCTTCTTCTAAAATGGAACCCACATGCTCCTCCTCTGGAACTACTTCGTTCTCTCCTTTAGCGCGCTGCTTCCGCTGATCAATCCGCTCGGCTCTGCGCTCATCTTCCTCACCCTGGTCGGGCCGGCGCCCATCCCCGTCTATCACTCACTCGCGCGCCGCATCGCCATCAACACCGCCCTCTTCCTCGTCGCCATCGACCTGGTCGGCTCCACCCTCCTCCGCTTTTTCGGAATCTCCCTTCCCATCGTCCAGGTCGCCGGAGGCTTGGTCATCGCCACCATCGCCTGGCAGCTCCTCAATCAGCAAAGCAACGAGCCCAGCCCGGAAAAAATGCAGGCCGCCGCCCAGATGCAGCCCGAGGACCTCGGAGGTGATCTGAAGCAGAAAATCTTCTACCCCTTCACCTTTCCAATCACTGTCGGCCCGGGCTGCATCGTCGTCATGCTCACACTGGCGGCCCATACCCCGCAGCGCCCTATCTCCGATAACCTCCTCGCCCACGCCGGCCTGCTGCTGGCCATCCTCGTGCTCTGCCTGTCCGTCTATCTGTGCTACGCCTACGCCCCCCGCATCGCCGTCAGCATATCCCCCTCCACCGCCCACGGAATCCTCCGCGTCATCGCCTTCATCCTCCTCTGCATCGGCGTCCAAATCGCCTGGAACGGCCTGGTCCCCCTCCTCGCCAGCGTCGTCCATCCCAAATAGGACTTCGCATCCTCCTACCGCTGGCGGCACGGAATCTAGCTTGCGACCATCGGGAGCACCGCCGCGAAGCCCAATACGCTTCACGAAGTGACCGCTCCACGCGCAGTGCGCACTTCCCGCAGAACCATCCCCTTCCGCAATTTCCCTCTAAGATTGAACTTGATCATGACCGATTCTCCCCTCATCGCCCTCATCGAAGACGAAGAACACCTAGCCCAGGGCCTCATCTTCAACCTCCAGGCTGAAGGCTTCCGCACTCATCACGAGGCCGACGGCGACGCCGCCCTTGCCTATCTCCTCGCTGCGCCGCAATCCGGCCCGGAAAAAGTCTCCGTCATCGTCCTCGACTGCATGCTCCCAGGAGCCGACGGCTTCGCCATCACCCGCGCCCTCCGCGAGGCCCAGCGCTACACCCCCATCCTCATGCTCACCGCCCGCACCCGCCCCGAGGACATCCTCGAAGGCCTCGAAGCCGGTGCCGACGACTACCTCCCCAAGCCCTTCGACCTCAACATCCTCATCGTCCGCATCAAGTCCCTGCTCCGCCGCACAGCCTGGCAAGCCGTTCAGACAGCAGCCAGCACCCCCACCGAACCGCCGCCTCCGGCCGACACCTACTTTTTCAACAACCGCACCATCGACTTTGCGGCTCTCGAACTCATCGCCCCCAACCGCATTACCCAGCTCACCGTAATGGAAGCCGACCTGCTCCGCTACCTGACCGATCGCGAAGGCCAAATCGTCTCCCGCACCGACATCCTCGAACAGGTCTGGCGCGTCCACGCCGACACCGACACCCGCGCCATCGACAACTTCATCGTCCGCCTCCGCCGCTACATCGAAGACGATCCCGCCAACCCCCAGCACCTCACCACCGTCCGCGGTGTCGGCTACCGCTTCCTCGCCAACCCGTAAATAGTCAACTGGAGGTTCAATATGAAGAGCGTCTTGGCATTATTCGTAATTGCGATTCCCATGTTCGCAGCCGCGCCCAAATGCAAGGAGAATCCCAAGGTTGTCGCCGCCTGCTACTCCGTTCATGGGCGACTATCGCTGGGGGCAGACACAATACGCCTGCGGCTTTGGCCCGTGGGAGCGACGCGTATGTTGGGGGTGACCGCGGGGCCTACTCCGGATGATGCGGACGCTCCAATTACCCCAAGAAACCTTACATTCAACCCCGGAGACTACCCTATTTATGGAGACTTCGAGGTATGTCCGTTTACCCCGGAGCGGAACGGCGAGATGCAGATGGTGTGTATCGAATCGGCCTCCCATCTTGTCACGAAGCGCTAGTCTCCCAGAGTTCCTTGGAGTAGCAGCAGGCTTCAGCCTGCGGGAACACGGCCCGGAAACAAACAGGGTTTCAGCCCCGGGCACTTTCTCCGCATCACCCAAGAATTCCCGCGTCCCCCAAAGATCCCTATGGCTTCACCCGGCGTCCATGCGGTAGACTGTGCCCCAAGAGGCCGTGCGCCTCGCCCGTCTCTGTAGGGAGGCACGCTATGTCTCGATGCACCCTCCGCAATATCTTCACCGTCCTCATCTACGCGGGCGTTGCCATCTTCCTGTACCCCTATCTCACCGGCCACTTCTCCAGCGCTATCCTTTACCTGGTGGCCGGCATCGGCCTTGCCGTCCTCTGTGGCATCCTGCGCTGCGTCTGCATCGAAGGCGATTGCCCTGACCGCATCCCTCCCAAGCCAGGCTCCGAGCAGCCCCACCCTCACTAACCTTTTGCAACTCAGAGTCCGCGCCACTGCGTTCTTCGTGCGTCGCAACCTCTGCAGTCCTGCCGCATCCCCGTCGACCGTTAATCAATCGCGCACAAGGGTAATCTGGCCGCGTGCCCGCAAGTAACTCGCTCCGGCGAGCATTCGTAACTCATTGATTTTATTGCTAGGACTTTTCAGGGAGGTGTGCAACCATTTGCCTGTAAGTTGCAAGTTGCTTCCTTGCCGGTTCAATGCCGGGTTTTGCAAGTCACTGCCTTTTGCTTCAAAAATCACAGGCCCCGATTAGTACCAGGCCCCAGGAGTACCTCCCCATGCGATTCAAATCCTCCCTAATTGCCTTGTCTCTCTCGCTCGTCTGCCTCATTCCCCGTGCCGCCTTAGCCGACACCCTAACCCTGACCGACGTAGGCCCCGGCAACAACACCGACGGCGTCTACACCTACCCCTACAATTTCACCATCAACGGCACTGAGACCGAAGTCTCCATGTCATGCCTGAGCTTCGACCGCGACGTCACGATTGGGGAGACTTGGACCGCCACTTCCATGAGCGTCCTGAGCATCGGCTCGGGCGGCACCGACGGTGAGTCCCAGACCGCTTTCCTTGAGGACGCCTACCTCTATAACCAGTACGACGCCGCTACTGGCAATGCCCTCCTTACCACCGAGATCCAGTTCGCCATCTGGGACATCATGGATCCCTCCGGCGTCGCCAGCCAGAGCGGCCTGGACACAAACGCGAAGAATCTGGTTCTTGCGGCACAGGCCAATTACGGCAGCAACCTTGCGAGCTATGCGAACGACACTGTGTTTATCCCCACCAGCTGGCCCTCAAACGCCGGCCAGCCCCAAATATTCATGGTGGATAACCCTGTGATCGTGCCCCAGGTTCCGGCCCCCCCCGCGACCCCTGAGCCATCCAGCCTGATCCTGCTCGGAACTGGCCTCGTCGGAATGGCAGGCGCCATGCGTCGCAAGCTGCACACGGCATAATCGAAACACGCAGCCCGCCGGCAAGGGCGTTCCCTCCTCGGGCGCCGTCGCAGCGGCTGATTGCAAAAGGGTTTGCACAGAAAGAGCGGGCAGCCGACCACTGCCCGCTCTTTCCTGTTTTCGCCTAATCTCTCTCCTGCTATAGTCGATTATGGGTCGCAGAATCCTAGCCATCACGCTGCTGATAGCCTTTGCGTCCCCGCTCGTAGCGCCCCTCCTCGCCGCAACCGCCAGTCCTGAAGCCTCATTGCCCGCATGCTGCCGCTCCAACGGCTCCCATCACTGCGCCATGATGCACCTGCGCGGCTTGTCTGGCGGGCCGGCATTCCACGCCCCGCCCTGCCCCTTCTATCCCTCCGCGACCACCGCGCCGCGCCTCCTCACCGCCTCGCTCGTTGCGTCGCCGACCGCCTCCGCGCGGGTCCGCTACGACCAAGCGCCGCCGGCATCCGGCCCCCACCGCGCTGCGCCCGTCTTTACCGCCTCCGCAAACCTCAAGCGCGGGCCGCCCACCCGTCTCGCCTAGAACCTCGCTCCTCTCACTTACCCGTCCCACACCGGCGACGTCGCCTCGCACCGACGCGCCCCTGTCCGTCACTCGCCCGTGACCGCGGAGCCATCTATGCCTACGACTACCTGGAAGTACCTTCGAGCCCTTGGATTCTGCCTGCTCCCTTGCCTGCTCCCAGCCTCCATCGCACGCGCCAGCGTCTTCTCGCAGCTTCAGGGCGTCGTCCACGACCCCCAACATCGCCCGCTTCCCGGCGCTCACATCAGCCTCGCCGCCGCAAACTCCGCCTTCACCCAGTCCACTGACTCGAACGGCGTCGGAGCCTTCTCCCTCCCCAATATCCCGCTCGGCGACTACACCGTTACCATCACCCACTCCGGCTTTGAGACCCTCCATCAGCCCCTGACCCTCCACTCCGACACCTCGCCCGTCCTCCACTTCATGCTCCAGCTCGGCGCAGTCTCGCAAAACGTCACCGTCACCACCAACGCCGACCTGGCCAACGTTAACACCGTAACGCCCACCACGCTCGTCTCCCGCATCGACATCGCCCAGACTCCTGGCGCCGACCGCACCAACTCGATGGCGATGATCACCGACTACGTTCCCGGCGCCTACATGACCCACGACATGCTGCACATGCGCGGCGGCCATCAGGTCTCATGGCTCATCGACGGCGTCGAGATCCCCAACACCAACATCGCCAGCAACCTCGCCGCCCAGATCGACCCCAAGGACATCGACTACATCGAAGTCCAGCGCGGCAGCTACACCGCCGACGTCGGCGACCGCACCTATGGCGTCTTCAACGTCGTCCCCCGCACCGGCTTTGAACGCGACCACCAAGCCGAGCTCGTCCTCTCCGCCGGCAACTTCCTTCAAACCAACGATCAGATCAACTTCGGCGACCACACCGAGAAATTCGCCTGGTACGCCAGCCTCAACGGCAACCGCAGCGACTTCGGCCTCGCCCCGCCCATTGGCAAAGTCCTGCATGATGCCACCAATGGATACGGCGGCTTCGCCTCCCTCATCTACAACCGCACTCCCAAGGACCAGTTCCGCCTGGTCACCCAGCTCCGCCACGACTTCTTCCAGATTCCCTACGATCCCAATCCCAACAGCGTCGAAAACCAGCAGTACGATTCCAGCGGCCTGCGTGACACCCAGGACGAAACCGACAGCGTCGCCGCCTTCACGTACCTGCACACCTTCAACCCCTCCCTCGTCCTCCAGGTCTCGCCCTTCTATCACTACAACCAGGCCGACTACAGTTCGCCATCCACCGACGCTCCCGTCGCCACCACCGCCGATCGCACCTCAAATTACGGCGGCGGACACCTCTCGCTCAGCGGCCAGGTCGCCCACAACACCATTCAGGGTGGCGTCTACTTCTTCGATCAGTACGACAACTACCTCTTCGGCGCCATCTTCCATGACGGCAGCGGAACATCCCCAATCCGCGAGCCCGACGCCACCAGCGGCAGCGTGGTCGAGGAGTACATCTCCGACACCTTCAAAGCCACCTCCTGGCTCACATTCACCGCCGGCTTCCGCCAATCCCGTTTCGACGGTGCCCTATTCTCTGAGGACGTCCCCGCTCCCCGCGTCGGCGTTGCCCTGCGCATACCCAAGCTCAACTGGGTCTTCCGCGGATTCTACGGCCGCTTCTATCAGCCGCCACCACTCCTCACCGCCTCTGGTCCGGTCCTCACCTTCGCCAACAGCAACAACACCGCGCTCGCCCCGCTCCACGGCGAGCGCGACGAAGAACACCAGTTCGGCGTCCAGATTCCCGCCCACGGCTGGCTGCTCGACGTCGACACCTTCAAGAACCGTGTAAACAACTTCCTCGACCATTCCAACATCGGCGACTCCAGCATCTACTTCCCCGTCACCGTCGACGGCGCCCTCGTCCGAGCCTGGGAGCTCTCCCTTCGTAGCCCGCGCCTTGGTCACTTCGGTCAGGCGCACGTCGCCTACTCCAACCAGATCGCCGAGCAGCGCGGCAACATCACCGGCGGCCTAATCTGTACCCCCATCGGCGATCCCTCCTGCGACTCCGGCTTCGCTTACACCCCCGTCGATCACGACCAGCGCAACACCCTCAACGTCGGCTTCAACGCTACCCTACCCTGGCGAGCCACCGCCTCCACCAACGTCTACTACGGCTCCGGCTTCACCAACGGCGGCTACAATCCCACCGGGCCGCCCGCCGATCCGCGCTACCCCAACCAGTACCTGCCCGCGCACACCACCTTCGACCTCGCCCTCGGCAAAACCATCACCGAGAACATCTCCGCCTCGGTCACCGCAACCAACGTCGCCAACCGCCGCATCCTGCTTGACAACTCCCTCACCTTCGGCGGCTTCCATTACAACGACCCCCGCCAGCTCTACGCCGAACTCCGTTACCGCTTCAAGTTCTAGGCAAGGGCGTAGTTCCCAATGCTCGGGTGCCCCATCCATGGCAGCTTTATCGCCATGGGTGGGATGGAAACGCTACACTCAAACTCAGCACCATATGCGCATCTTCACCCGTTACATCCTCCGCGAAGTCACCTCTTACGCCCTCCTCGGCGGAGTCCTCTTCACCTTCGTTCTCTTCATGAACCACATCAACGAGATCCTCGATCTCCTGGTCCGCGGTGCCTCTTTCGCTGACGTCCTGCGCATCTTCGGCGACATGCTTCCCAACACCCTCACCGTCACCATTCCCACCGCCATTCTCGCCGGCATCCTGCTCGGCCTCAGCCGCCTCGCAGCCGACTCCGAAGTCACCGCCATGCGCGCCTGCGGCATCGGAGCCTTCAGCTTCGTCCGCATCGTCTCCATCCTCTCCTTCGCCGCCCTCGCCGTAGGCCTCGTCAACGCTCTCTACTTCGTTCCGAAGGGCGCCAGCGATCTGCTCCGGCAGGAGGACCAGCTCAAGTCCTCTCAAGCATCCTTAGAAATCCAGCCCCGCGTCTTCTACGAAGACTTCAAGAACTACGTCCTCTACGTCCAGGACGTCCCCTCCGGTGCCGGCTCTGCCACGTGGCGACATGTCTTCCTCGCCAACCTCACCCAGCCCGCAAGTCCCGACATTACCACCGCCGAGTCGGCCACCATCTCCAGCTCCGGCACTGCCGACCAGCAGGGCCCCACCCTTCACCTGGCCAATGGCGGCCAGCACCAGATATCCCCCACCGACCCCAATCAATACGACATCTCCACCTTCATCTCCCTTCCTCTGCCTCTCCAACTTGCTACCCAGGATGCAACTCACATCTCGCGCTCCAACACCCGCCTTCAGGCGCTTCCGTTCCATGAGCTCTGGCAGCGTGCCCACGGCCTCGACCTCGCCGGCCACCCCATCTCTGCCGCCGACAATCGCGCCGCCCGCATCGAGCTGAACTACCGTTTCTCGTTTCCCTTCGCCTGCCTCGTCCTCATGCTCATCGGCGTGCCCCTCGGCCTATCCTCCAAGCGCGGCGGCAAGAGCACCGGCTTCGTCCTCACCCTGCTGCTCGTCTTCGCCTACTACATCCTCTCTATCAATGGAGTCGCCCTCGCCAAGTCCGGCAAGCTCTCCCCCTTCGTCGGAGTCTGGGCCACCAACTTCATCTTCGCCGCCTTCGGCCTCATCCTCCTCCAGCAGCTCGCCGGAGGAGGCGTCCTGCTCAACTTCTTCACCACCGTCGGCGCTACCCTCGGCAAAAAACTCGCGGCATTCGCCCCCAGTAGCATCACTGCGGTTCTATCCCGCCTCACCGGCTCCTCCGGCGATGCAGCCGCCCGCGCGGCCGCCGCAAATGCCTCCTCCAGCCCCAACAGTCCCGCCGGCCCTTACTCGCGCACCACCCTTCCCCGCCGCACCCTCGTCCAGCACATGCGCAGCCTCTTCAAAACCAGCTTCCCCCTGCTGCTGGACGAGTACGTCATGCGTTCCTACGCTGCCAACTTCATCATGTCGCTCGGGGCCTTTGTCCTGCTCTACGTCATCTTCACCTTCTTCGAACTGATGGGCGACATCATCCGCAACCAGACCCCCTTCGTCATCGTCGGTCAATACCTGTTCAACCTCGTCCCTTACATCGTCTCTGCCGTCACCCCGCTCTGCTCGCTGCTCGCAGTGCTCATCACCTTCGGGGCCCTCAACCGCAACTCAGAACTCACCGCCATGAAGGCCACCGGCATCAGCCTCTACCGCGTGCTCGCCCCTGTACTCGTCCTCGCAGCCATCCTCGCCTCCGCCCTCTTCGCCTTCGACGAGTACTACCTCCCAGGAGCCAACCGCCGTCAGCAACAGCTCCGCGCCGAGATCAAGGACAAGCCCGCCCAGACCTTCATCCTCGCCGGACGCAAGTGGATCTCCGGCCAAACCGACCAAGCCGGAGCCCCCGAGCGCATCTTCTACTACCAGGCCTTCGACCAGGTCCGCGACGTCTTCGCCAACCTCACCGTATTCGAGTTCGATCCCAAAACCTTCACCCTGCAGCGCCGCATCTTCGCCGAAAGCGTCCGCTGGGACCCCACCGTCAACAACTGGGTCTTCGACAAAGGATGGCAGCGCACCTTCGCCGGCGAAACCATCGTCCCCAACGGCTATCAGCCCTTCACCGTCGCCACCTTCCCCGAAATCCGCGAGCAGCCAGCCTACTTCGTCAAGGAAGACAAACCCTCCGACGAGATGTCCTACGGCGAACTGAATAACTACATTGCCGACCTCCGCCAGTCCGGATTCGACACCATCAAGCTCAGCGTCCAGTTGGAAAACAAGCTCGCCGTCCCCGCCATTACCCTCGTCATGGCCATCCTCGCCGTCCCCTTCGCCGTCTCCATGGGCAAGCGCGGAGGCCTCGTCGGCATCGCCGCCGCTATCGGCGTCGCCATCGCCTATTGGATCGTTGCCGGCGTCTTCAGCTCCATGGGAAACATCAACACCCTCCCACCCATGCTCGCCGCCTGGTCCCCCGACCTGCTCTTCGGCATCGCCGGAACCTACCTCCTGCTCCGCACCCCCACCTGATCGCGCGGCCCCACCCTTCCATCCCTATTGTTTGTCATTCTGAGCGGAGCGAAGAATCCCCGCATCTTGCCGGTGGCGCACCTAACCGCGCGGCCCCACCCTTCCATCCTATTGTTTGTCATTCCCGAAGGGAATCTGCTGTTGCGGTTTCCGTTGCCTGCCCCCATTTGTTTGTCAATCCGCATCCGCCTCTTCCACTGTCGCAACCATGGGAAGAATAGTGTCCACCTTCGTCAGCTTAAACAACTCCAGCACCCGCGGACTCATTCCCGCCGCAATAAACCGAACCCCTTTCTCCTGACACCGCGCATAGTGCCTCACCACCATCCCCAGCCCCGCGGAATCCATATAGGGCACGCTGGTCAGATCGAAGATGTTAACCGCTGGCAATTCGCCGCCCGGCAACATAGATTGCAGATCGAACAAGCTGTTCACGGCATCGGGCGACTGCGCCGCAAACATAGCGCGCGACGTAAAAGGCCCGGAGAAATGAAAGATCACCGTCGCCGGATCTTTGCCCGCTTTCCGTTCGCAGGCAAGAGCAAGACGATTCGCCTGAACTTGAACTTCTGGCATCAAGTAACTCCGTATCTGGCGCTGAATTCCTCGAATTCTACCACTCGTACGCAGGATCCTTCCGAAACCACCAAGCAGGATAATGGCGAGTTTGAAGTTTCCAGGAACCAGATTAGGCAGGCAGTTCAATCTAAACTCATGTCCTAGTTTTGTATTCTCTGCCGCTGGAGCCTCGGGCTCCGCATACCTGCCGCATCCAACAACGTAGACAGTTACGACGTGCGGAGGGCCCAGGGTTCGCGCGAGAAAGAACCCTGACGATGGCTGCACAATGCGTGAAGAAAGAATCCACCCCTCCGGTTTGCGCAATACACGGCGTTGCTTTGATGAAGTCGGCAGTTCCGATTGACCTGGTGAACTCCGTTCCCTGCTTCATCTGTCCCGTCAGCCGTGAAGTTGTGCGCGAGTGATGAATCAGGATGGACCAATTCGGCGACGGCCGACGGCAGTCTTCAAATCCGCGCTTGCAGTTGTTTCGATCAATCGGCCGGGAAATGTCCCTCAGTAAAAAAACCTCAATGAGTGCCATTTTCGCTGGCAATCACTGGCAACTTCGCCACCTCCCACGCCGTGATCCCGCCCGCCAGTTCAATCAGATTCGTAATCCCATGCTGGTTCAGAAGACTCACCGCGATAGACGACCGGTATCCACCCGCGCAGTGGACCGCAATTCTGCGATCCGGCGGAACCTCCGACATACGTTCCTGCAGGTGCGCCAGTGGAAGGTTGACGCTCCCACTCAGGTGTTTCGCACCCCATTCGCGCGGCGTACGAATATCAATCACCAGCGGCGGTTTCCCGGACGCCAGTTCTTCCGCCAGCATCAGCGGACTCACCCTCTCCGTCGCCGAAACCAGGTCCTGCCGCTCCGCCAGCGCCCCCATCCCATCCTTCAGAAAACCCTTCACGTGATCGAAACCAATCCGTCCCAGGCGCAGTGCCGCCTCCCCCTCGCGCCCCGGTTCGGAGATGATCACGATCGGCTTCGCGCTATCCAGAACAGTCCCAGCCCACGTAGCGTACTGACCGTCCAGCGCAATGTTGATGCTTCCGGCGATGTGCCCCTTGGCATACTCCCCCGCATCGCGGACATCGAGAATCTGCACTCCCGCATCCCCCAATTCGAGCAACTCTGCCAACTCAACCGGCTGCAAGACCTCCCGCAGAGTCGTATCCAGCGTGGGCCGCTCCCGCGTGTTCAGGATCGCGTCGAACGTGAAGTAGGCCGGAGCGTCCGGCTGATCCGTCGTCACCAGCCGCGTGAATTCATCCTTCGTCATCGGCTGTAGCGCGTAGTTGAACCGTCGCTGCTCTCCCAGCGTGGACACCGTATCCGACGAAAGATTCTTTCCGCAGAGTGAGCCCGCCCCATGCGCCGGATAAACCAGCGTCTCATCCGGCAACGTCAGCAGTTTGCCATGCAGCGATTCGTACAAATATCCGCTGAGTTCCTGCGCAGTCCAGCCCAGCGAAGCCCGCAGGTCCGGCCTGCCAACATCCCCGATGAACAGCGTATCCCCCGTCAGCACCGCATACGGCTTCTCCGCATCCTTCTTCAGGTCGAACACCAGAATCGAGATCGACTCAAAAGTGTGCCCCGGAGTCTCCAGAACCTGCAACCGCAGCCCCGGAAACTCCAACGTATCGCCATCCTTCATCGGAACAAACGCATACTCCGCCTTGGCCCGCGCTCCCAGCCAAATGTCCGCGCCACAGCGGTCCCGCAACTCCAGATGACCGGCAATGAAGTCGGCATGGAAGTGGGTCAGAAAAACATGACGAATCTGCACCCCCAGCGCCGCCGCATGCACCAGGTATTGCTGGATATCCCGCTGCGGATCGACCACGATTGCAGCGCCACTCACTTCATCCGCCACCAGATACGACGCATGAGCCAGGCAACCCAGGTAATACTGCTTCAGAACCATGCCCCCGATTCTAATTGCAAGACATCCGTCATCCTGAGCGAAGCGCCTGGCGCGAAGTCGAAGGACCCGCCACCCCACCCGTACACCCAAGAGCCTTCGCCCCTTTCGGCCATTTCGCATTCTTCGCACTGCCCCGCAGGCGACAATGCTCGATTGGCACCTCCACGTCGTCATGCTGCGGACGCGCAGAATCTCCGTCGTTGCCTCTAGTCCCGCCCTCAATTCCGTACCCACAAATCCACAGCTTTCCTTGACACCACTCGTATAATTAAGAAAGGCCAAAATAGAGCCGAGTGTCGTGTCCAAACCTCCTACTAACGGGATCGCGGACCGGACCTCAAGCCAGCCAAAGCCTAAGGGGCAACCCAATCCAGAAAAACGCACATACCGCCGTATATACGTGCCAGCAACTCCTTTGCCATCAACCAGAATTTGTATATACAGAATAGGAACTTCAATGTTATCTGGACTTTGACAAAAACATCCCCTGGAG
>Ga0302278_10001135_pt1 | contig 33236 bp, 29 predicted proteins | sample III_Bog_N3_2_FD_194543 | JGI IMG/M metagenome (GOLD analysis project Ga0302278, IMG submission 194543) | Peat permafrost microbial communities from Stordalen Mire near Abisko, Sweden - III_Bog_N3_2 | ecosystem: Environmental > Terrestrial > Soil > Wetlands > Peat | place: Sweden: Abisko... | reverse complement strand
CATCCACTCATCCTATCGCAATTGGACAAAACGATCAATTTGATCAAAACGATTAAATTGATCATTTGACTAATTAGCATTCCAATTCGCCGGTCCAAGCCATTCGCGTTCCCCCAACCCGGTACACTGGATACAGGAACCTTCCCGCCGGACACCGCCTTGCACCCGCTCACTGACAACCTGAATCCCGAACAGAGAGCCGCAGTCGAGGCCACTGAAGGACCCCTGCTCATCCTGGCCGGCGCAGGTTCCGGCAAAACCCGCGTCATCACTGCCCGCATTGCCTGGCTTATCCAGGAAAAAGGCGTCGCGCCCGACTCCATCCTCGCCGTTACTTTTACCAACAAGGCCGCCAGCGAAATGGCTGCCCGCGTCGATAAGCTGCTCGCCCATTCTTCGCTTGCCAAGCCACTCATCGCCACCTTCCACTCCATGTGCGTGCGCATGCTGCGCCGCGACATCGAGGCCCTCAAGGTCGGTGGAGAAGGCCTGACCCGCTCCTTTGCCATTTACGACGAGAACGACCAGCAAGCCATCGTCAAAGCCGTCATGCGCCGCATGGGGCTCGATACCAAGCAGCTCACGCCGCGGACGGTCCTTGGCCGCATCTCCTGGGCCAAAAACCACATGGTCGATCCACAGGAATACTACCTCGCCAGCAAAGATCCCAACAGCGAGCGCATCGCCCACATCTACCAGAGCTACAAGGCCGAGCTGCGCAAGAACAATGCCCTCGATTTCGACGATCTTCTCCTCGAAGCTGTCCGCCTCCTCAAGGTTTCATCCGAAGTCCGCGAGCGCTACCAGCGGCGCTATCGCTATCTCCTCGTCGACGAATACCAGGACACCAACCGTCCCCAATACGAGCTCATGAAGTACCTCGCCGGCCCCGCCCAGAATGTCTGCGCCGTCGGCGACGAAGACCAGAGCATCTACTCCTGGCGCGGCGCCGATATCAAGAACATCCTCGACTTTGAGAAGGAATTTCCGAACGCCAAGATCATTCGGCTGGAGCAGAATTACCGCTCCACGCAAATCATTCTTGAAGCCGCCGGCGCTGTTGTTTCGAACAACCTGCGCCGCAAGGGGAAAAAGCTTTGGACCGACCGCCAGGGTGGCTCGCAGATTGGCTACTACGAGGCTCCCGACGGCGAAAGCGAAGCCCTTTTCATCGCAGACCGCATTCAGAAATTCCTCCGCGAAGCCGGCGCTGAAGGTGACGAAACCCATTGTGCCGTGCTCTATCGCACCAACTCGCAGTCACGCCTGGTTGAGGAATCCCTCCGCCGGTACAACATCCGCTACACCATGGTGGGCGGCTTCAGCTTTTACGAGCGCGCCGAGATCAAGGACCTGCTCGCCTACCTGCGCCTCGTCCGCAATCCGCACGATTCGATGGCGCTGAACCGCGTCATCAACACACCGGTCCGCGGCATCGGTAAAACGACTCTCGAGACCCTCGAGCGCCTCGCGCTTGAAACCGGCCAGTCCACCTGGGACGCACTCTCCGCCGCCCTCAAAGCCAAGCTGATCCCGACCCGTGCGCTCATGGCCCTCGATTCCTTCCGCCAACTCATCCTCGACGCCCAGGCCATGATGGACCCTGACTTCGCCGGGAAGCTCTCCGCCGATGTGGCCGCTGGCGTTGAAGCAGATGACCTCGACACAGGTTTTGAATTCGGCGCGGCAGACTCGGGAAGCGCGGATTCAGCGAGCGCGGACTCCGCAACATCCTTCGACTTCGGAGGCAACGAAGACCAACTTTCGCTCCTCAACGCCGCAGACTTCAATCCCTTCGCCGAAGCCCCAAAGCGTCCCTTCCTGAAGATGCCAAAGCAGGCAAATGAGACCGAGTCTCAATCCAATTCTCGGGTGCCCCCTGTCCCTCGCACTTGGGGACAGGGGATCGACCAAGCCAATCTCCCCGAGAATTCCGAAACGAATTCCACCGAAACTCCCGCCTTCCGCTCACCCGGCGACGCGGCCACCCTCCCCGAGCTTATCCGCTTCATCATCGACCGCACCGGCTACATCAAGGTCCTAGAAACCGAAGGCTCCCCTGAAGCCTTCAGCCGCATTGAAAACCTGAAGGAACTCGCCAACGCCGCTCACGACGCCGAAGTCCGCGGCGAGACCCTTGCCGACTTCCTCGACCATGCCGCCCTCGCCTCAGACACCGACCAGTTCGACCCCGAAGCACGCGTCACCCTCATGACTCTCCACGCCGCCAAGGGTCTCGAATTCCCGCTCGTCTTCCTCGCAGGCCTCGAAGAGGGCTTGTTCCCTCACTCGCGCACCCTTAACAGCCCCGACGAGCTCGAGGAGGAGCGCCGCCTGTGCTACGTCGGCATGACCCGCGCCATGAATACACTGATCCTTACCCGCGCGCACTACCGCCGCCGCTACGGTAACGATGCCCCGGAGATGTCTGTGCCATCCCGCTTCCTCGAGGAAGTCCCCAGCCAGTTGGTTGAAAACCTCGGCGGGCGCGGCATGATTCAAGCGGCATCCTGGGCCACGCCGGGATACCCCAACACGTATCCGGGTTCCCGGTTTGGGGCCGGACGCTCCGCGCAGACCAACGACTTCGCCGATCAGCATTACAACTATGAGGATGAAAGTCAGGAGACCCGCACCAGCGCAACTGGAACCAAGCCCGCGCCCGGCAAGCCCTTCGTCGCTTCCTGGATGACGGCCAAACCCAAAACCGCCGCCTCAGCCCCGCCGTCCAGCGCCTCCGCGGATACAGACGACGCAGCGCAGGAACCGGCGCCGCAGTCCATCGACAACATTGCGCGCTTCTTCGGCGGCAAAGCCGGCGCAGGCAAGATCGGCAGCGGGGGTTTCGCACGCCCCACCATGGATATCCCTCCGCCCACCGGCGCAGCCAACCTGAAAAAAGGTCAGCGCGTCGTCCACTCCAAGTACGGAGAAGGCACTATCCTCATGCGCGAAGGCGAAGGCGAAGACGCCAAGCTCACCGTGATGTTCAACCGGCATGGGATGAAGAAGCTGATGGAGAAGTTCGCCAACCTCAGGAAGCTTTAGGGCTGCGCCTACGATTCCTCCCCGCCGCGGGTTTCACTTCACCCGCTTCGCAACAACTTCCTCCGTCGCGAAATCCCCAACTTTGCGGGTAAATTTGATCTCGTCCCCGGCAATCTTTCCCGTGTACGTAATCACCAGCGGGTTGCCGTTGAAATCCAGGTTTTCGGTAAACGAGACAGCGTCGCCTTTAATGGTTCCGGCCGTAATCTCGGTCGATCCGCGATCATTTTTCGCCGTGCCGGTCAGCTTTTCGCCGTCAGCTTTGAATGTGTACGTATAGTGCTGTTCGCCAATCTGTGTATCGAATGTTGCTGTCCATTGTCCGTCAATCGGACCCGCAAATGCCGACACGGCCAGCCCGGCGACTAGAATCATCAGTACAGCCACACGTTTCAGTTTCATCCCGTTAGTCTCCTTTGGCTTAGCGCGTTCACAACGAGCACATTCCCGCTGTAAACCGCGCCGCAACCGTACTTGAACCTCCCTCAGGATGTCAAAAACCAACCAAAATCCGCCTGCACCTCTCTGGTTGTGACCACATCTCTTGAAACCGCTTGCCAGTTCCGTGCTACACTCAATTGAATCGTAGAATTCGATCTGAAGTTTTTGCCTGTTCCGGTTACCGCCTACTCGCAAACTTCCACATTGCGTTCGCGGTAAATCAGTATCGAAGGAGCATCACAATGGAAACAGGCACAGTGAAATGGTTTAACGACGCCAAGGGTTTTGGATTTTTGAGCCGTGAAAATGGCGAGGACGTCTTCGTTCATCACACCGCAATTCAGTCCAACGGCTTCCGTTCCTTGCAAGAGGGACAGCGCGTTCAGTTCAACGTCACCAAGGGCCCCAAGGGCTGGCAGGCAGAGAACGTTCAGGTCGTCTAAGTAAACTGCTTAGCACCCGGATTTCGAACTAAACAAAAGAGGGACGGCAAACGGCCGTCCCTCTTTTGCGTCTACTTTCAAAACCTTCGACTTAAGCGCCGCCTTTGCAATCAACTCCAGCAATCCCGGGCATTTTTGCTGATAACTGACAACTGACCACTGCTTTTACGCAGCCGGCTTCAGGCTCTTCACGCTCACCTGCGGAGCGGCCGGGTGACGATTTTCCAAGCGGGATTCGTGCGTGCCTATATATTGCAAAACGTCGTTAATTGAATCTTCAAAACGTGCGCCTGTCTTGTGGGTGGCCTTTACGCCCTTCGCCACGAGCTGGCACACTTCAAAACGGTTCATTCCCTGCGCAAGAGCGCGGTGAATCTTGTCAGAACGCATAAACGAACTCCGGTCAACGCGGTGATTGGTGCGTGTGGTGCGGAGCTCGTCAGAAGCAATACGGAGGCCGGAGCCGAGCAGGTGGGAAAAATCTAGTCTGTTCCCATTGTACCTTGGAAATCAATGATTGCGACCCCCAATTGAGCGCTTGCGGAATCAACGCAGGAACCGCCTCCGCATTGGCCCCAAGTCAATTCCCTGTTAACATAGACTTCACTCCCTCAAGAACTGCGGGCCGATGATCGGGCCGATGTGCGGGAAACCCTGAAGAGATTGCAGCGAAAGAGGTTATACGTGGCAGATACCACCAAGATTGAAGACAAACTGGAACGCAAGAAGGTAAAGCGCACGGCGCGCAAAAAGGCCGCCCCGAAGGCAAAGCGGACCGGCCCCCGTGGCGAGAACAAGAAGAAGCTCAAGAAGGCAGCACGCGGCGTCTCCAAGCGGTAAGGCGTCCCTACTCGTCTCGAATAGGGTTCCGGCCCGGCACAAGCTCGACTGGAACCCGCAGTATGCACAGCCCCGCCGTAACGAGGTTTGACAGGACCCCACTCACGGATTGAGGAGAACTGCGCTGCCCAGCCAACTGCTTGCCCGCAAGTCGATCGATAAGCTGATTCGGGAATCGGAAGAACCCGAGCACAGGCTCAAAAAGACCCTCGGGCCGTGGTCGCTGACGGCGCTTGGCATCGGGGCAGTCATCGGCTCGGGCATTTTTACCGTCATCGGCACCGCCATCTCCGGCGAGCAGTTCGATACCTCCAGCTTCGTCAACACACCGCTTGGCGACTATCTCATCACCCACACTGCTCTCGCCGGCCGTCCCGGCGCCGGCCCCGCCATCGCGCTCTCTCTCATCCTGGTCGCCTTTGTCTGCGCCCTCACCGGCCTCTGTTATGCCGAACTGGCCTCCATGATCCCCATCGCCGGCTCTGCCTATACCTACACCTACGCCACCATGGGCGAGCTCATCGCCTGGATCATTGGCTGGGACCTGATCCTGGAATACGCCGGCTCCAACATGACCGTCAGCGTCGGCTTCGCCGCCCACATCGTCGACCTCCTCGACTGGTTCGGCCTTCATCCCCCCGCCACCTGGATCTCACCCGCCTATCTCCCTGAAGGCCTTCAGGATCTCGCCGGCAACTGGCTCTACCAACCCGGCTGGCACTTCGGCTTCAACATCCCCGCTTTCCTCGTCGTGCTGCTGCTCACCGTCGTGCTTGTCCGCGGCATTCGCGAGTCGGCAGAGACCAATAACATGATGGTGGGCATCAAGCTCATCGCCATCCTCATCTTCGTCTTTGCTGCCATCAGCTTCATCCATCCCGCCAACTACCACCCCTTCATTCCCAATGGCTTCAATGGCATTCTCACCGGCGGCTCCATTATCTTTTTCACCTACATCGGGTTCGACTCGGTCTCCACAGCGGCCGAAGAATGCAAAAATCCGCAGCGCGATCTGCCCATCGGCATCATCTCTACACTGGTCGTCTGTACCGTGCTCTATGTCGCGGTCGCCGTCTGCCTCACCGGCCTCGTCCCCTGGAAATCCATGGTGGGCGACGCCGCGCCCGTGGTCAACGCCCTCAAGAAGCTTTCCGTCCTTCCCGGCGGCCACTCGCTTCATTGGGTCAGGCTCGTGGTGCTCTTCGGCGCGCTCATGGGCATGCTGTCGAGCCTGCTCGTCTACCAGCTCGGCCAATCCCGTGTCTGGTTCTCCATGTCCCGCGACGGACTGCTGCCCAAGATCTTTTCCAGCATTCACCCACGCTTCCGCACCCCCGCATTTTCTACCTGGATCGCAGGAATCGTGGTCGCCATCCCCTCCGGCCTCTTCGACATCGGCACCCTCGCTAACCTCTCCAACATCGGCACCCTCTTCGCCTTCATCCTCGTCTCCATCGGCGTCATCGTGCTGCGTTATCGCGAACCGGAGCGCAAACGCGGCTTCCGCGTTCCCTTCGGACCTGTAATTCCAGCCCTCAGCGTCGTCTTCTGCGTCCTCCTTATGGCTGGCCTCGACATCCTCACCTGGTTCCGTTTCTTTGGCTGGCTCGCCATCGGGCTGGTGATCTACTACTTCTACAGCCGCCATCGGTCGGAATTCGCCAAGCCCCGCTGATTCTGCTCCTGCTATCCTGTTGAGCAATCATGAAACGTCTTGTCTTTACCGCTGCAATTCTCGTTGCGGCTGCCTGCCCGCTTCTCGCCGCAGATCACCTCGCCGAACAGCAGCTTCTCGATAGCGCCCGAAATCCGTTAGACCTGTTTCAGAGCGCCACTAATCCCCTTCATATCGAAATCGATTTCACCGTCGAATCCTCCGGACCCATGCCCGGCCATCTCTCCGTCAAGTTTCAGTCGAGCGACCATTGGTGGAGCAAGATCGAAGTCGGCGGCTTCGAACAGACCACAATTCAGGTCGGCGAAGAACAATACACCGTTCGGAACTTCCCCTTTACGCCAACCATGGTCCGGGAGGTGTTTCGTCTACTCCAATTCAACGTGGACGCCGATTTGTACAACGCAACCCGCCTTAAGAATAGGATCGAAGACGGCGTTTCCGTCTCCTGTATTGGGGCTGAAATAGTGGGTTCCAAAGGCAACCGCGAGATATGCCTCGACACAGCCTCCCATGAAGTGCAGAGCGTTGGCTGGCAGGCAGGGCCTGACGAACAGGACATCGAAACATTTCGCGGCTATTCTGACACGGCTGGAACCCCCTATCCGAAGAAATTCGAGCTGCAAAAGAATGGCAAACAGACCATCTCTGCAAGCGTAGCCACGCTCGAAACCGCCTCCTTCGACCCGGCCCTCCTCATTCCGCCGAAAGGCGCAATCGAACGCCGCAAGTGTGCCGGCATAACGCCACCGCACTGGGTCAAACGACCCGAGCCTGTCTTTTACCAACAAAGGGAAGAAGATGGCTCCGCTTCCGCTGAGATAACGGTGCTTGCCGATGGCTCCGTCGGTGACGTTCAGATCATGAGCGCAAGCAATCCCGCAATCCGCCAAGTCGTGTTGGGGATGTTCAGGAAGTTGAAGTACGCCCCGGCAATGTGCGGCTCCGACCCCGTCGTTGCAGAGGTCGAGGAGACCGTGACATTCCACAAAAACTGAGTCTATCCTTGACCGTCCGCTCCCAAATCCGCCTGGCGACTCAGTCCTGAACCTTGAAGAGGCTACCCTTACCCGCAGAACCCCCGCCCGCCAACCACCGAAAACATCATTCCCAGCAGCCGTTTACTATAGATATGCCGAAGAAATGCCGATAAACACTCAGTGAACCAGCTTCGATCCCTGGGCGGACTGTGCCGGCGTAACAGAAAGTGCGCAATCATGAGGAGAATACTGACGCTGGCCGTTCTTGCTTGCGGCCTCAACGTCGCAATCTGCCAGCCTCTGCCGTCTGCCGCGCACCATGTCATCACTTCAGTCGACCAGATTCGCCGATCGAATACGGATTCATCCCAACCGCCCGTCCCTGTGCACATCCGCGCGGTGGTCACCTACTACGACACGATCGCGCCCAACCTGTTTGTACAGGACTCCACGGGAGGCGTCTGGGTCGACATCCGGGGACTCAAAGACCCTCCTCCAACCCCAGGCCAACTGCTCGACATCACCGGTGTAGTTGGCCCCGGCTTCTCCCCCGACCTTTCGAGCCCAACGTGGAAGGTCCTCGGTTCCGCGCCGCAGCCAAAACCGCTCGTCCTGAGTTACGAGAAGGCAGCCACCGGCCACTTTGACAGCCAATGGGCTCAAATGGAAGGCATCGTCCGCTCCTTCACCAAGGAGATGGAAGGCAATATCCTCGTGATCGACGTGGCCACTCCGACTGGCGCTTTTAAAGTGCGTGTGCCGGATTACCATGACCCGTTTCCGACTCAGCTCGTCGATGCGAAAGTGCAGTTCAGGGGAGTTTGCGCTTCCGCGTTCAATCGCAGAAAGCAGCTCGTTGCCATCCATATGATGGTGCCCGGCCTAGCCAATGCCAAAGTCATTGAGGCCGCCCCGCAAGACCCATATTCCGTTCCCACTCAGAGTATCGACCAGATCGGCCGGTTCTCCGCGCAGGCGACGGATGTTCACAGAGTCAAGGTGCAGGGGATCATCACAGCGCGATTCCCCGGTAGAGGCATCTTCCTGATGGATTCGACCGGCGGCCTCTATGCCGAGAGTCAGGATGGCTCTCCAGGAGAGGCGGGAGACGAAGTCGAAGTCGTAGGCTTCCCCGCCAGCGGCAACTACAGCACCATCTTGAAATCCGCCAGCTTCGATCCTACCGGCAAGCATCAGTCGATTCTGCCAGCCAGCCTTGACGGCAAAACCGCTCTCAAAGGCGGCTATGACGCTCGCCTCGTCACCATCGCGGGAACGGTTCAGGCCGTGAACCCTGACCGCAGCTCCTTTACTCTCGTCCTTCAATCGGACGATCACACCAACTTCACAACCCGCTTTGCCATTCGCCCAGACATTCACAAAGTCCCGCCACCCACCAAAGACAGCAAACTGGCTCTCACCGGCATCTGTTCCATCAAGACCGACGAAAACGGCAACCCGATCGCATTCGAAATCGTCCTCCGCTCTCCTGCAGACATCACCGTGCTTTCCTCGCCTCCCTGGTTGACCGGTGGCCGCGCCGTGCGCATTCTCATCGTCGTCGGACTTATCACGGCTGCAGTCTTCTGTTGGGTGCTTTTCCTGCGCCGGCAAGTGCGTGGCCAGACCAAGCTCATCAAAATTCGGCTCGAGAACGAGGTCGCCCTTGAAGAGCGCTACCGGCGCATGTTTGAGCGCAATCTCACCGGCCTCTACATTGCTGCGGCGGACGGCAGCATAATCGATTGCAATGACGCATGTGCGGGAATCCTGGGCTACTCGAGTCGCGTTGAAATGCTCGAGGACCGCGCCAACGTTGAATCAATCACCGCGCAATTCCATAAGCATCTTCACGACAAGTCTGCAGGAACCGAGGGCCAGATCGTCAATGCCGAATACCGGTTTCAGTGCCCGGACGGCAGTTGGAAATGGGCCCTCGCCAATGTCAGAAGCATCCAGCCGTCAGAAAATGCTCCGGCTATCATTGAAGGCGGACTGGTCAACATAACCGACCGCAAAGCTGCCGAAAGCCAGGTCCAATACCTGGCCTACTACGATTCGCTCACCGGTTTGCCCAATCGCAGCTTACTCAATGACCGGCTGCGCAGCGCGCTTGCCGCAGCCCGGCGTCACAAGGAAAAGGTTGCGGTCCTGTTCCTCGATCTCGATCGTTTCAAGATCATCAACGATTCGCTCGGTCACTCTATCGGCGACCTGCTCCTCCGGGAAGTTGCCACAAGACTGAAGTCCCTTTCGCGCGAAGAAGATACGGTGGCGCGTATCGGCGGCGACGAGTTTCTTGTTGTGCTCCCCTCCATCCACGAGTCAGTCGACGCGGCCGTCACCGCCGAACGCATCGCCCGCGGCATGGATCAGGAATTCATCATCGAGGGGCGCTCGTTCAAAGTCACCTGCAGCATCGGCATCAGCATCTTCCCTGAGCATGGGAAGGACGGCGAAACGCTCATCAAGAACGCCGATGCGGCCATGTATTCCGCCAAGGAAAGCGGTCGCTACACCTTCCGCTTCTTCACCGAGGAAATGAGCGCCCAGGTCATCGAACGGCTCACACTCGAACACGACCTCCGCGAGGCACTCGATAAACAGGCGCTGTTCCTGGTCTATCAACCACAAGTCAGTTTGCTTACGGGAAAGACCACCGGATTTGAGGCTCTGCTGCGGTGGGACCATCCCGAGATGGGCCTGGTGCCGCCCTCAAGATTCGTTCCCATCGCCGAGAGCAGTGGATTGATTGTTCCCATCGGCGAATGGGTGCTCCGCACCGCATGCGTCCAGGCCAGGAAATGGATCGACGCCGGCATCGCGGTGCCGTCCATCGCGGTCAATGTCTCCGCTATCCAGTTTCAGCAGGATGGCTTTTGCGAATTGGTCAAGTCCGTTCTGCACGATACTGCGCTGCCCCCGCGCTGTCTTGAGCTTGAAATCACTGAAAGCCTCTTGCTGTCCACCGGCGACTCCATCTTTACCCTTCTCGAGGAATTGAAGAGAATGGGAGTCAACCTCGCCATCGATGACTTCGGCACCGGCTACTCCAGCCTCAGCTATTTAAGGCAGTTTCCCGTGAGCAAACTCAAGATCGACGGGTCCTTCATCCGGGACGTTGCAACCAATCCCGACGACGCGGCCATCACGACCGCAATGATCGATATGAGCAAGGCCTTGAACCTGAAGGTGATCGCCGAATGCGTCGAAACCGAGGCGCAGTTGGAGTTCCTGCGAGCCAGAGGATGTGGCGAGGTGCAGGGCTACTATTTCAGCCAGCCGCTCTCCGCCGCCAATGTGGAGCAGTGGCAGCAGTTTGACAGAACCAGCTTTCCACCTGAGCCGGCAAACACTCCTGAGGTCTACGCGCTCAAGTCGCCGGCCTGACAACCGAATGCGTCTGTCGCTAACCCATCCTGGATTCCAGTCGATAAAAGAGAATATGGAGCTCGCCCGACCGGCTGATCTGCAGCAAACTGCGCAGCCCATCCGCCAAGCCCCGATATTTCAGCGTCTGGAGAATTCCGATGGCAGCCGTTCCACATACCGTCGACAGAGAAACCCTCGTCCCGGAGAACGTCTTTATCTACTCGCGGACCGATCAAAAAGGCCGCATCACAGAGGCCAACCAGGCCTTTGCCGATCTCAGCGGGTATGCCCTTGAGGAAATGGTCGGCAAACCGCATAATCTGGTTCGCCACCCCGACATGCCCAAAGAAGCCTTCGCCGATATGTGGAAGTCGCTCAAAGCGGGCCGCCCCTGGCAAGGCCTCGTCAAGAATCGCCGAAAAGATGGAGGCTATTACTGGGTGCTGGCTAATGTCTCACCCGTTCGGGCAGAGGATGGTCGCGTCATCGGTTTCCAATCCCTCCGCAGGAAACCCTCCCGCCAGCAGGTCAACGCCGCTTCGGACGCCTATCGCCGTATTCTGCAAGGCGACCGCACTCTTTGCGTCGATGAAGGCCGCGCCCTCCCCAACCCGTCCCCCTTGATTCGCTGGCTCACCCGCCCCGATCTTCGTTTCCGGTTCGCTTCGATCCTTGGCCTCGCCGCGTCCCTGGCCGGGTTCTCCCTGGAGTTCGGCGCCGCTCGCTTCCCCCTGCTCCGCGCCGTTTCCGCAGCCGCATTCGCGTGCGGCGCCGTGAGCGGCCTGTTCATCCTCACCAGCACCCTTCCCAATCTGCTGCGCGATCTCGACCAGATCGACACGTATCTCGACAAACTGCTCTCCACGGGCGACTTCACCACCACCTTCGATCTCGATCAACTGGGCCGCTCCGCAAAAATCGCGCGCAAGCTCGGATTGCTCACCGGCTGGGTCCAGTCCACGATTCAATGTATCCATGACGCCGTAGTCCCTGTCGAAAAGGGGACGGAACATATCCTCATGGTTGCCAACGGGATTGCACAGGCTACGGCCGAACAGAGCGCTGCCACCGAATCGGTCGCCGCCGCCACCACCGAACTCGACCTCACCATTCGCGAGGTCACTGTCAATCTCCAATCCACTGAAGCTTCCGTTCAGGAATCAGGCCGTCGAGCCACCGACGGCGCCAATGTCTCTAATCGCGCCACCGAACAGATTCAGGAACTCGCCTCCGTCGTCAGGTTGGCTTCCACTGAAGTCGAAACCCTCGGTGCAAGCTCCGTTGAAGTGGGAGCCATTGCCAAGGCCATCCGCGAAATCGCAAACCAGACAAACCTCCTTGCCCTCAATGCCTCCATTGAGGCCGCAAGAGCCGGGGAGGCCGGCCGTGGTTTCTCCGTCGTCGCCAATGAGGTTCGCTCCCTCGCCGACCGCACCATGAAGGCCACAGCCGAGATAGACGCCCTCATCGGAAAGATCCGGGGTGACAGCGAACGCGCCATTGCCGGAATGCGCACCGGCGCAACCCAGGTCACCAACGGCGTGGCTCTCGTACAGGAGGCTCAGTCCGTTCTCAGCGGCATCAACGCCCTCATGACTGACGCCGTCCACCGGGTCTCTGAGATCGCCGTAGCGTCCTCTCAGCAGGCGGAAGCCATGGGCGAAATCAGTTCCAGCATCTCGCACGTAGCCGCCATGACCGGGAAAAATGCTGGCCTGGCCAAAGAGACCACCCAACTCATTGGCGACCTCACCCCCCTGGTCGACCGCATCAAGCAAGCCGTAGAGCAGTTCCACGTCTGACCTCGACCCTTCCTGCTCAGGCAAGTCTTGTCCGTCCTTGGCGAATGTCAATCCGGGCGCGTGGCCCCGCTCTCCATCGCAATGAGGGTGCCAGCAGTCCGTCGTCCGCCGCGGCGGAGGGGCCGGGATATAACCTCGATTCGAGGGCTGCGCCTTTGACGTCCACCGCGACACATGCATTCAGCCGAGTGCCGCACCGCTTCCGCATGGGATAATACGGTTGGCCATGAAGCCATTATTCGCGCTGATTCTGATCCTTACCGTCGGTTGCGCTCGGACGTCGAAGGCGCCTCGCCTCGAGGTGCAGCCCAATCCCACCTCCGCGCCGATCGCCGCGGTCGATATAGAGGACGACAACCATCTGGTGGTCGGCCATCTCTATGTCCTGCCGGGCGAAACCATGCAACTGAACCACGCCGACCAAACACCCGTATCCGGCGCTGGATACTACGAGGCGACCCCGGGTGAGGATTACCTCTTCGTGATCCCCGCCCAGTTCGAGTTTCCGCGCCTCGGCGGAGAGAGCTGCCCGTGCACCCTGCACATGGATAAGATCGGGTGGAACCATCAGGGAGTCGTGACAACCATCGCCGGACTCCGTCCTTTTCTTGAGACCTCCTCGGGCGCGAAGATTCCCATCGTCTCCGACGTGGCCCATCCCCGGATGGCCAACGGCAAGCTGTACTTCAAGCTGAAAGGTCACTCCAGCGAAATCTGGGTGCTCACCCGCTTCGGGCAAATTGTCGACACCGGAGGCCCCTGGGGGCTATGGGAGGTAGTTCGCTTCTTTTTCAAGGTTCTGCTCCCGCTGGCGCTGCTCGGCCTCTTCGGCTATACGCTGGTGGGCGCGATTCTCTTCTTGCGTCAGGACACCCATCCCAATGAATCTTTCCTGCAGCTGATGCTGCTGAGTTTCATGCGCCTGCCGCTCGCCAGAAAGATGCGCAGACACGCAGCCATCATCCCCTCGATACGGGAAACGTAAATAGGGCGGGCGCCCATCGGGCGGTAGGCCGGGGATTTATCCCCGGCACAATTGCCGTCATTGCCAACGGGGATTTATCCCCTGAGGCGGGTGGCCCCGTTCTCTATCCACAATGAGGGTGCCCGCGGTCCCTCGTCCGCCGCGGCCGAGGGACCGGGGGATCGAGGGCGCAAACCAAGGCCTGCTGCGTGGTTGCGGGAAGAACTCATTTCCGCGCGCAACTGCACTGCAAACAAAATCCAAATAACCGACATACAATCAACGATTTGCGCCGATAAGCCTTGCGAAATCAGCGCACTTTCCAAAGAAACGGCTAACTCTCCACAACCCCCCTACCTCGTTCAGTCAAACTCTCTGCAACCGAAACGGCTGTTCGGACTGCCCGCAAGGTACGTGTCTCAACGAATCGCAACCACGGGTTCAAACCTTTCGCGTGTTTTGCAACCTCCTGCGCAGCCTTTTGAGCTATGTAGCGCACCCCTCCGATTGAACCTTTCAAACCCTGGCCGCGCTTTCCGCCCCCCCGACCCGCTAAACTGAATGGATGTCGGGCATTGAAGATTTCATCCGCCGGCTTCCCAAAGCCGAGCTCCATCTCCACCTCGAAGGGACCATCACCCCCCAGACCCTGGCCGATCTCAGCGCCCGCCACGACGCCAGTCCCATCCCCCTTCCGGAAGCCGAAGCCCTTTACCAATTCACTGATTTCACGGGGTTTATTGAGGCTTTCAAAGCCGTGACCAGGCGCCTCATCGGCCCCGACGACTACGAACTTGCCGCCTGGCGCATGATGCAGCGCCTCGCCGCCCAGGGCGTGGTGCACGCCGAGGTCTATATCTCCGTCGGCGTCATCTACATGTGGCGCAACCACGATCCCAAGGCCTTCGAGCCCATCTTCACCGGCCTGGAGCGCGCCCGCGTTCGCGCCCAGCGCGAACTGGGCCTTTCCCTCTACTGGATCTTCGACGCCGTCCGCCACTTCACCGTCGACGAGGCCGCCGTCGTCTTCCGCAAGGCTTCTGAAATGAGGCGCTTGCACCCATCAATCATTGGTATCGGCCTCGGAGGAGACGAGCGCCAGCGCGGCTCAAAGCCCTTCCATGAGTTCTATGACAAAGCTCGCTCCGCCGGTCTGCGGCTGACCAATCATGCCGGAGAAACCACCGGACCTGAGGCAATCTGGGAAGCCCTTGCCATCGGCTCGGAGCGCATCGGCCACGCACTCTCCGCCATTCATGACCCCTCGTTGATTGAGGAGCTGAAAGCCCGCGGCACGGCCTTGGAGCTGAACCCCACATCCAACGTCCGCACCGGTGTCTGCCCCTCATTTTCCGGTCACCCCCTGCGCCGCTATTTCGACGCAGGCCTGCTGGTTACGCTGAACTCGGACGACCCGGCGTTCTTCGGATCGGACGTCGCCAATGAGTATCTGCTGGCCCACACCGAACAGGGATTCACGCGCGAAGAACTGCGCCAACTCGCTGCTAACTCCATTCATGCCAGCTTCCTTCCCGAATCGGAAAAGACAACCTTTCTGACCCAAATTGAATCCATTCAGTGAACAATAGTGGTACGCTCACTTACTCCAACACAGCAAGTCAAACCAGAACTGCGGTATCATACTGCCAGCAGGAGAAGCCAACTCATGTCCACAGAACCTGAAGAACTCGCGCCTTTGGTTGAAACAGAAGATGACACGAATGAATCGAAGACGCTGCAGGTAATCGGCTGGTTCTCGATTGGCATGGTCGTCGCTGCTCTCAGCATCTATCTTGGGTATGAAGTTCGCAGCCGTTACAAGTTCGGCAAACGCACCCCGTATGACTTCTACGCCAGTTCCGGCAAACGTGCGGCGAGCGAATTCGGCATGGGCATCTAAGCCGCTGCCCGATTCGGCCTTCTCTATTTATTCACGGAATGCCGCCTGCTGCGCGGCATTTTACGTTTGCGCCGAATTTTCGGAAATCCCGATTTGCTCCAGGACGGTCGCGAAACCGGCATATATGCGCCGGGCCCCCTCACTCCTCCGCCGCCTTTAGTACACAAGACTTTAGTCACATCCCCAGATGAAAAATCTTCCTCCATCCTGCCGATAAGCAGGGTTGGGGAAACCAAGTGAGAGATTGCACAGAGCTTAGGCGAGGAAGTCTTTCCAGACCTTGTGTCCTTGCCAGACTTCAACTCAAGACCGCAATTTCTTTCAAATCAGTGCTTCTGGTGGCTGCGTGTTTTGGTATTACCGCGCCTGCTCAAAGTCCGCTGGTGGGCGAAGCTGCCCAGTCTCTGATCAATCGTCATACCGCGTTGCTTGGTGGGTGGGCTTGGCAGAGCGTTATCCAGGCACCCAACTATCAGACCGATCGCGACGTGGGAACTGCCAGCATCGGGACTTCGTTTTTGCAAATGTACGACGCTACCGGCACGACGAGCTACCTGACCCCGGCGGAGGAGGCCGGCAACTGGCTTGTCTCCGCACAAACTTCTGCCGGATGGTGGCCCGACTATGTAAATCCAAGCTCTGTGAGCCCGAGCGGAGCGGCCAGTTACGGTTTTACCAGCCTGGATGATGGCGTGATTGGACAGGCCGGCTTTCTGCTCACGCTCTATCAGAAAACCGGCAATGGAACCTATCGAACTGCGGCCTTGAAGGGCATCAACTGGCTTCTCACCGTGGCCAAAGCGCCCGGTGGAAAACCCTGTCCATCGCAACAGTGTTACTGGGATTGGTGGGTGCCGGCGCAGGGAAAAGTCTATCTCGGTCTCGGTTCGGGCGTGGCGGGCATCTTCTACGGCTTGGACCAGATTGCGCAGACGACGGAAAATGCTACCTACGAAAACTATGCGCTGGCTGCCGCCGCATATGAAGAGAGCCAGATCGCGGCGAGCGGCGGTGTACCCGAGGTTCCCGGAGGCACCACTTACGATACGGGGCTTTATCAGGGCGGCGCAGGTGTCGCAGTTGCCTTCCTGAGCCTTTATCAGCACACCGGCAACACCCGCTGGCTTGCGGACGCCAACAAGATCATGGCGTGGGTACGCGCTCAGGAAAAAGCTCAGTCATCCGGCACTGCATGGCCGATTTCAGTGGGCAGAAATGGCAACAAGACACTTTCAACTGAAATTGCAGAAGGCGCGGCGGGCATCGGATGGGCGGAACTGCAAGCCTACAAGCTGACCCACGCGGCGGTTGACCTGCAAACAGCGGAAGCCGCCGGAACATGGCTTTTGGCCGTCCAGACCGCCGAAGGAAGTGGGGACGCATGGCAGGCTTATTTGACTGGGTCCGACACGGACGACTACTACACGTCGGAGGATCTGGGGGTCTCGGGAATCGGTTATTTCTTCAACGACCTCTACGTTGCCACTGGCACCGCTGCTTACAACGCCGCGGCCATGGATGCTGCAGCGTGGCTGCAAGCTTCCAGCTTCCAGGATGCCGACGGATCGGGATGGTATCAGGATAACTGCATGGTGTGCGGAGGATGGCTCAACAGAGCTGAACCGTCATTTAACTGGGGAATCGCCGGGATCGGTGCATTTGCCGCGAGGCTAAGCGGCGGTCCGGATGACATGCCACGCGACGTCTCTGCGATCGCTGGAGACGTTTATTCCATCGGCGCCGGGCAGACTAGCGCCGTCGGCTCGTATACAGCGGACATGGACGCGTCAGGCTCCAATATGGGAACCGATTCGGTGACTCACGCGATCGATATGTCGGAAGTGACTTTTCAGAGCCCCGCTCCTTCGGCCATTTATCAAGGGGAGCGCTACGGCAGCAGCTTCAGCTACACGCTTACCAACCTGACCCCCGGCAAATCGTACACGGTTCGTTTGCATTTTGCGGAGACCTACTACACAGCCATCGGTGGGCGGGAGTTTAATGTCCTGATCAACGGAAAACAGGTTCTGACCAACTTTGACATTATTTCCGCAGCCGGTGCTGGCTTCAAGGCGAATATCCAGACGTTCACAGCCACTGCATCGAGCGGAGGTTCCATCATCATTCAGTTCACGCGGGGGCCTGCGGATTGGCCGAAAGTCAGCGGAATCGAGATTTACTGACGACAACCAATTCCGCGCCGTGACACGGAAACCATCGACTGCCCTGCTTCTCCCGTATCGACCGGCTCTTGCACAGGCGTTGGTGCGGTACCCTAAAGCCTTATGGGCCGCATCCGCATCCTCTCCGACCAGGTCGCTAATCAAATCGCCGCGGGCGAAGTGGTGGACCGTCCTGCCTCCGTGGTGAAGGAACTGCTGGAGAACTCGCTGGACGCTGGGGCAAATCGCATTTCCATCGTGGTTGAAGCAGGCGGCCGGAAGCTTATTCGCATCACCGATGACGGCCATGGCATGAATCGCGATGACGCCCTGCTTGCCTTCGAACGCCATGCCACATCCAAGCTCCACTCCGCAGATGACCTGCTCTCCATTTCGACGCTTGGCTTTCGCGGCGAGGCGCTGCCATCCATCGCTTCCGTGGCCCGAGTAACTCTTGAGACGTGCCCGGGGCAATTGGCGGAACCCTCTGGAAATGAGCCGGTTGTGGGGACGCGGCTGGAGATTGCCGGCGGCAAGATCCTTCATGTTGACGACGCAGCGCTGCCGCGCGGAACCACCCTTGCCGTAGCTGACCTGTTCTTCAACACGCCGGCCCGGCGCAAGTTTCTCCGCGCGGAGTCGACCGAGCTGGCGCATGTAACGGCGCTGGTGACTCACTACGCCCTGGCTCATCCGGAGAAGCACTTTGAGCTGGCATCGGCAACGCACAACATCATCTCCGCCCCACCGGTGGCGCGAACCGCCGAGCGAATTTACCAGATCTTCGGCAAGGAGACTCTTGCTCAGCTGTTGCCAGTGGCGGCAGAATCTCCGCTGATGCGGGCCGGCTTGCCCGAGCCTCCGCCGTGGAAGCGCGATCCCGAAGAACCTGCACGCGATCCCGGCCACATGCGCCTCTCCGGCTTCTACTCCAAGCCAGAACTGCAGAAACTCAATCGCAACTCGATCTATATTTTTATAAACAAACGGATTATCCGTGATCGGCTGTTAATGCATGCGATCACGGAAGCCTATCGCAACGTCATTCCTCCCACCAGTTTTCCGGTAGTTCTTCTTTTTCTCGAGATGCCGCCCGAGGAGATCGACGTAAACGTGCATCCGGCCAAGACGGAAGTCCGCTTTCGCCAGCAAAGCCTGATCCACGACTTCGTCCGCGACAGCCTGCGAACCGCGCTCATCCAGGCGCGCCCTGCCGCGGCGTTTCTGGCTGCACTCGACAACTCGGCTGCCGCGAGCTCATCTCTAATGCCTCCTGCGATGTCCCCCTTGCCGGGAATTCCAGGCGGAACGGTGGCTGTTGATTCCGATCCGGAATCCCTTGAAGATCTGCCGGCAGGCGCGGCCAATTTTCAGTTGACCCCGCAACAGCCCACTCCGATTCCAGGAAAACTGCCGTTTGGCGCTCCATCCGAACAATCCTGCGGCTGGCCGGGCGCTGCGGAATCCATACAAGCGTGGGGAGAAGCTGCTGCGACTGTCTTCGAGTCGGGCGCCGCAACCTCCGCAGAAAACGGTTCGCAAAACTACCCCAACTCAACTGGCTTGGCAGGATATTCGACGGAGGTTGCGTCCTCCACCGCACGGGTCGAGGCCGAACAGGCAGCCGCCAACCTGAACCATCTAGGCTCGTTGAAGCCTTTGGCACAGTTGCGTGAATCTTTTATTTTGGCCTCCGGGGACGACGGCCTGTGGATAATCGACCAGCATGTGGCACATGAGCGGGTTCTTTTCGAGAAAATTCTGCGCGACCGGCAGGTGGAAAGGGTCCAACGCCAGCGATTATTGATGCCATTACTGGTGGAATTGAGACCGTGGCAGATGGTGGTCTTCGCGCAGATCGCGGACGAACTGGAACGGAATGGTTTTGAGGTGGAACCCTTTGGCCCGCATACACTTGCAGTGAAAGCAGCTCCGGTGGGATTGGAAGGAACGGAGCTGGAACGGATGCTGGCCGAAGTGATTGAACAATCGAGTACAGAATCTGGTAAATCCGAGCAGAATCAGGACCTTAGCACGCTCCGCTCGCGAATTGCTGCATCCATCGCATGCCATTCCGCAATAAAGGTCAATACCGCACTTGACCCTGTTCGAATGGAGTGGTTACTGTTGGAGCTGGCAAAAACAAGCCACCCAACAAGTTGCCCGCATGGACGTCCAATAGCTTTGCTGTATTCTTGGAAGGATATTCAGCGGGCCTTCCATCGAATCTAGAAGACAGGTAACATAGAGAAGGTGGCAGACCATGACTCCCAGGAGTCGGGTTTGTCCGGCGCCATGAGCAACACCATCATTGGTGTGCGTCCCGCAGCCGCAACACTTTGAGTCGACGTCCGGAATGGGCGGAGATCTTTGGACAGGCCTTAAAAGGACGCGCAATCTTTTGGTTTGCAATTTTCGTCAGCCTGGAAGTGAGGTTTTTCTTTGACAGCAGAGCAGTTGGAAGCATCGCGCTCCGAAAGGATGCGCCAGAACGGACACGGGGCACTCACACTGGAAGACGCCCGGACTTGGATTGAGGAAACCGGATTGTGTCTCTTCTTGCCGAAGCGGCCATTTTCCTCAACTGTGGCTCCTTCTTTTGTCGAGGCTATCGCTGGAAAGCGAGACGCTGCCCCGGATCACACTCATGTCGCCCTGGCCGAGGAATTGCTGGTAAGGCTTGAAAACGACGGCGTTGCAGTGCGGTTAAACCTGCTGGGACAGCCCGGCGAGCAACCCGACTTTGTGGTAGCCAGCTGGGTTCTGCCATACGTATACGCGCTCCGCGGCGATCGGGATTGGCGTCGCAGCCCGCAACTCACTGGTTCGCGGCAGGTTTCGCAACTCGCCATACAGGCATACAAGCTACTCGAAGAAGGCGACTCCACCATCGCCACTCTCAAACACACGCTTGGACGGGAAGTAACCGAAGTTGCCGTGCTGCGCGCCATCACAGAACTCTGGCAGCAACTGCGCATCATCCCGGTATTCTCAGCCGCGGGGCAGCCGGCGCACTGGCAGCTTTTGCGGAATCGCTATCAGAAGGCCATTGCCGAAGGCGCATCCACCTCGCAGGTTACGGCAATTTCGGTGCTCGCTTCAATCTATCTGCAGGCAGTGATTGCGGCCAGCATGGAAGATGTGGAGATGTTCCTGGCTCCTCTGACGGCACGCAGTAAGGTGCGCGAAGTGCTTCGTGGCCTGGTTGCTACCCGCCAGGTGCATACCATCTCCCTGGGCCACGCCCCGCATTTTTACGTTGCCGGTACCTTGCCCGAGTTCGCGGTGCCCTCGACTCTTTACGCCAGTTCGTCTATGTCCTCCACCTACTTCCTTCGTTCGCGAGAGGAAGAGGAAGTATTTGAACCCGAGGCGCCGATCCAATCTGCGCCTGCTCCGGTAAAAGCGATTGAGCCCCACAATGCTCCTTCCAATGGAGTTCCTGCTGCGCCACGGCCCCACTTCAGCCGCCCCGCAGCTCACGTTCGGGACCGCAAACCGGCACAGCCTGCCAATGGCAGCAGCCGGACGAGCGCTCGCCCGGCATCGCGTCCGGTTCGCCGGCCTGCATCTGCGGATGCGCGGCCTTCCAAGACGCGATCGACAGGTTCAACCTGGAATGCAAAGGCACCAGCAAACGCAAATGGCAGCCGGAACGGCAGTCGCCCTGCTCCAAAGAGTGGGACACGGACCAATGGTTCAAACGGCGCCGCTCCTCATCGTGCAAATGGTACTTCAGGCACACGCAGTGCGAAGGCTCCAGCTCCCACATGGGGTCAGCGCAACGGCCATGCCAACGGTGCTAAATCTGCGGCGAAGCCCGGCTCCTCCGCACGTAGCAGCAGCCTTCTTCGCGGTTCCAGCGCTACGCGTAGTGGCGCTGCACCACGAAAAGATGCTCGGCCTGATTCCCGGACCTCGCGCACGACTCGCAAACCGGCATTGACGGCAGGCACCAAGGTGGGGAACAGCGCGCGGTTTGGCTTTTCCGCGCGTTCGAAGCCGGAGACAAAGAAACGCGGATGAGTGCGGATCAAAACTCCCTGCGATCCGCCAATCCGGCCACTAAGCTTATCGTCGCCATTGACGGACCTGCGGGTGCCGGGAAAAGTACGATCGCACGGCATCTTGCCCGCCATTTTGGCCTGCTGAATCTGGAGACAGGCGCAATGTATCGCGCCTTTGCTCTCAAGGCTCTGCGGGCAGAGATCAGCCTGGATGAGAACGCTGCACTTGAACAGCTTGCAGCTAAAACCACCATCGCTCTTGTCCCGGGCGAGCGGGAAAACCACGTCCTGCTCGATGGTGAAGACGTAACCGGCCTCCTTCGCAATCAAACCGTGACCGATGCGGCGTCCAAAGTCAGCGTCTTCCCGGCCATTCGAGCATGGATGGTCCGGCTGCAGCAGCAGGTTGGCGCTGGGGGCGGTGTGGTGATGGAAGGCCGGGACATCGGCACTGTCGTGTTTCCGGATGCCCAGGTCAAGATATTTCTCGACGCGGCTCCTGAGGTGCGCGGACTGCGCCGTTACGACCAGTTGGGGCCAGAGCCGGCCCAACAACCTGAAGAGGTAATCCGAGATTTGCGTGCCCGTGACGAACGCGACCGCAATCGCCTGGATTCGCCACTGAAGCCCGCTCCCGATGCTGTCCTGCTGGATTCAACCCACATGACTCTGGAGCAGGCTGTGCAGCAGGCCGAAGCAATTGTCACCGCGAAATTGGGCGAGATCGATTCCCTGACTTCAGCATCAACTCTTTGAATTCAGAGTTCAGGCCAGTTCATTCGGACCGCCGGCACCACCGGACTGCAGGGGACCGGCAAAATGCTATAGGCTCTTAGAAGTATGGAAATTACCTGCACGCGCTGCCACCAGACCGTCGAAGCCGATAGCTGCTACTGTCCCACATGCGGTCTTCCGCAGCTGTTGTACGCGGCCGATCCCTCGTCAGGCATGGCCCAGCCGGAACGATGGAATGAAGCGGTGCGCGATGCGGGCAGCGTCGATTGGAAAACCGCTCTGCGAGTGTCCCTGATGTTCGCCATTCCAGCAGGTCTGCTCTCAAGCGTGAGGTCGCCTGTGGGCTTCCTGGGGCTGTTTTGGATGGCCGCAGCAGCAGCCTGGACGGTCACGCTCTATATGAAAAGCCAACGGGCTCCGTGGATCACCATCGGAGCGGGCGCTCGCATCGGTCTGGTGACCGGTTTGCTGGGTGGCTGGATGGCATTTGGGGCCAGTGGTGGAGCGCTCTTTGTTGAGCGGTTCGTGCTGCATCAATCTGGTCAGATCGACGAGCTCTATCAGACTTCGTTCTATCAGCCATTTCAAGAAAAATTTCAACAGTCCCTGGCGTCGATGGAACCTGCGGATGCGGCACAGGCTCAGCCGCAATGGGCGCAGCTGCAGACCTGGCTCAGTTCCCCGGAAGGCCATGCCGGAATGTGGGCGTGGGGCTTTGCTTTCAATTCAACGTTTCTGCTGTTCTTTGCTGTAGCCGGAGGCGCAATCGGAGCGCGGATTCTGGCTCGCACGCGGCGGCCCGAGATTTAGTGGGCTTATTTCGGTTCTTCCCACGCTGTCGTTGCGCGGAACCGATTCTCTTCTGGAGCCAAGGCGGGCAGGCGAATCCTTTCCACTTGTCCACAACTTGCCCCAGAGCGGCAACGCCTCGTATTATCCGTCGAGAGACAACAACTCATCTCATAAATGGTTCACAGCAGAATCCAGACGTATGAGGCCCGCACCAGAACGGGTCGAACGTCTTCAGCGACTCGACTTCGTGGGTTTATGAGATGGGTTCAAGCCTTAACAGAGAAGTGGCGAGAGATTAACCATGAGTGAAGACAAAAGCAATCCAGGCCTGCGTGTGAAGGGCAGGCTGATGTCCGCATCGGAGATTGAGCGCACCCTGGTCCGCCTGGCCCACGAGATTGTTGAAAAGAGCAACGGCAGTGAGAATCTTGCCCTGGTGGGAATCAAGCGCCGCGGCGTTCCATTGGCCGAGCGGCTCGGGAAGCTGATTTCCGGCATCGAAAAGCGCCCGGTCAATACAGGCGTTCTTGACATTCAGTTCTATCGCGACGATCTGTCCACGGCCGGTGCGCGTCCTGTTGTGACCAAGGGGGCGCTCGGCTTCGATGTGGAGGGCCGCGACGTGGTGCTTTGCGACGATGTGCTCTACACCGGACGCACCATCCGCGCCGCCCTGGACGCGCTTTTTGATTACGGCCGGCCACGACGTGTGCAGCTTGCGGTGCTGATTGATCGCGGGCATCGCGAGCTGCCGATTGAAGCTACCTACATCGGCAAGCATGTACCTACCAGCAGCCGCGAAATCATTGAGGTAAAGTTCCGCGAGGTCGACAACGATGAACAAGTGCTCCTAGTCGAACGCGTGGATTAGAAAAGAAAGGCAGCTTCCAGCAGTCCGCTTCTGGCTGGTGCCAGGGGCTGAAGGCCAAGAGCTGGAAGCTGAACTGTATGAATCCAACTGCCGCACCAGCACGCCGCCAGCTGCATCCCCCGCCAGTGCCCGCATCGCCGTTCCCATACAATCCAGGATCGCTGCTTTCTGCGAGCGACCTGAGCATGGATGAAATCAGCCATATTCTCGCTCGCGCGACGTTCCTCGAAAATCAGGACCCGCTGGTGCGGGATCGCATTCTGGCCAAACGGCGCGTTGCGCTGCTGTTTTACGAATCTTCCACGCGCACACGAACCAGCTTCGAACTCGCCGCCAAGGGACTTGGCGCGGATACCACGCTGGTATCCAGTCTTTCGTCGAGTATTGAGAAGGGCGAAACACTCAAGGATACCGGGCTGACGCTACGGGCATTGGGCGCGGAAGCGATTATTCTGCGCCACAATTCGTCGGGCGCACCGTGGCTGCTGGAGGCCGAGACGCACCTGCCGGTGCTGAACGCGGGCGACGGCATGCACGAACATCCGACACAGGCATTGCTCGATCTGCGTACGATTCTGGCGCACCTGCGGCCGGGAGTGAAGAAGGCGGATGCCGAAACGCTGGCCGGCGTGACGGTAACCATTGTGGGAGACATTCTGCATAGCCGCGTTGCCCGTTCAAACATGCTGCTTTTGCCACGGTTGGGAGCGCGTGTGCTGGTCTGCGGACCGAAAGAACTGCTGCCGGAGATTGCGGCGCAGATGGGGCCGGGAATCGCCATTGAGCGAGATCTCGATGCCGCGTTGCGGCAATCGCAGGCTGTGATGATGCTGCGTATCCAGGCCGAGCGCCTGGCAGGTCTGCAACTGAATCTCGAGGAGTACAAGAAGGGCTATCAGCTCACCGGGCAACGGCTTGCGGAGCATGCGCCGGCCGCCATCGTGATGCATCCGGGGCCGATCATCCGCGGACTGGAGTTGACGGCGGGTGTGGCGGATGGGCCGCAGTCGGTGATTCTGGAACAGGTGAAGAATGGGGTCGCGATTCGCATGGCGGTGGTGGAGCGGGCGTTGACGGCTGCGCCGGGAGCCCGCGCATGACGGCGATTGCGATTCGAGGCGGACACTTGATCGACCCGGGGGCCGGGGTGGATGGTCTCAAGGACATCCTGCTGAAGGATGGCCGGGTGGCAGAGATTGCCGGGCCCGGAAAACTGAAGCTGGCCAACGGAGCGCAGGTTCTGGATGCGGCTGGGCTCATAGTTGCGCCGGGGCTGGTCGACATCCATGTGCATCTGCGGGAGCCGGGGCAGGGGTATAAGGAGACCATTGCTACTGGGACGGCTGCGGCCGCAGCGGGTGGATTCACGTCTGTGGCGGCGATGCCCAACACCATCCCGGTGAACGACTCGGCGGAAATCACACGCTGGATGCAGGCGCCGGAACGCGGTGCGGCCATCCGGGTGTTTCCCATCGGCGCTGCAACGCGCGGATCGAAGGGCGAGACACTGAACGACTTCGCCGCGCTCAAATCGGCCGGCGCAGTCGCGGTGACCGACGACGGCCACCCCATCCTCAAAGACAATGTCATGCGGGAGACACTGGCGGCTGCGGCCCGCGTGGGGATCACGGTGATCCAGCATGCGGAGGATACGCGGCTGACTGTGGGGGCGAGTATGAACGCAGGGCCGGTGGCGTTCCGGCTGGGATTGCGCGGGATGCCTACGGAGGCTGAGTCGGGTTTGGTGGAGCGCGATATACGCCTTGTGACTGAGCTGCGTGACGCGCGGGTTCATCTGCATGTGGCGCATACGTCCACTGCTGCCGCGCTAGCTGCTGTGCGCCAGGCGCGGCGCAGTGGATTGCGAGTGACCTGCGAGGTGGCTCCGCATCACTTCCTGCTCACGGAAGAGCACGTCGGCATGTACAACACCAATGCCAAGATGAACCCGCCGCTGCGGTCCGCTGTTGATCGAAACGCAATGATCGAGGCGATTCTGGATGGTGTGGTCGATGCGATTGCTACTGACCATGCGCCGCACGCGATCCACGAGAAGGAAGTGGAGTTCGAGTTTGCTCCGAACGGCATTACCGGACTGGAGACTGCGCTGGGCCTGAGCCTGCGCTGGCTGCATAAGGAGTGGAAGATGCCACTTGGCCGCGTGCTGAGCCTGTTGAGCGCGCAGCCTGCAGCGCTGCTGAACTTAAAAGGCCGCGGAACGCTGACCGTCGGAAGCTATGGCGATGTGGTGGTGTTTGACCCGAAGGCGGAATGGATATTCCGGGCGCGGGAGACCAAGTCGAAGGCTCGGAATACGCCGTTCGATGGCTGGACGATGCAGGGGAAGGTTCGCTGGACCATCAGCGAAGGACACATCGCATACTCCGGCGAGTAACGATTATTCCTGCTTCTCCGAGATGGCTTCGAAAACGCGAATAAATGCCAGTATTTGATGGCAAAACAGGCGTTTTTCTGCTAAAAACAGGCCTAAATCGAGGAGTAATGTTTACCGATGAGTACATGGGGCTAATTCTTAAGCCGCTGATTCCCAACTACTTCTTCGTTTTCTGCCGACCCGGTTGGGGGATTTTGCAGGGGGGAGGGGTGGGGTAGCGCGTTTTGAGGCCGGTTTTTTGGCTGATTTGGGGGGCGATTTGGGCGTGCGGGTGGCGGGGATTTTGGGTAGCCGGCTCTGGGATTGGGCGATGCTGAGAGCGACCTGGGCGGCGTAGAGAATCTGTCCGCTGTCTTCCTTTGGGATGGCGCCGATGAGGATGCCGTGGGCGGCGCAAGCGATGAAGTCGCGCGCGCCGTTGTACCCGACGAGCAGCGGCATGGCGTTGCGATATGCCTCGCCTGCATCTTTTGAGGCAAACAGTTCATCTCCGGGGACGTCAGCGTTTGGGTCCTCCATGTACGCTTTGAAGGCGCGCTTCCAGGCGACGCAGCAGTGGCGGAGTGCGGCCTTGGGACCGGCGGGATGCTGAGCGGGGCCCGGCTCAAGCGTTTTGTTGGGCGGGATAAATTCGAGTGCGGATTGAACAACTGTCTTAATCTGCGCGTCTGTAAACATAGTGGTTTCTCCTGCAAGTAGTGTGCGCCGGAGGGACTTATTAATCTGCAAACCCCTGGGGTGGGGCGGACGCTCGGCACCTGCAGTGCGGCAGACGCTCGCGGGAGGCTCGCACGGGCTGGTGGCGGCAGGTCCGGAATTGCGCTCTGGGCGTTAACTGAGAAATCTGCGAAATGTTTTAAGGACCCTTGACAGCAAAATGCCTTCTAAATATCATTTGAAAAATATTCCCCTCAGAATACGCAGGGATGGTGCACGGATGTCGGACACAGAAAAAGTCTCGTTCAATATGAGCGTTGTCGACCTGGGACAGGTGGACCTGCTGATTGAGCAGGGATTCTACTCCAGCCGCACGGATTTCCTGGTGGCTTCAGTCCGCAACCTGCTGCAGAGCCACGCTACCACGGTGCGCCAAGCGGTGGAGAACCGCTTTATGACGCTGGGAGTAGCCATCTTCTGCCGCGAGGACCTGGAACGGCGCGTTGCTTCCGGAAACCCTGTTGAGATTCGGGTAGTGGGCGTGCTGAAGATCGACGACGACGTTACGCCGGAACTGGCCCGGGCGGCGATCAAGTCGGTTTCCGTCTTCGGGAAGATCAAGGCACGGCCGGAAGTGGTGGCGGCGCTTCTGTTCCGCAACCACGGCAAGTGACGCGGCGCGGGAACGGTCCCGAAGGAGGTTGTGGTGAAACACATCCCCGATGTCTTCAATGCGATTTTGTTTGGGATCCTGCTGGTTCTTCCATTGGCGGAGGCGCGCTGGAACTGGCCGCGCTACCTTAGACGGCTCGCCGACGGAGAGCCCGGCGCAAGGCTGCAGCACTTTCGCAGCCTCCTCATCTGGGAGTGGGTGCTGACGCTCGGCTTTCTGGCGAGCTGGGCCGGGAGCAGAAGGCCATGGAGCGACCTTCTGGTGGGCCATGCATCCGCAACGCAGACGATGCTGTTTCTGAGTTGCGCAATCCTGTTCATCCTGGTTTTCTGGTGGCAGCGGCGACAGATTCTTGCACGGCCCGCAGTGGTGGAGAGGCTGGAGAATCGGCTCGATTACGCAAAGCCGCTGCTACCGCAAACCCCAGGAGAGCGAAGAGTGTTCTGGGGGGTCGCTGCAACGGCAGGGATCTGCGAGGAGACGCTCTACCGCGGATTTCTTACCTGGTACCTTGCGGGCTGGACCGGCCCATGGGTGGCAATCGTGCTCAGTTCGATGATCTTTGGATTGGGGCATGTCTATCTCGGTGTAGCGCAGGTGCCGAGGACATTTTTTGTGGGACTGGTTCTTGCGTTGCTGACCTATTTTTCGGGATCGCTGTGGCCGGCGATCGTGCTGCATGCCGCCCTCGACTGGAACTCCGGCGAGTTGGGGTATGCCATCTTGAGCAAGGCGGGGAATCCAGAAATTGCGACGGCAGAGGGCTCTGCTGGAGTGGTGTAGCGCACGCATTCGCAGGCCTTTGCACTAAACTGTTGTATCTTGGCTGCTACACCCATGGGAGGCTCGAGTGCCGTTTCTGAAATCGCTGCGCCTGGATGGGATTCTTTCGTTTCCTCCCGAATCGGAGCCGATACCGCTGACTGGATTGAATGTTCTGATCGGTCCCAACGGGTCGGGGAAGTCCAACCTGATCGAAGGGATTGAGTTGCTGCATGCAACGCCGACGGGATTTGCGAGTGTGATTCGTGAAGGCGGAGGTGTGCGGGAATGGCTTTGGAAGGGGGATGACGCCAGCGGAATTGGCACGATTGAGGCGCACGTTGAAAACTATCGTTTTGCCTATGGCTCAGCTGTATCCGGTTTATTAGGGGGGATGGGACCTGATGAACCTCCGACACTTCGTTACAATCTCTCCTTTGTTGAATTGGGTCATCGGGTCGAGATAACGAATGAGATCGTCGATGACGGCTCGTCCAACAAGGACGATGCCGCGGATGTTCGCTTCTTCTATCGTTTCCAAGAAGGCCGTCCAATCGTCAAGGCCAGAACAGCCAATAGTGGATATGATTTATCGAGGTTTGATCTCAGGGCGAATCGGGAATTGGATCGTAAGGATATCAAACCTGACGAATCCATCTTGATGCAGCTCAAAGATTCATTTGCCTATCCTGAGTTGACGGAGCTAGGACGACAGTTTGGGCAAATCGCAACATTTCGCGAGTGGACCTTTGGGCGTTATGCGGAGGTCCGCAAACCCCAGCCGACCGATCTAGCCGCGGATGTTCTTGCGTCCGATTCGAGCAACCTGGGAATGCTTCTCAACCAACTAGAGCATTTGGGCGCTCAGGCGGAATTCCGCAGATATTTGTCTCATTTCTTGCCTCGTTTTGAAAGATTCAGCACACGGGTCGAAGGCGGCACCATCCAGTTCTATCTGCATGAGAGTGGACTCAAGCAGCCAATTCCTGCGACGAGGCTTTCCGATGGGACGATCCGATTCATGGCGATTCTGGCGCAGTTGCTGTCTCCTACGCCTCCACCGCTGATTTGCATGGAAGAGCCGGAACTTGGTCTTCATCCCGATGCGATTGCGTTGCTGGCAAGCCTACTGCAAGAGGCCTCAACGCGAACGCAGTTGATTGTGACCACGCACTCGGACGCGCTGGTCTCTGCGCTTACCGAAGTCGCCGATTCTGTGCTGGTTTGCGAGTACCGGGGCGGCACGGTGCTGAAGAGAGTGGAATCGGAGAAGCTGCGCTTCTGGCTTGATAAGTACAGGCTTGGAGAGATTTGGCGCATTGGCGAAATCGGGGGCAACCTGTGACCGAGATCGCGGTGTATATCGAGGGTGGCGGCAACGGCAAAGAACAGAAGGCGGAGTTGAGGCGGGGGTTCGATGCCTTGTTCGCTGAAGAGAAAACAAAGGTCGCGAGGAGGCGGGGTAGTCTGAAGTTCGTTTGTTGCGGGGGGCGGCAGGAAGCTTATGAAGCCTTCACAAACTCGTTGCATGTAAATTCAACGGTGATCAGCGCATTGCTTGTGGATTCAGAGACCGCGATGCCCCCAGTTCCAGCAAATAGGACCGACGACGGAAGGGTCCGCGTTGCGCACCTCCGGCAGAAGGAAGGTACTGACGGTCGTGGGCAAGGAGACGGCTGGAAGTTACCGGACGATCTGGCGCCACGAGTTCACCTGATGGTGCAATGCATGGAGGCATGGATTGTTGCCGATCCCGACAATTTAGAACAGTTCTACAAGCAGAAATTCAAGAGAAACAGCCTTCCCAAACGGGGAAACCTGGAAGAAGAGGCAAAGGCCGACGTGTATGAAAAGCTCAAGAGTGCCACGAAAGATACTCAGAAGGGCACGTACGGCAAGATCGATCACGCCAGCAAGTTGCTGGAAACGATAGACCCAAACAAGATCTCCGAGCACTGTCCCCGGTTCGTAATTTTCCGGAGCTGGCTCAATGAAACGATTGGATAGCTGAGCAGGCAAATTCCTTCGCACCGGCAGCGTTTGCGGCGGTAGAGGAATTGGGAGTCGTAGTTGGGGCTGGTGGGTGACAGGGCTGCGACGCGGCGGACATGCTTGGCGAGGGCCTTGGCGGCGGGTAGCGAGTACTCGACGTTGCACAGATCCTGATACCGAGGATGATTGAGCGAGCGGCCCATGGTGCGAAGCTCTGGCCGATCAATGCGTCCCGATGTACACGGCGGCTAAGATGGCGACGACAACAGAGAGCGAAGACAGGACAAGTTCCTCGCCTGTCGCATAGGGATCATCTTTTCCGGCCGCGACGTATTTGCTGCTACCACCTCTGCTCCAGAGACGGAAATGGGCCGCTGTGGTGAATGGATGGAAGGCTATCAGCACATAGCCGATGCCTAAGACGATTCTGGAAAGCCACAGATACGCGTCCGTCGCGATGGGAACCACGATGAGGCAAATGACGGTCGCGAACAGGCTCAGAATGTTGAGGCAGTCCGGTATGGGTATATAGGGCTGCCTTTCAGCGACAGCAAGGTTAATCTCCCGATTCACGCGCCATGCGAATGCGGCCAACTGCAGAGCGATGAGCGGTGGCGCTAGCCTCAAGAGCGTGTCGGGAGTCATTGGGACGCTGGTACTTACTTAGTGCTAGCCTTTGCGGCGGTAGAGGATTTGGAAGTCGTAGTTGGGGTTGGTGGGGAAGAGGGCTGCGACGTGGCGGAGGCGCTCGGCGAGGGCTGGGGCGGCGAGTAGTGGGTACTCGCGCTCGCGGAGGTCGTGGTAGTCGAAGTCGACGGCCAGCGAGAGCATGTAGACGGCCAGGGCGTCAGAGAATGTGGACTCGTAGTAGCTGGTGCGGGCGCGCTCGTCGATGATTTTCTGGCCGGCGCGGCCTTCGGTGCTACGGCTGTCCTGCGCCTTGCGGCGAGTCTCCCAGGCGTCCTGGCTGGTTTCTCCGCGGACCTGGGCCTCAGCCTGCGACCAGACGAGGGAGGAAAAGCTTTCGGGCACGCCTGCGGCCTCGACAAAGTTGTGGGCCACGTTGATGAAGAGCTCGAAGGCGAGGCCGAAGCGGTCTTCGACGAGGCGGGTGGAGATGAAGACTCCCTCCGTTTCGCCAAAGGCCGCGTTGCGATGACAGACGGCGCGGTCGCCGAGATCGACGGTGTAGGAGGGGGCAACCATGACGTCGCCGGTGTCGGCGATGGCGAGGGGAACGAAGTAGTAGGCGCGGCGCTTGAGGGCGGCGGCGAGGGTGGCGGGAACGGCGCCGACGAGACGCTCGATGTCGGCGTCGGCGATGCGGTTCTCACCCCACGCGGCGTAGTGAAGGCCGTTAGGGGCGTCGATGACGGGGGTCTGGGTGGCTACCTTTTCCGCGTGCCACAGTTCGATTTGTGCGCCTGCACTCATTGAACTTGTATTCTAGACGACAGGGGTCCCGGAGATGAAGGAATCGGCAATGCGGCAACGAACGGGCGGCGGAACGGTGTTGGGATTTCCGCTGGAGGGGTTCGGATTTTTTCAGAGCCTTTTGCTGTCGGTGGCGGCGGCGTTCTTCACGTTCTTCTCGTCAACGTGCATTGCGATCTTTGCGCTGCTGGCGTGGAATCAGATTGGGCATCACACGGTGAATTATGCGGATACTTATCTTTATGTGGGAATGCCGCTGGGGGTGCTGGTGCTGGTGTTGGCGGTGCCTTATTTTGGGGTGCTTTGGATTAGGGCTAAGGCGCGGGGGTAGGTTGTGGAGTGCAGTTCTTAGTTCACAGTTCTGAGTTTTAAGTTGCCCGGAAGAACAGATGCAGATTCTTCGACGGTTGAGGGTTGTGCTCTCCCGCCCTTGCGATAGAAAAAAATCGCAAGAACGGGGCACGGAGCTTCTCTGGCTGGTCCGGCGTGGGTTCATCCAAGCGGCGGGGGAGCCTTTTTTCAGACTTAGGCGGGCTTGGGGTCTTCGCGGTCGTACTTGGCTAGCTTGATCTTCTTGGCGAGGCCTACCTTCGAGAGCAGCCAGATGCCGTAGTAGTTGGGGTCTACCTCATACCAGCGGAAGCCGTGGCGGGCAGAGACGGGATGCGCGTGGTGGTTGTTGTGCCAGCCTTCGCCGCCGCTTACCAGGGCAACCCACCAGTTGTTGCGGGAGTCGTCACGTGTTTCAAAACGGCGCGAACCCCAGAGGTGCGTGGCGGAATTAACAAACCAGGTAGCGTGGAGGCCGAGCGTTACGCGGAGGAAAACTCCCCAGAGAAGCCAGCCGACGGCGTTGACGGGGCCGCCGAGAAGCCAGCCGACGCCGAAGAGGACGATGCCGCTGGCTGTGAGGGGGATCCAGTGGTACTTGCTGAGCCAGACGTGGAAGCGGTCGCGGCCGAGGTCGGGCGAGTAGCGACTGAGGACGTCGGTTTGCGAGTGCAGCGCGTTGCCGAAGAGAAGCCAGCCGGTGTGGGCCCACCATCCACCTTCGCGGGGGGTGTGGGGGTCGCCCTCGTGGTCGCTGAGCTGGTGATGGACGCGATGGGTGGAGACCCAGAACATGGGTCCGCCCTCAAGGGCAAGTGTGGCGCAGATGGTCATCACGTATTCAAGCCACTTGGGAACCTGGTAGCCGCGGTGAGTGAGCAGGCGGTGGTAGCACATGCCGATGCCGATGTTGATGGCCACTACATACATGACCAGCATAACGCCAAGCCGTTGCCAACTG
>Ga0302278_10001133_pt1 | contig 33257 bp, 24 predicted proteins | sample III_Bog_N3_2_FD_194543 | JGI IMG/M metagenome (GOLD analysis project Ga0302278, IMG submission 194543) | Peat permafrost microbial communities from Stordalen Mire near Abisko, Sweden - III_Bog_N3_2 | ecosystem: Environmental > Terrestrial > Soil > Wetlands > Peat | place: Sweden: Abisko... | reverse complement strand
GCCGGGAATGAGGAAGAGATACGAATGAAGCTCACAGGAAACGCGTGGTTTGATGCCGAAAGACGGATGGGACTGAAACTGGGACAGGGCCTGGCGATGGTGTTGGGATTTTGCCTGATGGCGGTGGCATTGGGTGGAGTTGGCAGCGCGCAGGCTGTAAGCACGACTACGGTTCAAGGGACGGTGTATCTGGCGAGCGGGCAGGCTGGCGCGGGCACAGTGAGCGTGAGCTGGCCTGCATTTACGACGGCTATGGGGCAATCGATCACGGCTGGCCGCACGACGGTGACGATATCTCCGGATGGATTCCTGAGCGTAAATCTGGCTCCGAATGTGGGGGCCACGCCGGCGGGGCTTTATTACACGGCTGTATACCAGATGAGCGACGGGACGACGAGCACGCAATATTGGGTTGTTCCGGCGGCGGCGCAGGCGAGCCTGGGGGCGGTGCAGGCGCAGGTGATGCCGGCGGCGCAGGCGGTGCAGGCGGTGAGCAAGTCGTATGTGGACGAGTCGATTGCTGAGGCGTCGATGAGTCAGCTTTCGGCGGCGGGAGGGACGCTAAACGGATCGCTTTATCTAAATGGTGATCCTACGCAGCCGTCGCAGGCGGCGGACAAGCACTATGTCGATTCCACATTCAGCCAGGCGGTTCCATTGGCGGGCGGGAAGATGACAGGGGGGCTGGTTGCGCCGGCAGTGAACGGGATGCAGGCACCGGCGGCGGGAAGCCCGCAGGCGACGATACAGGCGGCGGTGAGTGCGGCGGGTACCAGCGGCGCGGTGGAGATTCCGGCGGCGTATGCAGGGACCGATAGCTTCACGAATCCGAACGGCGTGTATGTGAGGGACTTGCGGCAGAAGAGTTCGCAGCAGTTTGAGCGCAGCGTGAAGGAATTCGGCGCGGTGTGCGATGGGGTAACGGACGATACGAGCGCATTGCAATCGGCGATCAATTATGCGGAGACGCATGGAGCGTCTCTTACGATTCCGCAGGGGACCTGCAAGACGCGAACGCTGGTTTGGCACGGGGAGTCGATTGGCGGGTTTGGGAAGCAGGTATCGGCGCTGATGGGATTTCCGGGGCAGGATGTGCTGGCGACGGCGCCGGATAGTGTGAATCTGCTGCGTTATACGCGGCTTCACGATTTGACGATTTATGTGGATCAGAGTGTGGATGTTTCCTGCTCGGCGGCGGCGGGAAGGGTGCCGGCGGGAATTTGCGCGCTGAGCCGGCCGGTGGAGAACAATTCCATACTGTCGCCGGGGGGAAATGGGTTTTCCGGGACGAAGGGGAGCGGCGCTGCGTGGGCGGTGGGCAACTGCGCGATTGCGATGCCGGCGCTGACGGGAGCGGGCGGAAACGGATTGCAGGTGGCGGAACTGGAGAACCTGGAGATTGTGGCTACTGGAGTGGACCCGATGGCGGCGCAGTATCCGGGAGCGCACTCGACGCATACATGCGGGCTTTATCTTGCGCAGTGGCCGCAGTGGAGCGAGTTCAGGAATATCGATATTAACGGGCTGAATACGGGGATCGCGATTCCGGCGCTGCCGGGAACCACGCCGGCGGGACTGATGTCGGACTCGAACCGCTGGGAAGACATTACGATTCATGGGACACATGGGTTTACGGCGGCGGCGGGCTCGCACAATGTGCTGGATAACGTGGTGGTGATGGCGGGGAATTCGGCGGCAACGGGCGAGCCGCCGACGGGGCTGGTGCTGGACTTCGCGGGAACGCAGCAGGGCTGGATTGTGCGCACTCCGATGGTGAATCCGTCGTGGAACGCGGTGCAGCCTCAACTGACGGTGACGGCCACGGGCGGGGCGGTGAGCGGGGTGACGGTGGGCTCTGAGCATGGTGTGGGATTCGACCCATACGGGACGCAGGTTCCGCTCGCATTCAGCGGGAGCTGCTCGGCGCAGGCAACGGCGACGGTGAACAGCAATGGGTCGATTGGAACGGTTGCAGTGACGCAGGGCGGGGTTGGCTGCTCGGGAACGACGACGGCCAGCGTGAATGTAACCGGGAGCTGGGATACCGCGGCACCTGTGAACCTGATCTCCGGGCAGAACATGTCGTTATTTGGCGGAAACCTGCTGCACGGGACTGGCGGTTACACGGTTTGGAATGCGGCAGGATCGCAGAGCTATGGGACGCAATTGGCCGGAGGGGGCGGAACATTGCCGGGGGGCGGAAGCTATTCGGCGCTGGTGGCCAATAGCGGACTGGGAAGTTCTTATCCGGTGGATCAGTTTCCTGGCGTTGACTTCGGGGCGAAGCTACAAGCGTGCCTGGGTACGGTGAACGCAAGTTATGGGGGAACATGCGATGCGCGGAATTTTTCCGGAACGCTTCAAATGGGATCGAGTGTGACGATATCGACGGCGAATGCCACGGTGCTGCTGCCATGCGCGACGATTTCGACGGCAAACCAACTGATTGTGACGGCGGGGACGAGAAATGCGACTCTGCACGGATGCTCGTTGCGAGGCGCCAGCACGGCGAGTGGCAGCCAGGGCGGAACCGTGTTTCTGTACTCGGGTACAGGCGCGATGGTTCAGGTGGGAGACCCCACGTATGCGGCGGATACGATGGGTTTTCACATGGACAATGCGGTGATCAACACGACTGGTGCGACGAGCGCGGCCGCGCAGGGGCTGGCGGCTTACCGGACACAGGAGCTGGATATCGAGAGCCTTTATTTTCTGGGTAACCAGAACCAGACTGGGATGACGCTGGACGGAACCGGCAACTATACGGGGGGAAGCTTTACTGGCGATCAGTTCGGCGGATTCCAGACGGCGGTGAATGCCGTGGGGCACCAGAAGACGAATGCGGCGACCACGGATTGGATGAATGCGAGCACATTTGTGCGGCTGCATATCGATTGTCCGACGAGCGGCGGGAGCCCGATTGCCGGGACGATTGGGATCAACCTGCAACAGGGGGATGGAAACACGTTTACGGGAGGAGATGTCGAGGGGTGTTCGACGGCGCTTCACCTGGGGGCAAACGGGCAAAACAATACGATCGTGGGACTGCGCAACGAGAACTCGACCAACCAGGTTGTGGCGGACGCGGGAAGCTCTTACAACAACTGGATGACGGGCGGAACGATGTTTACCGGGCAATTGACGGACAATGGCACGCGCAACAGCTTTCTCGACACATTTCACCGGAGCTTCAACGGCTTGAATGGAGATTGGTACGGAAGCCAGAAGGACGCTACGGTTACGAACCATGTGAGGCTGGGGACGGGCGTGGGGAACGAGCGCGGGCTGCTGAACGAGATTCAGACGGATTATGGATACCGCTGGACGGAAGGATACACGGACGCGACGGCGGGCGAGCAGTACTACCAGGTCCAGGATGTGATGAACAACGTGAACCGGCTGTCGATTGGGCAGTATAACAACGGGCAATCGAGCACCAACAACCAGACGGTTCTGAATGCGGCAGGAACGGGTGCGGTGGTACTGAACGGCTCAAACAACTCAGGGACGGGCGGAGTGGTGATTGGATCGGGTGGGCCGGCCGAGACGACCGTGGCGACAGTCGACAAGATGGGGAACGCGCAGTTCAATGGGACGCTGCAGGTGGGCGGCGCATCGACGTTTATTAACACGCCGACGGTAAAGAACCAAGTGGATGCGGAGGTCGACGCCACTTTGTGGGCCGGATTGACACAGAGCCAGAAGGAATCGCTGATCTACAAGGACTGGAATGGGAACAGCCAGTGGTACATGGAAAAGGACGCGAACAATAACTGGGAACTGAATTCGGCTACCGGGGGCCTTGACAGCTTCAAGGCCTATCAGAGCTCGAACAGCGGCGATACGTATATCAACGCTTCGAATGGTTCCGGGGCAGTACGGGTGAACTATGAGACCGGAGCTGGGACCGCATTCAAGGTTTATGGAGGCGGCAGCGGTTCGTTGTATGCGAGTTTCACGGCACCGAACGCGATCGAGTTTCCGGGACTTGCGGCAACGAGCGGAGCAAATTGTCTGCAGGTGGATAACTCCGGCTACATAACCAATACGGGTGCTGCGTGCGGGACGGGGAACGGCAATGGGTCGGTGAACTCAGCCAACGCCGGGCAAATTGCATACTATACCGCGAACGGCTCATCTGTGGGCGGTTTAACTGCTGTTCCCATCACGGCGGGCGGAACCGGCGCAGCGAACGGAACGGCGGCACTTCAAAATCTGGGCGGGGTTCCCAGCACAACTACGGTGAATGGTCATGCGCTGAGCAGCAATGTAACTCTGGCGGCTTCCGATCTGAACACAGGGACACTGCCTCACACCCAGTTACCGGCCCTGCTGAGCGGAGACATTCCCGACAATGCAGCCAACACCTTAGGGACTGCCGGGAACGTTACTGGCACTGTGGGCATTGGAAACGGAGGAACCGGGGCATCGACCTCATCCGGGGCGCTGAAAAACGTTGGCGTTGGCTTGTACAGCGTGAAGAATTACGGCGCAAAAGGCGACGGTACAACGGACGATACAACCGCTATAAAAGCCGCCTTGGCCGACCTCACGAACGCGAAGGCTGGCGGATTTGCGCCAACCTTATATTTCCCGGCTGGAACTTACATAATCAGCGCGACGCTGCGCATCCCGAGTTATACCCGAGTGACCGGCGAAGGGTATCAATCCTCCACGATCCAACAGACATGCGGAACATGCAATCTTCTAACCGTCTATAACAACGGCACAAGCCTTCAGGGGAGCTATTTCGGCGGCAGCGTCAGCGAGATGACGCTGGAGGGCAGCGGCCACACGACGACCGGGACGCTGCTTGAACTGCAGAACACGGGTGGTTACAACGTGCATGACGTGATGTTCTACAACCATGGCGGACGCGGCATGACAGTGGGCCAGGGCTCCGAGAGATCCAAGTTCACGAATATATTCATGGAGGGCGTACGCTGGCCTGAAGTACTAAACGGATTCGAATTTCATACCGTAGGGCTGACCATCAATGCTCCTGGCGGGACGGCGGAACTAGCGGCCCCACCCGGATACAGTGCTGTTTTGAATTACTGTTACGGCTTGAATTGCGTCAATGGCGTGTTCCCTGAACCGGGCGGCCAGCCATTGGTTTCAGTCAGTGGCAACGGCACAACGCAGAGCTACGTTCTGAGCGGGACTTCTCCGGTGTTGGCGGGACACTCTGTCTATTTTTCAGGGATCACCGGAAACGCGGGATACAACGGGTACTACCTTGTAGCGAGCGCGACAAACAACACGCCGACAAACGGCCAATTCACTTTGGCTGTAAGCGGATCGGCAAGCGGAACGGCAACGTTGACCGGCGCAACATTCGCCGTAGCCCTTCGTCCCGATAATCAACACGGCGCGGTATGGTCCGGCCTGGGGCACCAGCAGTCTTTCGAGGATGGGGAAATCAAGCCGATCGTTTATCTTCCGGCCTTCAAATTCGCCTCGGTCAACGGCACACGGCTCGATCACTTCTACATGGAGGGTTACATCGACAGCGTCAACCCCAGCGTGATTGTGGGAGGGCTGCCGGATCAATTGATCGGAACAGGCACATTGACGACGGGTACAGTGGGAAATCCAACGACTAACAACACCACTCCTACCACTTACTCTGTAGTGCCGGTGCAAAGCACCATCTGGTGGCCGGCTTACGTGAACGATCCGAACGATATTCCCGCGGTGGGCGGCGCGTATCACTACCCGGTTTGGGCGGAGATTTTCTGCCCGGATTTTGTGGCAGGGAGCACGTCTCCTTGCGCCGCCAATCCCAGCGTGCAAAAGGGTCAGTTTGAAGTTGCATTGGTAATGGCATCTTCCGATGGGAATGCCTACCTGGTTTCGCGCAATCTATCGGGCAGCACAGCCCCTTCCAACACCGCCTGGGTAAATCCGGTGATCGATTACGATTCCGCGGACGGTTTGACTACCGGAGGGGGATTATTGATGCGTCAGAATCAGTATTCCGGAGATTACACCGGTTCCTTGGCGGCCGGCTTCACTCCCTACTGCGTGGACGCGACGGCGAATCAATGCGCCGAGGTAGAGGACGGCCCCATGCCGGACGGATATGCAGTTCACTACGGCTCAACGAGCACCGATACGACTCTTACGAATCTTGGGATGGTGACGATTCAGGACAATTTCGCTGGCTCCGGCGCTCTTGGCGGGATAGGTACGGCAGAATCGACGGGGAACGGTTGGATCAAGGTATCGGCGCGCGGGGTTGTCGATCTAGCCGGGCAATTTGGATCGGGGGCATCCGAGTCGGGGGAGATAGGCACTCTGAATGCAGCCGGCAATGCCATGACGCTGTCCACGCTCCAGATTGCCGCGATGAACTATAACGGATCGTCAGGTCCGCTGGCATCGCTACAGGTAGAGAACGGGAACAGTATGGTTTACAGCGGACCGAGCAGCGGTTGGGCCACAGGCATCCCCTATTTTGAACAGAGCCTGAACGTGGCCGATGCGAATCTTGCGTCCCCGGGCGGACAGCCTGGCTCGGGAAACATGGCAAATGGCCGTCAGTTTGCAAACTCCAGTTGCTCTTACGATGTGGGAGCGGGAACTACGAGCGGGGCGACCGCCCATGCTTTGAATCGCTTTTGCTACAAAGGCAGCCCCATTTTGACCGGAACGAGCGCGGGATGGGAATACGACACTTGGAACGGATCGGCGTGGGTGAACGCATTCAGCATCGCGCCCAACTCCGGCGGCACGAGCGGCACAATCGGTGGATATATCGGGAGCACAATCCCTTCGGCGGGCGGAAGCGTCACCTACACCGGGGCGAACAGTTATACCGCCAACACAACGACGTTTGGGACCATAGCGGGCGGACACGCAACCATCGACCAGTACGGCCAATATACGCTCTACAACTCTTCCAACGCGCAATTGTCGGGAACCGACGAATACGGCGATGTGATTGGCGCCTCATTTCTATTTGGGGCGAGCCACGCGACGAACAACGGGTCGCTGCATAGCTGCGGGGCAGCGTGCATCTCGGCGCTTGGAGCGAATGGAAGCGGGTACTCACTTTTCCAGGCGCTGCACTTCCAGAGTGAGACGACGGCAACCGTGACGGCAGGCTCAGGTGCGGGGTCGGGTGCGTCGGCAACGATCTCCGGTTCGGACTTTGCCGGGTCGGTGAATGTGACCGCGGGGAGCGCTCCCGCGGCGGGGGCCATCGCCACGGTGACGTTCGGAAGCGCTTACACGGCGGCTCCCAATTGCGTGGTTGGGACAAACGCGTCGCCGACCTATCTGGGGGTTGGCTGGACCCCGAGCGCTTCCACGCTGACGATTACGACGGCTGTTGCGATACCGGGCGGCGTAACAAAGTTGAGTTATCACTGCGGGCAGTAGCCGATCACCAGACAAGGGCCGAGCGGGAAACTGACGAGTGGCGATGAAAGGCGGCCGGATGGGGCGCCTGCGCCGCTCTCGCCAAATCTGTTTTTTGAGGGGATTTCGGGGCTTGACTGAAATCCTGGCGGGGATGGCCTGGAAGGCGAAGTCCTCCAGCCAATGCGTAGAGAGGAAACTTGGCCGGCAGGATGAAACGGGAGGGGGCTTGACAGAGACAGAGGTTGGTTACCCGGCTGAAGCGCGGGAGTGGGATCCGCGGGTTGTGGACTTGGACAGACAGGAACTGGAGCGGCTAGGGAAGATGCTGGACCACAGCCCAGCTAGTCTTCGAGGACGGACTGTGGGGATGGCGCTGGCGGAGAAGCTATTGCTGGTGAGGAGGAAGGATGGGAAGCCGGGTCGGCTGAGGGCGAATGCCGCGCAGCGGGCGTTCGAACGGCGGAGGGGCAAGCAGAACATCGTCTTGAAGGCGCGCCAGATGGGGCTGACGACCTGGGCGGCGGCACGGATGTTCCTGAAGACGATTACGACGCGGGGAACGCTGACGCTGGAGGTGGCGCACACACAGGAAGCAGCCGAGGAGATATTCCGGATCGTACACCGGTTTGTGGACTGGCTGCCGGCGGAACTGCGGGAAGGCCCGCTGCGTACGTCGCGGGCTAATGTGCGGCAGATTGTTTTTCCGGAGCTGGATTCCCAGTTCCAGGTGATGAGCGCCGGGGACCGAAACGCGGGACGGGGATTGACGGCGCAGGGGCTGCACTGTTCGGAGGTGGCGCGCTGGCCAGGAGATCCGGCGGAGACTCTGGCGGGGCTTCGGGCGTCGATGACACCGGAGGCGGAGCTGATTCTGGAGTCGACGCCGGATGGTGTGGGTGGGTGCTTCCACGAAGAATGGCAGAGGGCCGGCGAGACAGGGATGGTGCGGCATTTTTTTCCATGGTGGATGGAGCGGCGTTACCGTTCAGCGGCTGTGGATGAGACCAGCCTGAGCGAGGAAGAATGGAAGCTGATGAGAAGGCACAGGCTGGATCTGGAGCAGATTGGATTCCGGCGGAAGATAAGGGCGGACTTCCGGGGCCTGGCGCGTCAGGAATTTGCCGAAGACGAAGAGAGCTGCTTCTTGTCGAGCGGGGATTCCGTGTTTGAACTCGCGGCAATTGAGGAGCGGTTGACACAGATGCCTCAGCCAGTGGAAACCCGGCGAAATGGGGAACTGGAAATGTGGCTCCCACCGGTAAAGGGCAAGGATTACCTGGTGGCGGTGGACCCGGCCGGGGGTGGGAGCGAGGGAGACTATTCGGCTGTCCAGGTTGTGGAGATGGAGACCGGGTTGCAGTGCGCGGAGTTTGCGGGACACCTGGGCGGGTTGGAGTTGGCTCGGCTGGTGACGGCGCTGGGGGCAGAGTACAACCAGGCCTGGCTTGTGGTGGAGAGGAACAACCACGGGACTGGAGTGCTGGCGCTGGCGGAAACGGTCTGCAGGTATGGGCGAATATACAGGCAGAGTGGGCAGCCGGGATGGCTGACGACATCGCTGAGCCGGCCAGCGGTTCTGGGGCAGCTTGGAGCGGGACTGGTTGAACAGCCGGAGCGGTTTCAGAGCCGAAGGCTGCTGGGGGAGTGCAGGAGCTTTGTGCGGCACCCAAATGGCAGCACGGGAGCGCGCGCCGGGACGCATGACGACCGGTTGATGGCTATGGCGATCGGGCTGGGAGCGCGGGCGGAGTTGCTGGGAAAGCACAGCCGTTAGCTTAGAATTCGATAAGACTTGGGAAGCGGCAAGGAGCGAGATTGGCAGTTCTGGCGGTGCAGCATATCCGGCGGATGCGGGGCGGGGCGCAGGGCCAGTTGATGCTGGGCGCGGACGGGCACGTCTATGTGGTGAAATTCCAGAACAACCCGCAGGATGTAAGAGTGCTGGCCAACGAGTTTCTGGCTTCCAGGCTGGCGCTGGCAGCAGGGCTGACGGCGCCTGAAGTTGAGTTGATGGAGGTATCGAGCTGGCTGGTGGACAATACTCCGGAGCTGGAGATCGACCTGGGGAGAACGCGGGAGAAATGCCGGGCGGGGCTACAGTTCGGATCGCGATTTGTGGGTGGCCTGATGCCTGGCCAGGTTGTGGATTATTTGCCGGAGGAACAGTTAATCGAGCTCAGAAACCTGGGTGAGTTCGCCGGCATTCTGGCGCTGGACAAGTGGACGGGGAACGCGAATGGGCGTCAGGCGGTGTTCGCGCGAAAGCAACGGGAGAAACGGTACCGCGCGGTCTTCATCGATTACGGGTATTGCTTTCATGCTGGTGAGTGGCGGTTCGAAGACTCTCCGCTGCGTGGGGTGTACTACCGCAACGAGGTGTACCGCGAGATAACAGGGTGGGAGTCGTTTGAGCCCTGGCTGACCAGAATGGAAACGATGGCGGCGGAGACGATTTGGGCGGCGGCCAGCGAAATACCGCCTGAGTGGTATGGCGGCGACCTGGGGGAGATGGAAACGCTGGTGGAGAAGCTGCTTAGGCGGCGGAGCCGGATACGGGAGTTGATTGAAGGGTTCGGGAAGTCGGAGAGAAAACCATTTCCGAAATGGGGAGGGATGGAAAAAAAGGGAGAAGAAGGCTGGAAGGATACACGGTGGGATACTAAGATTGCGGGAAGAGTGAACTGAATGGGCAGCTTTCAGGCTTTGGTTGCCGATTCGCAATTGTCCTCGGGCCGAGGGTGAAGGCTGAGAGCAGAGAACTGGAAGTTGAGAACCGACAGGTGGGGCCAAGATCGAAAGCTGGGAGTTGAGAGCTGAAGGCTGGGAGTTCACATAAATGAGCAGCGACGGCCAGCGACGGGCGTGCGAGTTTCATCTCCTCCGGTATGTACCGGATGCGGTGCGAAACGAGTACGTGCATATCGGGGTGATCCTGCGTGAGCAGGGCAGCCGCGAGGCGCCGCGCCTTGAATTTACTCGCGACTGGCGGCGGGTTCGTTGTCTCGATCCGGACGCGGACACTGCGCTGCTGGAAGGAATGGAAACCGAGTTGCGGAGGCGGTTCGAGGCGGAGCCGGATGGAAGCCTGTTGCAACTTCTCAGAGAATCGCTCTCGCTGAGGGTTCAGATGACTGAAGCCAAGGCCTATTTGGCGGAAAGCCTTCCGGCGGGTATGGAAGAGCTGATGCGGCTTTATGTTGAGCCTCCGCCGCGGGAGCGGGTGACGCGATTGAGCGGACGGGCCGGCATTCAGGCGAGGATGAGAATTGAGTTTGAGCGGGCTGGAGTGTGGGACTTGCTGCGCAAGCGGATTGCGGCATCGGAGTACACGCGGCCGGGGGATCCGCTGCGCATCGATGCGGGATACCGGCCGAATGGGGTGATCAGGATGTTTCACGCGGTGAGCCTGGAGCAGGGGGTAGAGATGGCGAAAGTATTGGCGTTCTCCGCTCCGGGATTGCGCGCCGGCGTGGAGCGCGTGGAGAAGGCGACTCTGGAGTTGACCGCGGTAATTGAACCGGCGGCGAAGCTGGGCGCAAGCACTGAGGAGCCGGAACGGCTGGAGATGTACCGGTTTGGGGTGGAGACGATGGAAGAGCATCAGATACGGGTTTTGACGACATTGGATTTGGGGCGGGTGGCGGAAACGGCGCGGCGGGAGCTGCGGGTTTGAAAAGCAAGCGGCAAGTTATAAGTTTTCAGTTGTAAGTTAGGGGGTTTGTTTCGGCTAACTCCTTTGCTGAGTTAACTTACTCCGCCGGAAGCTTTTTTGGGGCGGTTTGCATATAATTTCCTTTCTTTGTTGTAGGATTGGTTTTGTTAGGCAGCAAGAGTGGCTGGGAGTACGTTGTCGTGTGCAGGGATCGGAAAGCCGGTCGCTGAGAACCGACAACTTAGAAGTTACGACTGACCACTTACAACTGGTGTAGAACGAGGCATGGCCCTTTTCGGGCTGTGCCTTTTGTTTTTTGGGCTAGCAAGAAAGGGAAGGTACGCGTGAAGGTAGGAGAGCAGTTACGCGAGATGTGGCGGCAAGCTACCGGGAGCGGCAGGGGAGCGGACCTGGCGGGAGCAGTTGGCGCGGAGGCGGAGCGGAAGACATTGGCGCTGCCTTCGATCCTGAGCCCGGTGCAGTTTCCAGGCCGGCTGCTGCCCAAGCCGACGCCGGTGAACCTTCGGCGGTTTGCGGAAACACCGGTGGTGCGGCGGGCCATCAACGTGATCAAGGACCGGATTGCGGCGATGGACTGGCAGGTGCGGGTGCGGCGCGGAGTGCGGCCGGACGACGTCGCCTTTGCGGAAAAGAAGCTGCGGGCTTTGCGTCTTACGCTGGAAGAACCGAATGAGGTGGATAGCTTTCGGACCTTGATCGAGCAGGTGATCGAGGATGCGTTGACGGGCGGGTTCGGCGCGATCGAAATGGAGCCGACCGGCGATGGGGACCGGCCGGCAATGTTGTGGGCGGTGGACGGGGCCTCGATTCGAATCAACGCGCGCTGGGACGGGCAGGCCGAGACGCCGCGATATGCGCAGGCGCTGGGGGGGCAATTGGAGTCCTCGGCGGTGGACTTGCGAGACGACCAACTGATGTATGTGCGAATGAATCCGCGCAGCTTTACGCCATTCGGGCTTGGTCCGCTGGAGGTGGCGTTTGAGACGGTGAACCAGTTTCTGAGCGCACATCGGTTTGCGGGCAAGCTTGCCGCCAACACGGTGGCGCAGTATGCGCTTTGGTTGAATGAAGCCACGCCTGCGCAGCATGACCGGCTGATCCGTTGGTGGCAGGATGAGATCGAGGGGACGGGGCGAGTGCCGCTGATCTCTACAGAACAGAAGCCGGAGGTGCTTCGTTTTTCGCAGGGGACGGACGCGGACATGCGGCTGGGGTGGCAGGAGTTTCTGATCCGAATGGTGGCGAATGCTTTTGGACTGCCGCCGCTGATGCTGGGGCTCGAGGCGGATGTAAACCAATCAACCGCCTCGGAGATGACGGACGAAGCATTCCGCGGGGCGATTTCGCCTTTGGCGATGTTGCTGGCAGGACACATTACCCGCGATCTATTCGGCAAGTGCATTGGATGGCGGGAATTCGAGTTTGTCTTCAACGATTTGAATGCGAGGGACGAAGAGACGGAGCTGGCCGTGCAGGTGCAATTGCTGCAGGCGGGGGTGTTGACCGTGAACGAGGTGCGGGCGATGAGGGGGTTTGGACCGTTGGGGCGGGATGGGCAGGCACAACTGGCGGGCGAAGCGGAAAGTACCGAAACCAGGGACTGAGGGAGCAGGGACTTTGGGACTGGGGACTGAGGGATTTCAAACCCGGGACCGGAGACGGGACACATCCGCGTCGGGTCAAAGGTGCTGACAGGCTTCAATCCTAGTCCCTGGTCCCTCAATCCCTTGTTTTCAGTGGAGTGGAGAGCGCATGCGATTGGAAGCGATGGCGGTAAAGTTTCCCCACGTGGACGGGCACCCCAACCGGGTGGCGTTCGAAGGGGTATTGACGATGGTGAATGCAGCCAGCGACAAGGCGCCGGCAGGGGCCCGTGGGCACCGGGTGATGCTGACACGCGAAGCGGCGGAAAGGGCGCTCCCTTCGCTGCTGGGGATGGCGGTGGACTATCGGCCGGGTTGGGACGGCCACGATGCACGGCGCAAGATCGGGGTACTGACGGAGGCGGACCTGATCGGGCAGCGATTGGTGGTGAAGGGCTACTTGTATGCGAGGGACTTTCCGGAGGTGGCCGGCGCGATTGAGGCGCAATCGCCCGAAGCGATGGGAATGAGCTACGAACTGGCGGATGCGCGGGTTGAGGATATGCGGGCCGAGGTGTGGAAGCTGAGCCGCGTGACATTCACGGGAGCAGCGATCCTGCTGAGGGAGAAGGCTGCATATCGGGGGACAAGTTTTCGAATGGCGAGTCAGGAAGTGAAGAAGTGAATAGGGACTTCGCGATTTGCGGAGCCTTTGTTGTGTGCGAGTTGGTGGGAAAGTTGGATTCCATTCACGAAAACCAGGAAAGGAAGGGCATGGAAAACGAAGAGAAAGAGATTGGTGAGCGGCTGGAAACCGCAACCACACTTCTGGAGAGAACGCTGAACTGGCTGGAGGAGCGGCAAGCGAAGTTGACCGGCGAGGTGGAAAGGATCTCGGCAACCGTGGAGCAGAGCCGGCGGGAGACGGAACTGGGCGAGAAACTGGCTGCTGCCGAGCTGGAACTCAAGGAACTGAGGGCGGCTGGAGCTCCCTCGGTATTGAATCCACTGCGCAGGACGCTGCCGGCGGCTACCTCGGAGATGTTGTCGAAACATGGCATCGGCGACGGCCCCGTGGATGTGCGAACCTTGGACGCGGCTTTATCGGGACTAAGCCTGGAGCAGCGCATCGCGGTGAAGACCCAACTGCTACGGGCGGGCGCGATCGCTTAACTGCAGTGAATAAGTGAACAAGTGAAAAAAGTGAACTGTGCATAGCGCGCTGTCCACTTGCATCACCAGGCCCCAAGGAGGGGGCGAAAAAGCCTATGAACGCAACCTTTGCAGACATTCACGCGGCAGCGGATTATATCGGGCCGGGCGCTATCGAAGTTCCGCTTTACCAGACCGAGATATTCGACATCTGCCGGCGTTCGAGCCCCTTCGGGCAGCGCATCAAGCAGGTTCCGGCGACAGGTCATCCTTCGCGCTTCTTCGAGGAGACTGCGATTCCGAACCCGGGCACGGCCGGCTTTGTGAATCCGCGCAGCATTGTGGCGCCGGTTGTAAGTCCGACGCGAGTGGAGCGCAGTGTTCCGCTGAAAGCGATCGTTTCACAGATCAACTACAACCTGTTCGACATCGAGCTGGGCGACCAGCAGAAGCAATTCGCCTATCTGCAGGCCAAGGATCTTGTGGACACAGTGAGCGGGGTGATGGTTGCCCACGACGTGGCTTTGTGGAACGGAAACGACACCAGCCTGAGCGCTCCCGTGACCACGCAATACATGGGAGTAATTCCGCAGATAGTTGCAGGCGGTCTTACGACGACCATTGGGACAACGGCTTCGATCGTGGATGGAATCAAGTCGGCGGTGGCGCAGATGGTGGCCAACAACGGCTATTATGTGCGGCCGACGGCGATCTATGCCAACCCGGTGCTGCTTGATTTGATTGATCGGGAGATGAAAGCGGAGTTCAACGTGGTGTTGAATACGGACAACATCACGGGTGGAATCCGAGTGAAGATGCTCTCGACGCAGGCGGGCGATCTGCCGCTTATTCCGGATTGGAGCCTGGGCTACACGGGTGTGCCGGGATCGGGATCGGCGGTTTTGCCGGCCTACATCGTGACCGAGGATCTGATCGAGTATCACTGGCTTGGCGATCCGACACCCCGCATCTTCCAGCTTGGGCTGCCGAGTTCGATGACTCACCAGTATGTGGCGGTGAAGTTCGGCGCTCCGGTAGTGAAGGGCGCGAACTATGCGCACTATCAGGTCCTTGTGGACCGGTAGACAAGAGCAGTGATCAGTGAACAGTGGTCAGTGAACAGTAACAACTGACCGCTGTTCACTGCGAGCCAGCATTTCTCTGACCACTGACGACTGAAAGAAGGAACCTCATGGCATATCTGCAGCCTGCGGATTACCCGAACTATGGATTGCCGGATGGAACGACGGCGGACTGGATCACGGCCGCGACAGCATTGATCAACAGTTACTGCCGTCGGCCGGACCTGAATGTGATTCAGTATACGGAGCGCTTGCGGCTTACCAGCGGAGCGCAAACGGTGAACCTGAGCTACTTGCCGCTTGCGCCGCTGGGTGCGGCGCCAACGTCGATTGTAAGCGTTGAAGGCCGATACGCGCGACCGAGGCGCGGAGAGATTGTTAACGAGCCGATGTCGGAGGCTGCGTGGGCGTTTTCGTTGCCTGGGCAGTGGGCGTCGATCGATCCAAACTCTGTGGACTATGACCCGAACACCGGGGAGCTGACCCTGCCGTGGAATGTGCTGGGATTGCCCTACAACGAGGTGGCGGTGACCTATACAGCCGGCCTCGCGACGATCAGCGACGACGTTAAGACGGCGTGCGCGCAGATTGTTCGGAACGCGCAATCTACACCGGCGCTGAATGCGAGCAAGACCAAGATCGACACGATGCAGATGCAGTATTTCTCAAGTTCGCTAGTGGACGAAACGGTGCAGGCCTGGCTGCGTCCCTATATCGCGAACAGGCTGGGGTGAGCAATGAGCGATACGGCGCCGCGAAACCCAGTGGGAGCGCCACAGATGCTGGCCGATGCTCTGCTGCGAAGCATGACAGGAACGTCGGCCCTTCTGCGGGTAACGGGGACAAACACGGACACCAGCCAATCCGAACTGGGACTGGTGGCAACGACCTTCGCCGATGTGGTGGTTAGTCCGGTAGTAATGCGAAAAATGAGGCCGACCTGGCAAGAGGGGGCGCAATCAAAGTGGGAGCTTATGGTCTCTGCTACGGGAGTAGAGCAGCAGGTGAGCGCTTTGAGCCTGGCCTCGGCGCAATCGCTGTTTGCGATGACGTTGCTGGTTACTGTGTCGGGACAGGATTACATGATTGAGTCGATCGCTTCAAACGAGGCCTTCGGTCAAGTGTATTTATACCGGCTATTGTTGCGCGAAGCGCGGCAGAAGGCATTGTAAGGACAGTTGTAAGCGGCTAGCGATCAGTCTTCGGTTGATGTACGACGGAGAGATCGCCAGCACAAAGCCAACATCGCACAACCGACATATCGGCGGGATTCCTTCATAGTTGGTTGTTGGCGACGACAAAGGTTCAATAACAACTGGCAGCTGATAACTGTCGGAGCCTATTTCCATGCAAAATGCGAAAGACTCGTTTTATATGGCGCTGCGGACGCGCCTGGCCACTATCAACCCGGAGCGAACGGTTCTGCTACGAGGGACGATGCGGCCCGGGATTCTGGTGGAAGAAGCGGAGGCCCCATTCAGCCAGTTTCCCAATGACGTGTTTGTTCTGCGCTGGCTAGGCCTTGGGATGGAATTGGATCTTGGGTCCGCCATGGCGGGAGAAGAGTGCGAGATCGTCTATCAGACCTGCGGAACGCAAAGCTTTGGCGGGTTGGACCGCGGCCGCTCCCTGAGCGAGATGGATGAGGAACTGGTGGCGATGCTGCAACCGTTCTACACTCCCAAGCTGAATTACGCGGCAACACCGCCGGCAACGATGTTGACGGAGGTGTTTTGGGACGAGCCAGGGTTTGCGCCCATCGCGATCCAGCGAGACCAGTTGAGCCGGTCCGCAAGGGTGACGATCTACAGCTACGAGGAGCAGGGGGAGTAAATGGCGGCAAATTGGTTTTCAGCTCCCGCGCCGGTGGCACGGCGGGTACGGGGGTATTTCGCACCGGTAAATCGTGCAGCGCACATGCCGGTTCTCTTCGATGCGGCGGAACAAGGCCGGTTCAGCCTTGACGCTCCGCCCGCTCCATGGATCAGTCTGGGTTGGATTCAAGAATTCACGCGCAAGCCGGGAAGCAAAACATCTTCGGTAATGGCGGGCATTCCGGCTGGAATCCTGGAGCAAGTCCGCGAGACGGTTGGGGCGCAGGTGAGCTTCCAGTTCCTGAGCTGGACAAAGCTGACCATGGCGCTGGCGACGGGTTCGCAGCATATGAACTTGCTGGCCACGGCGAGCGGGGCGACTGCGGAGGCGGATGGAGCGCAAGCATCTGCCGCCGTAGTATTGCAGAGCGGCTCGACGGCGGCTTCGGTGGTGCTGGCAGCATCCGATGCGGCAAAGTTTGCGCCCGGCAGCATGGTCGCTTTGGACGCGGACTACACGGGACAAACAGGCTTTGTGGGTGCGCCAATTTCGGGCGCGTATCTACGACAAGCGTTGACCGACGTGGACTACATCCGTCGCGTGACCTTCAACGTCGGGTTGGTGTCGCAGGTTAACCCAACCGGGCTTACACTCGCCGAACCGTTGATTGGCGGCGCGCCCGCTGCGGGGGCAAAGCTTCAAGCGGTAGCAGGATTTGTAGACCGCGAAGGCGGGAGCTTCTATCAGGAGTGGTCGGCGCTGTTTGTGATGCAAGGCAGCCAGGGGGAAAGAATCTTCTTCCATTATCCACGCCTGCAGAGCATGTCAGGCGCGGAAGAAGCGGTGATACCTTTGGACGGCAAACATCACGGAGTGCATGCGCGGGTGTTGCTGAAGGGCCAATTTCTTGCGCTGCCGATAACGGATCCGCTGGATGGAGAACAAGTAGTGTGTTATCGAAGTTTCCTGCCCGCAGCCAATGCGCTGGTATGAGGAAGTGAACAAGTGAAGAAGCGAGCGAGTGAGCAATGAAGATAGCGATCCAGGGGCAAGACTACACTGTCGCGCTGGATGAAGCGCGGCCGTTGACGATAGAGCGCAAACTGAACGAGCCCTCCATTTGCCAATTATGGCTGAGTTTGCCGGCGGGCGGGGCTCTTACGACGCCGTCTCGCAGCCAGTATGTAACTGTGACAGGGGATGACGGCACAGTCTATTTCACTGGCTATATTGCAGTAAATCCGCTGCCGGAATATGCGGGGATCGGTATTGAAGGCCCGCGGTACCGGATCGCCCTCGAGGCTGTGAGCGATGAACTGCTGCTGGATCAACTGCTAATGCCACCCAGCTTCGGGGCAACCGGCCAGACTGCCGGGGCGCTGATGACTGCGTTAGTGACTCACGCTGGATCTCCGGCGCTTTCGACTCAGGGGCTCTCGCTGAGTGCGCCTGTAAGTAACTTCGTTCCCACTCTGGGGGCGTCGTGGAGCAAGAGCGCCGGGCTGGTGGCGAGCGCGGCACGGGCAGCATATCGCGCTCAAGGTGGTGTGCTTACAGCTTCGGCAATGCAAAGCACGGTACACACGCTGAGTGAGACCGACGGAAGCCTTAACCTGGTCAGCCTTACATTGAACGCCAGTGTGAAACGGGCGCTGGCGAACGATGTAACCGTTTGCGGGGAACACGAGCCAGTTGCTTATGTGACGGAGTATTTTCTGGGTGACGGGGCTACGACGCAGTTTTATCTTGCCGAGGATCCATTCTTTCCACCAGCGTCAAGGTCCACTATCATCGACGAACTGTTTAACGAATGCGCAATCAACCTCCAAGTATGGGGCAATCCGGGAGGCAATGGATATCTTAAGCTGGGCGCTGGTGGTTTGGTGATGGATGGGGGCAACGGGATCGACGGGGAGACTCTGCTGACCTGGCTCGATCCAGTGGAGATGGGTGGAACGCTGTTGCTGGAAGCCGTTGGTGTAACTCTTTCGCCGGGCAGCACCGGGATTCTCTCCGGCTTCTTTGTCGGCCTGGAAACGCAGGCTTCCTGCATCGCGGGGTTTCAGGCGGCGGCGGAGCAGGGTACAGGGTCAGTTACATTGCAGCCGATCATTGAAGGGTCGGCAGTGGGCACGACTTATGCGGTGAATCCTGCCAATCAATATACGCTCAGGGCAAGAGTGCATTGCGCGGAGATTGAGCGGTCCCTTTCCATCTACAGGTCCTTTGGAGATAGCGGTGCTATTACCTTGGGAGGTCAGACGAATGTAACTCCGGCGCAGTTGCAACTGGAGATTCAGGAGTTTGTAAATGGGGTGGCAGGGATGCCGGTAACGCTGTATGACGGCGCCATCACCAGCTTGCCTCCGGCATGCGTTGTGGTGGCGGCGAGCAGCATCAACCTGATTGGAACGATGCGCGCGATCAACCTTGCCAATCTGGGTTCCGGTTGGGTGGTGAGCACGCCTCCGAGCGGCGGTCCTTATACGCGGAGGTTGGGTACGACTGCCGAGTCGGCCGAGTGTCATGTGGAACGCACGGGCAAAGTTGTGTTTTATGCCGGGTTTGCACCGATGGCAGGTGAGCAGATCGCGGTGAGTTATCGCACGGTTGGCCGGGCAGTGGGACGAGCGGTGAATACTGCCAGCCAACTCGCACTTTCGCAGGCCGGAATTCCAGCCGTGTCCAGCTGGATCGGGACAGTAACGAATCCTCCTGCGCGCAGTTCAGCGGATTGCCAGAATGCAGCGACAGTTATTGAGCAAGCGGCAGCCGGAGTTAGCGCGCTGTGGAGCGGGACCTATGTGGGCAACGGGACGAGCTTCGCCACCGACGTTTGGCCGGGCGACGCGCTCGAGTTGAATGCACCGTCGACGAACCTGAACGCGGAGGTGGTGGTGCGCACGGTAAAGGTGAGTTATCGCGCCAGTTATCCGGATTATGTGGAATATGCTATTGCGTTTGCGAACGACTGGGCCGACGACCTGGCGATCAAGACCAGTACAGCGGTGCCGGAGGATGCGTGGCTGCCGACAGCAGTCGCTCCCATTTGTCTCGCCAATCTGACCAGTCTTACAGTTACCGAGCTGAATGGAAATACGGTCTCGATTTGTGCAGGCGTGACTCCGCCCGCGGGTGGCGGGGTTGAGATACGGCGACGGGATTTTGCGTTTATGCCTGGAGAGGATCCTGGCTTGGTGGTCCGTGCCAATTTGCCGAACATGACTTTTTCTCGCGAAACAGCGAACGACAGGTTCTTTATTCGGATGTTCGACGGCGCGACTCCGCCGAATTATTCAGAGTTCTCGACGGCATTGTTCATCAATCTGCCGCTGGGCCCGTAAGTGGAACGACTAGAGGGAAGATGGAGTCTGGCGGATGCGGATGATGAATGAATTCGAAGCGCAGGTGCTAAGCGATTTAAGCGTGGTGAAGACGCAGATCAACAACCTGATGGGCGACGGTAACGGCGGGCGAATTGCCGAGTTGGAGCGGCGCATGGAACGGCATGAGCAGAACTGGCAGCGCGCCAAGGGCTTTCTGGCCGCTGTCAGCGTACTGTTTGCGGTCATCGAAGTTGCGCTGGAATCGTGGCACCGGCATTGAGCGCGGCGCTCGTTCCGTATCGTCAACCAATGGTATTCTCATTCGACTTCAGCTTGCGACCTGAACCCTCGTATAATCGGGCCTATGAACGAGAAGCCGCAGGTTGGCGTTGTGATGGGCAGCAAAAGCGACTACGACGTGCTTGAGGCTGCGGTGGAGATTCTTCGCACGTTGGAGATTCCTTTTGAGGCGCGGGTGGTGAGCGCGCATCGCACACCCGATTGGCTTTTCAATTATGCGGAGACGGCGCGGGAGCGCGGGCTGCGAGTGATTATTGCGGGAGCGGGCGGCGCGGCCCATTTGCCGGGAATGCTCGCGGCCAAGACTTTGGTTCCGGTGTTGGGAGTGCCGGTGGCGGCGACGCAACTGAACGGGCTGGATGCGTTGCTTTCGATTGTGCAAATGCCGAAGGGAGTGCCTGTTGGCACTTTAGCCATTGGCAAGCCCGGCGCGGCAAACGCGGCGCTGCTGGCCGCTGAGATTCTGGCCGCAACTGACCAGGCGCTTTACGATCGGCTGGCCGTCTGGCGCGCTGCTCGCACTCAGGAAGTGCTGGAGCAGGAGTTGCCTGGGTGAGCGGCATTCTTATTTCTTCACAAAGCGAGACAAACTCCATCGTGCGACCGGGCGGGCTGTTGGCGATCCTCGGCGGCGGGCAGTTGGGGCGCATGACGGCAATGGCCGCACGCACAATGGGCTACCGAGTGCGCGTGATGGACCCCGAGCCGAACTGTCCCGCCAGCTTTGTGGTGGATGAGACGATTGTGGGCCGCTGGGGCGATGTGGCAGCTGCGCGGCTCTTGGCCACAGGCGCGGACGCAATCACGTTGGAGATTGAGCAGATCGGCGTGGATGCTCTCTCTGAGGTTGCCCGGCTTGCACCGCTCCGCCCTGGCGTGGAACCCATCCGCATCATCCAGGACAAGATTCTACAGAAGACGTGGCTCGCGGATGCGGGCTTTCCCGTCGGCGCCTTTCGCGTTGTGCATAGCGAAGCTGAGCTACAAGAGGCGGTTCCTGCGTTGGGTGGACGCGTGTTCTTGAAAATCGGGCGCGGCGGATACGACGGCCGTGGGCAGGCGCGGATTGGACTGGATGAGCCCGCGACTGAAGAGACCATTGCCTGCGCCTGGCAGAGCATCGGCGCGCGACCCGCTGTTGCCGAGCAGGCGCTCGATCTGGACTATGAGATCAGCGTGATGGCCACGCGAAACCCCACAGGCGAGGTGCGCAGTTTTCCCGCGGCACGCAACCATCATGAGAATCAGATTCTGGCGTGGAGCGTGCTGCCCGCAGGCGTGCCTGCGGAGCTTGAGGCTCGCGCCGGTGCGCTCGCCGCCGCGATCATTGTCCGGCTTGGTTTGGAAGGATTGCTGTGTGTGGAGTTGTTTGTTACCAGGCAAGGCGAGTTACTGGTGAACGAGCTTGCGCCACGGCCTCACAACAGCTATCACCAGAGCGAGCGTGGGTGCGTGACCAGCCAGTTTGAACAGCATGTGCGCGCGGTGTGCAATCTTCCGCTGGGCGATACGGGGCTGATTACCCCTGCGGCGATTGTCAATTTGCTGGGAGAGGTTTGGCTTGAGGGCGAACCGGACTTTGCGGCGGCGCTGGCCGTGCCCGGAGTGCGGCTGCATCTCTATGAGAAGCACACGCCGCGCGCCGGAAGAAAGATGGGACACTTGTCTTCAGTGGGTGCGACGGCTGAAGAGGCACTGGAGCGCGTGTTGGAAGCGAAGAAAATGCTCTAATCGAGCACTGGGAAGGATTGTGCGGGGGTTTGCGGACTGACGTGAATCCTTAACTCCATATCCGCGGGATGATGGCGGACGAAGGCGTCGGCATAATTGGGATAAATGTACGGTTTTTTAAGCCCCCTTGAAATCGCTCTGAGTCCACCTTGTATTTGTATTGGAGCACCACATAACTTCCGCCGTACCCGTGCCCTTCGTAGTGACAGCGGACAACCCTGCCAGCTACAGTGGGCCATTGCTGGCTACCTGCCTTGCGCCAAAGGATAATCGTCCATCGCACGATGAAACCTATGTAGATGTCGATGACGAGGCCGGCCATTTGATAGACAGGCTATCATATGGCCAGTGGATTTACTCGCCCTTATCCCACCGCTTCGGCCGTCGGTTTTGTTGCAATATCTTCTTCCTCAGCCGCAGCGACTTCGGCGTAACCTCAACCATCTCGTCTTCGGCAATGAACTCGATGGCCTGCTCCAGGTTGAGAGTCCGCACAGGCACCAGCCGGATAGCCTCGTCGGCGCTGGATGCGCGCATGTTGGTCATCTTCTTTTCGCGCACCACGTTCACATCGAGGTCGTTGTCGCGCGAGTGCTCACCGACGATCATGCCCTCGTAGACCTCAACGCCCGCACCCACAAACAGAATGCCGCGCTCCTGCAATCCATTCAGTGAATACGTCGTGGTGATGCCCTGGCGGTCCGCAATCAGCGCGCCGGTGGGCCGCTGCGGAATCTCGCCCTGGTACGGCATGTAGCCATCGAACAACGCATTCATCACGATAGTTCCGCGCGTCTCGGTGAGCATTTCACTTCTCAACCCGATCAGCCCGCGGCTGGGTACGCGAAACTCCATACGCACGCGGCCCGAACCGTGATTGTGCATTTTGGTCATTTCGCCCTTGCGCGGTCCCAGTTTCTCAATCACCACGCCGGTATGCTGCTCAGGCACGTCGACGGTGAGGTGCTCAACCGGTTCCATGCGCACGCCATCCACGGTCTTGGTGACAATCTCCGGCCGCCCGGCCATCAGTTCGAAGCTCTCCCGGCGCATCATCTCGATAAGGATCGCCAACTGCAATTCACCACGGCCCAGCACCTTGAAGCTGTCCGGCGAGCCTGTGTCTTCCACACGAATGCTGACATTGGTCAGCAGTTCCTTTTCCAGCCTCTCACGCAGGTTGCGGCTGGTCACATACTGGCCTTCGCGCCCGGCGAACGGCGAGTTATTCACGCTGAATTGAATGGCGATGGTCGGCTCGTCGATGATGATCAGCGGCAGTGGCGACGGGTTTTCGACGCTGGTGATGGTTTCTCCGATGGTGATGCCTTCCACGCCGGCCACTGCCACAATATCTCCCATGGTGGTCTCGGTGGTCTCGATGCGCTTGAGGCCGCTGAAGGTGAAGAGCTTGGTGATGCGCGTCTTCATCAGCGATCCGTCGCGCTTTGAGATCGTTACGTCGTCGCCCGCGTGCAGCGTGCCTTGGAAGACGCGGCAAATGGCAATGCGGCCAAAGTACTCCGAGTAGTCGAGATTGGTTACCAGGATCTGGAGCGTGCCGCTTTCGTTCCCGGTGGCCGCGGGAATAGTGCTAACGATGGACTCAAACAGCGGTTGCAGGTTTACGCCGGGCGTGGCCGGATCGAGAGTCGCGGTGCCTGCCTTGGCCACCGTGTACAGCACCGGAAAATCCAGTTGCGATTCGTCTGCATCGAGATCGATGAACAGGTCGTAAATCTCGTTCAGCACTTCCTGCGGACGCGCGTCGGGCCGGTCGATCTTGTTGATCACCACAATGGGCAGCAGCTTGGCCTCAAGCGCCTTGGCCAGCACATAGCGGGTCTGTGGCAACGGGCCCTCGGCCGCATCCACCAACAGCATTACACCGTCCACCATCTTCAGCGCGCGTTCCACCTCGCCGCCAAAATCGGCGTGGCCCGGCGTATCCACAATGTTGATCTTGCCGCCTTCAAAGACGATGGCCGTGTTCTTGGCCAGGATGGTGATGCCGCGTTCCCGCTCCAGTTCGTTCGAGTCCATCACGCGGTCGGCCACTTGCTCGTTGGCGCGGAAAGTTCCCGACTGGCGCAGCATGGCGTCCACCAGCGTGGTCTTTCCGTGGTCTACGTGGGCAATGATGGCGATATTTCGTATCGTCTGGGTCACAGGGGAGCTTTTCCTTCTTTTGTTCGGCCATAGTGGCCATGGGGTTGGGGGCGCCACGGTGGCGAGGTGCCACACAATGCGGCAACTTCCATTCTACCAGCAGCGTTGCGGAAGAAGCGATTGCGACAGGAATGCGGGACGGGCAAAGAGCCCGGCCGGCAGGCTTTGGTCAACTGGCCAAATGAGTTTACGTGCCTGCCGCCGTAAGGATGAGTACTGTAATGTCGTCATCCTGCCCAAATCGCTGCGCGGCCTCGACGACTTCAAGCGCCTCACGCGGCCGTGCCAACAGGTCGGCAATACGCTCAAAACCAAACAGCTCACCCGCTGCATTGCGCGCCTCCAGCAAGCCATCGGTAAAGAGGGTGAGTCGGTCGCCGCGAACCAGTTGCAGCTGCATTGGCTCAAACTCCGCTTCCTCCATCAGACCAAGCGGCAACGCCGGCGGCAGTTCCACTTCCTTCCCGTTGAGGAACGGCGGCAGGTGCCCGGCGTTGGCGACCAGGCAAGCCCCTTTCGCATCCAGACGCATTGCGAGGCAGGTGGCAAAGCCCCCGCGCAGGCGGCCATGAAGACGGCGATTCAAGGCTGAGAGCACGGCAGCCGGGTCATCCGTGGATTCAACCGTGCTGCGAATGGCGCCCACAATCAGTGCAACGGCCATGGCCGCGGGCAGTCCCTTGCCGCTTACGTCGCCAATCACCAGCATGGCCTCGTTGCCGGGCAGTGCGACGAGCTGGAAGAAGTCTCCGCCCACCTCTTGCGCCGGGCGGTAAGCGCTCGACACCCTGTAGCCGGAAAGAGCGGGCAGAGCCTCGGGAATGAGCAACTGCTGCAACTCCTGGGCGCTGCGATACTCCTGCTCCATCGTGCTTTGCCGCTGGCTCTGCTCCACTGAGTAGCGCCAGGCGACGTAAAAAATGGAGGCGAGAAACAGCGTGCCGACGATTGCGCTCGCGGGTAGCGCGGTGCCCCAAATGCTGATCAGGGGGGCAGTGATTCTCGGCGCAAGGGTCCAATGAGTCCAGCGGGCGCCCAAACCAGAGGTGTCGATGGCCGCCTGAAGCAGAACGGAAAGCAGCGCGGAGAGAGCGAGAGTCCATCGTGCGGCATCCAGGCGCTTGCGAATGGCCAACAGGAAGATAACGACGATGAACAACTCAAGCAACAGGACGGGGATGGTCGAAGCAACATCTGCAACGAGGAAGAAGCGCGGGAAAAGGCGGGTCCAATCGAAGCAGACCATTGCCGAGTCAACGAGAGCCAGGCAGATGCCGACCGCCGAAAGGATCCTGGTCCAACGAATCAGGCCGGCATTGCCCTCAAGGCCAAGCAAATAGAGCAACAGGAACCAGCTGGCAACGTCGTTGACGATCACCATCGGCCCGATGAAACCATAGAAGGTAGCGAAGGAGTTCCATTGGGAAAGGCCAAACATGATCATCCGGTATACGGGAAAGACCATGGCCAGCGCCAGCCAGCCGAGCATCCGGCGCTGGCGATTGCGCAGCCAGGCAAACAGCGCGAGCAGGCCCACCAGCCCGGAGATAAGCTGCACGGCGATTTCAAATAAATGGCCTTGCAGATTGTTGTAAGCGGCGCGGTCGATCAGGGCTTCGACGGCCTCAAGGTTGCCGGCCAGCGGCATGCCGGCCAGTCCGCCCTCGTCGGGATCGCTGAGGTAAACGTGCGGCGCTTTCCATACCCGGATGGCAAGAACCCCTGAACGCGGAGCGCCAAGCGGGATGGCCTTGGGCGTCGGACCCAGGGACCAGGATGGACGCGGGGGTACTTTGCCGATGCTGCCCACGAGTTCGCCATTCCAGTAAACCTCGCCTGCATCCTGGATGTAGGGGATGAGGAGGGCAAGCTGCCAATCGGGGGAACTGTTTTCGGGAACGGCAAGGTGGATTCGGTACCATCCGAAGCCGGTATATCCAGGATGGCCCTGTCCCTCCCATGGACGGCCTGCTTGAATCGGTTGCCACGCGGAGTCGTCGAATGTTGGCGAAGCCCATGCCGGATCATCGCCGGTCCGAAACTGCCACAGGCCGTCGAGCGGGACGGTGGCCCGGCCCAGGTCCTTCAGGACAAAGGGCGGTGGCCCCGATGGAGCGGATGCGTGCTGGACTTCGGCACAGCACAACGCGCAAGCCGCAAACGAAAGGAGAATTGCGCCGCCCTGACGGACGAACGAGTTCGCAATGAATTTACCCATTGGCGGCTCCTGCGGGAGCAAAGGTAAGGGTGAGAACCCGACCTTCTGTAGGTACCGGCCATTCGCTTTCGTCAATAGTGTGATCGGCCCAGCCCAGCGTTCCGCCCGGCTCGTCCCCGAAGTCATAGCGGAACACGGGCGCAGCTTGACTTTGCTGCGCGCGCCACGACGCCCCGCTCAGGCCTGCACAGAGAATTGTTGAGAGAACCAGAAACCCAGCAATGCGGGGAAGCATGTGAGCATGATACCCCCGCACCGCCATTACCGGACAGGATACCTCTTGCCGAAGCGATGCCTGGCGCCTTCAGGCGGTCAGTGCGACGGCGGGACGTATTCCGAGGGCAGCGCCGATCCCGTCCCAAAGAAGAACTCTTCCATCTGCTCCACCAGGAACTGCTGCGCCTGCGGGGTCCAGGGCTGTAGTCGGTACTCGTTCAGCAGCATCTTCTGCCGGTCGACCCACTCGGCCCAGGCTGCCTTTGAAACGTTCTTGAATATCTTTTGACCGAACTCCGAGTCGAAGGGCGGCTCGTCCAGGCCCTCCATCTCCTTCTTGTTGCGAACGCAAAAAACCATATGTGCCATTCTTCATGCTCCCAAGGCTTATTGTATTGGATCGAGTGCAATCCGGCCTAAGAAGACTGGGTTTTCGATCCGGCGCGGACGCGCCGAATTATCATCCTTGTATGTGCGGACGATTCGCCAGAAAATCCACGCAGCAGGTTCTTGCCGACTGGTTTGGCGTGGACCTGGAAGACATTCCGTGGTTCGCGCCCAGTTACAACGCGGCGCCGCAGAGCGTGCAGCCGGTGGTGCGGCTCAATCGCGACTCAGGCCACCGCGAGTTTGCGCAGATGCGCTGGGGCCTGGTGCCGTTCTGGGCCAAGGACGCTAAGTTCGGCTATTCGACTATCAACGCGCGCGCGGAAGAAGCTGCGAACAAGCCGGCTTATCGCGAGGCGCTGAAGAAGCGCCGCTGCCTGGTGCCTGTGGACGCGTTTTATGAGTGGCAACGCATCGACAAGAAAACCAGGCACCCGTTTGCCTTCGCGCTGAAAAGCGGCGAGCCGTACGCGATTGCCGGCCTTTGGGAGCGGTGGCAGCCGAACGAAGGCGACGCGCTTGAGACATTCACGATTCTGACCACCGACCCGAATGAGCTGATGGAGCCCATTCACAATCGCATGCCGGTGATTGTCGGCGAACGCGACTATGATCGTTGGCTTGAGCCGGGCGGGCACGGCCCGGGCGGTGGGGCGAGGCCGCCTGTGGAGTTGCTGCGTCCGTATCCGGCGGAAAAGATGAATGCGTGGCCTGTGAGCGAGCGCGTGGGCAATGTGCGCAACAATGACCCGCAGCTGCTTGAACCGGATTCGCAGGTGCCGCAACTCGGACCGCAACTCTTTGAGCCGAGCTGAACAATTGTAAGCCAATGTTGACCCGGAACTTTACAACGCCGAAAAATGCGACTTTTCTCATCGCATTCAAGCGACGCTATCTGGGCCGCCTCTGTGTTGAAAATGCTTGAATTCCGCTTTTGGATTGAATGGCAGACGTTCCTTCATGAAACTCGATCTGGAACAAGGGAGCCACCGTGTCCGATGCCATCCAAGCCAACGTCTCGGACAATGCGGCTGGCGGCGCCTTGGCTCTTATCGGCGTTTGCCCCTGCGCGCGGAATGTTTCTTGCTCTTCGAAGCTCGCGCTTCGTTGTTACGCTTGTTTTTTTTCGGCTTCGAAGGGGGACGCGCGGGCTTTCTCCCTGTAAGTTGCAAACCCTCTTCCACAATTGAAAACTGCAGCTTGCGCTCCTGCGCCAGGATACGATCCAGAATCACCTGCACCCGGTCGCCGGCGCGGAAGCGGCGTCCCGTGCGCTCGCCGATAATCTCGTGAGTGTTCTCGCGCCAGGTGTACCGGTCGTCGCGCAGGCTGTCGATCGGCACCAGCCCCTCAACGAACAGGTCGGTCAGCTCCACAAACAGGCCGTATTTGGCGGGATTCAGCACCAGCGCGGCAAACTCCTCGCCAACGCGGTCCTGCATAAAGCGCACCTTCTTCCACTCCACCAACTCGCGCTCGGCATCGGCGGCGCGGCGCTCGGTGATGCTGGTCTCCTCGGCAATCTGTGCCAGCTCCGCTTCCGGAATTGGCGCCTCGCCGGGAAAGGTAGCGGGTGTCCCCGCTCTCGATTTTGAGACCGGGGAGACCAACCCGCCCCCCTCGTTCGGATGCGTCCACGGCGAGCTGTGACGCCCCTGCGCAACCACTCCATCGCCTCCCACGCCGGCCCGCAGCAGTGCCTTGGCTATGCGATGCACAATCAGATCCGGATAGCGGCGGATGGGCGACGTGAAGTGCGTGTAAGTGGGCGCGGCCAGCGCAAAGTGGCCCTCGTTGATCTCCGAGTAGCGCGCCTGTTTCAGCGACCGCAGCATCAGATAACTCAGAATCCGCTCCTCAGGTTTGCCCTCTATTTTGGCGGCCAGCTTCTGATACATGCGCGGAGTCACAGGTATGTCCTCAGGGACTTCTACGGTTCTCGCGTTGCGGCCGCTACGCTGCGCATCGCGGCGATCCCCCCGCGTTTGAATGCGCCTCACCGGCAGCGCGCCGAGCCCAAGCGAATAGCCGAATGCCGCCGCCAGTTCCTCAAATTGCACCACGCGCCGAGGCTCCGGTTTCTCATGAATGCGATAGAGCGACGGCATGCCCAGATCCTCAAGCCAGGTGGCGACGCACTCGTTCGCAGCCAGCATAAACTCCTCGATCAGGCGGTTGGCCCACGTACGCTCGGACTTGGTTACGCCCCGCATCTGCCCTTGCTCGTCAAACTCGATCACCGGCTCGGGCAGGTCGAAATCGATGCTCCCCCGCTCCTCGCGCCGCCTGTTCATCATCCCGGCAAGCTTGCGCATCCGCTCGAATTCAGGAACCAGCGCTGCATACCGCGCACGAACCTCGGCATCCCCCTCCAGTATCGCGTGGACCTCGGTATAGGTCATGCGCGCAGCCGAGCGGATAACGCCCTCGACAACCTCATAGCTCTCGATGCCGCCATCGGAATCGAGCTGCATAATGCAACTCAGCACCAGCCGGTCCTCGCCAGGCCGCAAACTGCAGATGCCGGTCGATAGCTCCAACGGCAGCATGGGTATGGCGCGGTCGGGGAAGTAGACGCTGGTTCCCCGCAGGCGCGCCTCCAGGTCGAGGTCCGTCCCCACGCGCACATACTCGGCTACGTCGGCAATGTGGACCTGCAACTCGTAGCCGCCACCTGCGCGCTCAGTCACCAGCACCGCATCGTCGAAGTCCCGCGCCGTCTCACCGTCGATGGTGACAATGGGCAGCGTGCGGAAATCGCGGCGGCTCGCGGTTTCTTCTGCATCGAAATGCGCCACGCTGCGCGCCTCGGCCAGCACCTTCTCAGGAAAGACGCGCGGCAATTGATGCTTGCGGATCATCATCTCCACATCCACGCCGAACTCGTCCGGATCGCCCAGCACCTCGATCACGCGTCCAACAGGCGGCCGTGTAGGCGTGGGCCAACTGGTAATCTCCACATCCACCACCAGCCCCTCAAGGTCATCATGTGTCCGCACAGCTTGCGGATAGCTTGTGTCGGAGGGAGGCGGGGGTTTCAGCCCCCGCATGGAGCCATCCGCGTCACCGTGGGCTTCAGCCCCGGAAAGATCTTCTCCGGCGCTCTCTTGGTGAAGGGTACGGGCTTCAGCACCTGAGGGACGCACTATGGGTGTCTTCTCTCGAATCCGGGCCCGCTTCGCTGCCAAGAGCGCAGCCTCATCGCCCAGCACCCGATGCGCCGTAGCCCCCTCGCTCACGGCTGGAATCTCCTGCCCAAACGGAATCACAACATGCTGAGTCATCCGTTCGTCGAAAGGGACCACGCTATGCCCCTGAGCCCGGTCGGAACGAGCATAATGAAACACGCCAACCACCGTGGGGTTGCGCCGCTCCAGCACGCGCACAATGCGGCCCATGCGTCGGCCGTCGGCCTTGGGAGGCTCCACTTCCACCAGCACCTGGTCGCCTTGCATGGCGCCGTTGATCTCATTCGGCGGAATAAATATATCTTCCTGCCCGGAAGCTTGCCGCGCATTGGGCCGCACAAATCCGTACCCGTCCCGATGCAGATCGAGCCGCCCCGCGGAGAGATTTTCCCGCGTCCCAGCCACTCCGGAAACCTGTCTGGGAATGCCCCAGTGCTCGCGGTCCAGCTTCACCAGCGCGCCGCGAGCCGTCAGCCGGGCCAGATGCTCCAGCAGCAAACGCCGCTCGCGGCCGCCTCCCAGGCTCAGTTCGCGAACCAGTTGCTTATATCCGGCTTTTCCCCCGGCCGAGCGCGCAATCCGCGCCACTAGTTCCTGATCGGTCATAAATCAAGATTAGGGTATTACGATGAGTTTTATCGAGGACTGCGGAAGGAATGTCCGGACAAGCGCGCCGGAGGCGCAGAGTTAGCTAGCCCCGCGCTTCAGCGTGGGGAGAAGTGTTCTACAAATTCGTTACGGAGTCCCGTCGGGACGGCGCAAGGACATTGTTTATGCAGGAACCAATAGCCAGGAAAAAATCTATGTGAAGTGGAGTGAATGCATGAAGCTTCGTGAGCGCGGCGTCGGTTTGGCTTTCTCGATCCTGTGCGGCGGTGTCTGGTTTACGGTTTGTGCGCTGGCCACAGCGCAGCCAGCCCAACTTCCGGCGAGTCCACAGAAAGCCGACGCTGTGTTGATTCTGAAGAAGGACCACGTAATGGAGTTGCTGGCCGGGGGCAAAGTGATCCGCACCTACAAGGTGGCGCTGGGACAAGGTGGACTGGCGCCCAAAGAGCGGGAGGGCGACGCACGAACGCCGGAGGGCCATTACACCGTCGACGCGCATTATGCGGAAAGCCACTACCACAAGGCTCTGCACGTCTCCTATCCCAACGTCGAGGACCGCAAGCGATCGGCAAAGCTGGGTGTCCCGCCCGGCGGTGCCATCATGATCCACGGCCTGCCCAACGGCAAGGGCTGGGTGGGCGCGGGGCATCGGCTCTACGACTGGACACTTGGCTGCATCGCGGTCACCGACGAAGAGATCGACGAGATTTGGGATCTGGTTCCGGTTGGCACGCCGGTCGAGATACGGCCTTGAATCGCTGGAAGTCTCGCAATTCGATGTGTTTTCTCTGACAGGGATGGAAAGCCGGTATGCAGTTTTGTGCCCACCGTCATAAAATAACCAAGACGGAAATATCCGGCGGACCCAAAAGGAATAGCATTCTATTTGTGGCCGCCAAAGGGGTCGCGGGACTGCAAGCTGCCCGCCGATCCACGATTTCAGCTTTTTTGGGCTCATGGCAGTGGCCCCTGCCTCTCGAGCTCCATCCAATCAGGTCAGAAAAGGAACCCCTTGAGCGCTATGTGGAAACCAAATCAAACTGGACCGACTGCACCAGCCCCAATCCCAGAACCCACCACCCGCCCCATTCCCACGCCCCCCCCTGTGGTTGAGCCCGTCAACCGCGCCCCAATCTCAGCGGGCGACCAGGCCACCATCGGCAAAGGCCTGCTCGTAAAAGGCGAAATTACCGGTTCGGAGTCTCTCTACATCGACGGCAAAGTCGAGGGCAGCATCAACCTGCCCGGCAACCGTGTCACCGTGGGCCGCAATGGCCAGGTCGCCGCCAGCATCATCGCCCGCGAAATCGTGGTGCTGGGCAAAATCCGCGGCAATGTCTCCGCTTCAGACCGTGTGGATATCCGCGCCGAGGGATCGCTGAGCGGCGACGTTGCCGCAGCCCGTATCAGCATCGAGGATGGCGCATTCTTCAAGGGCGGAATCGACATCCGCAAGCCTGAAGGCAAAGCCGCAGGTGCGCCGGAAGCTCCCAAGTCCGCTTAGCCGCAAGCTGACGCCGTAACCCGCTCCAGCACAAGAGCCTCTGCCAGGGCAGGGGTTCTTGTGCCTTTGGCAGAGGCGTGCTCAGCCCAGGCACAAGCAACGTAAACCCGGAAAACAATCCTGCGATGGGACGGAAATGAACTGAATATGACTTCTAGATTGAACTTTATAATTGACAGAAAATAAAATAGATAGAAAAATATGAAATAGAAATGAGTCAGATATGAAGTCGAAAATGAATCGGAAGATCCAATGATTCGGTATGAGCTTCCAAGGCGCTGGATCCTTTACGATTCAACCGCTGTTATGACCGCTCTTGTTGAAGCAAAATCGGCGGTGCAATCGCTCACTTCTCTGCCCTACCAAAAAAGCTGGGTCGAGGCGCTCCAGGAGCTGCAGCTTAAGCGCGAAGTGGCCGGGACCAGCCGCATTGAAGGTGCGGAGTTCACGGAGCGCGAGCTTGAAGAGGCCGTCCGTCCAAACGTCTCCGCGGAGGAACTGCGAACGCGATCGCAGAGGCAGGCGCACTCCGCGATGCGGGCCTATCGCTGGATTGGGCAGCTTCCCACCGGCAGGCCGATTTCCGGCGATCTCATCCGGGAGGTTCACCGGCTTTTGGTGACCGGGTGCGATGAGGACCATTGTCCGCCTGGAGTGATTCGCGGCCGCGATTACAACGTAACGTTCGGAATCCCTCCGCATCGAGGCGTGGAAGGTGGGCCACTCTGCGAGGAGGCGTTCGACGGGCTGTTGCAGTCGGTTCAGACTGAAATCCGCGATCACGATCCTCTGGTGCAGGCGATGGCTTTGCACTATCATCTGGCCGCCATGCATCCGTTTCTCGATGGCAATGGCCGAACGGCACGAGCCATGGAGGCGCTCATTCTGCGCCGTGCCGGACTGACCGACAGAGCCTTTGTGGCGATGTCGAACTAC
>Ga0302278_10001130_pt1 | contig 33327 bp, 32 predicted proteins | sample III_Bog_N3_2_FD_194543 | JGI IMG/M metagenome (GOLD analysis project Ga0302278, IMG submission 194543) | Peat permafrost microbial communities from Stordalen Mire near Abisko, Sweden - III_Bog_N3_2 | ecosystem: Environmental > Terrestrial > Soil > Wetlands > Peat | place: Sweden: Abisko... | reverse complement strand
CAGCCGTCGTCGTGTCGGGGTGCTGCTCATCTGTTCCATGAGTCTGCTCGTGGTCAGTTTGGACGTGACGATCGTGAACGTGGCGCTTCCTTCCATCGGGCGAGACTTTCACGCCTCGCTGTCGGGGCTGCAATGGACGGTGGACGCCTACACCTTGGTGCTGGCGAGCTTCTTGATGCTGTCCGGTTCAACCGCCGACCGTCTCGGGCGCCGTCGCACGTTCATAACCGGTTTGGTCATGTTCATTTCGGGTTCGCTGCTTTGCAGCTTGGCGCCCAACTTGACCGCGCTGATCGTCTTTCGCATGCTCCAGGCGCTGGGTGGCTCAATGCTCAACCCCGTGGCGATGTCGATCATCACGAACACCTTTACCAATCCCAAGGAACGCGCTCAGGCGATTGGCGTGTGGGCGGCGGTCATGGGGTTCTCGATGGCGCTGGGTCCGATCATCGGTGGTCTGCTCGTGGGTTCAGTGGGCTGGCGGTCGATCTTTTGGATCAATATCCCGATTGGACTCATCGCGGTCGTTCTCGCCCTTCGTTTCGTGCCAGAATCGCGGGCCGCTGTTGCTAGAAAAGTAGACGCGCGAGGTCAAGTGCTCGTCGTTGTGTTGTTGGCGAGCCTCACTTTTGGGATCATTCAGGCACCTAGTTACGGGTGGTCGTCGGCGTCGACCTTGGGAGTCTTTGCCCTCTCACTTGTCGCGTTCGTCGTACTCGTCGCGTGGGAGCGACGTTGCGCCGAGCCACTCATCAACGTTCGGTTCTTTCGTTCCGCACCCTTCTCCACTGCGACACTCATCGCGGTCGCCAGCTTTGCTGGGCTCAGCGGTTTTCTCTTCTTGAACACGCTCTATCTCCAAGAGGTCCGCGGACTCTCGCCGCTCGGTGCAGGAATAGACACCCTGCCCATGGCCGCGATGACCTTGCTGCTGCCCCCTGTCGCCGGGCGGGTCGTCGGGCACTACGGCGCTCGGTTGCCCCTGCTCCTTGGGGGTTTGAGCCTGCTGGTGGGCAGCCTCATGCTGGTGCGTCTTGACGTCGCGACGCCCTTTACCTGGTTGTTCTGTGCCTACGTGGTCTTTGGCGTCGGATTCGGAGTCGTTAACCCGCCCATTACGAGTGCCGCGGTTTCGGGAATGCCGCGAGCCCAGGCGGGTGTGGCTTCGGGAATCGCGTCGACGTCGCGTCAGGTGGGTGCGACCTTGGGCGTAGCGATCGTGGGGGCGCTGGTCGGATCGAAGATTGGCGTGAACTCACGGGTGGGGTTCGTCCTCGCGACGAGAGGTGGTTGGTGGTTCCTCGCGGGTTGCGGTGGCGCGGTGCTCTTACTCGGACTTCTTGGGACGTCCAAGTGGGCTCGCGCCACCGCGGACCGGACCGCACGTGAACTCAATCCGGAGTACTTCGAAGGAAGGGAATCGTGAGCGACGCCGAGGTCTCGGACCTCGCCGAGCGTGTCGTGGCTCACATGTCCTCCTTGGTGCTAGACAATGATCGACGCCAAAGGGTGTCTGAGGCGCTGGGCATGAGTTTCGGTCGAGCCAAGGCGCTTCGACGAATCGCCGTTCGTTCGATGCCCATGGGCGAGTTGGCGTTGCTACTCGGGATCGATCCGCCCTACATGACCTTGGTGGTCGACGACCTCGAAGAACGGGGTCTCGTGGCACGAAAAGACCATCCTTCGGACCGCCGGGTCAAACTGGTCGTGGCGACCGAAGAAGGTCTCGCGGCGGCCCAGCTCGCCGAGAGGATCCTCGATGAACCCCCCGCGAGCCTGCTGGCGCTCTCGGTCCCAGAACTGGTCGCCCTGGAGAGCATTCTCGCCAAGGTCGCCGCAGGCGTCAGCGAAGCCACGGCCTTGGACGACGGTCGGGCTCGACGACGCGAACTCGGTCGAAACGCCCCCCGAATTCTCTCCGAAAGGCAGTAAAACAAAGGCTTTAACGGTGTTTACCTGATGGTAACGAGGTATTTCCTCGCTGACGGTAGTGTCCTCCCTAATGGATAAGAGCTTTCGTACCAGCACCGCCGACGGGGCCGTGGTCGAGTTCGGGCTCGTCCGTCACGCCCTACTGGCGAAACTCGCCGCGGGCACCTTGCGGCACGAGGACGTGTGCGACGCCCATCCCGAGTTGATGAGGGCGGCGAAGAACATCGGCCGTTCGACCGGGGAAACGTGTCCGGTCTGCGATGAGGCCGAGTTGGTCGAGGTGACTTACGTGTTCGGGTCGCGCTTGCCGGCGGGCGGGACGTGTCCCACTTCGCGCGCGGAACTGCTCAAGCTCGAGCGCCGTGAGGAGCCGGTCCAGTGCTACGCCGTCGAAGTGTGCGTTGCCTGCATGTTTCATCACCTCGTGCGAAAGTGGTCGGCGGGCGGACGTCAATCCCGAAGGGCGCCGGTTCGCCAGCAGCGAAAGGTCGGCGAATGAGTCTGAGCGCACCGACGATTCGCTCGAAGAAACGTAGTCGCGGTGACCAGCCCATCGTCATGGTTACCGCCTACGACGAACCCGGCGCACGTTACTGCGACGCCGCCGGTGTCGACATCATCCTCGTGGGCGATTCAATGGCCAACGTCGTGATGGGTCAGCGTGACACCCTGCAGGTGAGCATGGAAGACATGATCCATCACGTCCGTGCGGTCGCGGCGGCGATACCCAAGGCCCACGTCGTGGCGGACATGCCCTGGATGAGTTACCACGTGGACGTCGCGAGCAGTGTTCGCAACGCTGCCGCACTGGTGCGTGCTGGTGCCCACAGCGTCAAACTCGAGGGTGGCCGTGTGCGACGCGACGCGATCCGCGCGATTCTCGACGCCGAGATCCCGGTCATGGGACACCTCGGACTCACTCCACAGAGCGTGCTCGCCTTTGGCGGTTTCAAGGTCCAGGCGAAGACCAGTGAGGCGGCGGAGTGGCTCACCAAAGACGCCCTCCTACTCCAGGACGAGGGTGTCTACGCCATCGTGATCGAAGGAGTGCCGAGCGTCGTGGGCACCCGGATCACCGAGGCGCTCGAGATTCCCACGATCGGCATCGGCGCGGGACCCGACACTGACGGCCAGGTGCTCGTGTTCCACGACCTGCTCGGTTTGACGGGTCGGACTCCACCCAAGTTTGTTCGCCAATACGCCCAATTGGGCGACGTGATCACCGAAGCCGTGGGACGTTACGCCTTTGACGTGAGAAATGGCCTGTTTCCTGATGCTTCTGAGGCGTACGAGAACCCCGCCGAGCTCCTGGAGTAGCCAAGATCAGCCCCGTGCAGTAGAGTTGTCTTTCCCACATGCGTGGGAAGCAGCAAATGAACCCTGCTCTGTTTTCCGCAGAGCCCGGCCCAGCCGGACCAGAGGGAAAGGAAAAAGGCCATGAGGCCCTATGAAACCATGATCGTGTTCGACACCGCCGTCGACGCGCAGTCCATCCAGATCGCCCTTGATCGGGCTCTGGAGACCATTCGAACCAATGGCGGAAATCCTGGTGCTATCGACCGTTGGGGCAAGCGTCCCCTGGCGTACGAGATCAAGAAGCGCAAAGAGGGTTACTACGTTTTGGTGGAGTTCTCTGGTGAGTCGGCGACTGTCGTCGAACTGGACCGGATTCTGCTCCTCTCAGACGAAGTCCTTCGCTTCAAGATCCTTCGTCGCAGCGAGCGAACCAAGCTCAGCCGTGTCACGGCTGAAGCCTAGGTTCGGACGCAGAGCGAATTAAGGAGAGAACACAATGGCCGATAACACAATCACGGTCGTGGGTAACGTCACCCGTGACCCCGAGCTCAAGTTTCTAAACAGCGGACAGGCTGCTATTCGTCTCTCGATTGCCGTGAACCGTCGCTGGCAGAACCGACAGACCCAGGAGTGGGAAGAGCGTGTCTCGTACTTCGAGGTGACCGGCTACGGATCCATGGCCGAGAACGCAGCGAACTCCTTGCAAAAGGGTGCACGCGTCGTGGTGACCGGTCGGCTCGAGCAGAGAAGCTGGGAAACCGAGAACGGCGATAAGCGTTCGATCGTCGAAATCAACGCCGACGAGATCGCGCCGTCGCTTCGCTGGGCAACCGCCGTGGTCACGAGGACCCCGCGAGCCGAAGGCGGGAATTTTCAATCAAGCGAGCGCCCGGCCGCAGCCGCGCGCCCCAACGAACCAACTACCTACGCCTTTGATGAGGAGCCCTTCTAATGCCACGTATTAATAATCCCAAGCCGCCCAAGCGCGCGCCGAAAATTGACACGCGTCGCGGCGCCAAGAAGAAGCCTTGCTCCTTTTGCCAGCACGGTGTTATCTCGGTTGACTACAAGGACCTGGCCCAACTGCGAAAGTACATCTCGGACCGCGGCAAGATTCGCGGACGTAAGGTCTCGGGCAATTGCCAGCAGCACCAGCGCGACGTGACCGACGCGATCAAGACCGCCCGCGAATTGGCCCTACTGCCTTACACCCAGCGCACCGTGACCGAGCGCCGCGGTGGGCGCGGTTCGAGGGACGACCGAGGTCCGCGTGCACCACGTCCGGACCGTGACGCAGCGCCGACGCCCGTGAGCGACGTCGAGGTCGAGGTCGAGAGTGACGCGGGCGAGGCCTCGGAGGTCTTTGAAGCCGAGCTCGTCGAAGAGGGTGCCGAATGAAAGTTCTCCTACGTAGCGACGTGAACGGCGTTGGTCGCCGGGGCGACGTCGTCGAGGTGAAGTCGGGTTACGCCCGTAACTTCCTTCTTCCAACCGGCGCGGCTCTCATTGCTAACGAGACAATGGAAGTGCAAGGTTCGTCGATGCGCAAGGCTCGCGATCTTCGTGACGCGAAGAGTCGCGAGGCCGCAGAAGTCCAGCGCGCGTTGATTGAGAAATCGTCCATCCAGATCGCTGCACGTTCGGGCGCTAATGGTCGCCTCTTCGGTTCGGTGACCGAGTCGGACGTGGTGAACGCGATTCGCACGGCGACCAACATCTCGCTTGACCGCCACATGATCTCAATGACCGAGCACTTAAAAGAGCTCGGAATCGCCACGGTGAGCGCGACACTGTTCGACGGTGTCGTAGCGACCGTGAACGTGGAGATTGTCGCCAAATAGCGACACGTGTTCTTGCGTGGTCGGCCGGGGCTTCGAGCCCCGGCCGTTTGGCGTGTTACACCCACTTTGCAGACTGGTACTTGAGGGGTTAGCCACAGATAATCCCCACGTTGTTGTTATTGCGTCCAACAAGCAACTTGAGCAACCGTTGAGGTCTTATGACACAGATGGACACAGATCGCGCACGCTCCGCACCGGGCGGAGGTCGGGTACCCCCGAGCGCCATCGAGGTTGAAGAATCGTTGATCGGTGCGATGCTGTTGTCCCAAGAAGCCGTGAGTATCGCCTACGAGACCGTGCAGCCCGAGGACTTCTACCGGCCTCTGCACGGGCAGATCTTTAGTGCCATCATCGCGCTCGCCAACGCTGGCGAGCCGGTCGACTACGTGACGGTTCAGGCGAAGTTGCAAGAGCGTGGTGCGGTGGCGGTGGAGTTGGCCGTCCTCTCGTCGCTGCAGATGAACACGCCCTCGGCGGCGAACGCCCAGCACTACGCCGAGTTGGTGCGCGAGAAGGCTCAGCAACGGCGTCTGATCGCGGTAGCGGGCGAGATAGTCGACGACGCCTACGTGGCGACCGACGACGTCGTCGGGCTGATCGACGAGGCGGAACGGAAGATCAATCAGATTGGCGACGAGCGAAGGACCGACAGCGTCTCGCCGCTGCAGAGGTTGTTGCTCAACGAGGCGGACATACTCGAACAGCGAGGTGAAACCCGCGGCCAGTTCAACGGCCTCGAGACCGGTTACAAATCCGTTGACGTCATCTTGCAGGGACTTCAACCCAATAGCCTCACGATCGTGGGTGCGCGTCCCGCAATGGGTAAGACGGCCTTTGGTCTGGGCATTGCGGTGCACGTAGGGGCAATCGTCCAACGCCCGGCGCTGTACTTCTCACTTGAGATGAGCCGCCAGGAGCTGGCCGAGCGCATCCTCGCCTCGACGGCGGGCATTGACTCGTCGAAACTTCGCACGGGCGACCTGTCTGACGGAGACTGGAATCGGGCACACGACGCTTTCGGTTTCCTACAGTCCGCCAAGGTATTCATCGATGACAACCCTGCTCTTACCGTGATGGACGTTCGCGCCCGCGCACGTCGCATCAAGCAACAAAACGGCGACCTCGGGGTCGTGATCATTGACTACCTCCAGCTCATGAGTTCGCGCGGCCGCGCGGAAAACCGTCAGGTGGAAGTGTCAGAGATGAGCCGGTCGCTCAAGATTCTCGCGCGCGAACTGAGTTGCCCGATCATCGCGCTCTCACAGTTGTCACGAAAGCTTGAGGAACGCGGTGACAAGCGCCCGATGATGAGCGACCTTCGAGAGTCCGGGGCGCTCGAGCAAGACGCCGACGTCGTGCTCTTCCTGTTTCGGCCCGAGCAGTATGGCGAAGTCCCCAACGACAAGAAATCCGACGCGGAGATCATCGTGGGCAAGAACCGCAATGGCCCCACCCGCACCGCTCACCTCACTTGGCGAGGCGAGTTCGCCCGGTTCGACAACGTCGCCGAAGCCCGCGAGATCTAGGAATCTTCTCGTTGTCTCTGGTTAAGAAGGGCCTTGCGAGCACCACTGTAATTAGGTAACCTAATTAGGTTGCCTAATTAACGTAGCCACGAAATCGAGGCCCGGCTGTGACCATATCGAGGGACGTCACCACGACGTCGATGATTGAAGAGCTCGACGCAGAACTCTCCTCTGCGATGTCGCGACTCGTACGTCGCGTGCGAGCGGAGAAGACCGGCGACCAGATCAGTGAATCGCACCGTACCGCGCTTGCCTTGCTCGTCAGGGAGGGACCGCGAACGCTCGGCGAGCTGAGCGAACACGAGTGCGTGAAGCCCCCCTCGATGAATCAGACGGTCAACGCCTTGGTCGAATCGGGTTACGTCGAACGTCGTGACGATCCCGATGACGGGAGGAAGGTCATCCTTGTCGCCACGCCCTCGGGCCAGGCGGTCATTGAAGAGACTCGCCGCCTCCTTCACGTCTGGCTGCAAGCACAGCTCGTCGCGTTGTCAAGTGAGGACTATGCGACGTTGAGCTCGGCGGTCGCCATCATTAACAGGCTTGCGGAGTCGTGAGCGTCGAGACGCCTTTGCTCGGCGCAATCGATGTTTCGCCGCGTTACAAGTGGCTGGTGTTGACCAACACGACCATTGGCGTGCTGCTCGCCACGCTTGATTCATCAATCATGTTGATCGCGATGCCCGACATCTTTCGCGGCATCAAGCTGAATCCACTCGCGCCGGGTAACACTTTCTATCTTCTTTGGATGATCTTGGGTTTTCTCATCGTCAGTAGCGTCCTCGTGGTGAGCCTGGGTCGACTTGGCGACATGTACGGACGCGTGAAGATGTACAACCTCGGTTTCGTCGTCTACACCTTGGCGTCGCTGGTTCTGACCCTCGACCCGCTGAAGGGCGCCTCGGGTGCGATCTGGTTGATCGTTGGTCGGATCGTCCAGGGCGTCGGCGCCGCGTTCCTCATCGCCAATTCCGCGGCGATCCTCACCGATGCTTTCCCTTCGAACCAGCGCGGCCTCGCTCTCGGTATCAACAACATTGCCGGTATCAGTGGTTCGTTCATTGGGCTCATCCTCGGAGGTGTGCTGGGCGCGATTGACTGGCGCTACGTGTTCCTCGTGTCAGTGCCGTTTGGCCTGTTGGGTACGGTGTGGTCGTACGTGAACCTAAAGGAGTTAGGCGAACGGCACCGCGCCAAGATCGACTGGGCGGGCAACGTCACCTTCGCCGTGGGGCTCATCTTGATAATGGTGGGCATTACCTACGGGATAGAGCCGGCCGGGGGACACAACACCGGATGGACCAGCGTGCCCGTGATCCTCGAACTCGGCGTCGGGCTCGTCTCGGTGATTGCGTTCCTCTTCATCGAAGCCAAGGTCGCCGAGCCCATGTTCCGTCTGCCGTTGTTCAAGATTCGCGCTTTTACCTCGGGGACGCTCGCGACGTTTCTTGCGGCGATTGGACGAGGTGGCCTGATGTTCATGCTGATCATCTGGCTCCAAGGGATCTGGCTTCCCCTGCACGGTTACAACTTCGAGCGCACGCCGCTCTGGGCTGGAATTCTCATGCTGCCGTTGACGCTCGGCTTCCTCTTGGCGGGTCCGTTGTCGGGCTACCTCTCGGATCAGTTCGGGGCGCGTTATCTAGCGACCGGTGGCATGGTGGCGGCCGCGGTCAGTTTCGTGCTCTTGATGTTGTTACCAGTGAACTTCAACTACCTTGGTTTCGCCTTGATTCTGCTCCTCTTTGGGACTTCGATGGGTGCTTTCGCGGCACCTAACCGTGCGGCGGTCATGAACAGCCTTCCCCCGCGACATCGGGGCGCGGGCGGTGGGATGAACGCGACGTTCCAGAGCTCGGCCCAGGTCTTGTCGATTGGCATCTTCTTCACCTTGATGATCATCGGGCTCTCATCGACGCTCTCGACCTCGCTCACCCACGGGCTCATCGCCAACGGCGTGCCGTCGGCGGTGGCGCACCGCATCGGAGCGTTACCGCCGGTCTCGGTACTCTTCGCCGCGTTTCTCGGGTACAACCCGATAAAGACCCTCGTAGGACCCAAGGTGCTGGCCAAGCTGAGTGCGGTGAATCAGGCGACGCTCACCGGCCATGGATTCTTCCCTCATCTCATCTCCGCGCCGTTTCACTCGGGTATCGAGACGGCGTTCATCTTCTCGGCGCTGGTGTCGCTGGTCGCTGCCGTTGCCTCGTGGTCGAGGGGTGCCCACGTCGTGAGCGTCCAACATGATCGAGAACTGAGCGAGGCACTTGAGCACCCCGTGACGCCCGACTAATGCGGCGCTGACGCCAAGGAGGGGATTTCGACCCTAGCGTCGCCACGGTAGTTTTCAATTCATGGCCCACGCGCTCGAAGCCAGGAAGCTCACCAAGGTCTTTGGGGGTGCGCCAGCCGTCGACTCGCTCGAGCTCAGCGTCGACGCTGGTGAGGTCGTGGGTTTCCTCGGACCCAACGGAGCGGGCAAGACCACGACCCTGCGAATGCTGCTCGGATTGCTGCGCCCGACCTCGGGTGAAGCGATGATCCTCGGACATCGTGCCGGTACGGCGTACGCGCGCGAGCACGCCGCCTACGTGTCGGGCGACGTGTCGCTGTGGCCTCAACTCACGGGTCGTGAGGCGATCGCTTTCCTGGGCTCGCTGCACGGATCGCTCGACGCGGCCTACCGGGACCGGCTGATCGAAATCTTCGAGTTGGATCCCGAGAAACGTATCCGTGCGTATTCCAAGGGCAACCGACAGAAGGTGGCGCTGGTCGCGGCCTTCGCGACTCGCGCCGAGGTGCTGTTGTTGGACGAGCCGACGTCTGGTTTGGATCCGTTGATGGAAAGGGTCTTTCGTGACTGCATCATCGAAGCCCAGCAACGTGGTCAAGCGGTGTTGCTGAGTTCACACATGATCTCTGAGGTTGAACACCTTTGCGGTCGCGTCGCGATGATTCGTTCGGGCAAGCTCGTCTCGGTAGCGGACGTGGAAGAACTCGGCGCACACGTGGGCACCGAGTTCGAGATCACTGGCGACGTAGGAGATTTGCGAGGCGTGAAGGGAGTGACGTCGGTGTCCGCCCTGCCCGATGGTGTGCGGGTGCAAGTCGTTGGATCACCCGACGCGCTGCTCCAGGCGTTGGCGAAGACGCACGTGACGTCGCTTCGCACGAAGGAGGCGTCGCTCGAGGAGATCTTCCTCTCGTTCTACGACCAGTCAACGGCACCGCCTTCGTGAGCAGAGCTCCTGGGTCGGTCCATACCCTGGTGTGGCGTCAGATTCGAGTGCCGACCGTCGCGATTGCGGTGCTGGTCGTGCTCGTGGTGCGCGTGGGCATCTCGTCGTATTCCTTGAGCGGTGGGGCGCGCGGTATGGCCGGCCTGCGACCGGTCATCGAGAACCCCGCGGTCAGTGCCCTTTACGGACGCGTGACCTCGCTGCACAGTGCGGGGGCATTCGTCGAGTGGAAGATGGGCATGTTCGTCGCTCTCGCGGTCGCCATGTGGGCGGCGCTGATGGCGACGCGCGTCACGAGGGGCAGCGAGGACGACGGAACATGGGATTTGCTCGTGGTGAGTCGCGTCGGACGTCAACCCGCGCTCGCTTCGGCGATGCTCGTACTCTTCGAGGCGGGCGCCGTGGTGGGCGCGGCGACCTGGCTCACGTTGCTTTCGGGAGGGCAGCGCTTTAGCGATTGTGGTCTCTACGGCATTGCCATCGTGGGAATCGCCTGGAGCGGCGTCGCCCTGGGGCTACTCGGTTCTCAGTTCTTTGCTCCTCGCCGCAGTGCGTCCCAAGTGGCGCTCTGCGTGATTGGTCTGTTCTTCATACTGCGCGTACTCGCAGACGGTTCGGCGCGCAACGTCGCTCTTCGCTGGGTATCGCCCTTTGGCTGGCTCGAGAACGTGGGGGCTTTTCACCATCGCGAAGTGGTGTGGCTCGTTCCTCTGCTCCTCGTGCCGACGGGCACCGCGCTCACGGCGTGGCGACTGCAGCGCGCTCGCGACGTGGGTTCGGCGTGGTGGACGCGCGCGGACCGCTCGCGCGCTCGCGAGTCGCTGTTGCGCACCCCCTGGCGATTCGCGTGGCGCGAGCGCTGGGGCATGCTGTTCGCTTGGACCGTGGGTCTCGGCGTGCTCGGGGTCGTGGTGGGCTATCTCACCAATGCCCTGGTGCAGCTTTGTCGTACCGACCCGGGCTACGTGAAACTGCTCAAGCGCTGGGGATTCGGCTCGATGGTGACGGGTCGTGGATTCATTGCCGAGGCGTGCGTGCTGTTCGCGGTGGCGCTGTCGTTCATGGTGGCAGCCCTGCTGGTCTCGGTGGGCACCGATTCATATCAGGGCCGACTCGACCTGCCCCTCGCCTACGGCACCAGTCGAGCGAAGTGGCTCGCCAGTGGCGTCGTGACCACCGTCGTCGCCACCGCGGTCATCGCGATGTTGTGCGCGCTGGCGACCTGGCTCGGCGTGCTCGTGAGCGGCACGGCAATGGGTCTTCGCGCACCGCTCGAAGGAATGGCCAACGCCCTGACGCTGGTGCCATGGCTCATTGGCGTGAGCATCCTGCTGATCGCCCTGACGCCGAGGTTCTCGTTCCTCGTGATCGCGATGATGCTCACCGTGTTCTATATCGACGCCGTGCTCGGGCCGATCATGCGCTGGCCCGAATGGCTGCTGGACGTGTCGCCCTTCTTTCACCTGCATCTCGTGCCCGTCGTCTCCTCGAACTGGGGCGCGACGCTCTCGCTCACGCTCATTGGTATCGTCGCGGGGGCCCTCGGCTTTGGCGTGTTCGCTCGTCGCGACGTTGGTCACTGACGCGTCGAGAGACAAAGCGCGATGACTATTTGGGCTGCATTCTGATGCCGGCGTCGATGCGGATCGACTCGGCGTTCATGTAACTGTTCGAGAGCAACTCGATCGCCAGTGATGCAAATTCTTCGGAGTAACCCAGACGCTTGGGAAACAGCACGCCCGCGCCTAGTCGAGCCTTGAACTCGTCGGACTGGGGGCCCGTGCCGTAGATGGGCGTGTCGATGAGACCTGGCAGGATGCAATTGGCGCGCACACCAATGGGGGCGATGTCGCGCGCGAGCGGCAACGTGAGTCCGACGATGCCGCCCTTCGAAGACGAGTACGCCACCTGGCCGATCTGACCGTCCTCGGCGGCCACCGAAGCGGTGTTCACGATCGCGCCGCGCATGCCGTCGACGTCGGGGGCGTTGTGGCTCATGGCGGTCGCCGCGAGACGGCACACGTTAAAGGTGCCGATGAGGTTGATCTCGATGACCTTCCGGTAAACGTCCAAGTCGTGAGCGGAACCGTACTCGCCGTCTTTGCCAATGGTGCGCGTCGCCCAGCCGATTCCTGCGCAGTTGACCGCACTCCAGAGTGGGGCCATTGCCTTGGCCGCTTCGATAGCTTCGATGACCTGGTCGGTGTTGGTCACGTCGCAGTGCACGTAGGCGCCCTTGATTTCCTCGGCGACTTCTTTACCGCGCTGGTCGTTGAGGTCCGCGACCACGACGCGCACGCCGCGTGCGGCGAGGGCGCGAGCGGTCGCTTCACCGAGGCCCGAGGCGCCGCCGGTGACGACGGCTGATGTGTTGTTCAGTTCCACGAGATACTCCTGTCTTGGGGTCCACGAATCTGTCGGACCGCTACCGAGTAAAGCAGAGTTTTCGAGAACCCAAAATCAACATTCGGGGCCGCGGATTTCCTTACAAATCAGTGGGTAACGATACTCGCGCCAGGTCGCTCATCTCCAGTGCGACGGCGTGACGGTAGGCGTTGATGGTCGCTTCGTGCTCTTCAATGAGCGCCGCCTGCGCCTCGAGCGCGTGAAGTTGGTGTTGTTCGTGTCGGTACGCGAGTTCGAGGTGAAATCCGAGAAATGGAACGCAGATGCCCACGCACAGTACGAGGGGGACCAGGGTCAGGGTTGAGAGTGTTGCGAGCATGATGACCTTCTTTCGTTGTTGTGCAACAGTGTGACGCCGTCAGAGAAGACGACGAGAAGGGCGGCTGAAGAACTCGCTAAGAAATGGGACAGTTGACGGATCAGTTGAGGCGGACCTCGCTGCACGTTGAAACAAACGCGCGGGCCGAGCGCGACGTCGGTCCTAGTGTGAGTACATGGCATCGGTGTTCGAGTACTCGAAGGAGGAGCTCGCGGAGTTGTTGAGTGGTGAGCCTCGCTACCGGGTCGAGCAGCTCTGGCACGGCTTGTGGACCGAAGCTCTCGCGATCGACGAGGTGACCACGATTCCCAAAGTGCTGCGCGCGAGGCTCGAGGAACAGTTCGTACCGGCGTTGTCGGTACTCACCGATGTCCACAGTGACCGTGGCGCCACTCGAAAGTGGGTCTTCGCGCTGCACGACGGCGCGACCATCGAGACCGTCCTGATGACCTACGAGGATCGGGTCACCGTCTGTGTATCGTCCCAGGCGGGTTGTGCGATGGGCTGTACCTTCTGTGCGACGGGCCAGGCGGGATTTTCCCGACAGCTCAGCGTGGGCGAAGTGCTGGAACAGGTGATGTTCGCCGTGCGGGCCGCCGCCCCACGGCGGCTCTCTAACGTCGTCTTCATGGGCATGGGTGAGCCACTCGCCAACTACCGCGTCACCGTGAGTGCGTTGGGTCGCCTGCACGACTATCGAGGCCTTTCCGCGCGTCATCTGACGGTGTCGACCGTGGGCGTGGCTCCGGCAATCGAGCGACTGGCGCGCGAAGGACTACCCCTCACGCTCGCGGTGAGTTTGCACGCGGCCAACGACGAGACGAGAAGCGAACTGGTCCCCCTCAATCGTCGCTATCCGCTCGCGCGTCTGCGCGAGGCCTGCGAATACTGGATCGCGACCACGTCGCGACGGCTTAGTTTCGAATGGGCTCTGATCGAAGGCGTGAATGACACCGATCAAGCGCTTGAGGAGCTCGCGCTCTACGCGGGCTCGCTCGGCGCTCACGTGAACTTGATCCCACTCAATCCGACCCCGGGGTATCTGGTGCGGGGTCCCTCGGAACATCGGGTACGCGAGTTTCGCGATGGACTAGAGGCGATGGGTATCAACGTGACCGTGCGCAACACTCGCGGGCGCTCTATTGACGCGGCGTGCGGGCAACTAGCGAACGTCACCAAGACCAAGCGCCGATTGCTTCCGGTTCGATCGGCCTAGACGTTATGTTTCCAAAAACCGGGTCGCCAGCGCAGCAGTATCACCACGCCGACCATGCAGGCGATTCCTCCCGAAACGATTGAGAACTCGGTTGACGTAAGGCTGGCCACGACGCCAGATTCGGCGTCGCCCAGGCGAGGACCGCCCGTGACGACCGCCATCTGCACCGAAGAGATTCGACTCCTGAATTCGTCGGTGATGGCGTTTTGGAGAACGGTGTTACGAAGGATCGTCGAAATGACGTCGGTGGCCCCCGCGACAGCCAGACAGAGCAATCCGAACCAAAGGATGTGCACGATGCCTAGAAGGGTCATCGCGGCACCCCAACCGATTACAACGAGTGCGATGAGCCGACCTTGACGGTGGACGCGATCGATCCAACCGGTGAGAACGGCCATCACCAGCGCGCCCGCGGCGGGAGCGGCGGACAAGAGTCCGAAGGTCCGTGGACCACCGTGATACACCGTGAGGGCCATGGCGGGAAAGAGTGCGCGGGGCAGACCAAAGACCATGGCGTTTAGATCTACGAGGTAGACGGCCTGGGCGAGGGCGTTGCTTCGCACGTACTTGAAACCGTCAAAGATTGCGCGCATCATCGCGATACCGGTGTGCTGACCCGACGGTTTCATTGCCGACATGAAGGACGTGAATATCGCAAGCGCGACGAAGGTCATCGCGTCGATCGCGTAACACGAAGAGATGCCCACGTCGGCAATGAGTTCACCGGCGAGCGCCGCACCGATGAAAGGGCCGAGATTCATGACGATCTGGTTCAGTGAATAGGCGGCGATGAGTTGTTCACCGCCGACCATCTTGGGGATCGCAGCGCTACGAATGGGTCCGGTGAATCCTCCCGCTCCCGCCGAGAATGCGGCGAGCACCATGAGCAGAGGGATGTTGCCGCCGAGGGACAATGCGTTGAGGGCGAGTGCGCCACTTAAGGTCGCCGAAACGATCGAACCGAGCACGAGTAGCTTCTTCTTGTCAAAGCGGTCACCCATGGCGCCGCCCCACAACGCGCCCGCGATCAAACAGGGAAGTTGGAACAGACTGGCGAGACCGACCCAGAGACTCGAGTGCGTCTTTTGGTACACCTCGAAGGGGATCGCGACCAAGGTGAGGTTACTGCCGAGTAGCGAAACGAGTTGGCCGGTGAACAAGAGTCGGAAGTTGCGGTTCTCGCGGAGCGGTCGCACGTCGACCAGGAACCTTGGCACTCATTCATAGTAGGAGGGTAAGGTGTCCCGGGGGGCTAGTCGTCTAAGGAGAGTTGATGATCGACGAAGAGCTGGTCCGTTTACTGACACCCGAAGGGGAACGAGTAGCGCACCCTGAGTATCAGAGCACGCTAAGCGGCGAAGAGATCTTCGGGCTGTACCGCGACATGGTTATCATTCGTCGACTTTGTAACGAATCGACTTCATTGCAGCGCCAAGGCCAACTCGCTCTGTGGGCACCGGTCCAGGGTCAAGAGGCTGCCCAAATCGGCGCGGGTCGCGCGATGGCGCCCACCGATTTTTCCTTTCCCACGTACCGAGAGCACGGAATCGCCTGGTGTCGTGGAATACCACCCGAGAACATGCTGCGACTCTTTCGAGCGGTGAGCAACGGTGGCTGGGATCCCCAGAAGTACCGTCATTCGGTCCCCACGATTGTCCTCGGTAATCAGGCACTTCACGCTGTGGGCTACGCCATGGGCATCCAACGTGACGGCGCCGAGGAGGCGGCGATTACCTTCTTCGGCGACGGCGCTTCGAGCCAGGGCGACACCCTCGAAGCATTCGTCTGGGCCGCTTCGTTCAACGCGCCCGTCGTCTTCTTCTGTCAGAACAATCAGTGGGGGATCTCGACGCCCTCGTCACTCCAGTCCAAGGTGCCGCTCTACCGGCGTGCGGAAGGATTCGGGTTTCCTGGAGTGCGCGTGGACGGTAACGACGTGCTGGCGGTCTACGAAGTAACCAAGCGCGCTCTGGAGAACGCTCGAGTCGGCGGCGGACCAACTTTGATCGAGGCGTACACGTACCGGATGGGTGCGCACACGACCTCAGACGACCCAACTCGTTACCGCATCGACGCCGAGGTTGAGGTATGGAAGCACCGCGATCCCGTCGAGCGCGTGAAGGCATTGTTGGTACGCGAGTACGAGATCAAGTCCACGGCCTTTGATGATGTGGCGACCGAAGCCGATGCGATGGCGCTCAAGCTACGAGAGGACGTCCTCGCGATGAGCCGACCCGACCCGATAACCATGTTCGACAACGCTTACGCGAGCGAGCACCCGCTCGTCGACGAGGGTCGACGCGAGATGGTTGAGCTCGGAATCAGTGGAGGCACGCACTGATGGCCACCACGACGATGACCATGGCAAAAGCCCTCAACGAAGGGTTGCGTCGTGCGCTCGAGAAGGACAAGAAGGTCCTTCTCATGGGTGAGGACATCGGAAAACTCGGCGGCGTCTTTCGCATCACCGACGGCCTGCAGAAGGACTTCGGCGAGGACCGCGTCATCGACGCACCGCTCGCCGAGTCGGCGATCGTGGGCACCGCAGTCGGATTGGCGATTCGTGGGTATCGCACGGTGTGCGAAATGCAGTTCGACGGATTCGTCTTCCCGGCGTTCGACCAGATCGTCTCTCAGGTTGCCAAGCTTCGCAAGCGTTCTGACGGCGCTTTCACCATGGGCCTCGTCATTCGCCTGCCGTTTCAAGGTGGCATTGGCGCGATTGAACATCACTCGGAGAGCCCCGAGGCGTACTTCGCGCACACCGGCGGACTTCGAGTGGTGTCCTGCTCCACTCCGAACGACGCCTACTGGATGATTCAGCAAGCAGTCGAACATGACGATCCGATCATCTTCTGTGAACCAAAGAGTCGTTACTGGGAAAAGGGTGAGGTCGACCTCGAGCAAGCACCCCACGGACTCTTTGATTCGGTCGTTCGTCGTGAGGGGACCGACGTCACCGTCATTGGTTACGGCTCGACCGTAAAGACGATTCTTCGCGCCGCCGACACCGCCGCGACCGAGGGCGTCTCCATTGAAGTGATTGACGCGCGTTCGCTCTCGCCGCTCGACTTTTCGCCAATGGTAAGGTCTGTCGAGAAGACGGGCCGTTTCGTTACTGTCCACGAGGCGCCCCACACCGCGTCGATCGGCTCAGAGATCGTGGCGGAGTTGACCCAGCGCTGCTTCTACTCGCTTCGTGCGCCAGGTATTCGTGTCAGTGGTTACCACATTCCCTACCCACCGACTCGAATCGAAGAGGACTATCGACCAAGCGTCGACCGCGTTCTTGACGCCGTTGACCGAGTGATGGGATTTGAGAGTTGAGCGAAGAAATTTTCCTTCTACCCGACGTTGGCGAAGGACTCGTCGAGGCTGAGATCGTCACCTGGAAGGTGAAAGAGGGTGACGTCGTCACGCTTAACCAACCCCTCGTTGACATCGAGACCGCCAAGGCGACGGTTGAACTACCGAGCCCCTACGCGGGCACCGTGGTGAAGTTGCACGGCAGCGTGGGCGACGTAATGGAAGTGCACAGGCCACTCATCACCTTTGAGGTTGGCGGTGACGCTGGCGCATCCGCGAGCGCCTCTCCCGCGAGCGCCCCACCAGCGACCCCACCCGCGAGTGCCCCACCAGCCGAGGAACCAGCTACGGGCGCCGGTCGCGAGGCCGTACTCGTGGGCTATGGCGTGGCGAACGAAGACGGACTCGCCACGCGTACGCACCGTCGCAAAGCCGCGACGCCGGTCGCGTCGGCCAGTGCGCCACCCGTGGTGCGAGCTCCGGTGACGCCAGGTCTTTCGCCGCGCAGCACGCCACCGGTGCGTCTCTACGCCAAGCAGCACGGCATTGATCTGGCGACCCTGACGGGATCGGGACGTGACGGACTCATCACGCGACACGACGTTGAACAGGCACTGAGCCCTCAGCCGACGGCGCGGCGCGAAACGGCGCCGATGACGGGTCCCACGACCACTTCTCGATTCGTGGGACGTGAGATCGAGTCGTGGTCGACTGGACCCAAGGAGGAGCGCATCCCCGTGAAGGGCGTCCTGCGCTCAATGTCCGAGGCGATGGTCCAGAGTGCCTTCAGCGCACCGCACGCCGCGGTGTGGGTTCGCGTCGACGCAACGCGGACCGTTGAGTTACTGGCGGGTCTGAAGAAGCACCCCAACTTGGCGAACGTCCGTCTTTCGCCGCTCACGATTGTGGCGTTGGCGTTCTGTGACGCGGCGCGTCACTTTCCCGGTATCAACTCAAGTTTTGATTCGGCCAACGGCGAGGTAGTCGTTCGTCGAAGCGTCAACTTGGGCATCGCGGCCGATACACCACGCGGGCTCATCGTGCCCAACATCAAGGGCGCGGACGAGCTGGACCTCGTGGGCATGGCGACCTCGCTGAACGTGCTCGTTGACAAGGCCCGCAGTGGCACGACGACACCCAACGAGATGATTGGCACGACGCTCACCATCACCAACGTCGGACCCTTCGGTGTGGACGCGGCGATGCCGATTCTGCCCCCCGGCACCGGTGCCATCCTTGCGGTGGGTCAGATTGCCAAGTCGCCGTGGGTGGTCGATGACGAGATCGTGATTCGACACGTCGTCGAACTGGCCATGGCCTTTGACCACCGTCAGGTCGACGGAGCGCTGGCGTCAAGGGTACTCAGTCACGTCGGCGCGTTCCTTGGTGATCCCGCGACGGCGATGATCGCGGGATAGGTCCTTTTAGCCCAAGACGCTGAGCGCCCGTTCGGCGTGGACGTTCATGTTGGTCTCGCTCGAGATAACTTCGAGTACCCGGTGATCTTGTCCGATGACGAACGTCGTGCGCTTTACCTTCAGCAAGTCAAGGCCTCGCTTGACTCCGAAGACCTTGGCAACGCTCCCGCCCACGTCGGCGAGCAAGGGGTAGTCGAGGTTGTTGGCGGAGGTGAACTTGGCCTGCTTCTCGACACTGTCCATGGAGATGCCGACTCGCTGAGCGCCCTTCGCGGCGAACTCGCTGGCGAGGTCGCGAAAGTGACACGACTCCCTGGTACAGCCTCTTGTCATCGCCGCTGGATAGAAGAACAGCACGACCGGACCCTTCTGGAGAAACGAATCCAGGGAGCGTGGCTGACCCTCCTGGTCGTTCAGGGTGAAATCGAGGACGAGGTCGCCTTTTCGCATAGTTCGAGACTAGGGGTCGAGACGGAATCCCACGCCACGAATAGTGATCAAATGTCGCGGACTTGACGGATCGTCTTCGATCTTCTGACGAAGTCGTTTGACGTGGGTGTCGAGGGTACGGGTATCGGAGAGTTCAAGGCCCCACCAGAGCGTGTCCAAACACACCTCGCGCGTCACGACCTGTCCGAGGCGCGAGGCGAATAGGGCCAACAGATCAAATTCCTTGCGACTGAGTTCGATGTCGATGTTTCGTCGAGTGACGGTGCGACGCACGAAGTCGATTCTCAGATCACCAAAGGTGATGATCTCGTCGTCGTTGGCGGCAAGAGGGCGGCGCAGCACCGCACGCATGCGTGCGACGAGTTCACGGAGTCGATAGGGCTTCGTGACATAGTCCGCCGCACCTATCTCCAGACCCAGAACGACGTCGACTTCGCTCGTGCGCGCTGAGACCATGATCACTGGAATCCGCGAGGTGTCGTAGATCTCGCGACAGTAGTCAATGCCCGAGCCATCAGGCAGCATCACGTCGAGCAGCACCAAATCAGGCTTGGTCGAGGACATCAGTTCGCGCGCTTGGGTGATCGTGCTCGCGGCCATAACGACGAAGCCTTCGACGCTGAGCCCGATGTTGAGCGCATCCTGGTAGCTCTCCTCGTCTTCGACGACCATGACGACGCTGCGGCCCTCGGGATCAACCACGGTGAAACTCGAGAGGACGGGGATAGGGACGCGAAGTGGCACGCGACGGGTTCATCAGGGGAGACGATGTGCGTGCACGTGCCATGTGGACAACGTAAGGAGACTGGGTTACCGCAAGGTGAAAGTCGCGCTATCGCAAGGTGGTAATTACATGAAACCTTGTGCCGTGCAAGTTTCGTGTTTCGGGTGCCAACCCCTCTAAACGCCCGCTATCTCAGGACGCGTGGTCGGTAAAACCAAGATAGTTGCCCGATGGTGTCTCGTAACTGCCGACCGCGTCACAGACACCGGTCTTTTGACAGTCCACGGCGTAGATGCCACCGGCCTGACCAACGGTTGAGGCACTTCCGGGCAAGGAGATCTTGGTGCCCGCGGCCCACGTATGGTTCGACTCGCTGATCACGAGGGCCTGGTAGTTGCCCGAGGAGTCCTCGTAGGCGGCACCGGCGGTGCACTCACCCGCCGACACACACGAGACGGCGACGACGCCGCCGTTCGGGCCAGCCTGCACGGAGCCGGTGGGCAACACCAACTCGGTGGCACTCTGCCAGTGACCGTTGACCTCGTTGACGAGGAGACCCTGGGAGTTGCCACTCTGGTCTTGGTACTGTGCTCCCGAAGTGCAATTGCCTGGCGACGGGCACGCGAGGCCGCCAAAGCCGTAGAGCAGCACGTGTGGGTTCGAGCCTGCGCTCGCGGGAAGTTGCACTTCACTCGCTCGCGCCCAAGTGCCGTTGGTCTCGTTGTCGACGAGCATCTCCACCGCTCCGCCCGATGCGTTGTAGGTTCCCGCCACCGCGCAGTTCGTGCCGTTCGCGCACGAGACTTCGCTCAATGATGCTCCCGCGTACGCGCTGGCGTTGGCGGGAAGGATCAGCGATGTCCCCGCTCGCCAGGTGCCGTGCACTTCGTTGACGACGAGCGCGTGCGTCACGTTGTTCTGATCGATATAAGAGCCAGCGGCGCTGCAGGTCCCGGCGCTCGCGCACGAGACCTGGCTCAGATCAGCGAAGGGATTGAAGTTCGTAGAGGCGGGTAGCGCGACCTCTTTGGCGCTGGTCCAGTGACCCGCGACCTCGTTCACCACCAGGGCCTCCTGGATGGTGTCAGAGCCAGACGCGGCACTGTAAGCGCCCACGCCGCTGCAGTTGCCTACCGAGGCACAGGCGATCGAGTGCACGTCAGAGACCTGGCCACTCTTGGCGGCATTGGCCGGAAGAGTGACTTCGGTCGCCTTCTGCCAGACGCCACCCACTTCGTTGACGACGAAACTTAACTGATTCTGAGCTGAATCAGAGTAGGTACCCACCGCACTGCACGCGCCGGGCCCGCCGCACGAGACGTCATAGACCGAGACTCCGTACGACACCTTGGCGTTGGCCGGTGGTATGACGTTCGTGGGGTCGCGCCACACCCCGTTCACTTCATTCAAGACCAGACCGTGGGTGTTGCCGCTCGAGTCCTGGTCGATGCCCGCTGCCGCACAGTCGCCGGGAGCGGGACACGACAGTACCGACAGATTGCCGTTGTAGAGTCCGGTCGCGCCGCTGGGCAGAGCCGCGTTCTTGGCCGTCTGAAAGGTGGGTTCCGCGCCCGCGTTCACCGAGGTGCTCGCGACGAACGTGAGAGCCACGGTGAGCAACAGAAACGCGCGCTGAAACTTCATTGAGTGCTCCGCTATCTAGTTCGAGATTCTGACCAGACGTCAGGTCCGAAGGATCCGTTCGTCTGCGCCGCTTCACTTAAGTAATCAGTATAAGGAGCAAGGATTCCTCCCCTTGGTGAATAAAGCCGCTCGCGTGGAACCTTATGTCTTTCTTAGGTGAGGATCCTTTCGTGTCGGACGATCTACTCGTAGGAAACTAAGTCCCCTCGTTCGTGGGTGGGCTGTCCGACTTCGTTTCAGACTGACCAATGCCCGAAGCCAGCATCGCGGAATTAGGTACTTTGAGAATTCCGTCCTCGGTGCGAACGGTGACGTAGGTGAGCCCGATGCCGAGGACTTCGACGTCGATGACGCCGAGTTGGCCTGAACGAATGCGAATATGTTCACCGACGACGAAAGGTCGAGCGAACAAGAGTACGAGGGCCGCGAAAATGTTCGCGAGGCTCTGTTGGGCCGCGATGCCAATGATGACACCCGCGACACCCGCGCCAATCAACAGATGCTGTAGTGAGACGCCGAGCACGCCAAAGAGAGCAAAGAGCAAGATGACGTAGCCAACTCCTGTTGAGACCAGGCGAACGATTGCCCCGGCAGCGGGGTAGGAGCGTTGGGTGATGAAGCGACCCACGCTGGCGCTGAGTTTTCGTATGGCGAGGGAACCCGCCACGAGTAGCACGATGGCGCAGAGCCAGGCGTAGATCACCAAGTGGGTCGCGCTGCTGTGGATCTTTCCGTACTGGGTGCCGACAACCAGGGCCGCGATCGCGACCGCGAGTTCGAGCGCGCCGATGAACCAGTCGCGCGCGCGCAGTTGTGCATTCATGTCGAGTCCTCTGCGTGCCATGTGAGTCAACTGTACCGAGTCGCCTTCCGCCGGATGCCCAGAGCTTCGTACTAGGTCGCGGGACCGTTGTGGGCGGCGTTGCAGGCTCGCGGATCATAGGGCTCGAGGGGCTGATTGGTGGGGGTGGGTGTGGAGTAGAGGCTCGAAGCGGGAACGGTCGTGGTAGTGGTCGAGGTGGCGCCGGACTTCTTGGTCGAGCTCGTCGTTGTCTTTTTCACCGTACGAAGGACGCCAAGCCCGTTGCCGGTCTGGATCGTCACGAGCGCGCCAGGGGTGACCTCGCTCGGGTCGTAACCGAGTATCGCGGGTCCGCTCAGTTGATCGAGGACCTGCTCGGCCGCGGCGAGGTTCGGGCTGTTCCAGTTGCCGTTCGCCGGAGGTTTCTTGCCTCCATAGAAGACCACCGTCTCATTGGCCACGCCGTCGGGTATGCGGGTGCCCACTGATTGAATTGAGAAGCCCTTCTTCGTGAGGGAACTGGCGATGATGGCTGCTTGACCCGCGACGTTCGACCCGTTCTCTACGCTGACCTTGAAGTTGTTCGCGCGCGGAAGGGTGTCGTAGTTGAACGAGTTCTGGTCAGCTCCGACGCCGAAGATTGTATTCAGGGTCTCTTGTCCGGATGGTTGGAACGGGAACTCCACGTCGCCGTAGTAGTAGCCCTGGTAGAGCAGCGAGCCAGTCTGTACCTCTACCACCGGATAGGTGAGTTGGGGAATATTGGCGATGTTCGCGGTAGCGAAGTCGCGAGCGAGCGAGATCATGTGGTTCTCGGAGAAGTTCTGGTCCACCTGAAGGCTACCGATGACCGAAGAGACAATGGATTGGTCGGTGAACGGATCACCGAGGCCGCGCGATGCGACCTTGGCGGCGAGGACGCGCAGGAATTCGTGCGTTCGTCGGATACGTGCGATGTCGCTTTCGGCTTCTTGGGGCCACGTGCGAAAATCGTGGTTGCTCGGGATGTTTTGGATCTGCAAGTGTCGGGCGCGCACGACTTGCAGTGCGTGATAGCCATTAAGCAAATAACAACCCGGGTGCGCGATATTGAGTCCTGACTCTGCGTCAAAGATTGGTACCGGAAAGTACATGTAGACGCCCCCAAGCGCGTTCACGACGCTCGCGAACGTGTCGAAGTTGAGTTCTACGTAGTGGTTAATGGGAATCGCGAAGTCTTCCTCGATCGCGGCGGCGAGCTGGCTCGGTCCCTCGTAGAGGGCGGCGTCGATCTTGTTGGCGCCGGTCTGGCGGGCGTTGGGCACGAAGAGGTCGCGCGGGATCGACAGCAGTGCGAGTTGGCGGGTCGCCGGGTTGACGTGCACGACCATGACGATGTCGCTGTTGATGCCGTTCACTCCGTCTTGGCATAGTCCGTACGCCTTGTTTTGGACCTTGAGCGCGCACCGATCGGTGGAGCCCACGAGAAGGATGTTCTCGGGTCCAGTGGCGCTCTGGAGGTTGTTGACGTGGGTGTGGTTGATCTTCGAACCGAGGTAAAAATAGTCAGCGGCGACGCCGAGTACGAGCACCAGGACCAGGCCTAGGACGCTAAAGACGACGAGACGCCCCCAACGCACGCGCCGGCGACGCCCGCCCGAGGATTTGCCCTGTCGTGAGGACTTTGAGGAGAAACGCCGCTCAATGGCGGTGCCCAGTGCTTCAAGATGTTCGCTGTTCGCCACCCGCCTTGGGTGGGGACTCTTAGATGCCACGTTGATTCTCCTTGGGCTCCACGTTCCGCGATGGACCGCAAAGCTGGACGTCACTCTGCCGTCGCTCGGGTGTTGGTTGAGTAACAAGTTTAGGTGACCTGACGCAAGTCCCAGGTACTGGAAGATTCCAACGGTTTCGCTATAGCGATGGGTCCCATAGTGGAAAACCGTTGCTTGGGACCACGTCGCCGTTGCGCGCACGCGCACGTACACTGAGCCAAACAATCGAAGGAGAATCGATGCCGAAGCGAAGTGCACACACGAGCTGGACCGGTGGGTTGCAAGATGGCTCGGGGCGCGTGACCTTGACCAGTAGTGGCGTTGGCGAGTACGACGTATCGTTTCCTAAGCGCACGGCCGATGAAGCCGGTGGTACGACCAGTCCCGAAGAGTTGATCGCCGCCGCGCACGCGTCGTGCTACGCCATGCAACTCTCTGCGATGGTCGCCCGAGCGGAAGCGACACCCAAGGTCCTCGAAGTAGACGCGACCGTGTCACTCGATCCGGATCCCGCCGGGGGATTTCGCATATCGAGCATCGCCCTCGTGGTCCGCGGGGACGTCGAAGGTCTAGACGACGCGAGATTCAAAGAGGTTGCCGATCAGGCCAAGGCACAATGTCCCGTGAGCAAGGCACTGACGGGAACGAGCATCACCTTGGACGCGGCACTCGTTTAGCGGTATTGCCCGTAGCCCTTTTCTTTGTCCGAGCGAAGGTGGGAACTTCGTGGGCGACGAAGCGTGACGCGCGGCGACGCAGTTGGTGCTCGAGTCGCTGGGCAGTGGATCTGCGACGAGGAGTCGCCTGGGTTCGACTGGCCCGGTAGAACTCGATCTTGGCGATTTCTACTAAGAACAAGTAGAAGCCGACCATGGCGAAGAGCCACAGAAAGAAGATCGCGGGCAAAGGCGTAAAGCCAAGCAGATGGGCCAAGGGTGTGTAGGGCAGCACGGCCCCTACCAGTGCGGCGCCGGTGGGTACCAGCATCATGGAACGACTTGGGCGACTCGTGAAGAACGGTACCTTGCGTGTTCGAATGATGTAGATGATCAGGGTTTGAGTGGCGATGGACTCCACAAACCATCCCGTACGGAACTCGACGTGATGAGCGTGCAGCACCGAGATCATCACCCAGAACGTCACGAAGTCGAAAATCGAACTGATGGGCCCAAAGATCGACATGAATCGGCGGATGAACCTCATATCCCAGGCTGCGGGACGGGCTAGGGACTCTGAGTCCACGTTGTCGTAGGGAATCACAAGTTGTCCGGTGTTGTAAAGCAAGTTGTTGAGAAGGATCTGCGAAGGAAGCATGGGAAGAAACGTGAACAGGGCCGAAGCTCCCGCGGCGCTGAACATGTTGCCGAAGTTCGACGAGGTGGACATCAGCACGTATTTCATGGTGTTGGCGAAAATGCGTCGACCCTCAGTGACGCCTTCGGCGAGTACGCCGAGGTCCTTGTCGAGCAGGACTACGTCGGCGGCGTCCTTGGCGACATCGGTACCGGAGTCGACTGAAATACCTACGTCGGCGTGGTGCAGTGCAACGGCGTCGTTCACTCCGTCACCCATGTAGGCAATGTCTTTGCCGGTGCGCCGCGCAATCGTGATGATCCGTGACTTCTGGTCTGGATTGATCCTGGCGAAGATAGTCGTGTGCACGATGGCCGCGGCGAGTGCGTCGTCATCGAGCGACTCGATGTCCGAACCGTTCAAGAGGCCCAAGCTCGCCAGTCCGATCTCCGTGCACACCTTGGCCGCGACGAGGCCGTTGTCGCCCGTGATGATCTTGACCTCCACGCCCAAGAGCTGGAGCTTGTTGAGCGACGCACCAGCATCCGCCTTTACTTGGTCGGCGAAAGTGAGGAACCCCTCGAGGGTGAGGTCGCTCTCGTCGATCGTCGTGAGCCCAGCCGTAGCGTTGTGGGGGCGAGACGCAATTGCGATGACGCGATCGCCCCTGGAAAAGAGCGTCTCCAAGAACGCTCGAGTTGCGCTGGTGACTTGCGTACAGCGTTGCAGGACGACTTCGGGTGCTCCTTTGGTGATTACCAGTGAGTTCTTTTCGCCGTCTTGGACGAGTACGGAGACGAGTTGACGCTCGTGATCGAAGGGCAGTATCGCTGTGCGCGTGAAGTGCTTCACGTCGCTCAATAGCTGGTCATGGTCAGCTCCCTGAAGTGAGAGCCAAAGGGCCTGGTCAAGCGCATTGCCGCCGACCGGACCTTCCGGGCCCAACACCGATTCGTTGCAGACGAGACCGAGTAGCAAGGGGCGCTGAGCGTCGGCGCCTGAGCCGTCAAGACTCTGTTCGAAGGTGATAACACCCTCGGTGAGCGTGCCGGTCTTGTCGGTGAAGAGGATCTCGATGTTGCCAAGGTCCTCAATCGCGACGAGACGTTTGATCAGCACCTTTTTCTTCGCTAGTGCCTTGGAGCCCGAGGAGAGGCTGATGGTGACGATGGCGGGCATCATTTCGGGAGCGATGCCCACTGCGATGGCGAGAGAGAACAAGAGTGCTTCGATGAGTGGTCGATTGAGAAGTACGTTGAACAAGAAGACGACCGAGGTGAGAATCGCCGCCACGATGAACAAGAACCTCGAGAATCGCGACAAGCCGGTCTCGAAGGCGGTCTTGGCGGGTTGTTCGCCGAGACCCGCGGCAATCTTGCCAAAGGCGGTGCGAGGGCCCGTCGCCACGGCTACGCCGTGGCCGGATCCTTGGTGGACAACTGTGCCCATGTAGGCGCAGTTGCTGAGCTCCTGGTCCTTGCCAGTGCCGACGATGTCCGCAACCTTAGACGCGGGCAGAGACTCGCCGGTAAGAACACCTTCGTCGCACTCGAGTTCTGCGACATCGATGAGGCGAAGGTCCGCTGGCACGATCGCGCCGATGCGCAACTCGACCACATCACCGGGCACGAGGTCGTGAACCGAAATGTCGACGACGTGTCCATCACGACGAACTTGTGCGTTTTGACTTATCTTCGATCGCAAGCTCGCCATCGCCACCTCGGCGGCGTACTCGTTGAAGAAGCCGAGGCCAACACTGAGCGCCACGATGACCGCGATGATGATCGCGTTTGTCCCACCGCCCGTGAGCCCCGAGACCAACGCTGCGCCCAGGAGCAATAGCAGGATCGGGTTGCGAATCTGACGAAACAGAACCGTGCTCGCGTGAACTTTGTGGGTCATCAGAACGTTGGGACCGTACTGAACCAGACGTTGCGCGGCTTCGCTCGCTGAAAGACCGTCGGCCGTGCTGTGGAGAAGTTCGAAGACATCACTGCAGGCTTCGGTGGCCGACTTCGCGAGATCAAGTTCAGCCGGCGGACCGGACGCTATCGTCACAGGTCCAGTCTGGTACACCCGGACCGCAGGTGACTGTTCCGTTTACCGAGGTGCGCCTTCGTTAGGAGTGGTCTCGCAAGATGTCGCGCCTCTGTTTGAACTCGTCGGCGTCAATTTCCCCACGTGCGAATCGCTCCTCGAGAATGCGCTGTGCCTCTGGATGGGCGTGAGCCCCCTGACCTTTGGGCGCCACAGCACCTGGGCCGTGGTGGAGTTGGTCGTGGCGGTGAGTGAATGCGCTGATCACCCAGATGAGGGCGAGTACGACGAGCACGAGGAAAAGCAGAACAATGATGCCGTGCCCGTTCCCAGGGCCCCCTCCGAAACCAGGATGACCGAATCTCTTGATCGGCATGTCGTCACTTCCTTTTCTACCTATTCACGTTCTAGGCGATTTCGTGACGCGTGGTTGCGCTGACACATAACAATTGATTAAAAGTGTTGTCCGATTGCTCTACGCCACCTCACATGACGGGACATTCGACCGCGCTCATCAGGTGCGTTGCTGACTTTCAGTAACCCTGTTAGCGCGTACCGGCTCGAAGAAGATTGAGTGCGCCGGCGGCGACGCCCAATCCGAGCAAGGTTGAAGAGGACGCGATGGCTTTCTTCTTGTTGTCAAGCATCATGATGACCACGTAGGTTTTGCCGGAGTTGTCGCGCGCCAGGTAGCCCAGGGTCAGGACGCCTGGCTCAGAACCCCCTTTGAACCAGATTCGTGGCCACGTGGATGGCTTTAGTTTGATGCCGCCATTGTTGGTACTGAGGATCGTGCTGATCGGGCTGAGGCCGGGCTCTGAGGCGAGAGTAGTCAAACCCGCGAAGGCGTGGCAGATGTCCTCGGGTGCCGCGAACCACTCGATGGAGTTGATGTCTCGCGGAGAAGCATAGGAGGTTATCGATCTGTCTGACAACTTGTCAACGGTCGACGAAAGGTACGCAAGGCGTTGCGCGGATGAAAGTGAGAGGTAGTGATTCGCGAGTACCGGGTAGTCGTGTTCCTTGAGCACGAAAAGTTCGGCGACGCTGAGGAACGGTTGGTTGAGTGCGGCGTGCGACGACCATTGGCGCACCTGGGCTTCAACGGCGCTTCGACCCACGAGACTAAGCAGCATGTCCGCTGCGGTGTTGTCGCTCACCGAGATCATCTTGACTGCAGCCTGCTCGACGCTCAGTGTCGTTCCATCGGCGTCGAATTGCAGTACGCCGCTTCCGCCAACCTTCATCGACGCGGTGAGCGTCAGCTTCTGGCTCCAGGTGATCGCGTGACTCTTCACCTCGTTCGCGAGCGCACCGAGAATGAACAACTTGAACATCGAACCAAGAGGTCGGGGAGTGCCGGCGTCGACTGCGTGTACCTGTGAGCACGTACCGTTGGTGTTCAGTTGGGCGGCGAGGAAACTCGAGCGAGGTGCCATCTTCGCGAGGTCCTTGTCCACTTCAGTCCACGATGTGACAGTGGGGATTGAGATTGGTGCGGCGAGCGTAAAGTAGAGACTCGAGATGAGCCCCTTCGCGTCGACGGCGAGTTGGGCGTTGTACGTTATCGAACCAATCTTGATTAGGGCTTTCAAGGTGGTGGGGGTCTCGTCGGACAGACTCAAGAGAGTAACTTCTGATCCGGTCGAGGCAAGGCTTTCGAAGGCTCCGTTCAATTGCGCCACCGGTTCGTCGCTGACGAATTTCGCATCGAAGTGGGCTGATTCCTCCTTGGCCGATAGCGGTAAGAGCGATCCGACTCCGAGCATCCACGAGAGCTGTTTGGCCACTGGCGAGTTGGGTATCGCGACTGCGGGGGTGCCGTCCGCCCAAGTCAGTACGGGCGCTGGCGCACTCCCCGCACTTGCCGGCACTGACGATAGAGAGGTCACGAGCACGATCGCGATCACGCCAGAGAAAGTTGGCCAGTAACGGCGGAGCGTTCGAGCAATCCGAGAAGTCTGGTCTTTCATGGCACCTCGCGACCGGCCGCGTTTTGTATTCCGCTTCTACGCAGCATAGAACTGGCGAGGCTGAGGGCACGACGCCTAACCCGAGCCCCATTTTCCCTCGCTGGTCGCGAGAAGCGTACTGCGCCCCTTTGTGCGTAGTGGCTTCGCCTCTAACATGGCTCCATGACGACACTCTCGACCTGTCTCTGGTTCGACGGCAACGCCGACGAGGCCGTGGATTTCTATCTCTCGGTGTTTCCCAACTCTCGTATGGTTTCGAGCAGCGACTACGGTCCCGACATGCCACTCGAAGAGGGAACGACCCTGGTCGTGAACTTCGAGCTCGATGGTCGTGCCTTCTTGGCCCTCAACGCCGGGCCGGAGTACAAGTTCACTCCCGCGATCTCCCTGGTGATCAATTGTGCGACGCAAGAGGAAGTTGATTACTTTTGGGATCGTCTGGTCGATGGCGGTGCTCCAGTGCAATGCGGCTGGCTCGTCGACCGCTTCGGAGTGTCGTGGCAGGTGGTGCCGGTCCAACTCGAGGAGTTGATGAGCGGACCCAATCGTGACGTCGTCAATCGAGTAACCCAGGCGATGATGAAGATGGTGAAACTCGACATCGCCCTACTAGAGGCCGCCGCTGCGGGTTGAAGTCGACGAGACTACTTAGCCGACTCGGCGCAGCGTGTTGTGGTCGGTGTGCGAGAAGGGCTCGTCAAATTCGTTCATTCGCAACATCGTGACCTCGTCGTAGGACCAGGTATCGGCGCCAGTCGTGATGTTGATCACGTAGCTAAGGCTGCTCGCGTTCTTCGCGAGGTACTTGTTCTCTCCGATGCGGTACTGGGGGTCGTCGAGAGCCGCCTTCAGCGTGAAACTCGTGGCGTTGACGTCGGCGGTTCCTCCGGCGAGCACCGTGATGCCGCGGGGCACCACGAAACCTTTCATCACTTCGCCCGTGGCGGCGTCCCAGAGCCAGTAACCCACTTCGGTGTGAAAGGGATTCTCTTCGTCCCCGCGCCACATCGCGCTCTTGTAGTCAAGTCCAAAAAGGCTCTGTTTGCCGTTGTCCACGGGCCCGAACGGTTTCATCGTGCACTTCTCGAGGTAAGGGCTGGCGAGCACTTCGTCTTTGGAGTGCGAGAACGCCGTATCGAGCCCTCCCTTGTCGCTCTCCCATTCGCCAATAAGTCCGCTGAGCGGTCCCCATTCTTTTGACATCGCTTGGTCCAATCGTTCGAAGGTCTTTCGGAATGCATCATATTGACTCTTCGCAGGGCCTCGGACGACGTGACCACAAAGTCGACTCGTCCACTAGTGAATGCGCTGTCTCCTAGCCCGACGTCGCTTTCGGCGAGCAGGGGCTGGTGGCCGCAGGGCCGTAACGGTGAAGAAACCGTTCCCACCTTGGTTTAGAGTGAGGCCGTGCGAAGCGACATGCGCCCGGTTGACAACGTACTTCGCGAGCTCGACGAACTTCGCCGTCGAGACCCTGACGTGCACGGCGGGCGTCTTTTTGGACTGGTCTACCCCTCGGGCCGCGATGACATCGAAGAACTGATTCGCGCGGTCTACGAGCGCTATCTCTTTTCCAACGCGCTTAATCCGTTGCGTTTCGCCGCGCAGGCGGGTATAGAGCGCGACGTCATCACCATGACTGGGGACCTCGTGCACCGCCGGGCGACCGAACACCACGGTGGCGCCGTGACCTCGGGCGGCACCGAATCGATTTTGATGTCGATATTGGTGAATCGTGAGCGGGCTCGGGCCAAAGGTGTCGCTCGTCCTCAGATCCTGGCTCCGAATTCGGCGCACCCGGCGTACGCCAAAGCGGCGCACTACTTTGACATGGACTACGTCTCAATTCCGCTTGATGATTCGTATCGGGCCGACGTCGCTCAGGCTCGAAGGTTGATCACTGAGAAGACCTGCGTGGTGGTCGCCTCGGCGTACTCGTACCCGCACGGGATAATAGATCCGGTCCAGGAACTCGCTGCGCTCGCAAAGGAACACGGCGCCGGGTGCCACGTGGACGCGTGCATCGGCGGTTTCGTGCTGCCGTTCATGGAGATGCTCGGACGAGACGTACCTGCGTGGGATTTTCGGGTCGACGGGGTGACGGAGATCTCGGTGGACGTTCATAAGTACGGCTATGTCCCCAAGGGCGTCTCGGTGATTCTGCACCGTGATTACGACTGGCTTTGGAATCAGACGTTCTTCTACGACCAGTGGGGATCGGGGCTCTACGCCACTCCAGCCATCGCGGGGGCTCGTGCCGCGGCTCCTATCGTCGCCGCGTGGGCCGTGATGCAACATCTTGGTCTGGATGGTTACAAGGAGATAGTGGGCGAGTTGCTCGTCACCGTCGCGCGAGTTCGAGAAGGCCTCGGGGCCATTGGTGGCATCGACATCGTGGGCGAACCGATTGGACCTTTACTCGCATTAAAGAGTGACACCGTCGACCTTTACGCGGTTGCTGACGTGATGGACGAAAAGGGTTGGCACCTGAATCGAAATACCGACCCCTACGGTCTGCACCTCATGCTCTCGCCCGCGCACCGCGACGTCGTGGACGACCTCCTTCATGACTTTTCGTACGCGGTCTCACATCATGGCCAGAGCAAGGGTAGGCCGGCGCGCTACGCCTGACGAGGGGGGGCGTTCGTCAGGCGTAGCGGCGGCGTTACTGGGCTGGCCCCGATCCGAGTTGCAGGGACAACGATTCTGAGGCATCACTCTGGTTGACGTAACTGACCCGGACCGTATCGCCGGGCTTGAGAGCCTGCAAGATAGTCCCCAGTCCCACCGTTGTCGTGACGCTGTGACCGTTGACCGCGGTGATGACGTCGCCAGGTACCAACGCGGTTGAGGCGGCGGGACCACCCGAAATGACGCCTTCGATGGTCACGCCGCTGGTAGTGGCGGGAGTTGCAACATTGGACTGACCCACTTGGCTGGCCGGAAGAATCTCTACACCCATGAAGGCAGTCCCTCCCACGTGCACGGCTGCTGATGAATTTCCTTGCTCGATTGACTTCGCCACCGAAAGTGCGGTGTTGATCGGAATTGCGTAGGCCTGGGAAACGGTCGAGGTGAAGTTCTGGAATCCGAACCCTCCGCCCGCGGTTGACGCAGCGGTGTCGATGCCGACTACCTTGCCCTTCGAGTTCACGAGTGGACCACCGGAGTCACCGGGCTGGATATTGGCGTTCATTTCGATCATCCCGCTGAGGTTCTCTGATCCAGCGGCGGTCTCGGAGTCACTCGCGGTCAGTGACTGGTCCAGGGCGAGTACGGATCCGGCAGCGTAGCTCGGCGTACCGCCTGCGCCACCGGCGTTACCTATGCCGACGACTTGATCGCCTTTGCTCACTTTGCTGGAGTTTCCCAGCGAGACGGTTGAGAGGCCCGACGCGTTCTTCAATTGGAGGACGGCGATGTCCTTGGTGACCTCATAGCCCACCACCGTGGCGGTGTAGACCTTGTTGTTGTTCACGTCACGTGCGGTTATAGACGTTGCCCCTTCGATGACGTGGTTGTTGGTAAGTACGAGCCCGTTGGAGGTGAGCACCATGCCGGTGCCAGCCGCTTCGCTGCCTTGGTACGAGAGGCTCGTATTGATGTCGACGAGGCCCTTGTCGACCGACTGAGCGATCTTGGCCGCTGCCGCGTTGTTCGCGGTGGACTGGGATCCACTCGACGAACCAGACGAAGGTGTCGTCGAGGGGACCGTGAAGTTGCCAAATCCCGGATAGAGCGAATTGGAGTTTGACGTCGTCGGCGAGGTGATCCGGGACTGGTTCGAGGTGAAGACGTAATGTCCGAAGACAAAACCCATGCCCGCGATGGCGATGACCAGCACGAGGGCGGCGACGATGTTGAGACTGACGCGACCGCGTCGAGTAATCGCGACGAAATGCTCGTCGCTCTTGGGCAACGTTTGGACGGGCTCTTGAGCGATGTCGTCAGAGGTTGGTTCCATGGCAAACTCCTTGGGAAGTTCTTTGTTTCTTAGACGAGTATGGGCGCGCAGTGTGAAGGCGACCTTTGTCGTCAATAAGAAGGTCATAAATTCTTGAGACGACTGTAAAGGTCCGACGGCGCCATCTTGGTTTGGCGTTAGCTAGGAGTCGACGTCGGCGCGAGAGCGGCTGATGTTGAAGTGGTTT
>Ga0302278_10001127_pt1 | contig 33359 bp, 27 predicted proteins | sample III_Bog_N3_2_FD_194543 | JGI IMG/M metagenome (GOLD analysis project Ga0302278, IMG submission 194543) | Peat permafrost microbial communities from Stordalen Mire near Abisko, Sweden - III_Bog_N3_2 | ecosystem: Environmental > Terrestrial > Soil > Wetlands > Peat | place: Sweden: Abisko... | reverse complement strand
TTTGCGTAGTCAAGTGGAAAGAATCCGCCGCAATCCGGGCTACACAGGCTGCGGAAAAACGCGATGCGGAGGGAGACGGGGGTTTTAACCCCCGTGTAAGACCAATAGAATCAACAGGGGCTTTAGCCACGAAGGGAAGTTCTTCGGGCATTTCGCCTGGAATGCAGCCTTTTTCCGCAGCCTCTACAGCAGTTCGAATATCCCCGTCGCGCCCATTCCTCCACCCACGCACATCGTCACCATGCCGTAACGGACCTGGCAGCGACGCATCTCTGCCAGCAGGGTAGCGGTCAGCTTGGCGCCGGTGCATCCCAGCGGATGTCCCAGCGCGATCGCCCCTCCGTTCACGTTGATCCGCTCCGGGTCGAGACCCAGTTCGCGAATCACCGCCAGCGCCTGCGCGGCAAAGGCCTCGTTGAGTTCGATCAGGCCAATCTGGTCCAGCGTGAGTCCGGCGCGCTTCAGCGCCTTGGGAATGGCTGCGATGGGACCGATGCCCATCTCCTCCGGCAGGCAGCCCGTAACTGCGTAAGCAGCCAGTCGGCCCAGCGGGCGAATCCCCAGCTCACGCGCCCGTCCGGCCTCCATCAGAACAGTGGCGGCTGCTCCGTCGGAGGTCTGCGAAGCGTTGCCGGCAGTCACCGTCCCCTGCGCGTGAAAGGCCGGCTTGAGCTTTGCCAGGGCTTCGAGCGTGGTGTCGGCGCGCGGGCCTTCATCGGCGGCAAAGACTCGTTCCGTCATCACAGGCTTGCCCGGCTTTGCGCCGGGAACGGCAACCTTGACCGTCACCGGAATCAGCTCCTCGGCAAAGCGCCCGGTAGCCTGCGCGGCCACGGCCTTTTGATGGCTGGCCAGCGCAAAGGCATCCTGATCCTCGCGCGAGATGCCGTAGTGGCGCGCGACCCGCTCGGCGGTCAGGCCCATGGTCAGCAGCGCTGCCGGATACTCTGCGGCTAGCCAGGGATTGGGGCTGGGCTTGAGGCCGCCAAAGGGCAGCAGGCTCATCGACTCCACCCCGCCAGCCACCACCACCCGGTCGCCGCCGGCCCGGATGCGCAGATCGGCCTGAACGATCGCTTCAAGACCCGAGGCGCAAAGCCGGTTCACGGTGACGCCTGGAATCTCCACCGGAAACTGCGCGCGCAGAGCGGCGAAGCGGGCGATGTTCCAGCCCTGCTCGCCCTCCGGTTGGGCGCAGCCGAGGATCACGTCGTCGATCTCGGCGCGGTCGAGGCCCGGAAGCCGATCCAAGGCTCCGCGCATGGCAACCGCGGCAAGGTCGTCGGGGCGAGTGGTTGAGAGAGCACCCTTCGGCGCGCGGCCTACCGGCGTGCGAACGGCGCTGACGATGACGGCTTCCTGCATGGGGTGGCTCCTTGGGTTCAATCTGCGCCTAATGCGCCAGACGCCTACTCCGGCATCTCCAGCACAGTCCAGGCGCTCTTCAAATAGAAGTGATAAACAGTGCGGTTCTCGACAACCGAATCGGCCAGCGCGTCATGGTCCACCCGCGCCGGGCGAGGCCGCACAGCGCTCTGCGCCTCAAGAACCTGCTCGGGCGAGGCGGGGTCGATCCCCCAGTTGAAGCCGAGTACCCCGCTCGGGTCGTGGGCCTGCAAGCGCCTCGTCTCCGGCGCGGTAGCCAGCACCAGCACTTTGGCCGGGGCGCTCGCAAAGTAGACCAGCAGCGAGACCGTTCCCCGCTCCGAGCAGAGCACCGCCCAATCTGAGGAGCCCGCCCGCTCCAGGCTGGCGTGAACCACATTCTCCGGGTGATGCGCCTCGTAGGTCTGCGGAATCAGGCAGCCGCGGCGGTTCAGCAGGCCAGCCAGTTCGACGGGCAGCTCAGGAAACGAGCTGACCGGCAAATGGCGGATGAGGTAAGGCGTCGAGCGGCCGGCAACGACGATCTGCCCGGACTCATTGAGCTGCGCAGGGGTCAGCTCCGGCTGTTGAGCCAGCGCCAGCAAGCCAGCGCAAACCAGCCCGCCCAGCAACCAACCGACCCTTCGCATTCCATCACGAACCATAACGAACTCTCGGAACCGCAACCAGGACAATGAGCCAGCTCAATTCCGCAGCGGCTTGCCCGTCTTCAGCGTAAACGCAATCCGCTCCTGCGTCTTCCGCTCGCCGCAGAGCGAGAGAAACGCCTCGCGCTCCAAATCCAGCAGGTACTGCTCGCTGACCAGCGTTCCCGGCGTCACCCTCCCGCCGGCCAGAATATACGCCGCCCACCGCGCCACCTTCTGGTCGTGCTCCGAGGCGTAGCCGGCCTCCCCCATCAGGTAGGCCCCCGTTTCCAGCGTCGCCAGCGCCCCCGTGCCGGGTGCGGGAATCTGGGTGCGCGGCTGCGGCGCGGCATAGCCTGTCTCGGCCAGCATCGCGGCCTGGGCCTTTGCATCCAGCAGCAGCCGCTCGCGATTCATTGTGATGCGGTCGGCCGGCGAGAGCAGGCCCATCGTCCGCGCCTCGGCAGCCGAAGTGGAAACTTTGGCCAGCGCGATGGTTTCAAACGACCGCCGCAGCGCCGTGGCCACCTCCGCCGACTGGGCAAAACGCGAAGGCGGATCCCGCGGATCGGGAGGCGCAAGAGCCGCAGCCGCGTCGACAGCCCTCAGCAGCATCTCCTTGGTCCCGCCGCCGGCTGGGATCAACCCCACGCCAGCCTCAACCAGGCCGATGTAGGTCTCCGCGTGCGCCTGCCTTCGCGCGGCGTGCAGGCAGATCTCCGCGCCGCCACCGAAAGTCAGGCCAAAAGGCGCAACCACGACCGGCCGCGGGCAGAACTTGATCGCCGCCGTCATCTGCTGGAAGCCGTGGATCACCGCGGCCAGCTCATCCCACTCGCCTTCCTGCGCCGCAAGCAGCAGTTGCATCAGGTTCGCGCCCACCGAGAAGTTCTCCCGGTCGCTGGCAATCACAAAGCCGGCAAAATCGCGCACCGCATCCGAGTCCGGCGAGAGCACCGCGGAGACCAGCGCCAGCACGTCGCCGCCAATGGCGTTCTTCAGCGAGTGCAGCTCGACGCAGGCAATGCCATCGCCCAGATCCACCAGCGAAGCGCCCGGATTGGCCCGGACGACCCCGCGCGAGGGGCCATTCGAGCGGCGGAAATCGGCGATGTGGGCGTGCCCTGGAATCGCGGCCACAGGCTCCAGCTTGTTCCTTTCCGGCTGGAAACACTCGCGGCCGTCGCGGGCGTACCAGGACGGCTGCCCAGCCGCCAGGAGAGCCTCGGCGCGCGGGCTTACCGGCAGGGCAAAAGCCTTCATGCGGTTGACGGTCGCTTCCACCCCGGCCGCGTCCCACATCTCAAAGGGCCCCAGTTCCCAGTTGAAGCCGGCCTTCATCGCGCGGTCGATGGAAGCCGCGTCGCCCGCCACTTCGCCGATCCGGTCGGCGGCATAGCTCCACAGCGCCCCCAGAAACGGCCACAGGAAAGCCGAAGCCTTGTCCTTTGCCGGGTCGTTCGCCAGCAGCAACCGCAGCCGCTCTGCCACCGTGGCGGCATTTTTGGCCATCTCCAGAGCCGGCAACGCGGGCTTCACCGCCGGCCGGTACTCGAAGGTCGCCAGGTCGAGCACCATGCGAAGATCCTTGCCGTCCTCACCCCGAGCTTTCTTGTAGAAGCCCTGGCCGGCCTTGTCGCCCAGCCAGCCGCGCTTCAGAATCTCCTCCAGCACGCCGGGGAATCCGCCCTGTGTCACGCCCTGCGGAAAATTTGTGGCCACATGGGCCAGAATGTCGATGCCCACCATGTCGGCCAGCCGGAAGGTTCCAGTGCGCGGCCAGCCGATAGCCTGCCCGGTCAGCGCGTCCACCTCTTCAATGGTCAGTCCCTGCTCCAGCATCAGAGCCGCAGCCGAGAACATCACCGAAATCCCGATGCGGTTGGCGATAAAGTTCGGCGTGTCGTTGGACCTCACCACCTGCTTGCCCAGGTTGCGGTCGGCGAAGGCCGCAAACGAGGCCACGACGCCCGGATCGGTCTCAGCGGTGGGAATCACTTCCAACAACCGCATATAGCGCGGCGGATTGAAAAAATGTGTTCCAAAGAAGCGCCCGCTCCCCCAACCCCCCGTTGCGGGAAGCCCCGCGGCGATCTGCGCAATCGGCAGCCCTGAGGTGTTTGTGGTAAGCAGGGCATTCGGGGCCAGATGCGGCACTGCGCGCGCCAGCAAAGCCGTCTTGATGGCCAGGTTCTCCGCCACGGCCTCAATCACCCAGTCGCAGCCGGCCAGCTTCGCCAGATCGTCCTCGAAGTTGCCGGGGGTAATCAGCGCCGCGAGCGAGGACTCATAGAAAGCAGCCGGTTTGGCCTTGGTCAGCAGATCGAGCGCGGATTTAGCGAGCCGGTTTCGATCCCCATCGCCAGCCGGAACCATATCCAGAAGCAGAACAGGAATCCCGGCATTGGCCAGGTGAGCCGCGATGCGGGAGCCCATGGTTCCCGCGCCCAGCACTGCGGCGCGGCGTACCAGAAGCGGCCGAGCGCCCAGATTGAAAACGGGAGCGGCAACCGGGGAGTGAGTGCTCATTGGGAATCTCCCTGCGCGGCTTCAAAGCTGGATTCATGCGCCACGCGGAAACGCTCGAAGCATACGGAACGGCGCACCCCGCGGTCAAGGACGAAGCAAACAGCTCCCCGCGGCAAGAAGGCTCACCCGGCGAAGTAGAGGCTTGCGGAAGAGCGCTCAAGCCCATCGTTTCGTTCGCCGTATTCGGCGCGCGTTTTCTTTCAAAAAGCCCCTCGCACCGAAAAACCGGCAGATCGATCGGAATTTGCTCCCCACGAGGAGCGCGGCCCTCTCCCTCATTCTGAGCGCCGTTCTCCCCCGCTTGAGCGCCGATCCCCCTCATTTGACCGTCGATCCCCCCCATTGACCCGCCGTTCCGCCGGATGTGCCGTAGCGTAGGGTACAACGATGGGCTGGCGGCGCGGGATCGATGCGTTCCCTGCCGCCCCCGGACTTGTGGTGGAAGGTCCTGTGCCGCTGGTCAGCAGCTTATTCAGCATCGGGATGTTTGCGCGTTGCGTTTCCACAAAGTCCACGCCATCGGCCGTGAGCGTGAAAGCGGAGTTGTCCGCTCGCGTGATGTACCCTTTCTTTTGCAGATACCACGTTGTAAATTCAAGATAATCGCGAGGAAAGCCCATGCGCAATTCGACTTCCGCAAGTGAAACCTCCGGAAACGCGGGGTTTGTGCGGCGTCGAATATAGAGCACCGCCAGCACCGCAAGCCGCCGGTTCAACTCGCCGTCGATGTTATCCATGAAATCGATCGAAGAGGCTAAGGGGTCTGGCTGGTGCGTTTCATTTCTGGAAATCGCATCGTATTGGGCGCGGCGCCCTTGATCGGACAATACGTCATAGGCTTGCTTTAGCAGGTGAAATTTATCCGCATCGCCCGTCTCCGGGTTGTCCGGATGAAGACGGGCAGCCAGGAAGCGATAGACGCGGTGAATTGTATCGGCGTCCGCATTCGGGCTGATTTGGAGGAATTCATAGTAATTCGGTGTTTCCATTAGGGTCTCCTTGGGGGGAGGACTCCTCTTTCGCCTTGGGCGAATCTTCCCTTAACCTTGCGGCCAACTATCAAGAATATCTCAATGGCCTCCGTTCGCGCTCCTTCCCACTCTCGTTCCAGAGCGATCTTCCCAAATCCGAACGGCAGAGACGCTGCCGGAATCGGGAATCTGGTCAACAATGCCAAGGCCGCAAAAGAGGCACTTATTTCATCGCGGCGTCAACTTGTTCGGTCCAGCGTAAGCGCCTCAATCTGTAGAGCACATGCCGCCGCAACAGATGCCCCTCAGCGAGCAGGGAATGGTCGAAGTCCTCTAGCGCATCGTGGCTTATGCCAAGCCTTTCCATTACCCCGCGAGAGCGCAGATTGGCCGGAACGGTGAACGAGACCAGATCCAGCAGTTCCAATGCCTCAAAGCCATGCCGGAGCGCGGCCCGGGCGTCTTCGGTCGCCAGTCCCTGTCCCCAGTGCGGAGATGCGAGCCGCCAGCCAATTTCGACGCAGGGAGTAAACGCCGCCTCGAAACGGGGAACCGCGAGGCCGATGTAGCCGATGAACTCCGCGCTCTGGCGCAGCTCGGCAGCCCACAACCCAAAGCCATGCTTTTCGAAGTGCGCCTCGATCCGGTCCGCAAGCTGGTCGCTCTCCTCGGACGAAAGCAAAGCGGGCATGAACTCCATCGCCGCCGCGTCCCGGTTGAGACGCGCAAACGGCTCGCGGTCTTCAGGCAGCCAGCGCCGAAGCGTTAACCGGCTTGTCTCAATCAGAGGCGTCAGAGCTTCTTGCGCAGGAACTCAAAGACAACCCACCCGATCAGCGCCGAAACCAGAGCGATTCCGAAGTTCATCCAAGTGAAGATGTCCATCAGAGCCGCCGTCAGCGTCTTGCCGCGGCCATTGGCAACGGTGAACTCTCCCATCAGAAGATTCGAGTAGAAGAGAAAGACAATAAAGCCGGCCTCGATCACCGCCCGCCAGACCGGGGTGAGACGCCGACGATTTGTCCGCTGGCTCTGCATGAGTAATCCATCATACCAAGGAAAGAATGAAGTTCTCGTAAGGAAGGCGCGCGAAACCCTGCGCCCAAGTAAGCACCCTGATGCCCAAGAACTCTCCGTGCCCCATCCATTTCGCGTTCTGTGCGAAATGGGTGGGATACCACGAACCCCAACCCGTCCCGTCCAATAGATGCGTGCCCCCTGTTTGACCCTGCCCGGTCGAGGGCACTAGCTTGAAAGAGTGCGCACTTCTGCGCCCTTCAAAACCAAGGAGTCCGGATGCAAAGCAGATTTCCTTTATGGTCCTGGAAGATTGTCCCTGTGCTGATGCTGGCTGTGGCGGCTCTGACAGCCTCGCAGGCCTCGCAAGCCCAGGACCTCAAGAGTTTCGAGCAGAAGATCACCACCAAAGTCCTTCCCAACGGTGTCACGCTCATCATCTGCGAGCGGCCGGAGGCGCCGGTCTTCAGCTACACCACCTTCGTCGATGCCGGCGACGTGAACGACCCCTCGGGCGAGAGCGGTCTGGCCCACATGTTCGAACACCTGGCCTTCAAGGGAACCAGCCAGATCGGCACTAACGACTATGCGGACGAGAAGGTCGCCCTGGCCAAGGTCGAGGCCGCCAACAACGCCTACGAGGCCGAATACCTGAAGCCGGTGGGCCGCGACCCCGTCAAACTCGCAGCTTTGAAACAGGCCTTCCTCGACGCCCAGACAGAAGCGCACAAATTCGTCATCCCCAACCAGTTCACCGACGTGGCCGAGCGCAACGGGGCCGAGGGCCTCAATGCCGAAACCGGCCTCGACGAGACCATGTTCTTCTGGTCGATGCCTGAGAATCGCCTCGAGCTCTGGGCCTGGCTTGAATCGAGCCGCCTTGCCGACGTCGTCCCCCGCGAGTTCTACAAGGAGCGCGATGTGGTAGTCGAAGAGCGCCGCATGAGAACCGACTCCAATCCCGAAGGCCGCCTCTTCGAGCAGTTCGCGGCCACCGCCTACGTCGCCCACAACTACGGCCGCAGCGGCATCGGCTGGCCCAGCGAGGTCAGCCAGATCAACGCCACCGAGGCCATGGACTTCCACAAGAAGTACTACGTCGGCGCGAACATCGTCGTAGCCGTGGTCGGCGACGTCAAGGCCTCCGAGGCTCTGCCCATTCTGGAAAAGTACTTCAGCCGCGTCCCCGCCGCTCCCAAGCCGGAGGAGATGACCACCGTCGAGCCAAAACAGTTTGCCGAGAAGACGGTAGCTATCCGCGAGCAAACGCAGCCCATCTACCTCGAGGGCTATCACCGCCCCGACTACCGCGATCCCGACGCCGAAGTCTATGACGCCATCGGCGATATCATGTCCAACGGCCGCGTCTCGCGCCTCTATCGCAGCCTGGTCCGCGACCAGCGGATTGCCGCTGTCGCCGTCGGCTTCGGCCATTATCCCGGCGACAAGTATCCCGGTCTCTTTGTCTTTGGCGCGCTGCCCTTGCCGGGCCACACGGACGCGGAGATGCGCGACGCCATCCACAAAGAGATCGACAAGCTCAAGACCGCCGACGTCACAGACGAGGAGCTGGCCATGTACAAGACCCGCACCCGCGCCGACCTGCTGCGCGGCCTCGCCGACAACCAGGGCCTGGCCAACTCGCTGGCCGAGTACCAGACCCGCTACGGCGACTGGCGCCAGCTCTTCCTCCAACTCGACCGGGTAGACGAGGTCACCAAGGCCGACATCCGCCGCATCGCCAACCAGGTCTTTATCCCCAGCAACCGCACCGAGGCATGGATTGAAACCGCGCCCCCGGCCGCCGAAAAACCTGCCGAGAAAGATGGAGGCGCGCAATGAAGGATCTGCTGCAACACCTTTCAGAAGGCCCTGTTTTGAAAGGGCACGGCTTCAGCCGTGCCGCAAACGCCATGAAATCAACGCGGGCTTTAGCCCCTGAGGGAAGGCCCCGTCGCACACTGCTCCGTGCCCCATCCATTCGCCTTTCTTCTGGCGAATGGGTGGGAAACCACGGACCCAAACCGGCCTCGTTCATCGGGAGCTTTTTTGCGCTCTCGCTGGCCGCAATCTTTGCCCTCGTCCTCGCGCCCGGTTCGCTCTCCGCCCAACAAGCCAAACCTTGGGAGCAAATCCCCATCCCCAAGCTCCACGACTTCAAGCCCCATCAGCCCCAGCGCATCGAGCTCAAGAACGGCATCGTCCTCTTCCTCCAGGAAGATCACGAGCTGCCCTTTGTCTCTGGCTCGGTGCTGATTCCCGGCGGCTCGCGCGACGAAGAACCCGCCAAAGCCGGCCTTGTCGATCTCTACCAGCAGGCCTGGCGCACTAGCGGCACTGCCAGGCTCAACGGCGACGCCATGGATGACCTGCTCGAAGCCAAAGCCGCCCACATTGAAACCGCCGGCAACATGGACTCCACCGCTCTCTCCTGGGACTCGCTCAAGGCCGACTCCGATCAGGTCTTTTCGCTGGCCATGGACCTGCTCTTCCACCCCAGATTCAGCGCCGAAAAGCTTAAGCTAGCCCAGCAGCAGGAAGCCACCGGCATCGTCCGCCGCAATGACGACGAGGGCGAAATCGCTGAGCGCGAGTCGGCCAAGCTCGTCTATGGCGCCGACAGTCCATACACCCGGCAGCCTGAGTTTGCCACCATCGGCCGGGTGACCCTCGACGATCTTCAGGCCTGGCACGACCGTACCCTCCAGGGCAAGCTCATCGTCGCCGTCAGCGGCGATTTTGACCCGGTGGCCATGGAAGCCAAGCTGCGCACGGCCTTCGAGTCACTGCCGGCGGCGCAGCCCGCGCCAGCCCGGCATGATGCCTTCCCCGGACCCAAGCCCGGCCTCTCCTTCATCGACAAGGAGGACGTCAACCAGTCCAACATCCAGATCGTCGGCCTTGGAACCGAGCGCCGCAATCCCGACGTGCCCGCCCTCGCCGTGATGAACGAAATCCTCGGCGGAGGCTTCGCCAGCCGCCTCGTCCAGAAGATCCGCACCGAACTTGGCCTGGCGTACGAAGTCGGCGGCGGCCTGGGCTTCGACTACGACCACCCCGCCGAGTTCCGTGTGGTCGCGCTGACCCAGAGCCCCTATACCGTCAAAACCACACAAGCCGCGCTGGCCGAGATCAATGACCTGACCACCAAGCCCTTCACCGCAGAGGAGCTGGCCCGCGCCAAGGACAACATCCTCAACTCCTTCCTCTTCCGCTATGACACCCGCGAGAAGGTGCTGGCCGAGAGCGTGCGGCTGGAGTTCTATCACTATCCGGCTGACTATCTGGAGAGCTACAAGGCGGCTCTCGAAAAGGTGACTCTCGCCGATCTCGACCGCGTGGCGAAGAAGTACATCCATCCAGAGAAGTTGGCCATTCTGGTCGTCGGTAACGGCCCTGAGATCAAGCCTGGCCTGGAAGAGCTGAAGCTTGGACCAGTCCAGACCATCGACATCACGATTCCTATGCCGAAGGAACCTGAACAGCCCGCGGAGAATACGCAATAAGTCCCGGTTTCGATGAAGGAAGGAAATAATATGCAAATCCCGCATCTTCGAGGCCGAAGTGTCTTTTGAAGGATTTTCTTTGGAAGCCGTTGACTCCGGGCAAGTTAAAATTATGTGCAAATTTTTGGGGTCAAAAATAAATAAATAAGGGGGGTGGGCTTTCGCCACGGACCACCACGCCAGGGCGCTGGTCCACCCCAGGTGCTCGCTTGGCGCAGGGGGTAATTGGCCCCCCTGGCGGGCGGTCAAGTCTCTGCTGGCTTACAACCTAGCAGATGGATTCAAAGGTACAGGGGGTAGCCTGAAAGGCAGGGACTAGGGACCAGGGACTAGGAAATGCCCGCGCCTCTGGTGACTGTTCATCGTTCTATTCTGCGCCGGCGGAAGGCAATTATATGCAAATCCCGTCGCGGATTCCGGCGGGAAAGAAGACGCGGTTAGGTACAACTGAATCAGCGTGCAGCATCTGTGGATCGGCTTGAGTATCAGTAATTTATAGGAAAATATGGTGCCGAAGAAGGGACTCGAACCCCCACACCCTTGCGAGTACGTGGACCTGAACCACGCGCGTCTGCCAATTCCGCCACTTCGGCACGGTACACAGGTTCAGCGTTCAGCGCTGAACCGGCAGCAATTCTGAGTCTCGCAAATGCGGTTCCTGGTGTCAAATCCGGCGCCGGTGCTGCACTGCCTCCCTTACTGCCCCACCACGATCGTTCCCACCGTGGTCAGGCTCGCCGCAGCCTCGGAGTCTCCCAGGTAGACCGTGTAGGTTCCCGGCGCGACCTGCCAACTGCTTGTGCCGGTATCCCAGTACGACATGGGGTGCGAAGAGTCGTTCTGATCCACTTCGATGTTGACGGCGAGCGTGGCTCCGGGCGACACCGTAAGCTTCCCCCAGCCCACCAGCCGCTTGGGCGGCTCGTTTGTACTGGCCGGGAGTCCCAGATAGACTTGCGCCACCTCGGCGCCTGCCACTGTGCCGGTGTTGGCAAGGTTGAATGTCACCTGGAAGTTCGGATTCGTCGTCAAAGAGAGGTTGTTCACGATGGCCGGGTTGGTCATGGAAAATGTCGTGTAAGAGAGGCCGTACCCGAAGTAGAACAGCGGCGTCAATTCGTTCACGTCGTACCATTTGTAGCCCACGTTGTAGCCCTCCGTGTAGTTCACCGCAAAGGGCGTCACATCATCCGGGGGCTGAGGAATCACCGGCCGAGGCAGTTGCGCCTCGCTGGCCGGGAAGGTGATGGGCAGCTTGCCGGAGGGGTTGGTCACGCCAAAGAGCAGATCGGCGATCGCCGGGCCGCCGCTCTGGCCGGGATACCAGGCCTCCAGCACCGCGCTCACCTGGCTCAGCCAGGGCATCAGGATAGGCCCGCCGCTCTCGACAACCACAATCGTGTGCGGATTGGCCGCCGCCACCGCCGCCACCAGCGCATCCTGGTCGATAGCCGTCGCACTGGTCAGGTCGGTCAGGTTCAGGCTCGGCTCATCCATCCCTTCACTGGCCCACTGGCTCACGAAGACGATGGCCACCTGCGACCCAGCGGCCAGCGTGGCGGCAGCCGTGGTGCTGGAGCCATCGGCATACTGCACCTTCGCACTGGGCGCCTTGGCCTGAATCGCATTGAGCGGCGAGGACGGATCCCAGTTTACCGTCGCCCAGCAGGGCGGGCAGGGCTGCGGCCCGCTCATCGCGCCGCCGATAGGCTGCACCTGCGCCGAGCCTCCGCCGGAGAGAACCCTGGCATCGGCGTGTGAGCCGATAATGGCGATCGATTGCAACGTTGAACCATTCAGCGGGAGCTGACTTCCCGCGTTCTTCAGCAGCACCGCTCCCTGCTCCTCGATCTCCTGTGCCACGGCGGCATCGGCCGCTGCCGGAATCGCCTGAATCTTCTGCGGATTGTCGAAGATCCCCACCTCGTACATGGCGCGCAGAATGCGATGCACCATGTCGTCCAGCCGCGACTGCGGCACCGCGCCGCTGGCGATGGCCTGCCCCAGCGTGGAGAAGTACTGCTGGTTGGGCTGCTCCTGATCCAGCCCGTTGATCGCTGCCGTCGCCGTCGAGTGCGTGGCCCACCAGTCGGACATGACGAACCCCGGGAAGTTCCAGCCCGTCTTGAGCACATCGTTGAGCAGATGGCTATTCTCGCAGTCGTACTGGCCGTTGGTCAGGTTATAGGAGCACATCACCGACTGCACATTCGAGTCCTTGACGCCGATTTCGAAGGCCAGCAGGTCGCTCTCCCGGCCGCTGCGCTCATCGATGATGACGTTGGCTGTGTTGCGTCCGCTCTCCTGGTCGTTGAAGGCGAAGTGCTTGATGCCGCCGATGACATGCGCGGCCTGGATCGCGTTCAGGTGCGCGGCTGTGATCTTGCCAGCCAGAATGGGATCTTCGCCCTTGGTTTCGAAGGTGCGCCCGTCGCGCGGCTCGCGGCCGATGAGATTGATGTTGCCGCCCAGGTTGACGTTGATTCCGTAGTCGGCCAACTCGGTGCCGATGATCGTGCCGTACTTGGTGGCCTCGCTCGTGTCCCAACTGGCCGCGCTGGCAATCGACGAAGGCAGCGCCGTCGCCGGTCCCACCGCATTCCCCACGCCCACGCTGCCGTCGGCCAGATACAGTTCCGGAATCCCCAGCGCCATATTCCCCGGCACCCAGCCCGCCGCGCCCAGCGGAACCGAGTACCCATAGGTGAGGTTGGTCGTGACTCCGCCCTCGACCATTGCGAGCTTATCCGCCTGCGACATGTTGGCCAGCATCGCGTCGGCCCTTCCGTCGGGCGTAGTGGGCAAGTCTACCGTCAGCGAAACGGTTGTCGTCCCGGTCGTGTAGTCGGTGGTGTCGGTCGGAGTCAGGGTGACCGAAAGCGTCTGCGCTCCGGCAGTCAGCACCGTTCCCGCGGCCGGTGTATAGGCGAAGGTTCCGGCCACCGTCGAGCTCGCATCAAGCTGCGTGCCGCTCAGCGCCGTGCCATAGGGAATGGCCGCCGGCGTGGCCCAGCTGATCGTGGGCGAGGACGGCGGAGTCGAGGAGGATGATCCGCTGCCTCCGCATCCGGCCAAGGCCAGGACAAACGGCAGAATCAACAGCAACGCCAGCAGCGCTCTTGCGCTCCGAATCCCAAACATAATCACCCCCAGGCTTCATGCTTCGAAGCCGCTAACAGGATAGACCCGCCGGAGGGTCGGCGACCAGCCGGCAACCCCGACTGCGCCGGGTGCCCCACTCGCGCCGCAGCCAACTTGCTAACTCGCCATCACCGCGAAGCGGTGGCTAACTTGCTGATTTTGTTTTGAAACCGCCCCACAGCCCCACTAAATCCTCCTTTCAATTCAGATCCAGGAACCTCCGGAGTAACTTTTTTCATCGATCTTTACCGGGCCGGGATTGACTCCCGCCTCCGTTGGCGCTACTCTCAAGCCCAGATAGCGAATTTGGTCGCCTTCTCCAACCCGCGGTTTCGCACTTCGGCCCAGCGCTTCGGCCCGGCCTTCCTCAGCGTCCGCCATTCTCCCTTGCCATCGCCCGCCTGCCCACAGCCTGCCAGCCGCGCAGTGTGCTGGCCCTCTGCCACGTCCATCTCCTCATTCCCATTCACTTCAACCCCATATCCTCTTGGAGGCCATCGAAACCATTGAAGATCGCTCTGGAGATCACGCCCAACCTTGAGCCCCTCTTCGGGACTCGCGATGAAAACCTGAGACTGATGGAAGATTCGCTCGGCGTCCGCATCGATCTTCGCTCCGATGCCGTGCATGTGGAAGGCCCGGACGCGGGCGCACTCCGCGTGCAGCGCATTTTTCAGGACTTCGAGGCGTTGCGCAAGCAGGGCGTCAACCCGCATAACGGCGAACTGAATGGATTGCTGCGCCTCGTGGTGGTTGACCCCGCAACCTCGCTGCGTTCCCTGGCCGACAGCGGCAAGCAGCGCTCGGCCGGCGTCAAGCGCACCGTCCAGCCGCGCTCCATTAATCAGAGGAAATATGTCGAGGCCATCGAGCAGAACGACATGGTCTTCGGCGTCGGCCCGGCGGGCACCGGCAAAACCTACCTCGCCGTAGCCATGGCCGTGGCCGCCATGAACGCCAAGAAGGTCAGCCGCATCGTGCTGGTGCGCCCCGCGGTTGAGGCCGGCGAACGCCTCGGCTTCCTGCCCGGCACGCTCCAGGACAAAGTCGATCCCTACCTCCGCCCGCTCTACGACGCCCTCTACGACCTGCTCGACCCGGAGAAGGTCGACAAGATGCTGGAGAAAAACGTGATCGAGGTCGCGCCGCTGGCCTTCATGCGCGGCCGCACGCTCAACGACGCCTTCATCATCATGGACGAGGCGCAGAACACCACCATTGAGCAGATGAAGATGTTCCTGACGCGCATGGGCAACAACTCCAAGGCCGTCATCACCGGTGACATCACGCAGATTGACCTGCCCAATCCGCGCAAATCCGGCCTGCTCGACGCGATCAACATTCTCAACGGCGTCGAGGGCATCCAATTCTGCCACTTTGAAGACACAGATGTCGTGCGCCACGCGCTCGTGCAAAGGATCGTGCGGGCCTACGAGTCGGTCAAAAGCCAACAGCAGGAGTTGCCGCTGGCGATGGGCGAAGCCATCGAAGTCGGGACGCAAAGCCGCGAAGAACGGACGCAGGCCCAGCCAGCGTATCCGCCCAAGCCGCAGTGAAGTTACGCTTCGAGTAGAATTGAGAGTGAACCGGTGCCGCGCCTTTCACGGCTCCGAGCAAGATGATTCTTCTGGACCCAGACTTGGACCCCGACCCCACGCTGACATCGACTTCAGTGAAGCAGTTGGCTGCGTCCGGCCCGTCAACTCCAAACAAGGACCTACGTCTGCCCTCCGCCCGCGCGCTGGCCCGTTTTCTTGCCGGGGCGCAAGCCGCAATCCGCCTCAAGGGCGAGGTGACCGTGCTGCTCACCACAGACGCCACCATCCGAAAACTCAATCGCCAATTCCGCGGCAAGAACCAGGCAACCGACGTGCTTTCGTTTCCCGCTGAAGGGATTGGCGTGGAAAAGATCGCGGGCGACCTGGCCATCAGCGTTCCCGCCGCACTCAAGCAAGCCGTCGATCAGGGCCACTCGCTAGCGACAGAGATCAAAGTCCTTATCCTGCATGGCCTGTTGCATCTTGCCGGATATGACCACGAGACCGATGAAGGCAAGATGGCCCGCCGCGAGCGCCTCCTTCGCGCCCGCCTCAACCTCCCGCAAGGCCTCATCGAGCGTACCGCTAACGCACCGAAGGCCCCAGTCTTGAAAGGGCACGACTTCAGTCGTGCCGCAAAGGCTGATCAAGTCAAGCTTTTGAAAGGGCACGCCTTTAGCCGTGCCGCAAAGGCTGATCAAGTCAAGGCTTTGAAAGGGCACGGCTTTAGCCGTGCCGCAAAGACCCCGAAGAAAGCCCCGGCTTTAGCCGCTGAGGGAAGTTCTTTTGCGGGGAAGACAATCCCTAAGGGGCTAAAGCCCGATGTTCTTGTAGCTGGCGTAGCGGCACGACTAAAGTCGAGCCCTTTCAAAACGGCCAAATTGGACGGGAAATCACAAGCCCGTAAACGGGTGTCCAAGCCATGACCCTCCCCGTCATCCTCCTCATCCTCTTCCTCGCCGCCGTCGAGACGCTGGCCTCCTACATCAGCCGCATCGGTGCCGAGTTCGGCAAGATTCTCACGCGCGAGGAGCAGGACAACCTCGACGCCTGGGAAGAGCTGGTCGAGCCGCACATTGGCCTCACCCGCGGCCATGCCGCCATCTGCGCCGCGGTCCTGCAGCAGCTTGCGCTGGGGCTCATCGCCCTCGAATTCGGCGCAGTCCTCTTCGATCGCGCGCCGCATCTGGCCCGGCCCACCTACGCCGAGATCGCGCAGGCCATTCTCGCCTTGTTGCTGGTGGTCGTCTTCTGCAACCAGGTCTTTCCTTCGTTGCTCTTCAACCGCACCCGTGGCCGCTGGGCCGCGAAGCTCATCTGGCCCATTCGCCTGCTTCTCTGGCTCATGACCCCCATCACCGTCTTCGTCCGCTTCTTCTTCTCCGTGGCCTCGCTGGCCGAGACGCCGGTCACTCCCGAGGAGGAGACCGCCGTCGATGTCGAGGCGCTGCTCGAAGCCGGCGAAGAGGAGGGCATCCTCGAAGAGAACGACATCGACCTGGTCCGCTCCGCCGTCGAGTTCGGCGACAAGCTGGTCCGCGAGGTAATGACCCCGCGCCCTGAGGTCTTCGCCGTGCCCGCGGCCACCACCCTCGAAAAGTTCCTCGAACTGCTGCGCGAGCACAACTTCTCCCGCGTCCCGGTTTACTCCGGCTCCATCGACAACGTCACCGGCATCGCCTTCGCCCACGACCTGCTGCAGATCACCGACGAGGAGGCCCGCACCCGCACCGTGGCCAGCATCCAGCGCGAGGCGGCCTTTGTCCCCGAGACCAAGCGCGGCTACGAACTGCTGCGCGAGATGCAGCGCGAAAAGCAGCACATGCGCATCGTCATCGACGAGTACGGCGGCGTCTCCGGCCTGGTCACCATTGAAGATTTATTGGAGCAGATCGTCGGCAACATCAAGGATGAGCACGAGGAAGAGACGCTTATCGAAGACCCACAGCGCGAGCCCGGCGGCGTCTGGCTGGTTCCCGGCAACTTCCCCGTCGATCAGTTGCCCGAGCTTTTCGGCGAGTCGGTCGCACTGAGCGAACTGGACGAGGCTTACGAAGCCACAACCCTCGGCGGCCTGGTCAGCGAGATCGAGGGCCGCATCCCGCTTCCCGGCGAGGTTGTGCTGCTTGAATCCGTAGGCATGAAGATGGAAATCGTAGCCTCCACCGACCGCCGCGTCGACCGCCTGCGCGTCTTCCCGCCGGCAGAAAGTGAAACGCCTAAGCAGATTCTATGAATGAAGATTATCTCGCTGTTTTTCTCGATTTGAGACGCAGAATGTAATAAGTGAGTGGCCAGGTTAATACGCCGATGATGGCATATAGCACAACATTCTCGATCCAAGCGATTGCATAAACTATAACGATATCGATAATCAATCGTGGATTTGGCCCGTCCAAGCCCATAAACATGAGGGAGCTTGGCCAGAGTACCATTTCCCTCCCAGCTCCTGTCTTTGAGAAGGTCCAATAAAGCAGGATCAACGCAGGGATCAGGAGTCCCGTCCCCGCAAACAACATAATCCATTTTACAAATGGTGATCGCATCGACATATTTCTTGTGATACCTCCAGGATCACCACAATTATTGCGCGCAATCCAGGCTGTCAACTGGGTACTCAAGGGTTTGATTCTAAGATTCGAGTCTCACGCCGCCCGCACCCGTTCGACGGCGAGGCGAAGGCCCATGGCTTTGAGGATCGCCGCGAGGCTGCGCAGCTCCGGGTTGCCCGCTTCCGATAATGTGCGGTAGAGCTGGGTGGGGTTTAGATTGGCTTTTTCGGCCACCGACTGCACACCGCCAAAGGCCTTGGTCATCTGGCGCAGAGCGATCAGCAACTCCCCCTGTTCACCCACTTCAAGAATGCCATTCAACAGTTCCAGTGCGTAGTCGGGGTCTTCCCGGAACAACTCCGCCATGGCTTCATCGTGGCTTCTGTCTCTCATTGTTCTGTCCTCCCTTAGTATATCGTTTATAAACGAATTCTTGTCAAGATGGAATCATGGGCAAATTCTACCAACGCCGGATTCATAAATCCGCGATAATAAAGTCAGGAGTATAAAAACCCTTTGAAATCAGGATTTGTCGCCATTCTCGGCCGGCCCAACGTGGGCAAAAGCACGCTGCTCAACGCCCTCATCGGCGAAAAGGTGGCCATCGTCTCCGCCAAGCCGCAAACCACCCGCAACCGCATCGCCGGAGTGGTCGAGGTTCCCGCGCGCAAGGGCGTGCACCCGGCCGCGCAGATCGTCTTCGTCGATACCCCCGGCGTCCACAAGCCCGGCTCGCAACTCGACCGCCGCATGTTGCAGGAGATCTATGAGGCTCTCGAAACCCGCGACCTCGTCCTGGTGCTGATGGACGCCACCCGCCGCGTCCAACTCGAAGCCGCCGCGGAGCCTTCCGACGCAATGGGTGCCTCAACCTCTATGGACTGTCATCCTGAGCGAAGCGCAGCGGAGTCGAAAGCCTGCCCTGAGCCTGCCGAAGGGGACCGGCTTCTAAAAGCGCCTGGGAGTCCAGAAGCCCCAACTCCCAAGCCCAACCGCGCCAACTGGGCCAGCGAGGACGAGTTCCTCTTCGGTCTGGTTCGCAAGCTCGACTGCCCGGTCTTTCTCGTTCTCACCAAGATCGATCTCGTCGCCAAGGACAAGCTGCTGCCGCTGATCGACACGCTCACCCGTCAGTTCAACTTCGCCCAGGTCATTCCGGTCAGCGCCCGCAAGCGCGACGGCCTCGATCTGTTGGTCCGCAAGATCGTCGAGGTTCTCCCCACCGGCGAGCGCTACTACCCCAAGGACCAGTACACCGACCAGCCGCAGCGCTTCATGGTTGCCGAGTTGATCCGCGAGAGCATCCTCATCGAAACCGGCGAAGAGGTTCCCTACGCCTCAGCCGTGGTCATCGAGCGCTTCGAGGAGGCCGAGCCGCCGGCCCCGCCGCGCAAGAAAAATCAAGCCCCTGCCCGCCTGCCGCTCACCCGCATCGCCGCCGCCATCTACTGCGAGCGCGACGGCCAGAAAGCGATTCTGATCGGCAAGGGCGGCTCCAAGCTGAAGGAGATCGGCACCGGCGCCCGCCGCCAGATTGAATCCCTCCTCGGTACCCGCGTCTATCTCGAGTTGCACGTAATAGTAGAGCCCGGCTGGCGTGAGTCGAAGAGCTTTATCGAGTCGCTCGACTGGCGCAACCAGCTTGAGCGGCTCGCCGGGGATCAGATCACCGAAAAGCCACCGGACGAAGCCGAATAGGCCGTTCTGTGTTATCCTCGCCGCATGTTGGCCACTCGGATAAGCCGATTGCCTTCCCTCTCCAGGGCAATGAGTCTGCTCGTCCTGGGCGCATTGAGCCTGCTGCTGACCGCTTCATCCGTTTCTGCGTTTGAGAAATTTCAGCCTCCGGACGGAGCCTTGGTTGCCGGCTTCCGCGAGACCGCCGCGCATCGCCCCGCAGTACCTCCATTGCGCTTATCCCGCCAACACGACATGCAGGAGGATCTCGAACTCTGGCTCCACATCGATCCGCAGGGCCGCGTGCTCGATTTGCGTCCCATGGAGAAAGCCGGTGTTGATATCGCGGAGTTGCGGAACGCTCTCAGCAACCTGCGTTATACCCCGTTCACCCGCAATGGCGTTCCCGTGGAGGCCTGGGCGCAGGATTCGTTTTCGATTACCGAAGTCGAGGATCGGCCTTCGCGCGTCGTTCCCTTTCCACGGATTGCCGATATTTCCACGGTTTCCATCCGGCTTTCGCGCTCCGGCTGCTACGGCTCCTGCCCCGCTTATTCGGTCACCATCCATGGAGACGGCTCCGTGGTTTACAGCGGCGACCGCTTTGTCTCCATCCCAGGCTCTCATCGCGCTCGAATCTCCACCGCTGACTTTAAGGTTCTCTTTGAGCGTTTCCGCGCGGCCAACTTCCTGGGCCTCAAGGAAAGCTATACGGCCGGCGTTACCGACAACCCTACCTACTACATCTCGCTTACCCTTCCCGGAAAAACGAAAGTGGTGTGGGATTATGTGGGAGGCTGGGTCGGAATGCCGGCAATTGTCACGGAGCTTGAAAACGCAGTGGATTCTGCCGCGGACTCGGCTCGCTGGGTAAGCTCCAGCCCCGGAACCGTTGCTGCCATGCGGGAGGCCGGCATCGCCATCACTTCTCCGCAAGCCGCGCGGATTCTTCGCGCCGCTGTCGATGCGGGTGACATCGTCACAGTGCGCGCTCTGCTGGCCGCGGGCGCTCCGGCCAGCCTGGAGAAACAGCCCGCGCGGCTGGATGGAACGGCCGCTGCGCAGCCCCATGACTTCTCGCTTCTCGAACTCGGGGTCTATTCAAACAACACATCCAGGGAGTTGGAGATCCTCCAGACACTGCTTGCCTCTCCGGCAGTGCGCGCCGACCAGTCCGGAAAGCAGCGGGCGCTCGCCCGCGCGGTTCAGCATGGCCATGTCGATCTCGCCCGCGCTCTTATTGCGGCCGGGGCCGACCCTTCCGCCCGGTTCACCGGAGAGTTCTCGGACAGAGAACAGAACGAAACCTACCTCATGCTCGCCGCGTCGTCCGGAGTCTGGGCCATGATCGACGATGCCCTCGCCCGGCCGCGCGATATCCACGCTGTCGATTCGCAAGGTCACACTGCCCTTGTCAGCATGGTATGGGGCGCGCCGCAGAAGGAGGACATCTTTCCCCTGGTGGATCGCCTGCTCGCCGCCGGGGCCAGTCGCTTTGAACTCGACCGCGTTCTGCTCGACACCTGTCAGGCAAACTGGATCCCCGGCCTCGTGGCGCGCGGCGGAAACATCAATGCCCGCGATGTAAATGGGAATACGCCGCTCTTTCAATCCTGCACAGTCGAGGGTGTTCAAGCCATGCTCAATGCGGGTGCGGACCCGGCCTTGCGAAACAACGAGGGCAAGACTGCCATTGAGGCTGCCTACCCGCCCGAGGATGGCAAGGACGATCCGCGCGCCGTCGTCATCCGCCGATACATCGAAGCTCACGGCCAGCCAGCCTCCCGTTAACAGATCTGTGCGGAGGCGGGAAATCGAAAGATATACTCCCAATTCGGCGCGCTCTACGCCCCTCTAACCGCCCCCCGCCCGCGCGCCTTCACCGCATACATGCGCATGTCCGCGGCGCCGATCAGGGCGTGAATGGTTGCGCCGTCGTCGGGCGCTGTGGCCACGCCCACGCTGGCGCTCACAAACAGTTTCTGTCCGTCCTTCATCTGGAATTCGGTCGCCATGAATGCGCGGAGCAGCTTGTCGGCCTGTGTCAGCGCGGCATCCTCGCCGGTCTCCGGCATCAGGATCGCGAACTCGTCGCCGCCGTAGCGGAAGCACAAGTCCTGCTTGCGGCTCAGTTCCTTGAGTTGCTGCCCGGCGCGCCCCAGCAGTTCGCTGCCCACCTGATGCCCATGCTGATCGTTCACCCACTTGAAGTGGTCAAGATCAAGGAACGCCAGGCTCACCGGCCGCTTCCGGTTGCATTTCTTCAACTCTCGATCCATCGCCTCGTAGAGATAGCGCCCGTTGTAAAGGCCCGTCGTATCGTCGGTGATGGTCAACTGCTGGATTTGGGCCACATCGCGCGCGTTTTCAATGGCGATGGCCGCCTGGTCCGCCAGGATATGCAGAAAGGCGATCGAGTAGTCCGTAAACTGGTCGGCGCGCGGGTTGAAGATCTCAATGACGCCATGCGTTCCTTTGCGCCCGCGCAAGGGAAGAGCGATCACCGAGCGCACGATCTTTGGTCTCGCGCCGCGCACCTGCTTGACCCGTGGATCGCCTCGCGCCTCGGGAACCAGCAGCGTCTCTCCGTGCTGAGCCACCCAGCCGGCCACGCCCTCGCCCACCTTCACGCGCAGGCCGCGCATCGACGCTTCGTCCACGCCCGCGGCAATTGCGTAGTAGAGTTCCTGCCCCGATTCATCCATAATAAGCAGCGTCCACAACTCTGCCTCGATGAACCGCTCCATATGCTCGATGATGGCGCGCAGAATCGTATCCAGGTCGAGGCTCGATGTCAACGAGCGCGCCACCTGATGGAAGACGAGAAGGTCGTCTAGAGGGTTGCGGCTTTCCGTCTTGCTCTTCATTTGAGGGCCCAGTTTTCAGGATTTTCTTCGCAATTCTTGCACACTGCCGCCGCTTTGCGGAGGCAACCCACTCGCCGCGCGCACTGCCGCGGCACTTCAACTTTTCCGGGGGGGAGTCGTTTTATTCTCAGGCCTTTTGCAGGCTCAGCGCAAACAAAAAATGATTTCCTTCCCCTGAAGGAAGTTGTTTGATCGTTTCAACTGCGTCCACGCCTCTGCCGAATCCCCTCATCCGCCGATGTGGACCATCGAGCGGGAGGGTTTCAGGAATCCTGGCTCGCCGATGTGATGGCGCGCCTCCTTACCTTGTATTGTACGGACAATGTAGCTGGCCAGTTCCCCATCGCTGGCCCCGGCGCGCAGCCGTCCATACAGGTCGTGCTCCACCTGAGAAAACAGGCAGGTGCGAATCTTCCCGTCCGAAGTCAGCCGCACCCGGCTGCACGCTCCGCAGAAGGCCTGGCTCACCGGGGCAATGATGCCGATCTCGCCCACCCCATCCGCAAACCTGTAGCGGCGGGCGGTCTCGCTGGCCTCGCGCGGCTCCAGTTCCGCCAGCGGCAGTACGCGGCCGATCCGTTCCACAATCTCCTTGAGCGGCACCACGATCTCCGGCGTCCACAGCCGCCCCTCCTCCAGCGGCATGAACTCGATGAATCGCACCACCACGTCTTCCCGCCGGGCAAATTGGGCGAAGCCCTCAATCTGATCGTCGTTGAAGCCGCGCAGCAGAACGCAGTTGATCTTGAGCGGGGCGAGGCCGGCCGCCCGCGCCGCCCGAATGCCCCCGAGAACAGTCTCATAGCTCCCCGGAACGCGGGTAATGCGCTCAAAGGCTGGCGCCGTTACCGCGTCCATGCTCACCGTAACCCGGCGCAATCCGGCGGCCTTGAGGGGCGCGGCCAGCCCTTCCAGCAGGTGGCCGTTCGTCGTCAGCGCCAGATCCAGCGCATCGCCATCCAGCGTGCGCAGGCGGCCCAGCTCCTGAATCAGTTCCACCAGCCCGCGCCTCAGCAGCGGCTCACCACCTGTCAGCCGCACCTTGGAGATGCCCAGCGCCACGAAGACCCTTATCAGCCGCAGGTACTCATCGATAGCCAATTCGGGATACTGCGCCCCCGCCTCACCCGTCCGGCAGTAAATGCATTTGTAGTTGCAGCGGTCGGTGACGGAGACGCGCAGATCATGGATGACGCGCCCGTGACTGTCAGTCAGCCGGGCGGCAGGATGGGATTGGTAGGTCAGAGCGTCACCGGCTGCGGAAAAACTCAATCGGGCGGTAGGCCGGGGATTTATCTCCGGCATAAGGCCAACGGAATCAATGAGGGCTTTAGCCCCTGAGGTATGCTCTTTGGCCATTTTGATCGGGAACCGGCCCGTTTTCGCGTCTGAACCACCCAACAACCCCTAAGAACCTGTCCAATAACTTGCTTCTGCCTTCGTTCTCCCGGCAGAAAGAAAGAGAGAATAGCCCAGGGTGGAGCGCAGCGAAACCCTGGGTCAGCGCCCCCCACCCGCCCGCGTCCCGTAGGGCCGCGGCGAAGTCTCTTTTCTTCCTGGGCCGCCCCTTTCAACCGCAGCTTCTGCCCAGCCTCTAAGCCCTCAGTCAATCCTCGGTGTGCCTCGGCGCAGCCAAACGCCTGCGATGCCGCAGACGGCAATAATCACCAGCGCAAGGCCGAAGTAGTAGGCCATCGGATGCGCCCAGCCCGGCGACCAGGTCAGATCCTGGCCCACCCACAGCAGCAATATGGCGGCGATCACCGCAAACTGGCCGGCGATCACCAGCAAGGTGTGGCCCAGGTCGCGCCGCTTGTCCAGCGCCTCCACCTGGTCGGGAGTGAGGTGTCGCTCTTCGGGGGGAAGCAGGGAATTTGCCATTCTTGTCTCTCCGGTCTCAATAGTTCAGGCGAGCCGCGGCCTTTCTGGATGACCTCCCGGCCCGGCTGCCCACACTTTTGATTCAACCACAACTTTCGTGACCATGCCAGTGGTCGTCCGCTGGGCAGCCGGTCGATAGCCGAGGCGCCTCACTTCTGTAGGGTGCCGTCTGGACTGATGATCGCTGCCACGCAACCCGCAAAAATCGTGTTGTCTTCCGTGCATCTTTCTATCTTGAGACTGGACGCCGGGTGCCCCGCCCTCGCCGCGTACTTGTATTTGCGGCTAGGGTGGGAAGCCGCGAACCCCTCCCCGGCTCAGTCGTTCAAAAATGCCACCGACTGCAACGTACTGATCTCGAATGGCTTGCGGCAACGCATATTGGCGCAGGAGAGCTTTTCATCGCGCCTCACCATGTACGACTGCGCCTTGGCGAACTTCGCGCGGTCCCGCTCGTCCGCGCCCCTCGGCAACTGCGTCCGCTTGCGCCTCACCACCCAGGCGACCTTGTAATCGCCCGCCTGCCCGCACTTGGGACAGGTCAGCGTATGAGTGCGCTGCTCCGTCGTTTCGTTGAAGAATTCCCGCTCTTCCATCGTCTTCCAGCTCTCCACCCCGGCAACAGCAAACCGCCGCCGGAGACCCAGGGCTTTCGCTCCGGCAGGACTTATTCCATACTAGCCTTGCCATGACGAAACGCAAGCCAGGAAAATTCTCTGCGGCCAAGGCGGTCAAGGCCAATGCGCGGGAGCGCGTCGGCCAGCCCAAACCCGCGCGCATCATCGATACCGAACCGCGCACCGGCCGCCAGGCCAAGCACAAACCCAAACTCGAGGAGATCATCCGCCAGGATGAATCCTGATTCCCTGCGGTCCATGCGGGCCTTCCGTCCTTTGGCAGTCGGCGCAGGCGCGTGCACAAAGGACGCAGTGGCTGCAAGTTCCTCCATACCGAAAAATGAACTTATCCGATTGACTACATGAAAGATAGTGATTTGTCCTACGCCAGCCAAATCCCCGTTCGACAATGGTCCAACAAATGTCTTACGCCGTAAGACGAGCGTAAGACAGTCTTGCGCCAGCGTCGATCCCCCGCCTGACGGAGTTCTTTCTGAAATAGCGATTGGGAATTGGCGGGCCTGGAGGCTCCTGCCGAACCTCGAACTCGGCTTCGATTGGGTCGCATCGGAACTGCGTGGATCCCCGAGCAGGTGGCTGGCGGAGGCGCGGCGAGAAATGCCTGGATTAGCTCCGTCTCATTTTCCGGCGCACAATCCCAGCCAGGCCAAGCATTCCGCTTCCCAAGAGCACAAGGCTGCCCGGCTCCGGTGCAAGGTCGACCTGGGTGAGGAACTCCGCAGTGACGGATGGTGTTGTGCTTGTGTGGCCAACCTCCTCCGAGTTGACCACAGTCTTGATCTGGTTCATCCCAAAGGTATCCGAATTGTCTCCGGTCTTGCTGGTCGGAGGGGCGCCCGTCACTGTCAGGGCCAGTTCCACAGTACAGCTTCCGCCCGAGGACGACAATATCTCGCTCACAAAGCAGTTGCTTCCAAAGCCTGCGGCGTCATCGTAGAGATTGGCCGCCGTGACCTTGTCGTTCGCATTGCCGGGCTTGCCCCCCCCGAGGTCGTTATGCGCGATAAAACTCGGAGTGATGCTGGTGATCTCCACCGCGTAGGTATTCGGATTCGTGATCGTGATATTGGTCACGTCAACCGTGCCTGCATCCGAGCCGACGACAAAGGGATCGACCGTAACCGTATAGGTCAGTGCGGTCGCCAACGCAGCCGGATTGGCAACAAATGCCATCGCCACCACGCCCGCCGCCGCTGCCGCCCTCAAAAGCCGAGAAATTCTCATTGTGATAGCCCTCATTGAGCAAGTTGAGGAGTTTCTTGCCTGACGCACACTCCCCCACCGAGCGGGAAACGCCTCGGCATGTCGGGGAAGAACTATCTGGATTATATGCAATTCAGCCCCCATTTCCATCGATGAAAACAAAGCACTTAGAAGGGCACCCGTTGGTTTGAGCGCAAGAAATTGCAGCTTTTGGGCAGTGGTTTACCTATTTGCCCCAGCTTCAATCGACGGCCGGGCCGCCCCAGCGGGAGCCTCACTGGAGAGACGCCGCATGAACCGCGGGGCAGAAATCCCAAAGCTCTGCCCGGATCGGATTCCTCTTACCGCGCCTTCTTCTTCGCAGCAGCCGCGGACTTGGGCCGGGATTCCGGCAGATGGCTGCTCGGAATCGGGCCCAGGTCGGTTCCGGTCCGCCGGACGCGTGTGTCCTCCATCGTGTAAGTAATAGTCCGAGGAGTTGCCGGCCGCGTGATCCCAGTCTCCGGATCCGTCGTCAGATTCGGCCCGTTGGCGATCTGAAAGCTGAAAGTCACCGCGCTGCCATTCGACGCGGGCGTCACCCGCACCGGCAAGTAGCCCTGAATGGGATGCAGCCGGAAGGCCGTCTCATAGCGATGGTGCTTCAGGCTCCAGGTAAAAACGCGCACCTGGTCGAAGTCGAAGGGCAGCCCCGAGCCGGGCGGCGCGAGCACCGTCACATACTGCGGAACTTCATGCTCTGGCGTCGCGGCCTCGGGGTCCGGCACCTTGTTCAGCACATAGGCGCCCACGTACCGCTGCCCCTCGGCATAGGTGCCAATCTCGTCGGGCACATCCACATCCAGGCGCCCGGCCAGAATCCATCCGGCGCGGCCCTGGGCGTCGCGAACCAGCCACCAGTCCTCCAGCACCGCCGGCGCCACCGCTGCCAACTGCGTTGCCGCCGCCATAACCGGCTTCGAGCCCGGCTTCTGAGTTGTGGGAACCTTTGCCGCGGAGCCGGCCTTCGGCACTGCTGCCTTGGCTGCCGCTCCCGCACTCTGCGCCGCGGTCCGGGGGACCGTGGCGCGCGCCAGTAGCTGGACCTTCGCATTGGCCGCCAACAGATAGAACCGCACTACCTCTCGGCCCGGCGACAGGTGCAGGTAGTTGTCGTCGCGCAAAACGCCGGTCGCCACCACCGGGTCTTGACGGTGCTCCTGGCCGAGTTGTTCAAAGGCCTGGAAGGTCTTCGCGTCGATCACCGCCCGCTCTTCAATCCAGCCGGTCTCGTTCTTCTGGGTCTTCACCTTGAGGAAGCGCCGGCCGTGCTCGAGCACCTCCAGCGCCTGGCCGTTGGTCACTTCGGCCACGCGGTTTGAGACGGCGGCCACCCGGTCATGCAAGTACATCTGCCGCGCTGAGACGTACACGGTCTCGTGATGCTCCTCGCGGAAGCGGTTGCATCCAGTGGAAGATGCGAGAAAACTCGCGAGAACCAGCGCAAGAGCGGGGGCCTTCAAGCGCCGCGACGAAGAGACGAATGGGATGGAGGGTTGCGTGAACACAGCCAGTCGGCGGTCACCTTGAGAATAGCACTTTGCGAGGGCATGAAACAGGAACTCAGGCGCCGGAGACAAGCGCCGCCCGCGCCGTTTGAATCAAATCCGGCAACACCTTGCCAAACTCGCTTTTCCCCGGCTCGCCAAAGGCAAAATACAGCCGGCGATAATGCTCGTACAGCCCTTCATACACGCGCTGCGCCGCCGGCTCGGGCGAGTAGACCGTGTGGGCCGGGCAGATCCGCTCCTGCGCCTCGCCGATCGTCTTGAACGTCCCCGCGGCCAGGAATGCAAAGATCGCCGAGCCGATCCCCGTCACCTTGCTCGCCGGCGCCAGCACCGGCCTGCCCAGAACATTCGCGTAGACCTGGTTGAGCGCCGGATTGCTCTGCGGAATCCCGCCGCCATTGATCACTCTCAGCGTCGGCGCGCCGTATTCGCTCATCCGGTCGAGAATCACGCGCGTATGGAAGGCCGTTCCCTCGATGGCTGCGAAAAGCTCATCCTGCGCGGTCGTTTGCAGGTTCCAGCCCAGCGTGATGCCGCCCAGATTCGGATTCACCAGCACGGTGCGGTCGCCGTTGTCCCAGGTCAGGCGCAAGAGGCCGGTCTGCCCGGCGCGATAGCTTTCCAGCCCCTTGCTCAGTTCGGCGACAGTCGTGTTGGCCCGCCGCGCAATGGCGCTGAAGATGTCTCCCGTGGCTGAGAGCCCGGCCTCGACCCCGGTGTAATCCGGATGCACGCTGCCCTGAACCACGCCGCAGACGCCGGGAATCAGCTCCGCCTTTTTCACGTAGGCAATGATGCACGTCGAGGTGCCCACCACGTTCACCACATCGCCCTCTTTGGCGCCGGCCCCGATCGCGTCCCAGTGCGCGTCGAAGGCGCCTACGGGAATCGGAATGCCCGCGCGCAGGCCGAGTCTCTCGGCCCACTCCGGCGCCAGCCTTCCTTCAATCTGGTCTGAGGTCGCGCACTCTCCGTCCAGCTTGGCGCGCGCGCCGGCCAGCAGCGGATCTACCTTGATGAGGAATTCCTCCGGAGGCAGCCCGCCCAGAGCTCTGTTCCACAGCCATTTGTGGCCCATCGCGCAGGCGCTGCGCTTCACCCGCGCCGGGTCTTTGATCCCGCACAACGTGGCGGCAACCATGTCGCAGTTTTCAAAGGCGCTGGCAAAGTCCCCGCGCTTTTCCTTGTTGTGCCGAAGCCAATGCAGCAGTTTCGCCCACCCCCACTCGGAGGAGTAGACGCCCCCGCACCACTGGATCGCCTCCAGATTTTCGCGCCGCGCCGTCTCGGTGATCTCGGAGGCCTCCTGTTTTGCGCGGTGATCGCACCACAGGTAGTAGTCGTCCAGCGGAGTCATGTCGGCGGCCACTGGAATCACGCTCGAGCCGGTTGTGTCGAGCGCGATCGCCTCCACTTCTTCGCCGCCGATCCCCGCCTCCTTCACCGCTTGCCTGGTGGCGGCGGCCAAAGCCGCCATCTGGTCGCCATGCGACTGTGTCGCATACTCCGGATCTTCGCGCTTGCGGTGCAAGGAATACTCGGCGATGGCCGAACCGATCAGACCGCGCTCGCTGTCGACCAACGAGACGCGCACGCTCAATGTGCCAAAGTCAACCCCCGCGACTATGCTCATCGTTTCGCTTCCGTCTCCGCCGCTGCATTGCCCTGCGGCTTAGCCTGCCCGTAGTAAGCAGCTCCACCGTGCTTGCGCAGAAAATGCCGGTCGCGCAAAACCGGCGGCAGCGGCCTGGATTCGGCGTTGATTGACAGAGTGTGGCAGGCCATCCGCGCCACGTATTCCAGAGTCACCGCGTTGTGGGCCGCCGCGGCCGCATTTGCTCCCCAGCAGAATGGGGCGTGCCCGGCCACCAGCACAGCCGGAATCGCCTCGGGATCAACCTCTCTGAATATCCGGCAGATCGCAAGCCCGGTCTCCCGCTCGTAGTCGCCCGCAATCTCCTCGGCGCTCAGCGGCTGGGTCACGGGAACCGGCCCTCGAAAATAATCCGCATGAGTCGTCCCGAAGCAGGGAATCTCCGTCTCCGCCTGCGCCCATGCGGTCGCATACTCGGAGTGCGTATGCGCCACTCCGCCAATCTTCTCGAAGTGCTTGTACAGCTCAAGATGCGTAGCCAGATCCGATGAGGGACGCAGCCCGCCGTCCACGATCTTTCCCTCAAGATCGGTAACGACGATCTTCTCAGGGGTCAGATCTTCGTAGGCGACGCCGCTGGGCTTGATGGCCACCAGTCCCTGGCTGCGGTCGATCCCGCTCACATTGCCGAAGGTATAGAGCACCAGCCCGCGGCGAACCAGCTCCAGATTCGCCTCCAGCACCTCTTCGCGCAACGCCTGCAAAAGCATCTTCGCGGGAACCTCCGGCCGGATCAAGTGATCCTCTACTTGAATACCATACGCCGGAGCCGGACCCGCGGGTCAGACTCCGGCGCGCGGGCCGCTCAAGCTACTTTGGCACGGCGACAATCGCAACCGGACTAGCGCCGACCGTACCGGTGATTGTGAAAGGATCCAATCCACCGGCGGTACTGGCGTCGAAGGTATAAGCATCCAGGGGTACTGAGCCTAGATTGTTCACCACAAATACGAAGTCGCCGCTCGAATCCAATGCCATGGCCAAGGGATCCTCCCCCGTAGCCGCTGAATTGGTTTGCAGCGTGAGAGATGGAGGAGTCGAAGTGTTCAACAAGAAGCCGGTGATGTTTCCATTGCCGGTTCCAACCGAATTGGCGACATAGACATACCCGTTGGAGTCGGCAAGGATGGCATGAGGCCCGGTTCCGCCGCTCGGGTACGGATAGGTTGAAGTGACTGTAGGCTCGGTTCCCAGATTGTCAGACGAAATGGGGATGATGCGCAACCCGCCTGAATCCGAGTTGGAGGAACCGTAGACGCCGGTTTCGCCGATATACAGGAAGCTGGTGTTTGGATCGAAGGCCACAGAGATTGCGGTGCCTATGGCCGTTCTGTGATCGTGCGAACTGCTCAGCGGGTTCGTAGCGCCCGTAAAATCCGTACCGACGGCAAAACCAAATGTATCGGTCTCGTTGCCGGCGGCGACCGAAACGAGTTTGTTGTCAGCGGAGATAGCCATTCCTCCATAGGTGACACTCCCGCCTGCAGCCAACAACCTGCCCGGAACGCTCGCGCCGCTGACAATCGTGGATTCGCCATTCGTGAGGCTGATCGGCCATGCGTAGAGTGTCGGCTGACCGGTGGTATCTGAAGCGTCCAGAAGCCAATGGCCGGTTGAGTCCACTTTAAGGGCGAAGGAGGAGGCGTCGGAAATTGTCCCATTCGTGTCGAGTGTCAACGCGCCGCCCGAGCCGACATCGTAAAGCAGGATGCCGTTGGCTGTGGCCACGTAGAGGAACTTGCCGGTTGGATCAATGGCCATGGCCTGGGTGCTGCCAGCATTGCTGGGCAAGGAAGTCGGACTGCCGCTCATCGCAGTCAGTGTGCCAGAGCTGATGGAAAAACCATAAACCGCGTTGCTTGACAGGATGTAGAAGCTGCCGCTTGACGTGGCCGCGGTGCTGCAAGTGCCTGTGCCCACTTCGACGCAAAAGCTGGTGGATTCCGCAACCGAGCCAGAAACGCCGGTCACGGAAAAGTCATACGCTCCAAGGGGTGTGGTGCTCGACGCGGTCGCGGTAAAGGTCGGGGTCTGCGCCGTCGCGCTGCTGAAGGTCAGTGAAGACGAAGAGAAGTTGCAGGTGGGGTATTCGGAAGAGGTGGCGCCCGTGGGTGCGCTGGTCACCGAGCAACTCAAGGTCACCGTGCCGGTAAAGGAGCTTCCCGGCGTCACGGTAATTGTCACGTCTGGAGAGGTGGCGCCTTGGGCCACCGTGACGTTACCGCTGTTGGTAAGGGCGAAACCGGTGGTGGTGCTGGTGTTCGGCGCCTGCCAGAAATCTCCGCAACCTGTCAGCAGACAGGCCAGAACCGGCGCTGCCGCCAGCAACACCCATCCCAACTTCCCAATCCTCATCGCCGCTCCTTCGCCAGCCGTCTTCCGGCTGCGCCTTGCTCCAGGACTCGCTTACAGGGTATCGCCTCGGCGCGCATCCTGTCTTGCCGCCTGCCTCTTCGCACACCCGCAGCCCAACATTGTGGTAGACGCAAGCCAACAGAGATTCGCTTGACCCCCACGCGCCGCGGCTCGTCCCGTTGCGTCCGTGGCTGATAGATTCGTAAGAGAAGCCGGGTGCCGGGTGCCCCGCCCTCGCCACGTTCTTGTTTTTGCGGCTAGGGTGGAAACCACAAACCCCAATCCGCGTTCCAAGGAAGACAGCTCATGTTCCACACCACTGAAGATCTCCGCATCCAATGGACAAAAGTTGTCCTCCCCCCGGTATTCCTTGAGGAAGAGCGCCCCATCAGCGAAGCCGCCTCGTCCACCATCTTCGACACCCGCAACGAAATCTCCGCCATCCTCGACGGACGCGACTCGCGCCTGCTCACCCTCGTCGGCCCCTGCTCCATTCACGACCCCAAAGCCGCGCGCGAGTATGCCTCCCTGCTCAGATCCGCCATCGAGGAGTTTTCCGCCGACCTGCGCATCGTCATGCGCGTCTACTTTGAGAAGCCCCGCACCACCATCGGCTGGAAGGGCCTCATAAACGACCCCTACCTCGATCAGTCCTACAAGATCAACGACGGCCTGCGCCTGGCCCGCCATCTGCTCCTCGATCTGGCCGAGATGGGCGTGCCCACCGGAACCGAATTCCTCGACATGATCTCGCCCCAGTACATCGCCGGCCTCGTCAGTTGGGGAGCCATCGGCGCGCGCACCACCGAGAGCCAGGTCCACCGCCAACTGGTCTCCGGCGTCTCCTGCCCGGTCGGCTTCAAGAACGGGACTTCGGGAAATGTGCAGATCGCCATCGACGCCATCCTCTCCGCCGCTCACTCGCACTCCTTTCTCGGCCTCACCAAAACCGGCCAGTCGGCAATCCTGGTCACCACGGGAAATCCCGATTGCCACATCATCCTGCGCGGCGGCCGCGGCACGGTGAACTACACAGCCGAGAGCGTCGCCGAGACCGCGGCGCAAATGGAGAAAGCCGGCCTTGCGCCGCGCATCATGATCGACTTCTCCCACGCCAACAGCGGCAAGGACTACCGCCGCCAGTCCGCAGTCTGCCACGATGTCGCCGCGCAGATCGCCGCGGGCGACAAGCGCATTCTGGGCGTGATGATCGAGAGCAATCTGGTAGCCGGCGCGCAGCAACTCATCCCCGGCCAGCCGCTAGTCTACGGCCAGAGCATCACGGACGCCTGCATAAATTGGAAGGAAACCCATGCCCTGCTCAAAGAACTAGCCGCAGCCATCCGGACCCGCCGCGGTGCCAGCCCACGGTGGAGCAGTTGAACAGCTGAGGCACGGGCGGCAAGCACGTCTGCGGGAACCCGCTATGATGGTCTCCAGCGCGGAATGCGGCTGTGCAAACGAAGACAATGTCCCCCACCATCTTCATCTCGGCAGGCGAGGCCAGCGGCGAGCAATATGGCGCCCTGCTGATCGACGCGCTTCAAAGGCAACTCGCCGCAGCCGGCCGGACAGCCACCTTCTTCGGCATGGGCGGCCCGCGCATGGCTGCCGCTGGCCTCGAGTGCGTCGTCCGCGCCGAAGACATGGCCGTCATGGGCCTCACCGAGGTCGTCCTCCATCTGCCCCGCATCTACCGCGAGTTCAAAAAACTCAAGCAGGCCATCCGGCAATGGCCACCCAGCGTCGCCGTGCTCATCGACTTCCCCGAAATCCACTTCCGCCTGGCCAAAGAGTTCCACCGCCTCGGCGTTCCCGTCGTCTACTTCGTCAGCCCGCAGTTGTGGGCCTGGAAGAAGCACCGCATCAAGCTCGTCCAAAAGTACATCGACAGGATGCTGGTGATCTTTCCCTTCGAGGAGCCGTTCTATCGCGAGCAAGGCGTCGAGGCCGAGTTTGTCGGCCATCCGCTGGCCGAGTTGCCCGCGCAGTCAATCAGCCGCGAGCGCTTTGCCATTGAAAATGGGCTGGACCCCGCGAAGACCTGGATCGGCCTGCTGCCCGGCAGCCGCCCCAGAGAGATTCGCGACCACCTGCCGACCATCCTGCAAGCGGCGCAAGAGCTTTCCCACGGTTTGGAATTCCTTATCCCCCTCGCTCCGACACTGAACGCCGCGCAGCGGGAACAAGTGCGGCGGCTCGCGCAAGACCGCGGTGAAGGCCTGCATCTCCGCTTCGTGGATGATGCCCGCGCCGCCCTCTTCCACG
>Ga0302278_10001121_pt1 | contig 33524 bp, 28 predicted proteins | sample III_Bog_N3_2_FD_194543 | JGI IMG/M metagenome (GOLD analysis project Ga0302278, IMG submission 194543) | Peat permafrost microbial communities from Stordalen Mire near Abisko, Sweden - III_Bog_N3_2 | ecosystem: Environmental > Terrestrial > Soil > Wetlands > Peat | place: Sweden: Abisko... | reverse complement strand
TAATGACCTGCCAAACTTCTGTTGCTACTTCACTTTCAAGAAGATCATAACGAACGTGAACAGCACGAGAGACTCGATGAAGGCCAATCCAAGCAACATCGCGAGCTGAATCCCCGCTCGCGCCGCTGGATTGCGTCCCAACGCTTCGCACGCCGCCGACGCCACTTTGCCCTGACCCTGAGCGGCCAGACCGGCAGCAATCGCGATCGCGAATCCCGCAGTGAGGGCTACCCAGTTCGTTCCGTTTGCAGCAACCTCTCCGCCTTGAGCAAATGCCGGCACGGCCATCACCGACAAAATCAACATTACAAACATCAGCATCACAAATTTCCGCATTTTCTCTCCTTCTATGATTTGCCTCCAGTGGGTGGTTGACGCCGTGCTCTTGGGGCCGGCGCCCTCACGCTGAAAGCGGTGTCAGGTACCAGGTGTCAGGTCGCAGGAAACTCGTCACATTGCACTTTCCCGGAACCTGACGCTTGAGACCTGGCAGTTTCTTAGTGCCCGTGTGCCGTCGCCTCCCCGAGGTACGCTGCGGCCAACAGTACAAAAATATAAGCCTGGATAAACGAAACTCCAATGTGCAACGCCTCAAATGGCAGCGGAACCGCCAAAGGAATCAGCGAGAAAAACACCAGCGTCACCATTTCGCCCGCAAACATGTTCGCAAATAGACGGACTGTCAGCGACATGATGCGCGCCAAATGGCTGAACAGTTCGATGGGAAACATCAAGATCGGCAGCAAAATCCGCATGACCAGCGGGATTTCTTTTTCTTGCGGTCCAATGAAATGTGCCAGATACCCGAAGGGACCGTTTTCTCGTACACCGTGGTAGTGATAATAAAACCAGGTAAAAAGCGCGCATCCCAGCGGGACGATGGGCACCGCCGTCGGTGATTCGAGGCCCGGAACAAGGCCGATCAGATTACAGATCAGAATAAACAGGCCGAGCACGGTCAAATAAGAAACGTACTTCGATGGATGATTCGGGATCGTGTCAGCCGCCAGTTCGTTGAAGAATCCATCGATACCTTCCATCGTGTGCTGCAATCCGCCGGGCTCTTCAACCGAGAGCTTCAAACGCACCGCAATGAAAAACAGGATCATCAGAGCCGCAACCAGCAACTCCATCGCAAAGCTGTTTGAGATCGGAGCGGACGGGTGCGCAGGCTGTATGTGCAGCGCATGGAGCAGCGCCAGCACGGGCTGGCCGAAGAGACGGTTCAGGAATGCGGTGAGAGCGAGTTGTTCCATTTTTAGAATTAATAATTATTAGATTTGAGGACTGGGAACCGGCCCTCAATTCACCCGACCTTGTCGTGAAAATTAATCCGGTCGCCGGAATGCATTGTAGCCTTCCCAAACGGCCTCTATCATCAAGGCGGCCACGGGCACCAGTAAACCCCATAAAAAGCCGTAAAAGGCCACTAAAGAACTCTTGAATATAGCATAGGCAAGCCCTCCCACCAACCCGTAGCGCACCAGAAAACGGAGGACGATTCGGCTGCCCTTTTCAGCGCTACTGCGATTGACAATACGGTCCGCCAGCCCTTCGACGCCTCGTGTTAGTGAGCGAAAATTCGCATAGGAAACGGCCATTCCAAAAGCGAATCCAATCGACCCTGCCCTGCGGTAAAGCCAGAATACTGGACCGATCAACAGAATGCCGACCACGACTATGTTGCGCAGCAGGCGTGGAACGATGCGCTCATATGTCGTAGCAGAATCGCGCGGAGAGTCTTGGCCATCCGCTGCCCGCGGGGTGCGCAATGCATCTTCTTGCTCAGACGGGTCATTCATCTCTGGCGTCTCTGCTCATTCACCGGCCATCTGATCCTCGATCAGTCGTGCGTCGTTCGTCGCGGGCAGCTTAGATGCCTCGCTGCGAGCCGCAATTTTACTTCTGATCTTTGAATGCGCCCATGGCCATTCGAATCATTTGCCAGAATCCCAAGACCGCACCCACAAGCAATCCAACCAGATAGAGCCACTGCGTATGGAGCCAGCGATCTGCCAACTTGCCGAGAAAAAGGCCCACTAATACGGAAGCCGGAATAATGAAACCGATCTCGGAATAACGCGCGAGCGAGCCAGGAGAATTTTTCTTTGGAACCGGAGGTGGGGAATCAGCCATGCGAAGGAATTGTAATTCAGCCGAAGCGGGGAAACTTGACCTACTTGACCAGTGCCGCCACATGCTGCGATTGCACAATATTCAGCGACCAATTCACACTGCGAATGAAAGGCTCGGGATAAATCCCAATCACGATCGTCGCCAGCGCCGCTAGGCCGACCGCAAAACGCATGCCGACACTAACGAAGAGTTTTTCGGTTTCCATCGGAGCGCGCATCAACATCGAGTTCGCAACTTTGAGGTAGTAATAAAGTCCGAAGAGAGAGTAGACGACTCCGAGCGAAGCTAGTAAGTAATGTTGGCTTTCGATCAGACTAAGAAAGATGTAGTACTTCCCGAGAAAACCCGCAGCTGGAGGAATTCCCGCCAGCGATAGCAGGAACAGCAGCATCAGCGCCGCTTCTACCGGAGCGCGCTTGTAAAGTCCGGCCAGATCATCGATCTCATCTCCGATAATGTTGCGTTGACGCAGCGATGTGATTACCGCAAAAGCGCCGAGGTTCATGAAAGTATAGACGAGCAAGTAGATCAGGATCCCTTTGAAGCCATCGTAGAAAGCCGCACTTCCAATCGGCGAAGTGCTCATGGCCACGAATGCCAGTAGCATGTAGCCCACGTGCGCAATTGAGGAATACGCTAGCAGGCGCTTCGTATTCGTCTGCGTGAGCGCGGCGAAATTACCGAAAGTCATCGTGGAAATCGCGACAAAGATGATTACGGGAGTATAGACAGAACGCAGCGGCGATAATCCGAATACCAGGATGCGCAGCAGCATCGCCCAACCTGCCGCTTTCACAGCGACCGACATGAAGCCGGTGATGCAGGTGGGAGCGCCTTCATACGCGTCCGGCGCCCACTGATGGAAAGGCACTGCGGCGATCTTGAAGAGTAGTCCGACCATCGTCGTCAGCAGCGCTATGACGATCACGGGATTATGCGGATTCTGGGCTGAAACGGCACGCGCGATATCTCGCAGGTTGGTGTTACCGGCAATTCCATAAAACAAAGAAAGTCCGTAGGCAAAGATCCCCGACGAAAATGCGCCGAGCAGGAGATATTTCAGCGCCGCTTCGTTCGAGCGCCTGTCGCGGCGTAAAAATCCCACTAGGATGTAGGTGGAAATCGCCATCAGTTCAAGTCCGATAAAGATCAGTACAATGTCGATTCCAGCCGCCATGCACATCATGCCAACGACGGAAAGCAGCAACAGGGCATAGTATTCGCCGTGATGTTCGTCTTCGATATCGAGGTATCGCACCGAGGCGATAATCGTAATTCCGGCTCCTGCCAAAAACAGATACCAGAAGTAGAGCGCGAAGTGGTCGACAAGCAGCGAGTTATAAAAGCCGATCGCGCCTCTCGGCGACATAGTCTGAATCTGCCAGACGCATCCCGCCGCAAACAGCACTCCGACAAAGGCGCCGACTGCATTAATCCATTTCCATCCGCGCGGAATCATCAGGTCGATTAACAGAATACCCAGCGCAAAAATAGTGAGTTCCGCCATCGGAAGCATCAACCGGTATTCGATGGGAGAAATGCCTCGCACTTATCGACCCACTTTCGGCGCAATTGCTTTCGATCCAGCGCCGGGCGCAGCCCTCGACACTCTGGGAGCAATTGCTTCAGTAGTCTGCGAAGTCATTTCCGGTGGCGTCGCAATCATGGCGTTTACCGGCAAATTCGGATTCGCTTTCGAATCCTGAATCGTCTGCACAATCTGATTCACTGGCTGTTCGAGGATTTGAAAGAACGGCTTCGGATAAAGGCCGATCCACAGCGCCATGACGATCAACGGCGCAAAGGTAAGGATCTCGCGCGGCGTCAGGTCCTGCAGTTTTTCGTTCTTAGGATTTGTGACCGTGCCGAAGAAGACCCGCTGGTAGAGCCAGAGCAAGTACGCTGCGGCGAGAACAACGCCGGGAGCCGCCCATGCAGCCCATCTCCAATTCGCCGTGAAAGCGCCTTGCAAGATCGTGAACTCGCCAACGAATCCGTTCAGCAAAGGCAATCCCATCGACGAGAGGAACATGATCATGGTGATGGTTGCGTAGAGCGGCATCACATTCGAGATTCCGCCGTACTCGGCAATCTCGCGCGTGTGGCGTCGTTCATACAAAATGCCCACGATCAAGAAGAGAGCTCCGGTCGAAATACCGTGATTGATCTGCTGAAGAACCGAGCCGGTCAGTCCTGCCGAATTGAGTGCGAAAATTCCCAGTGTGCAGAAACCCAAGTGGCTGACGGAAGAGTATGCCACCAGTTTCTTCATGTCTTTCTGCATCAGCGAAACCAGCGCACCATAGATGATGCCGACAAGTGACAGTCCGATGACCCAGCCTTGCACTTTAGGATGCGAGACGACCGAGGGAAAGAACGGCAGCGAGAACCGCACAAAGCCATACGTTCCCATCTTCAACAAAACGCCTGCCAGAATAACGGAGCCGGCGGTAGGTGCTTCTACGTGCGCGTCGGGCAGCCATGTGTGGAACGGAAACATCGGAACTTTTATGGCGAATCCGATGAAAAAGGCGATGAATAGCCAGATCGCAATGTTGAACGGAATGAGTGGCGCTGTCTTATAAAGTTCTGGAATGCTGAATGTGAAAACACCTGTCAGCGCGTGATGATGGAAGTACAGATACAAAATTCCGAGCAGCATCAGCACCGAGCCAAGCAGCGTGTACAGAAAGAATTTGATTGCCGCATAAAGTTTGCGCGGGCCACCCCAGATGCCAATCAGCAGATACATCGGGACGAGCATCGCTTCCCAGAAAACGAAGAAGAGGAAAAAATCGAGCGCCATGAAGACGCCGAGCATTCCGGTCTGCAACACCAGAAACCAGACGTAATATTCTTTGACGCGATTCTCGATGGCGGTCCATGAAGAAAGGATCGAAATCCAGCCGAGTAGCGTGGTCAGCATGATCAGCAGAAAGGAGATGCCATCGATGCCTAGGTTGTAGCCGGCGCCAATCGAAGGGATCCAGTTATTGGGCGTGCCTTCGAGAAACTTGAAGTGCGAGGGGGTCACGTCGAAACGCTGCGCCCAGAACATGGGAACCAACGGCAGCGAGATGAGGAATCCGCCCAGCGAGAAGATGTTCGCCGTCCAGCGGATCGCGTCCTTGCTCTCCTTCGGCACGAATAAGAGAACAAACGCGCCGACGAGCGGCGTGAAAAGAATGATCGATAGTATGTGATTCTGCATAAGAGCTCTTAGCTGCCAGCTCTTGACCTTTGGCTTCTAGCTAAAAGCTAAGAGCCAAAAGCTAGAGCTCCATTTCATTTCCACACGTAATAAAACGCAAACCCTACGAGCCCGGCGACCATGACCAGCGCGTACCACTGCACCAGTCCCCATTCGAACAGGCGCGCGGGATAGGAAATCATCCGCGCGAGAATTGCAGGGCCATTGACGCACAGCCCGTCGATGATCCACTTATCCCACCAGGTCGAAAGCGTCGACACCGCGCGGGTGGCCCAACCAACATCGTTCACCACGCCATCGATGATTTTGGCGTCGAACCACGAAGCTGCTTCACCCGCGCCCATCGCGCCAAGACGGACGCTGCCCAGTTTTCGGCGTCCCGTGAAAACGTAGTCGTAACCTTCGTCGACAAACCATTTGTTGTAAAGCAAGCGGTATAGTGGTGGAGCTTCGACCGCGATCGGCTCGGTGTAATCCTTACCCGCTTTCATGTAAGAGGCGCGTGCCATTCCCCATCCGACGGCCGCCGCCGCCAGCGACAAAAACATCAGCGCATACTCGGTCTTGTCTGTATGCTCGGCTTCTTTCTCGCCCGCCGCTAACTGCGCCGACTTCCCTTCCACCTGCAAAACGACGGCTTCGCGGGCGAACACCGGTTCAAGAAACTTTTCGAAATGCGCCGATCCGCCGAGGCTGTGTGGCCAGCTCAGCCATCCCGCCCCGATCGAGCAGATCGCGAGAATCACGAGCGGAATGGTCATCGACTTGGGCGACTCATGCACATGATGCTCAGCCTCGTGGCTCATCCGCGATGGACTGTAGAACGTCAAATACATCAGCCGGAACATGTAGAACGCGGTCATCAGCGCGGTACCGTAGCCGACGAACCAAAGAATGCGATAGGCGCCACCTTCGGAGGACCAGGTCTGCCACAGGATTTCGTCTTTCGAGAAGAATCCGGCGAACGGAAAGATGCCCGCGATTGCCAGAGTTGCGATCAACATCGTCCAATGCGTAATCGGAATGCGCTTGCGGAGATCCCCCATGTTGCGCATGTCTTGCTCACCGCTCATGGCATGAATCACTGAGCCGGAACCGAGGAAAAGCAGCGCTTTGAAAAATGCATGGGTAAAGACGTGGAAGACACCCGCGGCAAACGCGCCAACACCTAGCGCGAGGAACATGTACCCGAGTTGCGAGACAGTCGAGTAGGCCAGCACGCGCTTGATGTCGTTTTGGACCAACCCAATCGACGCGGCAAACACGGCCGTGGTCGCACCAACTATGGCCACAACCAACATTGCTTTGGGAGCCAGAACAAAGACCGCATTCGACCGAGCGACCATGTAAACACCGGCCGTCACCATGGTTGCCGCGTGGATCAAGGCTGACACCGGCGTTGGACCCTCCATGGCATCGGGCAGCCAAACGTAAAGCGGAAGCTGCGCCGATTTGCCACAGGCTCCAACGAACAGCAGCAACGCGGCGGCGGTGAGGATCGGATCGCCGATGGCGAAGTGTCCACTACGAGCCGCGGCGTTGACATCAATGAAGCGGAACGAACCCAGATACCAGACCAGAGTGAGCGCGCCGAGAATGAACCCTGCATCCCCAATGCGGTTTACTATGAATGCTTTGTTGGCCGCAGTCGAAGCCGACTTCCGGTGAAAATAAAATCCAATCAGCAAATACGAGCACAGGCCGACACCTTCCCATCCCACAAATAACAGCATGTAGTTATTCGCCAGAATGAGAATGAGCATCGCGAACATGAAGAGGTTGAGGTATCCGAAGAAACGGTAGTAGCCACCTTCATGCGCCATGTATCCGGTGGAGTAGATGTGGATCAACATACCCACGCCGGTAACGAAGAGCAGCCAGATGGAAGAAAGCGGATCTAGCAGGAATCCGGCATCGACGTTGAACACGGCGAACCTGCCGTCTTTCTTGACGAAGTTCAGATGGCCGTCGCCGCTCCCCAGCCAGGTGTAAACAACCTTCTCGAAGGGATGTCCAGTTCCGTGCGCGAAGTGCGTGTATTCGGCGACCATGAAACAGGCAAAGACAAACGCAACCACAACCGCGCCCACGCAAACCGCATTGACCGTGGTCTTTTGCAGGCGCTTCCCAAAGAAAAGCATGATCGCGGCACCGAATGCCGGGAAGAGCGGGACCAGATAAATGTGATTTAGAAAAAACATGTCATTATCAGTTTTCAGTTGTCAGGTATCAGTGACGGCCTTCAGTTCGCAGCTTTGGACCGCAACTGAAAACTGATAGCTGACGACTGATAGCTTCTTCTACCATTTCAGCAAATCGATTTCGTCCACATTGATCGTCTCTTTATTGCGGAAGAACGCGATCAAAATACCCAGGCCGACCGCTGCTTCGGCGGCGGCGTCCACGGTTACAAAGATTGCGAATAGTTGCCCATGAAGATTTCCCCACATGTGCGAGAACGCCACCAGATTCAAGTTCACTGCGTTCAATATCAGTTCAATCGACATCAGCACGATCACCACATTGCGACGTGTGAGCACACCGATCACTCCCAGAACGAAGAGTGCCGCCGCTACAACAAGATAGTGAAGCGTGGTGACTGGAACCATAAAATCGTCTTTAGTCTTTAGCCGTTCGCCGTTCGCTCTTCACCTCACCGTTCGTTTTGCGAACGGCGAACAGCGAGCCGCAAACGACGTTCTCAGATCTTCTTCTTCGTCATAATGACCGCGCCTAAGATCGCCACCAGCAATAGCAACGAGGCGATTTCGAAGGCAAATGTGTACTGGCCCAACGTATATCGGCCCATCCTGTCAACTTCTCCATAGAGCAATGAGGCCACTTGCTGCGTGTTCGACGACTCAGGCAACAACATACCGCGATCCCGAAACATGTCGTTGATACGGCTGCCTTTCACAAATGCGGAGACGAATAGCCCCATCAACGTGCACGCCGCCACCAATCCAATTGGCCATATGCGGTTGAAGCGACGGTCCTTGGACGCGCGCTCTACATTAACCAACATAATCACGAACAGGAACAGGACCATGATTCCGCCGGCATACACGATGATCTGCACGCCAGCTACGAATGGGGCATACAACATCAGGTAAAGGCCCGCTACCGAAAGCAGAGTTACGATCAGCGACAGCGCGGAATGTACGGCGTTGCTTCGCGTGATAACGAGTATTCCACCCATGATTGCCAGTCCGGCCAGTAAATAAAAGAAGAACGGAGTGGCTACCGGCGCCATGCCTGGATTCAGAGCCGAGTTCATCGCGGGATTCACGAAAAAATTACTCCCACGATAGCTGTAATCATCAACACGCCCAGCGATATCGGCAGCATTACTTTCCAACCAATCTTCATCAACTGGTCGAAGCGATAACGCGGCCAGGTTGCGCGATACCAGATGAAGAGGTACATGAAGACGGCAACTTTCAGTACAAACCAATACACGTGGCCGATGCTCTCCTTAAATCTGGATGCCAAAGTCTCGTCGGCAGAATGACCAGCGATTGCGATCAACAAAAGCAGTAGCGCTACAAGTCCGAGCAGTGCCCCAAATACTGCAAGCCCAATTCGCTGAATTTTGAAAAACGAATGCGACGGCATGCGCACGGTCCCAATAAAGGCGATCGCCGCCAGTCCGCCAAATGTAAGTGCCGGAAAAAGCGAAAAAACAAATTCCCACGCCGGCGCATGCAGCAGATTCGGGAAAGGCCGCATCCATCCGCCCAGCCAGAGCGTAACTGCGATCGAGGAGACAGCAATCATGGCCGCGTATTCGGAGAGCATGAAGAGCGACCATCGAAATCCGCTGTACTCTGTGTGATATCCGGCGGTCAACTCGGACTCGGCTTCGGCCATGTCGAACGGCGCCCGATTCGTTTCCGCGACCATGGCGATGGCGAAGATTGCGAACGCGATAAACCCGAGCGGAAAGAACTTGAAAATGAACCAGACGCCTTGTTGCTGTTGCGCTTGAACGATTCCAATCATACTCAACGTACCGGTGCCAGTGGAGTTCAAGCTGGTCATTAAGATCGCTGATACTACCGCCAAGCCCATAGCAACTTCGTACGAAACCATCTGCGCACTCGATCGCAACGCGCCGATCAAAGGATAGTTCGAATTCGAAGCCCATCCCGCGACGACGATGCCAAGCACCCCGAGCGACGACACTCCGAGCATAAAAAGAATGCCGATGTTCATGTCGCTTACGGCCTGCGACGGGCCGAACGGAATCACGGTGTAGACGGTGAATGCGGCCAGTAATCCGATCAGCGGCGCTACCCAGAAGACGAACTGGTCAGCCTCACTCGGAATGATGTCCTCTTTCAGCATCAATTTGAGCGCGTCGGCGAAAGGCTGCAGCAATCCGTGTGGACCTACTCGCATGGGGCCGAGGCGAATCTGGAAGTGGGCCAGCGCTTTGCGCTCGATCCAGTTCATCGCGATCACGGCCACAGACACGCCGGCGAAAATGACCAACACATATACCAGCGCCCAGAACTGGTTCCCGGCCTCTCCGGGCGTCAGCGTGCTGCCAAGGTACGACATGATGAAATTCGGCATCAGCGATCCACCTCGCCTAGCACAATGTCGAGCGTACCGATGACCGCGATCACGTCGGCGACGAGTAAGCCTCGAACCATGATGTCGAGAGCCTGCAAGTTGACAAACGATGGCGGACGCACGCGGATGCGATAGGGCTGCGTCGAGCCATCACTGACAATAAAGTATCCCAGCTCGCCTTTCGGCGCTTCGATGGAATGATAGATTTCGCCGACCGGCGGCTTGATCACCTTCGGAACTTTACCCATGATCGGGCCTTCCGGGATTCCATTAACCGCTTGCTCAATGATGCGCAGGGACTGCCGCATCTCGGCCATCCGGACCAGATACCGGTCGTACGTGTCGCCTTTTTCGCCGATGGGAATTTCAAAATCGAAATCGGAGTAGGCCGCGTAGGGCTGAGCCTTGCGAAGATCCCATCTCACGCCGCTCGCACGCAGCACTGGACCGGTCACGCCCAGAGCGATGGCATCGGCTGCGGAGATCACGCCCACATTCTTGGTCCGCTCGAGCCAGATGCGATTGGTGGTCAGCAACGCTTCATATTCGTCGATCTTGGGCGCCACAAAGGTCAGGAAATTCTTGACGTCTTTTTCGAAGCCAGCGTACGTTTCGTACTGGCAGCCGCCGATCCTAAAAGCGTGAGTCGTCAGCCGTGCTCCGCAATATCTCTCGAAAATCTTCAGAATTTCTTCTCGGTCGCGAAAAGTATAAAAGAGCGGCGTCATCGCTCCTATATCGAGCGCGTGCGTGCCCAGCCAGAGTTGGTGGCTCGCAATCCGATTCAATTCCGTGAGGATTACGCGAATGTATTTCGCGCGCGCGGGCGCTTCGACGTTCATCAACTTCTCGACCGCTTCGCAGTAGCCTAGACCGTTCGAGACCGCCGCTACGTAATCCATGCGATCGACGTAGGGATTGAACATCGTGTAAGTGCGGTTTTCTGCGATTTTTTCGACGCCGCGGTGAAGGTATCCGATCACGCACTCGGTGCCCAGAACTTTTTCGCCATCGAGCTTCAGGATGACGCGCAGCACACCGTGCGTGGCCGGATGCTGCGGCCCCATATTAATGATCAGTTCGTTCGAATCGAGATACGTCTTATCGGGAGCGTCGAGATCGAGATGGGAGACTGCGCGGCTTGAGATATCGTTGTCGCCGTCTTTTGTGGACGCACTCATTGTCCACTCTCGATTCCCAGGTTGATCTGCACCCACTCTTTATCCTGTTGCAGGATGCCGTAATCCTTGCGTAGCGGGTGGCCCTTCCATCCGTCGGGCAGCAGAATGCGCTTCAGATCCGGATGTCCCTCAAACGAGATGCCGAACATGTCGTAGACTTCGCGTTCCAGCCAGTTGGCCGTCGCCCATATCGAGACGCTGGATGGAATCGTAGCGCCGTCGGCAATCTGTGTCTTTACCCGCACACGTTCGTTACGCGCAAACGAATAGAGAATCCAGATGATGTCGAACTGCGCTTCGCGCTTGGGGTAATGCACGGCCGTTAGGTCGACGCAGTAGTCGAACTGATCTTCGTCGCGCAACAGCCGAAGGATGTTGGGGATCAGCGCACGATCGACCGTGAGATAGTTTTGTCCGAGGTACGTAAACGCGTCCAGACCCGAACCGTACTGGTTCTTGTATTTTTCGATGAGCGGAGACGTCCAAGGCAGCGGAACGGGGCCGGCGGGTTTGGCCGGAGCCGCCGGCTTCGCGGGGGGAACTGGCTTTACGGGAACGGCTGCTTTCGCCTCCGCGACAACGGGCGCCGCCTCCGGCGATCTGGTGGCCACCGGATTCTTCTCGCCGTCCGGCGGCGGCGGTGGAGCGGGCGTTTTGACGTCCTCGGGCATGCAGAGATCTATCGTTCTACAAGCGGCACAAGCGTTAGGAAAGGTTCACTTCTAACATCTGGTTGCGTCACCGTCAATGACGGCGGTCACAACATTCCTTCGAACGCGCCGCCTAACGACGACCCGCCTGAAAACTTTCAACCAAGTCACGAATACGGATCGCGTCGGCTTTCCGATGGCCGTGACTCGTAATCGGATCCGTGCCTCCGGTTGATTCAATCAAAATGTCAGACCAAAATACTCCCGTCGAAATCTTTACCGACGCAACTTGCGAAATCGAAATATTTTCTTCGAGGCTGCCGAACAAGCGCCGCTTCACCCGGCTGACCCGAAGCGGGCTGACCACAATGCGAGTCGGAAAAAACAGATTTCCTTTCGTAAAGCGGCTCGCCGTGAACACCTCGTCCGTCACCGACGCATTCAGGTTGGAAGGGTTTACACCCATTCGAGCGCGCCCTTCTTCCATATCCAGAGATATCCGACAATCAATATCCCCAGGAAAATCAGCATCTCGATGAGACCAAACCCTCCCAGAGCTTTGAACTTCACCGCCCACGGAAACAGGAACACTGTCTCCACATCGAAAACGACGAACAGAATAGCGATGATGTAAAAGCGGACCGTATAGCGGCCCCGCGCACTATCGTAAGGATCGATGCCGCATTCGTAAGGCATTAGCTTGGTACGATTTGGACTTTGTGTCCGTATGAGTCTTGCCGCCAGCAGCGTGACCGGGATCAAAACCCCGACCACCGCCAAAAAGAGAAAGATCGGAACATAGTTCTGCGGCATAAGATCCTCGAATCAAACGGCTCGTGAGAATGAAATCGAATAGTACCGCTGAAGCAGCGCCGCTTCAAGGTCGTATAAACATCGCGGCCGTGACAACGGACACAGACAGCCAACGGGGACTTCGTTTAGTCGCCGCCACCGGGCACAGACGCGACGCGGTCGGGAAAGAGGAACGTCTTGCGGGCAAGATCGGAATCGAGCGTTTGCCTGGAATAAAAACGTTCAAGCAGGCTGGGCCGCCATACCAGCAAGTCGGGATTTTGTCCCGCGAATTGCTCCCACGTTTGCGCGCTCCCGGCCTGCGCCATGCGCTGCCGAATCAGAAACAGATATGCCCATGTGATCGTCTCGTGATAGCGATCCGCCTTGCCCTGCGCGGCCGCGAAGCCTTTTAATGAAGCCGAAAATTTATCCAGCGCCTCGATCGGGCTGTACTTGCAAAGGTACTCGAACGCCAACCGTACGTGGTCGGAGTGATGAAATGTATCGGCCGCGGTGCGGCCCGATTCGAATGCCGCGATCAGTTCTTCACCGTTCATAACTATTTCTTGCGGTCGTGTCTCAGGCGTCGCTTCTCTTGCCGCTCTTTCACGGCAGCGACCTTCTTGGGTCGTTGCGGCTCGCTTTCTTTCAGTCGGTGGCTGGCGCCGGAATCAAGATCGAGGGCATAGATCTTTTTCAGGTCATGAATCCTTTGCATTGATTCTGGCCCGAAGGGCGCTTTGCCATCGAAGGCATGCAGCACAATACCTTCCAGCAAGTCGCCCAACGACATATCGTGAAATTCGGCCAGGGCCTTGAGCACTTTGAGAATGCGCTTTTCCATGCGAACTCCCGTTTGTACCCGCTCCACCAGAAGTTGCGATTCCTTAATCATGGTACCAATGTACCACGATACACACATTAAAAACAATCCTCCACCCCCGTCAGCCGGGACTGCAACACCCCTTATTGCGTGAGAAAATAATTCAGGAATTATTTCCGCTTCGAGGTCGTCATGTGCCGCAATATCAAGACTCTTTTCAATTTCGATCCACCCGTGACGGACGAAGAAGTACGGGCCGCTTCACTGCAGTTCGTCAGAAAAATTACAGGCTTCAATAAGCCTTCGAAGTCCAACGAAGCCGCCTTCCTGGCGGCAATCGACGACATCGCAGCGATCGCCGGACGTCTTCTCCATTCTCTCGACACGAATGCCCCGCCGAAAAATCGCGAAGAAGAAGCAGCCAAGGCCAAGGCTCGCGCCGCCGAGCGATTCAGTGCTTGAACGTCTCCCCCGGGAAACTTCAAAACTAATTGACATGCACGGGCTTCTTGCATAGCCTTTCTACTATTCCCGGCCGTACTTCCCCCGCGGCATTCAGGGTTTCCGTTTCCTCATTGGAGGTGGTCGCATGGTCCCTATGCCTCGCGCGTTCTCATATTTCTTCTCTGTCCTTTTTTTTCTCGTGGCTTCGCTCGGAGGTAGCGCGGCGTTCGCACAGGCGGACCGCACCACGAACCCCGCCGCGCCCAAGGATTTCGAGAAGGGTGAAGGCGGAAGTTTCATGCGCAAGCGCATGGATTGGGAGTATCGCCAGCGGGCCTACCCGCACAAACGAGTTCCCTCTGGCGCTCGCTTGAATGCATTGAAGCAACTGGATGCGAAACTCGCCAAAGAAGCCGAAGCTCGGTCGCGTAGAGACAAAGACGTGGCCGCAGGAAAACAAACTCCGCAGAACAACGCCTGGACCATGATCGGTCCGCAGCCGGAAGAGAATGTTTTCTGGGGACCAAACTCGGGACGCGTCGCGGCCGTCGCCGTCGATCCCACAAACACAAACGTGGTATACGCCGGGGCCGCGCAAGGCGGCGTCTGGAAGACGACGGACGGCGGGGTGACTTGGTCGCCATTGACGGACACGCAGGCATCCCTGGCAACCGGCTCCCTGGCCCTTGATCCCGAAAATCACCTGACGCTCTATGTAGGCACCGGCGAGTTGAATAACTCGGGCGACAGTTACTACGGAGCCGGTGTGCTGAAGTCCACCGACGGCGGCAACACCTGGACGCAGATTCCCGGCCCTTTTGCCGGCGGCCAGTATGGCGGCGCTCGCATTGGCGGCATGGCAGTGCATCCCACTAATTCTCTAATCGTCTTGGCGGCTGTGGGATGTTGCGAGTTCAACGACGGCGTATTTCGCTCCACCGATGCAGGAAACACTTGGACGCAAGTGCTCAGTGTCAATGGAAGCCAGGCCTACAACGTCATTTTTGATCCTACGAACGGGAATCTTGCGTACGCGTCCATTGATGACAACGGAGTCTACAAATCCACCGACGCCGGCAATACATGGGTCGCAGATAACGGGTCAGGATCGAGCATCTTGCCGACCGGGTCGCCGACTGGCCGCGTCGCCCTCGCCATGGACCCGAATGCCACGACCACGCTCTACGCCGGAATTACCAACAACAACACGAGCGGACTAGTCGGTCTGTATAAAACGACGGACGGCGGCAACACCTGGACCCAGCTTACGAATGCCCCCAACTACTGCGGCGGCCAGTGCTGGTACGACAATGTCATTGCAGTGATGCCCGGCAATTCAAACGTAATCTACGCCGGCGGAGATGGAGGCACGCCCGTAACAAATTCCCTCGACGGTGGCAACACATGGACCAATCTCAATAACATTGGTATCCATCCCGATCTGCATGCCCTCGTGTTTACTCCGAATGGCCAGCAACTTTACATCGGAAATGACGGCGGAATGTATAGCGCCACGAATGTGGCCACATCGAAACCGACTGTTGCGAACCTGAATAATCAACTGGCAACACTGCAGTTCTATTCCGGGCCATCCATCAATCCTACGAACGCCAACGCCGGCTTTGCGGGCACGCAGGATAACCTGACCAACGAATACAGCGACTCTTTGGCCTGGCAGGATGTTGACTGCGGCGACGGTGGCAATACCGTCATCGACTTTACGAATCCGAACAACGTGTACGTGAACTGCATCGAGATGTCGCTCGATAAGTCGACAGATGGTGGCGCCAGCTTCAATTCGGCGTTGAACGGAATCAATACCAGCGATCCAGTGAACTGGGTGCCACCGCTGATCATGGATCCTTCCAGCGCCCAGCGTCTCTATTTCGGCACCAACCACGTCTATCAGACGACAAATGCGGCCAGCTTGTGGACTTCCATCTCTCCCGATCTGACTTCCGGCAATGGCAATAATCTGGTCGCACTGGCAGTCGCACCAACCGATCCCAACACGATCTATGCCGGATCCAGCGACGTCCTTCTCCACGTCACGACGAATGCCCTTTCAGGAACCTCCGCAACGTGGGCCAATATCAGCAGCACAACCAGCCTGCCAAACCGCTCCATCACCGCGATCGCCGGCGATCCCAATGTGGCGACGACAGCGTACGTCACCTTCTCCGGCTTCTCGGGATACGGCGACAATCTCGGCCACGTTTTCATGACAACAAATACGGGATCCGCCTGGACCGACATCAGCGGAGACCTGCCGAATATCCCCGTAAACACCATCGTGGTTGATCCCGTCGTGCCGGGCACAATCTATGTTGGAACCGATATCGGAACCTTCTACACGACCAATACTGGCACGAGCTGGGCCACCCTCGGCACAGGACTGCCTCGTGTAGCGGATTACGGCATGGCGTACCAGGCATCGACCCGGACGCTGTGGGTAGCAACGCACGGCCGCAGCATATGGGCGCTCAACGTGGCGTCGATCGAAGGTTTGCCGTCGATTCTAAATATCTCGCCGGCGAGCGCACTAATTGGATCTCCGAGCTTCACGCTTACCGTAAACGGATCGACCTTCGTATCTGGAGCGGTCGTTCAGTGGAACGGATCGAGCCTCGCAACGACTTTTGTGAGCAGTAGCCAGCTGACCGCCACAGTTCCAGCCAGCGACTTGCTAACAGCAGGAACAGCGGCGGTTACGGTTTTGAGCGGCGGACAAACTTCCAACTCAGAGCCCTTTACGATCGACAATCCGCTGCCTACCGCCGTTTCTCTGTCTCCGACGGGCGCGCAGGCAGGCGGCCCGGCATTCACTTTGACTGTAAATGGTACGAACTTCGTCAACGGATCCAGCGTGCTCTGGAACGGTTCTTCGCGGACAACCACGTTCGTAAGCTCCACGCAAGTCACAGCCGCAATCAACGCGTCCGATATAGCGACAGCAGGTACGGCGAATGTCAGCGTTTCAAATCCGACGCCGGGCGGTGGAGCGTCAAACGCGTTGGCGTTCTCGATTGGCAATCCGGTCCCGTCCCTCACATCGCTAACACCCACGAGTAAGAACGTGGGATCGGCTGCCTTCACCCTGACAGTAAAAGGATCAAGTTTCGTCAACGGAGCAACCGTGAACTGGAATGGGTCGCCCCGGACCACAGCCTTCAAGACCTCTTCGGAATTGACGGCGTCGATCACGGCCGCGGACCTCAAGACCGGTGGCACTTTCCCGATTACCGCGACCAACCCCTCGCCCGGAGGCGGCACCTCTGGCTCGCTGCCTTTCGCGGTGAAGAATCTGAAACCATCCATTACATCTTTGTTCCCGAGCAGTGCCATCGTCGGAGGCTCGACCTTTACATTGACGGTGAATGGCAAAGACTTCGTGAGTACTTCTGTCGTGGATTGGGCCGGCTCGCCGCGCGCAACCACGTTCGTGAACTCGACGAAAGTTACAGCGACCATCAATGCGGCCGACATCGCGTCAACCGGAACATTCAAGGTTACCGTGACAAACCCCGCTCCCGGAGGCGGGTCGTCAGCACCATCGACCTTCACGGTCGATAATCCCGCACCCACGCTCACCTCCATTTCGCCCAGTTCAACAGAACACGGAGGCCCGTCATTCACCCTTTCGGCCACCGGTACGCACTATGTGGCGAGTTCCGTGATCCTGTGGAATGGCAAGAAGCTGGTTACGACTTATGGGAGCAGCACGACGCTCACAGCTACGGTTCCAAGTTCTGATATCAAGACGGCAGGAACAGCCAGCGTGACAGTCGTGAATCCTACGCCGGGAGGCGGCACCAGCAACGCGAAGACCTTCACCATTAACTAAGAGCACATTAGCAGCTTGTGGAAAAACTCCGATTCCCGCCGCTTTGGGGAAGGGCACGAGTTCCAGAGCTTGTTGCGGAAAGACTCGAATTTTGCCTTTTTTTCATAGGGTGCGGCTTGAGCCTCCGCCGTAGCCTCGGCAAAATCAGTAGGCCTTCAGCCCCTGAGGTGACTGGACCGCGCAGGTCGGCGTTTCTCTGCAATCTCTTCGTCCGAGATTGACCGGTCCCAACAAGGCGCGGCGGAGGGATGGTGTTGACGAGCGAGACTCGATAAACTGGCGGACATGAGCTCCAAAGATTCGCTGTTTATTGTGATGAGGATCATCGCCTTTGCGTACTTCACAGCAATGGTTGCTTCCGCGTTTTGCTACGCGCAGGAAGCCGCAGCCTTTCGATCGAACGAGGTGCATCCTGACGGAAGCATCACCTTCCGCTACAAAGACGCCGGCGCCAGCAATGTCGTGCTGCGTTTGGAAGGATCGGCCGATCCCCTGAAAATGGAGAAAGACGCTACCGGACTTTGGTCCGTAGTTACCACTCCGCTCGCGCCGGAGATTTACGGATACTCCTTCGAAGCCGATGGGCAGCCGCGACTCGATCCCAAGAACACGATCGTGAAGCCGAATTTTCTTCTCCTTGGAAATCAGGTTACGGTCCCGGGCAAAGAGCCCCAGCCATGGGACGCACGCAACGTTCCCCACGGAGCCGTCCACCACCACTTCTACACTTCGAGAATCGTAGAGGCGCTACCAAACGCGCAAAGTGATTACTACGTCTACACTCCTCCGAATTACGATCCCAAGCGGCATAAGCCGTACCCGGCGCTCTATTTGCTGCATGGCTGGAGCGATCTGGCCAATGGCTGGACGGAAGTCGGACAGGCGAATTTCATTTTCGATAATCTTCTGGCCGAAGGTAAGATCCCGCCAATGGTTGTAGTCATGCCTCTCGGCTATGGCGATATGACGTTTGTTCTTGGAGGCCACGACCGTTGGAATGACAACTCTGCGATCGACCACAATGTGGACCTCTTCGGTCAGGCCTTGCTCACCGAAATATTACCGCGCGTAGAGTCCGAGTATCACATCTCTAAAGATCAGAAAGATCGGGCGATCGCCGGACTCTCGATGGGCGGTCTGGAAAGCCTGACCATCGGCCTGAGTCATCCCAAACAGTTCGCCTGGGTTGGAGGTTTCAGTTCGGCTCTACGCCACATGGACGACGCGAAGGAACTCACGAAGTTGAATACTGCGATGCGCAGCGAAAAGACCGTGCTTCCACAGTTCATTTGGATTGCCTGTGGAACCGAAGAAGAACTACTCGCACCCAATCGCAAATTCATCGCCTGGCTCAAGGGGCAAGACATCCCACTAACCGCGGTCGAGACTCCTGGGATGCACACTTGGATGGTGTGGCGCGACAATCTCATCCATTTCGCGCCCTTGCTGTTTCAGGGCAAATAACGAGTCCGCACCGATACCGCGCCAACCGCGTGTTTATAATCAAACATTCGCTTGCGCTCTGCAGCGAATCTGAATCCGCTTACGTTAAGGACACGCATTGGCACTCGACGAAGACATTTATGCAATTCGCCGCGAGAAACTGAAGAAAATTGAGGCTCTCGGGCATCCAGCTTATCCGCGAAAATTCAACTACAGCCACACCGTGGCGCAGATTCTAGCCGAATACAGTGGGCAGACGACGGAAGAACTGGAATCTCCGCGCGTGACCGTGCGCGTTGCCGGACGCATCATGGCGATCCGGTTAATGGGTAAGGCCGGGTTCGCACACTTGCAGCAGGACGGGCAGCGGCTCCAGATCTACGTCAAGAAAGACGCTATTGGCGATGCCGGATACGAACTGTGGAAGTTGCTCGACTTGGGCGATCACATCGGAGTCCGTGGATATCTGTTTCGCACGCGCACCGGCGAACTGAGCATTCACGCTGAGGAGCTAACTTTTCTCTCGAAAGATTTACTGCCGCTCCCAGAAAAGTTTCACGGCCTTACTGACGTCGAACTCCGCTACCGCCAGCGCTATCTCGATCTGGTGATGAATCCAGAAGTGCGCGAAGTGTTTTTGAAGCGCAGCAAACTGGTCCAATCGCTGCGGCGGTATTTCGATTCACAGTCATTCATAGAAGTCGAAACGCCGATGATGCATCCCATCGCCGGCGGAGCAGTCGCGCGTCCCTTCAAGACGCATCACAACACTCTCGATATGGATCTGTTCCTGAGGATTGCTCCGGAGCTTTACTTGAAGCGGCTTACGGTCGGCGGATTCGACCGCGTCTACGAGATCAATCGCAACTTCCGCAATGAGGGGTTGGGATGGAGATGGAATCCTGAGTTCACTATGCTCGAGGCCTATCAGGCCTATACGGATTATCTCGGCATTCTTGACACGACGCAGGCCGCGATCGAGCAGGCGGTGAAGGATGTCACGGGCGGGATGAAGACGAAGTGGGGCGAGCATGAGATCGATTGGTCCCATGCAAACTGGCGCCGCATGACGATGCGCGAAGCAATTGTCCACTTCTGGCCAGAGAATGCCGGTTCCAAACCAGAACGAAGCGACTTCGCCACGCACGAGTCAGTCGCAGCTCTAGTAAATCGAGTGCGGGGTGCTGGAATTAAGTTGCAGTATGATGCAGCCGAACCGGCAGGCAAAACCATCGCGAATTTGTTCGAGGGAGTCGCGGAAGAGCACCTGACACAGCCCACCATTATCTACGAGTTTCCCACGGCTGTGTCGCCCCTGTCGAAGCAGAAGCCGGACGAGCCCGATTGGACGGAACGCTTCGAAATCTATGCCGGGCAGATGGAAATTGCCAACGGTTTCAGCGAACTCAACGATCCCGTCGATCAGCGGCAGCGCTTCGAAGCGCAATTAAAAGAGCGCGAGCGCGGCGACGATGAAGCTCACCAGATGGACGAAAATTACATCAACGCGCTTTCCTATGGCATGCCTCCGGCGGGCGGCGTGGGACTGGGCGTCGACCGGCTGGCGATGCTGTTCACCGACTCGCATACCATCCGCGATGTGATTCTCTTTCCGCAACTGCGTCCCGAGAAACAAGCTGGCAGCGACGGGCCGGAGACCGCGGAAAACTCGTAACCGCGCCTCCCGCACCTAAACAATCACTTGAAGTCCGATTTCGTGCGGCTCATGCTGGCGGAAGTGGTTTCGTCATCGGCGGCGCTGCCGTAATGCCACGTCGGGTATTGGGTCGGCAGCGCTTTGCCCGTTCCCCGTTCTGAATTTGAATGGCGATTCCCCCCCAAGAACTAGTCAGTTGTGCCATCCGATTTCTGGTTCGCGATCTTTGCCCCTCCCGCCTTTTCTGGGCCGAAATTCTTGCTCAGATAATTGAGGATCGCGTTGCGGTCGCCGTCAGGAATGACGGCACCGAGCCCTTCCATTTTTTCCAACTCGTCCGACCACCGCTGGCGCGTCAGGTGCTGTTCGGTGATCCGGCTCGCGTTGTGGCATGAAGTGCAAGCCGCTTTCACCTTGGCCTGCATCGGCCCCGGCGGTAGCGGTTTTCCCGGAGCACTCGGCGCTTGTGCACTTACAAAAGAGCCACCCAAAACTCCCGCTCCGAATAGCAATATGCTTGAAACCAATCGTCGCAACACGCGTAATCCCCATCTGTTCACGGCGCTCGGGCCGAGCTAGAGTCGCCCCGTCAGGGCTCAAAACATCCTAGCATCGCGCACTTCCACGAAATAACAAATTGAGACTTTGGAGTCGTTTGGCTGGAATTTTCCGCGGAGATAACGCCTCGGTTGCAATCCCCCGATGGCAACCGAGGCTTCCTTTGGTGATCAACTGCTCTGCCTTGATCCCCCGATCCAGGCTGAGGCTTCTTCCAGGAACACACCGTGGGGAGGATGAACGGTGTATTTAATGACTACTATATCGATAGACATTGTAAAGATCAAGTCTTTTTTCAACTTTATTTTTGCCGCACCCGATCTTTACCTCGCGCTTGGCCTGTGTACCTAGCGCTGGTCGAGCATGTGGATCGCTTCCATAGTCGTGTCGCCCACAATTTCCAGGCTCTTGGGGCTGAGCTTGTCCATCGTGTCTTGCGGAGTGTGATGAAAAACGTTGTTGTAGCCGTAGTCGAGATCGATCACGTCTGCGCTCGGAACACCGCGATTTACGAAGGGAATGTGATCGTCTTCAATGGGACCCTCGCGCGCGTAGAAGTGCGACTGATAGCCTTCGCGTTGGGCTGCGGCGTAGATGAGGTCCAGAAGCCAGGGAGTGCAATTGCTGTTGCGGTCGATATTGAGGTCTGCATCCCCGATCATGTCCATCACCATCAAGGCCTTGATCTTCTTCAGGGTGCCGTCTTTCTCCCATTTTTCGGCGAGGTGACGTGCCCCGTAAACGCTGTCGGAGTCGGTCCAGGTCTTCACGGCTTCTTCGCCGTCGGTCCAAACGAGCCAGACGCTATAGCCGTCGCGCTTTCGATCATGTGGGCCGGCGCCAAGCTGGTTGGCGTATTCGAGTAGGATCGCAGTCGATGAACCGCCATCGTTCGCGCCAACATAGCCCGTATTGCGCAACGGGTAGTTGGTGTCGTAGTGGCCCATAATGACGATGATTCCGTCCTTCATCCCCCGAAATTTCGCGATGATGTTGTGCACTGGAAACTTGCCCTCGACCGTATCGGCGGTAAAGATATCGTCCTCGACCTCGTCGCCCTTTAGGTGATCCACGATATACCGCTCGAGTTTCTTGTGATTTTCGTTCCCCATGTAGCGCGGGCCAAAGGCGGTGACTTCGCGCGTGTATTCAAAGGCGCGTTTCGAATCGATGTGGGGAAGCGGGGCGTCGTCCGGTACGCCCGGCTGCGGCGCGGGGGATGGTTCGCGATTCGTCGACGCGGCGGCCGAAGCCGGATCCGATGTAGTCTTATTGCATGCTGGGGTGACGGACAGGGCTATAGCAAATGGCACGGCCAGCGCGAGTTTCAACCACGAAGGACACAAAGTTTCACGAAGGATGGCTCGGCAAAGAGACTGCGTTCGCTTTGGGGTCTTTGGCGCTTTCATGATCGTCCAGTCTCGTGTTCAGGATTTTTTCGCAGCGCGCTTCTTGCGATGATCGGGGTGGACCATCCACGCAATGGCAATGCTCAGCACATACAACGCAACCATGGGCGCCGCAAAGATACACATATTCAGAATATCGGGCGTGGGCGTGATGATGGCGGCGACCACGAAAATACCAAGGATGGCATAGCGGATGTTGTGCCACATCCAACCCGCGCTGACAATGCCCATGAGCGCGAGGAAAAAAATGAGAATCGGCATCTCGAAAATCGCGCCCAGGCCGACGATGATGGTCAAGAACAGCGAACTATATTCACTGAGCGTAATCATCGGCTGAAAGTCCTTGCCATAACCGATCAGAAAGACCAGTGCCTGCGGCAGGACGACTTTGTAGCCGAAGTATCCGCCCGCAAGAAAGAGCGCGATCGTCGAGGTCATGAACGGGAAGACGTAGCGTTTCTCGTTACGATAGAGCCCGGGCGAGATGAAACACCAGATCTGATACAGCACAAACGGCGAGGCTACGAACAAGCCCGCCATCATTCCCACTTTCAGATAGAGATTGAAAGGTTCGGTGGGATTGACATAAACCAATTTCGCCGAAAGTCCGTTCCGCGCAAGCGCGCCCATGATGGGGCGCTGCATGATGGAGTAAATATTCTCGGCATATCCCCAGCAGGCAAAGAAGCCGACGGCAACAGCAATGATGGAATAGACCAGGCGCTTGCGCAGTTCCTCGAGATGATCGAGGAAGCCCATCGTGGGCATCTGCTCTTTATCTTTATCGTCGTGTGCGTTCACGGAAGAGGCGGCGAGTTCAGGCATCGGGCGCTGCCTTCGACGGAGACGGGGCGGTCCCACTCTCTACCGCGACCGCCTCGTTTTCTGCGGCGGCCCTTCTTGCAACAGATTCGGCGGCAGCGCGTTTGACCGCTTCCGCCTCGGCTGCAGCCTCTTCAGCGGCTTCCAGTTTCTCGGGCGCTGGCGGATTGAAGATGCGATTGGCCAGCGACCCCAATGGGGCTTGCAGGGGCGGAAGAATCTGCTGCTGCGGGCGTGTGCTGGTTTCGAGCGAATTGATTTCGGACTCAATCTGAGAGCGAAATTCGTTCGAAGCGCGGCGGAATTCGTTTAAGAAGCGGGCGACCTGACGTCCGATCTCGGGCATTTTCTTGGGGCCGAAGAGAATCAGCGCCAGAAAGAAAATAAAGACCATCTCGCCAGAAAAGCCAAAATTCATAGCACCATCATAATGCCGGACGCGGAAGCAGGCCACTGGCAAGCACCCAGCCGACAATAAGTTTACATCTAGCCTTCATGGCGAGGGCCACTCCTCGGTCTTCGACGACACAACACTTTTGGGTGACAAATGGCAAAGGACCTGCCTCGCCGTAAGCGAAAAAAGCAGGTCTCCCGCTGCGCTTGAGGTTGCCAGTCTATCAAAACGATTCGATCAATCGATCAATGGCCCCCGAAGGTGTAGCCAATCGAGGCCCCAACGCGGGTAGAGTACGAGGAACTGAATAACTGATTGTTGGTTACAAGATACAACTTCGCTTCGGGACGGATGAAAAATCCGCCTTTGGGATAGATCTTGAGGCCCGCGCCCAGGTCACCCATGAAGTGCTTGTCGCTGTCGTAGTTGGTGTTGTAGCCGTTGCCGCAGCCGTTACAGTACTGACGCGTATCCATCGCGCCGATGCCCGCCGAAAGCTCGAGATAGGTGTGGCTGGCAAGTTTGGGCGCGTAAATCCCGTCGACGTCCAGGAAGAGCGGACGATATGGGATGGGCCCATATAACGGGCTGTTATAAACGCTCTGCGTTGCTCGCCAGAACACTTCGGCCCCGATTCCGAAATTGTGCCAAGCGAGTACATCGCCGCTAAAACCGGTGTAGGTACCACCCTTGAGCGATGGACCGTTTGAGTTGGCGTCGGGAGCCTCAACAGTGCTAACTCCGAAGGCTATGTCAACTTTCTGGGCTTGGGCGAAATTCGAAAAAGCGGATACGCTGGCACAAACAAGAGCTAGAAGAACGGCGTTACGCGCGATGTATTTCAAACGAAACCTCCGGTTATGTTTGGTTTAAAAGCTTGGATGCAGGTCCCGAGTTTGACGATGCCGATGCGGACCAGATTTACAAGATTTTACGGTTACTGAGGGACCATGAACGCTCGATTATTTCTTGGGATCAAGTACCAAGTTTTTTAACATTGCTCACTGTGCAGGCGAAGATCGGGCGAACACTTCCGTTTACCGCTGCCGTTAGGCACTATCCATTACGATCAATGTGCTGTCCCGTCGCTCAGTAAGCCAGCATAATCCGGAGATCGCGAAGGTTGTTTCCCGTCGGTCCGGTGATAATCGCATCACCCAGTGTGGCGAAAAGAGGACTGGCATTGAATGTTGCAAGTGCCCTCCGGACCGCGACGCCGTCCGAGTGAGTGTTGAGTCGCGCGACGGTGCTGCCATCGACCATGGCCCCGGCAGCGAGACTGTTACCGTCGATGCCGTCGGTGCCGGCACTCAGCACCGTAATGTTGTCCCCCGCGATCTGTTCGGCACATGCTAAGGCGAACTGTTGATTGCGTCCCCCCACACCGCCGTTGCGCACCTTCACCGTGACTTCGCCACCAGAGATCAGGCAGACGCGCGACACCTTGCTGCGCAACTCGCGCAGACGACCTAGAAGATATATGGCCGCCTTGTCGTAAGGCCAGTCGTCGCAGGAGTTATCGATTTCAACGGCGAATCCCGCCCGGCTTGCCGCAGCTGCAGCTTCGTCGATAGCTACTTTGTTGGAAAGAACGGTCCACCAGCGTGCGCGAACAAACGCCGGGTCGTCGGATTTCGGAGTCTCATCGAGCGCCTTCTGGCGAAAAAGATCGGCTACAGATTTCGGAAACTGCTCGATCAGAGCGTATTTCTCCGCGAGGCGGTAGCAATCCGCGATCGAAGTAGAATCCGGCATGGTCGGACCCGAGGCCAGCGCGTCCGGCGTACTGTCCGGCACATCCGAGACCAGGATGGAAACCTGCTGGGCGGGATATGCCGCCTGTGCGAGTCGCCCTCCCTTTACAGCGGAAATATGTTTCCGGATGGTATTGATCTCGGCGATGGTTGCGCCAGAGTGCACAAGCGCTCGATAAGTTGCGACCAGATCGGATAGAGAGATTTCATCGTCGACCGGCTTCTCGACCACTGCGGAACCGCCGCCAGAAACCATGAACAAGGCCAACGACTGAGAATCGAGAGCGCAGAGCGATTTGAGGATGGCCTCCGCGGCCCGAATGGATTCGTCGGTGGGCATGGGATGTCCGCCGCAAAAATAGCGAAAACCTCTTACCTGGCCCTGCCCTTCGCCCGGTGACGCAACAATTCCTTCAAAGTTGCTGCCAGCTCGTGCCTCAAGAGCGGCCGCCATCGTGTGCGCCGCTTTCCCAATGGACACCACAAAAACACGATGGTAGGAATCCAGGTCGTAAAGGTCTTCTCCCACGCGAAGGACGCGGCGCTCGCAGTGTATGTTGCGGGCAAAAGCACTTTCGATGGAGGCATTCTTGAGCGCGGAACCGAAAATCTCGCGGGCGGTTTCTCGCATGCGGCGGAATTTGGCTTCGCGAGCGGGAGAAAGGTCAAGCATCAGGGAGTTCAGAATGCAAGAATCGGAACTGAGATCCTTCCCTTGCCGCTGGCATTATAAAGCGCGCCCATTATCTATGGAACGATGGAGGCCGACCACCCCCGGAGGCCAGAGCTCAGTTCTCAGGACCTACCCATGGTCCAAATTGTCTTGACATTTCACGGCAGAGGAGGAGAATGGGCGAGTTTTCGCATCGGCCCCGATTTCGTCGGATGAGCCTCCCCAGCTAGACCACGAATCGGGACCAGAGAGACGGGCTATCGCGCGGGTCTCTCGCTCAACCTCGGCAGAATCAAGATTATTTAGCTCTGCGAACAAAACCAAAGCCAAAGAGGAACGTTATGCGACGATCGACCAAGATCAATCTGCGTTTCGCGGTTTTCGCGCTCGTTTTATTAGCCTGTTGCTTCTGTCGGAGCATCGCCTGGGGGCAGAGCTGCACATTGCCGCCAAACAACATGCTTGCGTGGTGGCCGGGGGATGGGCACGCGCACGACGTCCAGGGTGGGCACAACGGTAAACTGGTAAGTGCAACATACGGAACGGGCATGGTTGGTGAGGCTTTCAGCTTTAACGGGAGTAACGCATTCGTACAGGTGCCAAACAGTAGAGTCTGGGGTTTCGGAACCGAGGACCTCACAATCGATCTATGGGCAAACTTCAGCGCTGTGCGCAACAGCGGCAGCATCGGCCGGCTGGATAACGTATTCATAGGCGACGATAATGGCCCGAACCAGCAAAATAAGTGGGTATTTGCCCTGAGCGCTGGAGTGCTTACGTTCCATATCAATAGTCCGCAGATTGGACCGCAATTTCTGGCGCAAACCCCGTTTTCCCCGGCGCCTGGCACTTGGCACATGCTGGCGGTGACGAAGGCGTCCGGCACCTACACCATCTGGATCGACGGCGTTCCGAGTACAGAGACAGCGCAGACATACAACACTGCAATACCGAGACCCACCGCGCCGTTGACGATTGGTGAAGCAGAGGGGTTGGGCTACTTCGACGGTTTCATCGACGAAACGGAAATATTCACTCGCGCCCTTAGCGCGACCGAGATACAGGCGATTTTCAATGCCGGCAGCGCGGGAAAATGCAAACCTGCGGTGCTGTCACCCTCTTCTTTTTCGTTTGCTCCGGAACCGCTGGGCGTCACCGGTTCTGCGAAAAAATTTGAGCTGACGAACTACCAAAACGCCACGACGCTGGATATCGCGAATGTCGCGCTGGGTGGCACAGACCCCGGAGACTTTGCGATCAGCGCCAAGAGTTGCGGCGCAACACTGAAGCCCCTCGCCAACTGCACGATATCGGTAACTTTCACGCCCACGGCGACTGGGGAACGCACGGCGCAACTTACGTCGAGCGACGATGCCTACAACAGTCCTCAGACTGCACAGATCGTGGGCTTAGCGGCGGCAAGCCTCACACCGTCAACGGCGAACTTCGGGACTGTAAAAACCGGCACAACCAGTCACGCCGTAAAGTTCACCCTCACTAACAATCAGACGGCGACTCTCAATATTGCATCCATCGGGTTTGGAGGGGCCGATCCTACCGATTTTGCCGTGAGCAGTTCGACATGCAATGCGCAGTTGCCCGCGAAATCGAGGTGTTCGATTTCAGTAACATTCACTCCTGGATCGACCGGGCCGCGCAGTGGAGTGCTGGCTGTGACCGACGATGCGAACAACAGTCCACAGGAAGCACAATTGAAGGGCAACGGAGGATAGTGAGCGATTTCAACCGGAGGAGATGATCTCTCCCACCCAAGATTCGATGGTCTCGCGCATTTCGCGGAGGCGGCCTTCGAAGAAATGGTCACCGGCTTCGATGCGAACTAACTTCTTGGGCTCGGAGAAGGTTTCCACGAGCGCTTCGAGTTTTCCGGGCGGGGCGAACTGGTCGCGCGAACCACTGACGAAAAGTTTGGGCTTGGTAGAGGTGCGGAGGAAATCGTAGTCGTAGACCCGGTCATCTTTTCGATCTGCCACGGGAACGGCGGGTAGTCCAAGGGCAATCAGGGCGGGAATGCGGTCGTCTGCGTAGGCGGCGCGGAGGCCGACAGCGGCTCCGAAAGAAAATCCGGCGAAGACGATGGGAAGCGCGAATTCGCGCTCCATCCAATCGAGAGCCGTGCGAACATCTTCCAACTCGCCGATGCCATGGGCATGCTCGCCATCGCTCAATCCCGTGCCACGAAAGTTGAAACGCAAAACTGGGAATCCGAAACCGTTGAGCGCTTTCATCGCATGAAAAACAACTTTATTGTGAAGCGTTCCCCCAAAGAGCGGGTGCGGATGACAGACCACCGCCGCATGAGTCGGGCTGGCCGATCCACCATTTAACAGCGCTTCGAGCCGGCCAGCCGGGCCATCGAGGAACAGTGAGCGAATGCTGGCAGTTTCGAAGGGCACGGAATCAGGGTACAACATCCACCCGAACTCACAAAGATACGGAGCAAGCGCCCGGCATCCCCTTTCCCTGTCCCGCATCGGCTGTTAGTCTTTTGCTGCATGGATTTGTTTGGGCTCACACGGCAGCTGATCGATATTGAATCGATCACTTCAAACGAAAATAAAGTTGGGGATTTCCTCTGCGCGGAACTGCAGGCGCGCAGCATGATCGCCCGAAAGATGCCGGTCGAAGGCGCCCGAGCCAACGTCTTAGCGACGTGGGACGGACACGACCATCCCGACGTAGTTTTTTCCACCCATATGGATACCGTTCCGCCCTTCATTGCATCTTCCGAAGATGGTTCCCGCATCTATGGCCGGGGAGCCTGCGACGCCAAGGGGATCATTGCGGCGCAGATCGTGGCCGCCGAAAGGCTGCGCGCATCCGGGGTTTTCGTCGGACTCTTGTTTCTGGTCGGTGAAGAGCGGGATTCCATCGGCGCGAAGTTTGCGAACCAGCATCCCATCGGAGCTCGCTTCATGATCAACGGCGAGCCCACCGAGAATAAGTTGGCGCTCGCGAGCAAGGGGGCACTGCACGTGGAGTTAGTCGCGCGCGGTAAGATGGCGCACTCTGCCTATCCCGAACTGGGTGAGTCTGCCATCGACAAACTGGTGGAGGCGCTGCATCGTCTGCACGGCTTGAGCCTTCCCGTAGATGCCGAGATTGGGCCTTGCACCAAGAATGTTGGGTCGATTCAAGGAGGTCGCGCTCCGAATGTGATTCCTGACTTTGCGAAAGCCGACCTTTTCTACCGGCTCGTAGGTCCGGCGGATGGCCTGCGTCAAGATATCTGCAAAACAGTCGGCGACCTGGCCGAGGTTCATTTCACGCGCGAAACACCTGCCCTGAAACTACGGACGCTCGACGGCCTTCCCACCATGGTTGCGGCTTTCACCACCGACATCCCTTCACTTTCCGCCTGGGGCGAACCATTGCTGCTCGGCCCAGGTTCCATTCACGTTGCGCACACCACCGGAGAGTTCGTCGAAAAACTTCAACTAACTGAGGCGGTCGAACTTTATTGCGCTGTGGCAAACAAACTAAAACACTAATTCTTATCGGTTCTTATCTCCGCCAGTAAGTCAACCCCTCAGATCCTGCCTCCTACGCGACCGTAAAGCTGGATTCCGGCAAATCACTACCAGACATGACTAACTCCTTCGTTAGTTTATCGCTACTTTCGCGAACCTTAGTCTCAGATAGCGACAGACCAGTTATACTTAGTGGCGGGACAAACGATCGAAAAACGCAAGATCCCTCTAAAGCAAGTAAAAAATTAAGGGCGACCGTGGAGTTCGTGGGCGGCTCGTTTTCGGGTGAACTATGGCATCACACCCTGGGGAACCAAAGTTACACTTGCTAACTGAAGCGCCAATCGTCGTAGGGCCAATCCGTGGGCACCTGAAGCAAGGCGAAGACTGGTATCGTGACTTAGTCGAACATAGCCAGGATCTTCTTTGTGTCCACGACCTACAGGGCCGATTTCTTTCCATCAATGCCCTGCCCGCGCATCTGCTGGGTTACAGCGTCGAGGAAGTCTTGCAAAAGCCGATGCGAGACTTCATTCCTCCGCGTGATCTCCCCCGCTTCGAGGCCTATCTCCGCGAAATTGAGATGAAGGGTGAGTCCCACGGACTTCTGACTGTGCTCTCTCGTTCCGGAGAAGAGCGCGTCTGGGAGTATCACAATACGCTGCGCACTGAGGGTGTGGAGCGTCCGATCGTCCGCGGCATTGCCCATGACGTTACGGATCGAGTGCACAGAGAAAAAGCTCTGCGCTCCGGCCACGAAAAATTGCAAGAGACTGCAGTCGAGCAACGGCGCCTGCTGCAGGAACTAACCCTTTTTCGTATGTTGCTCGATCAGTCTAACGACTCCCTTCAGGTGGTCGAGCCCGAAACCCTGCGTTTGCTCGACGTAAACGAACGCACCTGTATCGAATTAGGCTACAGCCGTGAAGAACTGCTCGGCATGACGATCTATGACATTGCGCCCGGTTTCGACGAAACGGCGCGCTTGGCCGTCCTGCGGCAACTCGAAGCAACTGGCTCCGCCATGATCGAGAGAGTACATCGGCGGAAGGATGGTACGACCTATATTGCCGAAGTCAACTTACGGCGAGTTCTTCTGGATCGGGAGTACGGCGTCTCGATCACGCGAAATATTACTGCCCGCAAAAAAGCAGAAGAGCGGCTCCAAGAGTTCGAACGGGTGGTGGAGAACCTCGAAGAGATGATCGTAGTTCTCAACCGCGATTACCGCTACGTCCTGGCGAACCGGGCGATCCTGAACTACCGCGGAATGACCAAAGAACAAGTCTTAGGGCGCAGAGTAGACGAAATCATGGGACCAGAAGTTTTTGCGGCCGTGGTCAAAGAACGGCTTGACGAATGTTTTCAGGGCAAGGTCGTCAACTACGAACTCAAGCATAACTATCAGGCGATGGGGGAACGGGACATAGCCGTTACCTACCTGCCCGTGGAAGGTCCGGCGGGTATCGACCGTGTGGCGTGCGTTTTGCGCGACATCACCGATCAGAAACAGGCCGAGCGGGCTCTCCAGGCGAGCGAGGCGCGGGCGCGGGCAAAGGCCGATGAACTCGCTACCGTCCTCGACGCGGTGCCATTGGCGGTCTGTATCGCACATGACCCCGAGTGCCGGCGTATGACGGGAAATCGCGCTGCCCACGCACAACTGCGTGTACCCGTGGGCCAAAACATCTCGATGAGCGCCTCGACCGACGAGCGGCCATCGTTCCGGGTAATGCAGGATGGTTTGGAGTTGGCAGCCGAAGCACTGCCGATGCAAAAATCGGCCGCCACTGGAAAACCAGAGTTTGGACGCGCCCTGACCCTGCTATTAGACGATGGCTCGATTCGTGAAACCATCGCCAATACGGTTCCGCTCTTGGACGAAAACGGCAAGGTTCGGGGAGTCGTCGGGGCGTCCATTGATGTCACCGAACTGAAGCAGTCCGAGCGCGCACTCCGCGAGAGCGAGCTTCGATTCCGTACGGTCTATGAACGTTCGCCGGTGGGGATCGCATTGGTGAGCTCGGTAACGGGGCAGTTTCTCCAGGTGAATCCCAAGTTCTGTGAGATTGCCGGACGGAGCGAGAAAGACCTGTTGCGCCTTCAAGTCTCAGATATCACGCATCCCCTGGATATCGCTGCCGGAAATGCATACCAGCGAAACCTGGCCGACGAGAAACTCACCAGCTATGAGCAAGAAAAACGCTACTTGCGCCCGGATGGATCGATTCGCTGGGTGAGAATTCTGGTCGTTCCGATGTGGGACAGGAACGACACCGTTCGCTGCCAGATGGGTCTGGTGGAGGATATTACTGAACGGCGGCGCGCTGAGGAAGCTTTGCGGGAGAGCGAAGAGCGTTTCCGGGTCGCACTCAAGAACTCTCCCATTGCGGTTTTCAGCCAGGACCGGAACCTGCGTTACACCTGGGCTTACAATTCGCAACTTTCGCTGACAGCCACTGAAAAATTGGGCAAGTCCCTCGCAGACATCTTTGATCCCGCAGAGGCGGCGCGCATACAAGAGGCCCGGCGGCGTGTCCTCGCAACCGGGGTGGGCATGCGGGACGAAGTTGAGGTCACGTCCGGCGGGAAGAAACACTATCTCGATACCACCATCGAACCGCTTTTGGATTCGACTGGAGCCGTAGTTGGCCTTACCGGCGCCAGCATGGACGTTACCGAACTCCGCACTGTGACCGAAGCGCTGCGCGAAGCGAAAAAAAGGCTGACCGAAGAAAAACTCTATCTCGAACAGGAAATCAATACCGAACTCGGCTTCGGCGAAATCATTGGCAAAAGCTCGCCCTTGCTGGCACTTATGGAGAATGTCACAAAGGTTGCTGCCAGCGATGCGACCGTGCTCCTGTTAGGAGAAACGGGAACAGGAAAAGAGTTGGTAGCCCGAGCGCTCCACCGTTTAAGTCACCGCGCCAACAGTTCTTTCATCAAAATGAATTGTGCCGCAATTCCCTCAGGCCTGTTGGAGAGCGAGCTGTTTGGTAACGAGAAAGGCGCTTTCACCGGGGCGGTAAGTAAGAAGATCGGGCGACTCGAACTTGCCGACAAAGGCACGCTATTTCTCGACGAGATTGGAGAAATTTCACTGGCCCTGCAACCCAAGCTTCTCCGCGTTTTGCAGGATCAGGAATTTGAACGGCTCGGCGGAGTGCACACCATGAAAGTGAACTTTCGATTGATCGCGGCTACCAACCGCGATTTGGTCGAAAGTGTGCACAAGAACGAGTTTCGCAGCGACCTGTTTTACCGGCTGAATGTGTTTCCCATCCGCGTCCCGCCCTTGCGCGACCGCCGGGAAGACATCCCGCTGCTCGTCGAGCATTTCGTTCAAAAATGCTCGCGCCGCATGAAGAAATCGATCACCAGCATTCCCAGAAAAACCATGGACCGTCTCATTGGTTGGGACTGGCCAGGAAACGTTCGGGAGTTGGAGAACTTCATCGAACGATCCGTTATTTTGACGCAAGGCTCCGTTTTGGTATCTCCCTTAGCCGAACTCGAGAGGAATATCTTAGGGATCAACTCCAGGAATGACAGCCTTGAGGACGCAGAACGGGAGCACATCCTCCGCGCTCTTCGCGAAAGTCACGGTCAGATCGGCGGTTTGCGAGGAGCGGCCATGCGTTTGGGCCTAAAACGCACC
>Ga0302278_10001115_pt1 | contig 33604 bp, 31 predicted proteins | sample III_Bog_N3_2_FD_194543 | JGI IMG/M metagenome (GOLD analysis project Ga0302278, IMG submission 194543) | Peat permafrost microbial communities from Stordalen Mire near Abisko, Sweden - III_Bog_N3_2 | ecosystem: Environmental > Terrestrial > Soil > Wetlands > Peat | place: Sweden: Abisko... | reverse complement strand
CGATGGACGATGCGCCGAGTAGATCCGATTGGATGCTCAGAATATTGCGATCGCGGCAGGTGTAATGAAGGACCGTCTCAATCCCGGTGTGCTGCTGAATCTGGATGCAGAGGCTTTGCGCGCTCATGCGGGCCGAGGCGCGCGGCGAGTCGGGCACGTTGATGGCATGGACGCCGCACTGGGCGAGGAATCGCGCGCCTTCGATCTCTTTGGTGCAGTCGATGCCTTTCGGGGTAACGATTTCGACCAGGGTGACAAAGGTTCCATCGGCAACCAGCGCGCCGACGCGGGACCGCTCGCGGAGCGGCGCAGGGGGCGTTTCTGTGTTGATCGCGGGCGCCGCACCGGTCGAGACAACGCGGGCCTGGGCATCGATGGCCCGCATGGCCGAGCGCATGGCGCGGATGTGGTTGGGGGTGGTTCCGCAACAGCCGCCGACAATCTGCGCTCCAGCGGCAATGGCCTTGCGGGCGAAGCTGGCCATGTACTCCGGGGAACAGAGGTAGATGTTGCGGCCCTCGACGGCGCGCGGCATGCCGGCGTTGGGCATGGCGGCCAGCGGCAACGTGGTGGCGGCGCGCATGGCCTCGATGGCGGTGAGGACGGTGGCCGGCCCAGTGGAGCAATTCACGCCGATGGCGTTGGCGCCCCACTCGGTGAGCAGGGCAGCGGCGTGCGCGGGCGAGGAGCCGTCGAGACAGTTGCTCTCGTCGTCGACGGTGACCATGACCAGCACGGGCAGGTCGGGCGCGGTTTCGTGCGCGGCGATCAGGGCTTCGCGGGCCTCGTTGAGGGCGGGCATGGTTTCAAGGATCAGGAGGTCGACGCCGGCGCCTGCCAGGGCATGAATCTGCTCAGAGAAGGCGGCGCGGGCTTCGTCGAGGCCGGTTTTTCCCAACGGCTCAAGACGGACGCCGAGCGGGCCAACGGAGCCACCCACCCAGGCTTCACCGGCCTGCTTGTCCTTGAGATGCTCGACCGCCTGGCGGGCGAGCTTGACGCCGGCTGCGTTGATCTCAGCGACCTTTCCGGCCATGCCGTGGCGGGCCAGCCGGAAGCGATTGGCGCCAAACGTGTTGGTTTCAAGAATCTCCGCGCCCGATTGCAGGTATTCCTCGTGAATGGAGAGGATGAGTCCGGGATCGGAGAGGTTCAACTCGTCGTAACAGCGGTTGATGAAGATACCGCGCGCATAGAGCACGGTGCCCATGGCTCCGTCGGCAAGCACGGGACGGGCAGCAAAGATGTCAGCGAACGTAGGCATCGTTCCCTCATGCTAAACGAGCCTGCTGCGGCCTGCCAGTCGGGCGGGCTGCTTTGTTATACTTCGGTAGTCATAAGCTGGGTGCCAATGGGTTCCGGAAAACAGGCGGTTTTGGCCTGGGGGAGCGTCCGGCAACCGACAACAATGTTGTTTACGCTGCGGCCGAGGCCGCGGACACAGTTGCGGCTCGTTCCGCGCTTTCCGTCGAGGTAAGGGATTTTGAAGAAGAGCAGTCTTTGTTTGAGCGCCGCGGCCGCGCTGTTGATTGCAGCCGCCCTCGCAGGTTGTGGTGGCACTACCTATTTTGCGGGCAGGAATTTGCCCCCGAGCGGGTTGACCAACCGCGTGATGATCGCGATCCAGAACCCGAGTGCCTTTACCAGGGGCTCGCTTGCGTTTGTGGATGCGTACTACGATATCCGCGGCGGCTTTACCGGCCAACCAGGGTCCTTCGCGATCTCAGGATATTCGGGCGCGCTGCCCATCTCGATCCAGAATATGCCTGAGGAAGAATCCGGGGCGGTTTACGGTTCGGGCGACGGCAGCTTCACGCTGATCAATTACGGGAAAGAAGCGGTGTCGGGCTCCGTATCGGGACTGAATGGGCTCTCCACCAGCATTTTCACTACCCGCAGCTCGGGGTATGTGTTCGCAGCGAGCCAGCAATCGCACGTGCTGACGGTGGTGAACAGGGTCACGAGCGTGTCGTATCCGTTAAGCCTGCCAGGCGTGTACCGGGTGAGCACGAACACGGGCGGGTCAATCGCGTTCGCCTTTGTCCAGAATTCAAATTACATTTACTACCCACGGGCGCTGACGGCTGCGCAGACGATTTCGTTCTCTGGCGGGCCCAGCACATGGCCAACGGCTGCGGTGGACTGTGAACCGCAGAACGGGCCGGGCTGGTGCCTGTTCCAGGTCCAGAGCCCCGACCACGTGGACGCGACGGGGAATTACTATGGCGCTCCGCTGACGTTCGACCGGCCGGTGAAGGCCGTGTTTTCAGCGGACGGATCGACGGCTTACATTCTGAACTGCGGTCCGGAATGCGGCGGCAACAAGTCTTCGGTGTCGCTGCTGCCGGTGGCCCCCATGATCTACCTGTCGGGCCAGCAGTCCGGATTGCTGCCGACGACCGGCAACGTCACAACCATCCCCGTGCCCGGTGGGGCGAGCAATGCGCTGGTGACTACCTCGACAATGTACGTGGTGGGTCAGCAGCCGCAGCCGGTGCAGGGGCAAACGCTGTATACGGGCAATTTGACGGTTTTGAACCTGGCGAACAATACGGTTGTGCCTTCCACGAGCGCATCGCCTAACCCGGTTTCGATCAGTGATGGAGCACCGGGCGCCATCAGCCGCATGCTGCTGGCCGACGACAACACGCTGTGGATCGGCATGACCAAATGCACCAACGGAGTGCGCGCGGCAACCGGTCAGCTTGACGGCTGCCTGACGATGGTGAATACCACGAACAACACGGTTACCCTTCTGGAGCCGTACCTGGGCGATTTGACGGGGATTGCCGCGGTCGAGGGGCTGGAAAAGATTTATGTGGCCCAGGGTGGGCAGGTTTATATCTACTCGACCAAGGACGGATCGGCGATCGACAACCAATACGTGACCGTGACCGGTACGGCTTTCGACGTGTCGTATATGGACGCGACGACCGACGGCAACAATACGGTTTATTAGTGGTTAGTGAACAGTGGGCAGTGGACAGTGACCGCCGCTGACCGGTGTGACTGAGATGCTCGACGATCCCGTTTCCGATTCCTTCACGGCCGATGTGCTTGCGATTGCCGCGCATCGCGACGACGTGGAACAGACATGCGGCGGCACGCTGCTGCGCATGGCATCGCGCGGGCTGGGGACCGCGATTCTGGACCTGACGCGAGGCGAGGCTGGAACCAGGGGAAGCGCAGAAGACCGGGCAAGGGAAGCTGCGGAAGCGGCAAAGTTGCTGGGCGTGGGCTGGCGCGAGGCGCTGGATTTGCCCGATGGCGCGGTCGAAAACACGCTGGAGAATCGGACGAAGATTGCTCGCGTTGTTCGGCTGCTGCGGCCGCGTGTGGTGATTCTGCCGTATTGGCAGGCGCGACATCCGGATCATGCCATTGTGGCGGCGCTTGGGTATGAGGCTTGTTTTCTTGCGGGGTTATCAAAAGCACCTTCAGTGAAGCCGAATGCGCATTCGACGGGAGCGCAGTCAGAGCTTGAGATTTCGAGTCTTCCGCCGCATCGGCCATTCAAAATCGTCTACGCCAGCCTATACGCCGACGTGCGACCCAGCTTTATTGTGGACATTTCTCCCTTCATTGAGCAGCGGCATGTAGCGCTGATGGCCTACCGGTCGCAGTACGCGAACCAGGCGGCGGGCAGCGGGCTGTTTGTTGCGGAGGAAGAGATCCGCGAGAGAACTTTTGCGGAAGCGCGCCACTATGGATTGCTGGCCGGCGTGCGTTACGGCGAGCCATTTGTGCAGAAGGAAGTAGGTCTGGTGGACGACCTGACCTTGCTGCCGGTTCAATCGATCTGAAGCGGATTCCCTAGAACTTGCTGAGGGCCTGGCGGGCGGCCTGGATGAGCGCCGCTTTCGTGGCAGCAGCGGAAGCGGATCCTTTGTCCGAAGTAAGTTCCATCATGAGTCCGTGAATGAGGACAAAGAGCGATGTGTCATCTCCTCCTTTTCGCAGGCTTGCCGCTTCTCCCAGGCCAGGGATCGATTCAACGGTTTGGCCTGGGTCCGCCTTCGTCGATAACTTGAACATGTCAGGCGCCGTCATCCCCATTCCCTTTGGATCCATCAAACCAATTTCAGCAAACCCGCCGCCCGGTCCATCGAAGCGGCAATCACTGATTCCCACGGTTGCCATCTCATACCGCCCTGGCGCCACCGGGTGTCCGTAGATAGCCGTTGCTGTCTGCTGGGTCATCAGGTCGCAGGCTTTCGCAGGCAATGCTGCCCCGGCCGAAGTTGCGTCAAGGAGGGTAAGTGAAGCGGCAAGGGCGTAGAGAGCGGTATTGACTGCCAAACGCATGATTCCTCTTTCGATGTGTTGACTTGAAGCGGATGGACCGCGGTGAATCGGGTTGGAGAATATTGAGGAGGGGACGTGCACAGTCAACCCACATTCCGCCTGAACAAGGTTTAGCTGCTTGACGGATTGGTGTCAAGGGCGAAGGGGCTTCGGGCCAGGGCTATCGCATTTGAAAACTCCATGGCAAGCGAACGTCTCAGGCGGCCGCAGAGACTTCATCGAAGAGAGCCCTGTAACAGGGCATGACTTCAGTCGTGCCGCAAAACGCTCCCAAAAAGAACCTGGGCTTTAGCCCCTGCCATATTTCGAGCCGCATGTGTTCTCTTGTTCCACCTCTTTCGTGCCTCGCAAGCAGCTTTCCCTCCAAACACTAACGTAAGCTCCTTCAAATGCGATTGCTCTGGGCTTCTGGCCGGGCGCAGAGATTCAGTGGCTCTTTGGCTCATAACGATTTGTTATCGATTGAGAAAATTAAATAACGTTGTCTTATAGGCCTGTTTCCGCGAAACTGGGAGTGGAGGCGGCTTATGACGCAGATCTGGGATACGCAGGCATACGAGAAAAACGGCGCATTTGTGCATGGAATGGCGGGCGGCGTGCTGGAATTGCTGGTGCCGGGAGCGGGTGAGCGCATACTGGATCTCGGCTGCGGCGATGGGCAACTGACACAGCGGATTGCGGCGTCGGGCGCGGACGTGGTGGGCGTGGATGCGTCGGCGGAGATGGTTGTCGCGGCGCGTTCGCGCGGGATTACCGCTGACGAAGCGAGAGCCGAGGCGCTCCCGTATGCGGATAGAAGCTTCGACGCCGTCTTCTCAAACGCGGCGCTGCACTGGGTGCGCAATCAGGACGCAATGATGGCCGAGGTGCATCGGGTGCTGAAGCCAGGGGGACGATTTGTCGCGGAGATGGGCGGACAGGGCAACATTGCGGCGATCCGCGTGGCGCTGATGGCGGTGCTGGCGAAACATGGCTACGGCGATCGCGAAGATGGCGTGAATTACTACCCGACGCCGGAGGGGTACACGCGGCGACTTACACGACACGGATTTCATGTGGAACAGATTGCACTGATTCCGCGCCCGACGCCGCTGGCCGAGAGCGGCATGGCGGGCTGGCTTCGGACATTTCGCAGGGGAGTGCTGGATGGGCTGCCGGAGAGCCTGCGTGACACGGTAGTGGAGGAGACTGCGGCGCTGCTGGCGCCGGCTTTGCGCGATGAGGAAGGGAACTGGACCGGGGACTATGTAAGGCTGCGGTTTATCGCTGTTGCCTGATTTCGTTCCTTATTTGCTGAACCACATCCGGCCTCCGACGACGACCAGCGTAATTGCAAAGATACGCCGCAGCCACACTTCCGGAATGTGCTGCGCGCCTACCGCGCCAAAGTATCCACCGACCAGGAATCCGGCTGCCAACAACGCTGCCACACGCACATCCGCGTTGCCTCTGCGGTAGTACTCCAGGAAGGCGAAGATGCCCACCGGCGCCAGCAATGCGCCCAGCGAGGTGCCCTGGGCCCTGTGCTGATCCATGCCCACGAGCCATACGAGCGCGGGCACGAAGAGAATGCCGCCGCCGATGCCTACGACACCGGAAACGAGTCCTACGACCAGACCGACGAGCAGAAGCATCCAGGTCATGCGAGTCTCCCTCGGAGCGCGCCGATCGATTGGGACGGCCCCACGCATCCAGCGTAAACGATGCGGCGCGAATCAGGGAGCGGGGCTTGCATAGGCAATCCCTCCCCTCCATCTCCGTTTCAAGCTCCGCGCCTGCGCATAAGAGCGCACCAGCCGCGCGAAGAAAACACCGATTCGTGTTAAAAGGGTGCAATTCTATGGTGCGTATCATCTAAAAAACGGCCATTTTAAGTGTTGTTTGCATCAAATATTTCACTTTTACGTGTCTTGATATGCACACCCACCGCGCGCATTTTTTGAGCCCCGCACCCGACGAATGGCGGCTCCCCGGATTGTTTTTTGGCGCGCGTGATCCAGCCCGTAGCCGGTTATCCGAGGTGGGGCAACCGGCCAACGGGGCTGGCGTCTAACAAGATACGCCTCGTCGTCAGCGCGGCGAGCGCGGGTCCCCTGAACATGCAGCTTCCCCGACTTGAACGCCGTCCCGAACTGGATGCCCTGCGCGGGCTCTTTCTGGTATGGATGACGCTGACCCATCTGCCCACGCGGTTCAGCGACTTTGTGAATCAGCCCATCGGTTTTGTCTCCGCCGCCGAGGGGTTTGTCTTTATGTCGGCGCTGCTGCTGGCGCGCGTTTATACCCGCGAGTTGCATGAAGATGCTCCGGGGGTGCGAGCGAAGATATGGAAGCGTTCGCTCAAGATTTATGGCTACCACCTGGCCATGCTGGTGCTCTTGTTTACGGTAGCGGCGGCGTTTGCACTTCACACGCACAAGGCGGCGCTCAATCACCTGCTGAACTTTTACCTGGCGCATCCAGTGGTGGCAATCCTGGGCTCGGTGCTTTTGATCTATTGCCCGCCTTTGCTGGACATTTTGCCGATGTACGTTGCGTTTCTGTTTCTAACACCCATGATTCTGTCGGCGGCGAAGCGATTTGGGTGGGCGAGGGTTGTCGCCGTCAGCGGACTGATTTGGCTATGGGCGCAGTTTGGCCTGCGCGACCTGGCTCACAACGGGATTGTACGCATTACGCACTTGCAGATTCCGCTGCAGGAGACGGGGGCGTTCAACCTGTTTGCGTGGCAGGCGGTGTGGATTGCAGGACTGTGGATTGGGGCGCGATCGGCGATGGGGGCAACGCCGCTGAAGAAACTGCCTGGGTGGGTGGTGGGCGCCTGCGCAGTAGCATGCCTGATCTTTATCGGCATTCGTCACGGGTGGTTGGGACCGCATTTGACGCAGCCGGCGCTGGGGCTGCAGTTGGACAAATGGCAGTTGGGCCCGCTGCGGGTGGTGAACCTGTTGACGTTCACGATTGTTCTCTACTGGCTTCGGCAGTACCTGATTCCGCTGGTGAAAATTGAGCCGTTTCTTACCCTGGGTAAGGCTTCACTCCGTGTCTTCTGCGCGCACCTGGTGTTTGTGTTTGTGGGACTGGCGCTTTTGTACAAGGACGTGGGTCAGGATATGGACGGGCAGATTGAGCAGTTGCACGGGGCGACGGCGTTTGTGCTGGTTCTGGTGACGTTTACGTCGCTGATCCTGGTGGCGCGCAACGAGGCGCAAAAGCGCCGCGCGGACCACGCCCGGGCGGAGGTCGAGGCTGCGGCGAGTGAAGCCCCGGTGCCGGTGCCGAGTAAGTGCGCCTAGTTAAGCCCCGCGATTTCGGGCGTCAAATTCACACAACGTTTGCAATTTGTTTGCCTTATTGCATTAATCTGTGAGTGGTTCCGTGCGGCCTTCGCAGTCCTAATCCAACGGCCGGCGGGCGAGGGCTGACCGTTTGAGCCAAACAGTTTTTGTTCTGGAAGACGACACGGATATTTCGCGGCTTGTACAGCATCATCTTGAAGCGGCGGGATTTACCCCCAAACTGTATTTCACCCCCACCAACCTGATTCCCGATGCGGAGCGGCAGGCGCCCGCACTGTTTCTGCTGGACATTATGGTGCCCGGAGGCGATGGACTCGACGTTTGCCGGCGCTTACGTGCGCATCCAGCGCTGTCTACGATTCCCATTATTTTCCTGACCGCAAGGGCCGGCGAAAACGACCGGGTTCTGGGGCTGGAACTGGGAGCGGACGACTACATTACCAAGCCGTTTGCCACCCGTGAACTGGTGGCCCGGGTGAAGGCGGTTCTGCGGCGGTTTGAGCGGCCGACGACGCCGTCGGTCATCAGCTTTGAAGAAGTGATCATTGACGCCAACGCGATGCAGTTGCGTGTGCGCGGCGAGTTGACGACGACCACGGCGACCGAATTCCGGCTGCTGGATTACCTGGCACGGCATCCGGGGCGGGTGTTTAGCCGCGATCACCTTCTGGACGCGGTGTGGGGCGATGCGCGGTTCGTGACGCCGCGATCCGTGGATGTGTACGTGCGTCGCATCCGTGAGAAGATCGAGGTCGACCCGGAGAATCCGCGTTATTTGAAAACGGTGCGCGGGGCCGGCTATCGCTTTGAGATTCCGAAGAGCGAGTAGGGGCCGCTAGAAAGAAACAAGTTCGGTCCTGAAGGGTGCGGGCGGGGACGCCCCCACGACAGCCGATCGGGAGATCGGCGCTACAGTTTAATCCGCCCATTTCACCTCCCGAGGGGGGAGTGACGCCGATTGACTCGCAAAGTATTCACCAAGCTGCTTGGGTTGTTTGTCCTGCTGCTGGTGTTCCACACCGTGGTCATGGAGATGGTCTTCAACCGCATGGTGGAACACACGGCGGGGGCGACGCTGCGCCTGCTGGGGCGCGAGGTTTTCTGGTCAGGGCTGATAGCGCTGGGGATTGCGCTGCCACTGGCCGCCTGGGCTGCGAGCCGGGTGACTGGGCGATTGCGGCGGGTGGTGGAATTTGCGCGCCGCATTGCCGACGGGGAATTGAGCGCACGGCTCGACCAGAGCGAGGGGGACGAGATCTCCGCGATGGAAGCGGCTCTGAACCAGACAGCCGAACAATTGGGGCAGAGCTTCGCAGAAATTGAAAGCCGCCGGCAGGAACTGGCAGCCATGCTGGATTCAATGCAGGAAGCGGTGGTTGCGATTACGCCGGAAGGCTACGTGCGCTGGTCGAATGCGGTGATGCAGCGGATTGCGGGAACGCAGATTCGCCCCGGGCGTACGCTGGTGCACTCGGTGCGCGACCCCGATGTGCTGGCCTGCATCCGGGGCGCACTGGAGAACCACGAGGTACGTTTTGGGCGCGCGAGCTCTCTGGCGCCGGGGCGCATTTTTGAAATCAACGCGGCGCCGCTGCCCTCAGGCGGGGCGCTGGTTGTGTTGCACGATGTGACGGGTATTGAGGCGGCGGAGCGGTCGCGGCGGGATTTCATCGCCAATGTGAGCCATGAGCTGCGTACCCCGCTGACATCGATACAGGGTTACGTGGAAACGCTGGTGGAGGATCCGAATCCAAAGCCGGAGACCACGCGCGAGTTTCTCGGCGTGATTCTGAAGAACGCAACGAGGATGAACCGCCTGACGGAGGATCTGCTGGCGCTGGCTAGTGTGGAGAGTCCGGACTACAAGGTGACTTTGCAGCCGATCCGCGCAAGCGCGCTGGTGCAGGACGCAATTGAGTCGCTGGGCGGAATGGTTGTGGATTCCGATGTTGAGCTCGAATCGTCGGGTGCGCCGGAGGCTCCGGTGATGGCGGACCCCGATGCGATGAACCAGGTATTCGGGAACCTGATTGAGAACGCGCTGAAATACGGCAAAAACGGCGGAAGGATTCGTTTGGGCGCCAAACTGCTGGAATCCGAGGTTGAGTTCAGCGTGCAGGATTTCGGTCCGGGGATTGCGTATGAGCACCTGGAGCGGATCTTCGAGCGGTTTTACCGGATCGACAAGGCGCGGTCGCGGGAGTCGGGCGGGACGGGACTGGGCCTGGCGATTGTGAAGCACATTGTGCAGGCGCACGGAGGACGAATCTGGGCCGAGAGCGAACTGGGCGCGGGCGCCGCTTTTCACTTTACGCTGAGGCTGGCGGAGTCCGCGCACGGTGCGCAGGCGCCGCGAAACGTCGCCGAGCCGCGCGCTTCGGTGCAGACGAGCGATTTATCAACGTAAACCTACATCCTATTCAAACGCCCGTAACATTGGCCGTAGAGAATCAACTACGGTATTTACGTTGCAAGGGAGCGTTACGTGAAAAAGACTTTGGTTGCTGTTTTGATGTTGATTCTGGGCGGGAGTGCAGCCCAGGCCCAGAAATTGACGGGAGCGGGCGCCACCTTCCCGTATCCGATCTATTCCAAGTGGTTCAGCGAGTACAGCGCCGCACATCCCGGCGTGGAGATCAACTACCAATCCATCGGATCGGGAGGCGGAATCCGCCAGGTGACTGCGGGGCTGGTGGATTTTGGGGCTTCAGACGGGCCCATGACCGATGAGCAGCTGGCGTCTTCGAATGTCAAACTGCTTCACATTCCAACGGTGCTGGGCGCGGATGTGCCGGCGTTCAATGTTCCGGGCGTAACCGATATCAAGTTCAGCGGGGATGTGCTGGCCGACATCTTCCTGGGAAAAATCACAAACTGGAGTGACGGGCGCATCGCCAAGGACAACCCCGGCGTGAAGTTGCCCGACCAGAAGATTATTGTGGTGCACCGCTCGGACGGCAGCGGCACCACTTACATCTGGACGGACTACCTGAGCAAGGTGAGCAGCGAGTGGGCGAACGGGCCGGGCAAAGGCGCCTCGCCGAGTTGGCCGGTGGGCGTGGGCGGCAGCCACAACGAAGGCGTGGCCGGCCTGATTCGGCAGTTGCCGGGATCGCTGGGTTATATTGAGCTGACCTACGCGCTGCAAAACCACATCAGCTTTGGCGAGGTCAGGAACCCGGCGGGGAACTGGATCAAGGCGTCGATTGACGGGGTTACCGAGGCGGCTGCCAGCGTGAAGCAGATGCCGGCGGACTATCGTGTTTCGATTACCAATGCCCCGGGCGCGAATGCCTATCCGATTTCGAGCTTTACCTGGCTGCTGATTCCGGTGAAGTCTGCCGACCCGGCGAAGGGGAAGGTGCTGAAGGACATGCTGAGCTGGATCATCACCTCCGGTGAGAGCCAGGTTTCGGCGCTGTCCTATGCGCCGTTGCCAAAGGCTGTGGCGGACAAGGTGCTGAAGACGGTCTACGCGCTGCAATAGCCAGGAATTCACCAAGCAATTCTGCGGACGCCCACTCATCGAACAAAAACAAAGACGTTCGATGAATGGGGCACAGATTCACCTTCGGCGGACTGCCGGAGAACTGCAAAGCAAATGGGGTCCGGCGCAATGGCCGGACCCCTTTTTGCATGATCGCCGTTGCATTTCAGGACTCTAAATGCTCCTTGATGAGGCGGTCGACCAGGGCTACCAGATGTTCTCCGGTGCGGGGCAGGACGAAGGCGGCGGCGGACTCATCGCAGTCGAGCTTGAAGCTGGTGGAGAGCGCCGATATCCAGATTTGGCGCACGGGCGTGTTCGGCGTGATGACAAACTTTCCTGGCGGATCGTCGAAGATCACGTTCAGCAGGCCGCCCTGTCCTTCCACTTCAAAACCGGCGTCCTCATCCTCTTCAAGAAGAATCAAGTGGTGCAGGAGGCCATCGAGAGCATTATCGGCCAGCTTTCGAAATTCGAGTTCGTCGACCATGGAATCAGTCTACCAAGTGCGGCGTTCCATGGCGGCGCGCAAACCGGCAGCTACGCAACCGGCGCTCATTACCCCATCGGACCTGGTATTGCGCCGGTAATCGATGCGGAACAGTCCGGTTTGGGCCGACAGGCCCTCGTTGTTTCCCTGGGGCAGTCGGAAGTCAGCAAAAAGTCATCAGGGGAAATTAAAGTTTGGCCTCTCTGTGTCGATAAGCCTGCCATGGAGCGAGACGATGGAGATCAGCCCAATCAGCGGAATTCGCGCACTGCCGGTGCTGAAGGCTCCGCCCGCCAATCCTGAGCTTACGGCTTTGTCCGATATCGAGGGGCTGACGCGGATTGGGGACGAGACCTATACGCCGAGCGGCGGAAAATCGGCAAGCGGCGCGGAAGAGGATGATGAAGAGCTGATCGATGAGCCAGAATTGGATGAGCCGGAACAGACGGCGACAACGCCGAGTCAGGCGGGTCCAGGCGGGGCGATAAGCTTCTTCGCTTGATGGACAGGTTGGGACCGATTGCACCGGATACTGCGTAAGTGGCTAGAGCTCGTGTTCAAGATTCAATTCGGAAAATAGGAAATTATCAAAATCTTCGACCTGGTCGTAAACCGCCAGTCCCGAAAAATCGTCTTCTCAATATCACCAGTAAGTCTTTTTAGACGATTCACCGCAGGGCAGACAGAGACTGCACCGAAGGGATATCGGAGAGAAGCTGGAGAATCTTGTCTACGGAGTGAAATTGATGAATAACCTGCTGCTCAATCTGTATGTCAGATTCCAGGATCTCATGCGTCGCGATGAAGGTCAGGATCTGGTTGAATATGCCTTGGTCGTTGCTCTGATCGCCCTGGGCGCAACCATCGGCATGAAGGACCTTGCCGGCGGTATCGACAAGGCATTTGACTCGGTCAGTGTCGCGCTGGCCACGGATATCTAACCCGCCTCAGGAACCCAACGAAAAAGGTTGGCCCTCCCCCGGCCACATTTTTTTCGAAATCCCCACCTCGAAACACACTCCTCGAATCAGCACAATCAGCACCATGGCTCGCCCTTACTTGGTAGCTTGGTTGTTTTTTCTGTGGCATTCCCACACAAGTTGTGCCATACTTCTGTGGCATGAACACAGGAGCAGATCGTGGGCGAATCCAAACCAGAACTGAAGCTTGACCTATTGCAAGGCACACTGGATTTGATGGTGCTGCAAACGCTTGCGGCCGTTGGCTCGCAACACGGCTATGGCATTGCGCGGCGCATCGAGCAAGTGAGCGGAGATGAAGTGCTGCTGAATCAGGGTACGATCTACGCCTCGCTGGTACGGTTGCAGCAGCGAGGATGGATTGACGCCGCATGGGGCACCTCGGAGAACAATCGCAAGGCCAAGTTTTATTCGATTACGCAGAGCGGCAGAAAACAGCTTGAAAAGGACGCACAGTACTGGCAGCGGCTGTCGGACGTGATGGGGCGCGTGCTCGCCATGCCGGCTCAGGGCGGGCTCGGATGAGCGCGCTGCGCAGGGCACTGGCCCGCGTGCGTTCCTTCGTCCAGAAGCCTCCGCTGGACGCCGATCTGGAGGACGAGATTGCGGCGCATCTGGAGATGGCGATTGAGGAGAATCTGCAGCGCGGGCTCAGCTACTCGGAGGCCCGCAGGCAGGCGCTGGTCCGCTTTGGCGGGCTCGACAAGGCGAAAGACCAACATCGCGAAGCGCGAGGGCTTATGAATCTCGATATTCTTCTGCAGGATTTCCGCTACACTCTCCGCTCCCTGGGCCGTGATCGCGGCTTCACGCTGGTTGCCATTCTGATTCTGGCGTTGGGCATCGGAGCCAATGTTGCGGTGTTCAGCGTGGTGAATACGCTGCTGCTGCGGCCGCTGCCGTTCCGGGACGCGGATCGCCTGATGTGGATCGCGCCGCCTCCCACCAAGTGCGGCCAGTCGTGCGCCACCTATTCCACTGACGCCTACGACGAATTCCGCATGTACACCCATTCATTTCAGGATGTGACGGGATACTTCGCCTTCTCCGGCCCCGGCAACCTCAGCCTCAATCGCGGCGGCGCTCCCATTCCCGCCACCAGCATCGACGTCATCGCCAACTTCTTTCATCTCCTCGGCGTCGAGCCGGCAATGGGACGCGTCTTCCGGCCTGAGGACGGGCAGAATGGTGCTGCGCCCGTCATCCTCATTACCGATGCCTGGTGGAAGACGCAATTCAACGCCGATCCCAACATCGTGGGCAAGGCCTTCGACATGAACGGTACCCAAACGATAGTCATTGGCGTCCTGCCGAAGAGCTTCGACTTCGGCGCTGTTTTTTCCCCGGGCGCAAAGATCGACGCCATCACGCCCCTCAATCTCTACGGTCCGCCCCGCAATTGGGGAAACATCATTACCATGATCGGCCGCACTAAGCCCGGCGTCACGCTGCAGCAAGCGCAAGGCGATGCCGAGGCAGCCGCGCCCCACATGTGCTGGAATAACAACCAGCCCAAGACTTGTGGCGACTATGCCAGACACAACGGCGAAGGCGGCGTGGTTCCGGTTCCACTCAAGGATTTCGTGAGTGGCAAGCTGAGCCGTTCGCTCGTTGTCCTCTGGTCCGCCGTCGGCACTATCCTGCTCATCGCCTGTGTGAATCTCTCGAACCTGCTGCTGGCCCGTGCCGCCTCCCGCACCAAGGAATTCGCCATGCGCGGCGCTCTCGGCGCCAGCCGTTTCCGCATCGTGCGCCAGCTCCTGACCGAGAGTCTCATCCTCTCGCTCTCCGGGGCTGTGCTGGGCCTTGGCCTCGCCTGGTTGCTCGTCTCCTGGATCGCGCACCAGGGAGCCATCGCCCTCCCGCTGCTGAGCACCTTGCGCATCGATGGCGCAGCCCTTGTGTGGACGTTGCTCATCGCCGTCTCCGCCGCCGTCCTCTTCGGACTCATGCCGGGACTTCGCATGGCCGGCGGCAACCTCCATGAGTCGCTCAAAGACTCCGGCATGGGCTCGGGACAAAGCCGCAAGCACGACCGCATCCGCTCCATCCTCGTGGTCTCCGAGGTCGCCCTCGCCTGCGTGCTGCTGGTTGGAGCGGGCCTGCTGCTGCGCAGCTTTCTCCGCGTTCTCGATGTCGATCTCGGCTTCCAGCCCGAGCACGCCGCCGCCGTCAAGGTGGATTACGACGACAGCGTGCCTGGAGATAAAGACGGCTCGTTGAGCGCTCAAAAGCGCGGCGTCATCTTCCAGGAAGTGATCGCACGCGTCAGCGCCATCCCAGGCGTTGAAGCGGCCGGGATCTCCGACTATCTTCCGCTCGGGCAGAACCGCGCCTGGGGCACGCCCTGGCCCAAAGGCATAAAGCCCCCCGACAAAACTCCCGGTTCACCCCTTGTTTACGTCATTTCTCCCGGCTATCTACGCGCCATGGGCACCGGCATCCGCGGCCGCGACTTCACCTGGGACGATGGACCCAAGAGCCAACCCGTAGTCATGATCGACAAGTCATTTGCCGATTATCTGGCCAAATTCGCGCACTGGCCCAACAACGATCCCATCGGACAGTTGCTGGATATCAGCAAGGATGGCGACCGCATCGTCGGCGTCGTTGACGATGTCCACGAAGAAAGCACCGAGGGAGATACCGGCTGGCAGATCTACTATCCCAATACCCAGGCGGGCCCAAATGGCGCGGAACTTGTCATTCGCACCACGCTGCCGCCCGCAACTCTGGCCGGCAGCGTCCTTCGCACTTTGCGCGACATCAACCCCAAGCAGGCCGCCGCGGACTTCAAGCCCATCCAGACGCTTGTTAACCATGCCAACTCATCTCGCCAGTTCTTCATGCTGCTTGTGGCGGCCTTCGCATCGCTCGGCGTCCTGCTGGCCGCCCTCGGCATCTACGGAGTCATCTCCTACTCGGTCACCCAGCGCACACAGGAAATAGGCATCCGCATGGCCCTTGGCGCATCCCGATCCAACGTTGTCGGCAGCGTCCTCTCCAAGACCCTCCGCCTTGCTGTGATCGGGATTGGCGCGGGCGCGGTCGCCTCTTTGCTGGTGTCGAGAATGATTGCGGCGCTGCTGTTTGATACGGCGCCGAATGACCCGTTTGCGTTTGGCGGCATGGTGATTCTGATTGGGAGTGTGGCTCTTTTGGCCGGGTACCTGCCGGCGCGCAGAGCTTCCCATGTAAACCCGATGGTGGCTCTGCGCAACAATTGAGGGCGCATCCTGAATCGGCATTCGGCTGAATTCCACAGATTATTTTGGGAAAGCGCTTGCATTCTTCACTCTTGTTCGGTAATTTACTAACCAGTTAGTTAAAAACTAACCGGTTAGTTAAAATGATGAATGCAACTCCATCCCGCACCCAGGCCGACCGCGCCGACCAGACCCGGGCTCGCATTCTGGAAGCAGCGGTGAACGAGTTCAGCGCGAATGGGCTGGCGGGGGCGCGGACGGAGCAGATTGCTGAGGCGGCCGGCGTAAATAAAGCGCTTCTTTACTATTACTTCCAGAGCAAGCACGCGCTCTATGACGCGGCTCTCGAGTCAGTAGCTGCCCGGGTGGTTACGAGCGGTCTTGCTGCCATCGAATCCGATTGCTCTGCGGGCGAGCGGCTGGTGCAATTCGCGCTGAACCATTTTGACCGGATCCACTCCCAACGAGGGTTTCAGAGCCTGATGCAGCAGGAGATGATTCGCTTGCGCCTGGGCGAGGAGAACGCAATCGGTCCCATTGTGGAGAAGGTGTTTCGCCCGATGATGGGCAGGCTTGAAGCTGTGTATCAAGAAGGCCGGGCGTCGAAGGAACTTGTGGATGTGGATGAGTGGCAGATCATGTACGCGGCGCTGGGCGCCAACGTGTTCTACTTTCTCTCCGCGCCCGTGATGGGGCTGCTGACGGGCCGCGATTTTTTTGAACGTACGACGCTTGAGTACCGCCGCAAGGTGGCCATTGAATACCTGGGCAAGACGATTTTCAATGATCGGGAGCACGGGGCGCGGGTTGCAACGCGGGTTCTGGCGGCAACTCCCATGCCGGAACCGGCTCCGTTTGAAGGACATGTATTGGGTTCCGGCAAGCGCGGTAACCAGAGACACGAAATTGACGTAAGAAAGACAGATGAAGTGAGGCAAAAGTGAACGCACGCAATCGAGTTTTCATGATTTTGGGTGTGCTGACCGCTGGGTCGCTGGCCTGGTACCTGACGACTACGCACCGCACCAGCGACCTGGAGTTGATTGGCACGGTCGACGCCAACGAGGTGCTTGTAAGCGCCAAGATTCCCGGACGCATTCAGACGCTGACGGTGGATGAGGGCCAGGAGGTGAAAGCCGGGCAGTTGATCGCGGTGATTGAGAGCGACGATTTGCAGGCGGCACGCAAGGCCGCGGAAGCCACGGCCGCAAGCCAAAAGTGGAAGCTGTCAGAGAGCGTGGAGACCGAGAGTGAGGATCGCGGGGAAACGGGGAGCGCGACCGTAAACGCAGATGCGCAATTGACCGCGGCGAAGGCATCGCTGGCGCAGGCGCAAGCCAATTTGGCGCATCAGCAGGCCGATACCAGCCGCACAGTGGCGCTGGCGCAGCAGGGAATTATGAGCGAACAGGCCAAGGACGACGCGGCTACGAGCCTTGATGCGGCCAAGGCTGCAGTCGACGCGGCAAAGGGCACTGTAGCTGCGGCGGAAGCATCGCTGCGGCAGGCACGCGCGCATGAGTTGCTGACCAACGTGGCAGCCCGGACGGTGGATGAGACGCGGGGCCAGGTGGAGAATGCGCAGGCGCTTGCCGAGCAAGCGAAGGTGGAGGTGGGCTACTCCCAGGTGTTCGCGCCGGTGAGCGGGCGGGTGAATGTGCGGGCGGCTCGGCAGGGGGAAGTGGTGGGGATGGGCGCGACGATAGTGACCATCATGGACCTGACGCAGACCTGGGTCTACGCGCCGCTTCCTGAGACGCAGGCGGATGCAGTGCAACTGGGCGATCAACTGCGCGTGGTGATGCCGTCGGGTACTGAAGTGCAGGGGAAGGTGATTTCCAAAGCATCGGAGGCCGACTTTGCTACGCAGCGCGACATCAATGGTGGGCCGAAGCGCGACATTGAGACTGTGCAGATCAAGCTGCTGATCGATAACCCAGGTGAGAAGTTTGTGCCAGGGATGACGGCCGACGTATTTGTGCCAAAGAGCAAGCTGGTGAAACCGTGACAGACGCGGCCGTAAACAATCCGGCAATGAAAAACGGCGCTGAGCCAGCTATCGCGGTGGAAAACATCGTGAAGCGCTACGGCACGTTTGAGGCCGTCAAGGGCGTGAGCTTCCAGGTGGCTGACGGGGAGATCTTCGGGCTGCTGGGGCCAAACGGAGCGGGGAAGAGCACGCTGATCAGGATGATGACGACGCTGGTTCCGATTACGAGTGGTCATGCGCGGGTAGGGGGATTCGACGTGGCCCACGATCCGGACGCGGTGCGGCGCAGGATCGGCGTGATTCCCCAGGCCCTGACAAGCGACCAGGACCTGACGGTGGAAGAGAACCTGAGCATCTATGCCAAGCTTTACAGCGTTCCCAAAGCACAGCGCGAGAAGAACATTCTGGAAGTACTGGAGGCGGTGGACCTGGTGAAGTGGCGCGGGGCGCAGACCAAGACGTTGTCTGGCGGGATGCGGCGGCGGCTCGAGATTGCGCGTGGGCTGGTGCATAATCCGCACATTTTCTTTCTGGATGAGCCCACGACTGGACTTGATCCGGTATCGCGCATTGCGGTTTGGGAGATGCTGGACAATCTGCGCAAGACGCGCAACCTGACCATGCTGATTACCACGCACTACATGGAAGAAGCGGACAAACTTTGCGACCGCATCGCGATTGTGGATCACGGGACGCTGGTGGCGCTGGGCACGCCGATTGAGCTGAAGCAAAGTGTGCCGGGTGCGAATGTGGTGGAGGTTCACTTTGACCGGGAGACGGCGCAATGGAAAGAGCGGCTTGAGGGCCTGGAGGGAGTTACCAGCGTGCAGGCCGAGTCTGCTGGATTTTACAGGGTTCTAACTTCCTCGGGATCGAAAACAACAATGCAGTTAGTGGAGTTAGCGGCACAACTGGGGGAGACACTTACATCACTAAGTGTTCAAAACACCTCGCTTGACGACGTGTTTGTGCACTACACGGGCCGTCAGCTTCGCGATGAGCAAGTTAAGGCTCACGCCTTTACCATGCCGCCCCGTCCGGGAGATCAGCAATGAACAGGATGTTCGCCATTTTCGAGCGCGAGATGCGCAAGTTCTTCCGCTCGCCGGTTCTGATGATCATGTCGATGATGCTGCCGATTGTGCAGTTGATCATCCTGGGGAACGCGTACGGCGGCAAGATTCGCGGGGCGAAGGTTGCCATCGTGGATTACGATCACGGGCCGCAGGCAGTGAGGATACGCGAGGCCTGCGCGGCAATTGCCGTGAATATCGCCACGTTCACAACGGTCAATTACAGCGATGAAGGGAGTGCGCGCAAGGACGTGCAGACCGGCAAGATCGATGCCGCGATTATCATCCCCGCGCAATACTCACGGCGCGTGTACGCGCAGGATGCGCCGAAGCTGGGTTTGGTAGTGGATAACTCCGATCAGTTCACCAGCTCGAGCATCGAGGCCGAGATGCAATCGCTGGTGGAGGCGCTGAATGCTCCCGTGATTCAGCCGCGGTTGATTACGAGTATCGCGCTGCAGTTTGTGGAACTTTATCCTTATGTCTCCTATATGAAGTTTCTTCTCGCCGGGACAATCTCCCTGGCCATGTATATCTCGGTGATGATCGGCGGCGGGATGTTATACATCGACGACAAGGCACGGGGCGTGCATGAGGGCTACCTTGTAACTCCGATTACCAAGCTCGAGTTAGTGATGGGGCTGAACCTGGCGGGAGCCGCGAAGGCGGTGCTGGCGGGTATCAGCCTGACGGTGATCGGGTCGCTGATTGCGGGACTGGGCGTGATTTTCAATCCGATGGCGGACCTGGAACTTTTCCTGATGATCGTGGCGACTTCACTGGCGTTCAACGGGATGATGTTTCTGATGATGGTGCGAGTGGACGACCCGCTGGTGCCGCGCGCGATGTTCGGCGTTCTGAACACGCTGCTGTTTTTCCCTTCAGGCGCCGTGTTTCCGGTTTCAGCATTTCCCAAGTGGCTGCAGGCGATTGCGGTAGTGGATCCATTCACCTACTGCGTTCACGGGTTCAAGGCGGTGCTTCTGAAGGACGGCGGCTTTGTGGCGATTCGATTCGACCTGCTTTACCTGTTCACCTTCGGCATTGCCACGCTGCTGCTGGCGACACCGCTCTTCAAGCGAACTTTGTAACTGCATCGCGCTGGATGCGATGAAGGATTTCCGGGAGGGGATGCAAAAGACTCCGGAATGCAAACGGGCGGTCCACTCCTTGTGGGAGGGTGGGCCGCCCCGTTGCGTGAGGTCACATTCTGAACGCGTTGGAATTGCAGGCCTTCATTGACTCATGAGGGCCGCCGGGAGACAATCGACCCTGTTGAGAATTCCCCCCGCCGAGGACCAGGTTCAATGAATGCTGAACAGGCGTCTTCCAATCCTGACCGGTCCGCTTTTCTCAAGCCGTTCTGGACCCGCACGGTCGGCCCGCCCTGGGTTGTTTCGTTGTTGCTCATGGCATTGCTCGGTGGCGTTCGCTACGTTGCGGTATTCAGCCCCTATCCAGCGCAGGCAATTTTCTTTTTGCAGTATGCAGCGGTGTGGGTTGCTCCGTTTGCGTTGCTTACAACCAACGGGCGCTACCAGATTGGACTCCGCGAGCGGGGCGCGACGACGGTGAACATGGCGTCCGCAGTGCTGATGGGGGCCGTTTATGGCTTGATCGCCTTTGGACTGGGCATGGCGCTCTATCGCGCCTCGCCGGAAAACTGGTGCGTGACCCTCCGCGACTATCTGCGGCTGATCGAACTGCGCGGTGTGCTGCCCCCGGTTGCAGTTTTTGGGCTTTATGCAATGCCGGCCATCCTGTTTGCGCCGGTCGCCGACGAGATTCTCTTTCGGGGGTTGATTCAAACGGCATTTACACGCCGCTGGAATGTGTATGTGGCGACCGTGGTGAACTGCGTGTCCTACGCAATCACTTATCTCTATTTCCACGCAATCTGGACGGATGCGGCGGGAATTCATGTTCGCCTGGTTTCCGGGGGAATTACGCTGGCGCTTTTTTGCGGGCTCGGGCTGCTTTTTACGTTAATTCGGCTCTACACGGGCAGTCTTTGGACCGCTGTGGCGGCTCATGCAGGTTTCAACCTGGCAATGGTTGGGGCAGCGATCTTTGTTTACATGCGCTAACGGGAGCAAGACATTGGACACCGGATCCGCCGCCTAATCAATGGTTTGCAAGCGCAGGAATGAGCCAGCGATTGCTTGCTTCCGGAGTCGAATCGAATCATTGCGATCTTTCCTGGAAAGCCTTCGCACTAAGCTTTTCCCATGTCAAGAAGATTTCCACTTAAATGGTATGATTTCCACAAAATTAACAATTGACATCGAGAAACGAGAAAGAGCATAGTTACTTTCATTCCGGGTTGCTAAGTAAGTTTGAGCTTCTTCACTTCGTGGATTTGAACGAACTTACTACTGGCCCCAAAGGGAAGCACTCAGTGTTGTGATCGGAGCAATCCGAGTGCAACACGGGACGCTAAGTAACTAACATGGAGCAATCCGCGTGAGTTATGTAAACGTCAAGTGTCGATCACGGAGTAATCTGTGAACGGTGCGAGCTATTCTTGCCGGAGATGGAGCAATCCATGACAGGCAGGGAGAGCCAAGCGATGAGCGCCGAGCAATCGGCGGGCAAAGCAGGACGGGAAGTCAAAGGCGCGGAGCAATCTGAGCTGGAGACGGAAGGTCAAGTGTCGTATACGAAGTAATTCGTGTACGGTGCGAAGCGCATAGGGTTGCGCACCGAGCAATCGGCGAGCAGCTCAGGGCAAACGTCAAGAGCACGGAGCGCTCCGGGCGGGAGACGAAAGCCAAGCAACGATCGCAGAGCAATTTGCGAACGGGGCGAAACGCGAAGGGAAGGGCGCGGAGCAATCCGGGCCTGGGACTGAGCGGGAGGGTTGGATGCGGAGCAATCCGGGTTCAACGCAGGGCAAGAAGCGAAGAGCCGGGAGCAATCCAGGCGCGGAGCGGAAGGCCAAGTGTCGAGCACGAAGCAATTCGTGAGCGGGGCAAAGCGCTAAAGGGTTGATCGCGGAGCAATCCGCGGGCAACGCAGGCATTCGGTGTCGACCACGGAGTACTCCGTGTATAGCACAGGATGCAAGTGTCGAGTGGGGAGAAATCCCCGAGCGGTGCGAAGTGCTGAAGGTTGGGACCAGCAACTCGGGACGTGATCTTCTAGCGAGTTACGACCTCACTTAGCGATAAGTGGGGTTTGCTGTTGTTTGGGGGCAATTTGAGAAGTTGACAAGTCCCCGGAGTTATTCAAGCGGACCTGGTAAGTGGTGCGTTAGTTTATTTGCTGACCTTTCTCATTTGTTCGCGGATCGGTTCGTTGTCGGCGTAAACACGCCATTCGGCAACCCGGCCTCCCTGAACGAGGACGCGGAAGGCGGCGGGAGTTTTCCACGCAAATTCGGGGTTCAGTTCCGGAACGGGCGCAGGTCTGAGTTTAGGTAGCGCTGCGGGGAGGTAGGACAACTCATCCGGCGGCGGCGCGGGGGGGGCGAAGGTGCCTTTTGCCGTACCAAGCATGATGACAACAGGTCCAGCGCTGTAGGTTTCCAGGACCGTTATTGAATAATCGGGAACAATTGCGAAGTAGCCGGCCCATCCGCGGCGGGCTTCATGCTGGCCTACGACGACATTTCCCAGGGAATCGATAAAACGGTGTTCGCTTGTCAACAAGTCCGCAAGCGCCGAGACGTCCTGCCTGTTGATGGCCCGCACGAACTGGTGCGCAACCCCTTCCGCCATGTTTTCCATGCCGACATTGTAGACGATGGCGGCAGCTAATTTCTGCGCTGGTTGAACAGCCCAACGTGCCGCTCTCACGATTCAAAGGGTGCAGTTGAACTCGTCACCTGCCCGGCTTTCCCCACCGCAACCCCAGCGCCTACAATGGACGAGAAGTTCAAAGACCGAGGAAACCCATGCCGCTGTCCGGAGAAGCTATCCGCCTGATGAATTACATTGACGACGTTGCTGTGACCCTGCGCCGGGTGCTGGCGACGATTCCGACCCTGAACGCAGACGAGCGGGCACGCGTGGCTGAGCACCTGTTGCAGGCCCGTCCAAATGCCGAAGATGTGGCACGCGCCCTGGCGCCGGAATAAGCCGCACCGTTGACCACAGTTGCCATCATCGGAGCCGGTCCTCTGGGCCGGTGGCTCGCGCTGAGCGCAGCCCGCGCGGGGTTCCGCGTGCTGCTGGAGGACGTGATGCCGACCAATCTGCATCACGCGCGAGAGGCGCTGCGTGCCGAGCTTGGCGCTGAAGCGCTGCCGAACGTGACCTTCGTCTCCACCATCGAGGACGCGGTGCGCGAGGCGGACCTGGCGATTGACTGCGTGCCGGACGAGCTGGAATCGAAGCTGGAGATTTTCTGTCTGCTTGACCGGATGGCTCCGCCGCGGACGGTGCTGGCGACGCCGACGATGCGGCTATCGATTGCGGACCTGGCGGCCTGCACCTATCGCGCGGACAAGTGCATTGCGATTGCCGCGGAGGCAAGCAGTTTGGCGGGAAATCCAGGGGCGGAGATCCTGCTGCGCACCACGTCCCGAACCGCGCCGGAAACGGTGACGGTGGTGGAGGATTTCTGGCGGCGCCTGGGGTATAGCCCGAGTTTTGAAGCCGATGCGGCTGAGGCAGTCGCGGACAGCGCGGCTTGAGGGGGAGCGAGGAATCTCCGCGACTCTCCTGAATTCGCTATATTGGCAACAGTTGGTCCCGCGATGACTCCTGCCCTTCTAAACCCGACGCTGAACTATACCGACGCCGACGGGGACCACTCCTTCGTTCTGGATCGTGACTCCACATCGATTGGCCGCTCGGCCGGTCAAGACCTGGTGCTGCACGACCCGCGCATCTCGCGAAAGCACGTGGTGATTTTGCGAGAAAACGGTGTGTACCAGGTGTTGGACCAGGGCAGCACGCACGGAAGCTTCGTGAATGGAGCGCGCATTGAAAAAGCGGCTCTGAAGGACGGCGACGTGTTGCAACTGGGCTCCCTGGTGGGATTGAAGGTGCATTTTCGATCGACATCCGGGAAGCGGGAAAGCACAGACCACAAGACCATTGTGAGCGAGCTGCTTTCTTCGTTCCACGAGTTGACGCCGGTGCCGGACGGCGGACACCCAACGACCGGCGAGATTGGGAAGTTGAGCTGGCTGCTGAGTGCGGCGCGGCAATTGAATGCGGGCGGGGCGATTGGCGAGATTCTGACGACGCTTTTGCAACTGACGCTGCAGATTACCGGGGTGGAGCGGGGATTTGTCTTCCTGTTGGAAGGCGAGGAGATGAAGCTGGCACGGGGGTTGAATGCCGGGGGACACCTGATTGAAGAGGATGGGACGGTATCGCGGCGGGCTATGCAGGCAGCCATCGAGAGCGGTTCGAAGTTCTCCATTCGCGACACGCTAAGGGACGAGGCTGCGTCGGCGTGGGCCAGCGTGATATCGAACAGCATCCGGAGCGTGTATTGCATTCCGCTGCGCAAGCGCGACATGGGAAGCGGGAAAAGCACGCTGATGGGCCTGCTGTACCTGGATAGCCAGATTGGCCCCGGCTACCTGAGCGAAGTGGATCACCAACTGCTGGATACGATTGCGACCGAGGCGGCCGCGCTGCTGCATAACGCTCTGCTGGCGGAGGCGGAGAACCAGGCTCGGCGGGCGCGTGAAGAAATGGCCGTGGCGGCAAAGATTCAAAGCGGGTTGATGAGCATTGCGCTGCCCGTTCTGCCCTGGGCGGCATTGCAGGCCAAGATGATTCCGTGCCTGGAGGTGGGCGGAGACTTTTTCAATGCAGTGGCGCTGGACGATTGTTTATGCGCGGGGATTGCGGACGTGTCCGGCAAAGGGGTTGCGGCGGCCATTGTGGCGGCCACGCTGCAAGGGATTATTCACGCGCAGTTGGCTTCACGGCAACGCTTGCCGGAGATTGCCGCGCAGTTGAACCAGTTTCTGTTTGCGCGGAGCGTGGGAAAATATGCAACGCTGGTGCTGCTGAAGCTCTACAAAGACGGGCGCGTGGAGTATTTGAACTGCGGACATATTGCGCCGGTGCTGGTGCGGGGCGACCAACGGGAGCGGCTCTGTGAGAGCAACACGGTGGTTGGATTGCTGCCGGATGTGACGTATTGCTCAGGACACTTCACGCTACAGGCCGGGGACCGGCTATTGCTAGTGACGGACGGGCTGGTGGAAGCCGAGAACGAGGCCGGCGAAGCGTTCGGCGACGATGGATTGGACCGAATTGCGCATTTGCCGGAGATCGAGGACATTCTGGAACATGTGGCTCGATTCCAGGCGCATAACCACGCGCAGGACGATTGCACGGCGCTGCAGGTGCAGTATCTGGGACTGAATGAGGTCGATGTTTGATCGGTACTTATTGGGCAAAGCTGGACAGGGCTCAGTTTTCCGAAGGCTTTTCAATACGATCGATAACATAAACATCGATCGGCGCCTTGCGCTTTTCCAGTTTCAGCCCGAGTGCATCAAGGGACCGCGTCAGCACTCCACCGTCTTGCGGGTCGGACGGAATGGCATCCGAAATATCTCCGCCGGCCGCCGGTATCTTTGGTCGGCTAAAGTCAGGAAGCGGGTAATCGATCGCAACCTGGTAAGTACCTTTGAGCCCGGTCTCATCGACCACTGTGTATTTCTCCAACGAACCTGCCCCCATAAAACCAGGCAACCGCCCCGCAAGTTCTTGCATGGTCATCTTGCTGGTTTCTATGTGCATCGTCCTGCTTTCAATGTCGGACTTCACCGTCTGGGTTCCCCTTTTACCCATAAAGATAGTGCTGGAACCATCCGTGTTCCTGACCATCTTCGATTTCGTGTTTCCTTCTCCTACGTAGGTCTCTCCAGCTTTTAGCGGTTCATTCACGTCTATCTCTGCCGGATCGGGAGGGGACGGCTTCAGATTTGCTCCATTCTTGCCAACCACAAGGGCATAGGTCTCCGCATCCCTCTTCTCGATATGGAAAGTCAGTTTGAAGCGATCCTTAAGAAGAGCCTGTAGCATCTTGTCCACATCGTCTCTTGCCGCGCCCTCGGGGATCGTTGCCACGATGTCGAATTGATCGGAGTCGATCCATTTCGGTCCCGAGACCTGCGGCAAACGGACATGGTAGGCATTTGCGATGAGGAGCCGCAGAGTCTCATCGGTGTAGGAAGCACGCGTCGCACTGATGCGCGGGCCGAACTTTGTTGGATCGAACGGAGCCGCCGGCTTGATGGTTGCCACTTCAAAAGCCGGGGTGGCGGGTGTGTCCTGTTTGCTGGGTGCGTCCTGCGCGCTCCCCCGGGCCCCCATACCAAACAGTGTGAACCCAATCGCGCATACAAGGCAGCACAACCTGGAAGAATGCCTGAAAGCATGTTTCATGAAAGTCCCTCTTTCTTTGTTGGGCGGCAATTCAATTCACCCACTCGAGTCCAAATACAGGCCGAGAAGAGAATTGAGAACTGCATGAAATGAGTAGTCGTCAACATACTTGACGCTCATCAACTCCTTTCCGCTCCCGGGGTTGAGTGTCTAAAGATTGATTTCAATTGGTATCAGCAGTTTAATTTCGGACAAGCCTATCCATCGAAGGTCACTCGCGAGTGGACAGCCATGGCAGTGCGGCACCGCGCCGCAGTGCGACTTCCCAACGGCGACGGCGAGGGCGTGAAACTCATTGAAGAGGGCGGCGTTTGCGGCTGAAGAAGCTGATGGATCCGCTGCGAAGGCCTTGCGCGTCAATTCGGCCAATGCTTCGTAGCCCTTGCGATTGCGGCCCGGCGGGGGAACGATGAGCTGATGGCGATCGGCAATGCGGCGAAGATACTCGTCTGCAACGGGGACGGGGTGGTGAAGCGCATAGAGGAGAATGGCATCCGCTGTCTCAGGGCCGGCGCCAGGAAGTGCGAGAAGGCGCGGGCGGAGGATGGCAGTTGGAGTGGCCGCGAGAACGTCCAGCGAGCCGGAAAATTCTTCGTCGAGCATGGCGACGAATGCTTTGAGTGCGGGGGCTTTGCGGGTGGGAAAGCCGGATGGGCTAATGAGGGCCTGCAAATCCGCAGTTGGGAGTGCGCGCAGTCCGTCGAGGGTGAGTGCGCCGGCATTGCGAAGGTTGGCGAGAGAGCGCTCCACGGCTTTCCAAGCTGTGTTCTGCGTGAGATAGGCGCCCAAAATGACTTCAAAAGGGGGTTTCGGCCGGCCACCAGTGCTGCGGGCCGTAGGCTGTGACGAGCAGATCGTGCATCGAACGCAGGCGCTCACTCGGGCTGGGCCGGGCGGGGCTTGGTCGGGCCTTCACTGCAGGGAGTCCTCAGCAGGCGGAGACTGGAGCTGCTGCTTCCACTCAAGGATCCGGGCCCGTGCGGCGGCAGCCTCAGCCTGCGGCACGTGGCCGGCGCGCTGCAGGGAGATGGAGAGCGCGGTGTGGGCCAGCGGGTCGGCGGGTGCGATGGCGGTGAGCGCCAGGGCCGCGGCGATGGATTGCTCGAGCAGGCCGGCGTCGCGGAGGCAGCGAACGAGGCCGTGATGGGCTTCGGTGTACGCTTCGGTGTTTTCCGGTCCTGTGGCAATTGCCGCTCGGAAGGCACTTGCTGCCTCGGCCGGTTGCCCGGCGGCGAGGAGATCGAGGGCGCGCTGGTTGAGCAATTCGGCGGTGGGGGCGTTGGATTCGGTCACGGCTGTTATTAGGATAAGGGAACGCGGGTCGCTCACCGGTTGCGCGTAAAGAGGGGATTCGATGAAGAGCTTTACGGAGTACCTGGTTTTCGAAACCAGGAAGCGGCGCGAGATGGTCCACATAACCGACCAGGTGGAACAGATTGTGCGGCGAAGTGGGGTGAAGGATGGGCTGTGCTTTGTTTCGCCCATGCATATTACAGCGGCTGTCTACGTGAACGATTTGGAGAGCGGATTGATTGAGGACATTGGAAAGTGGCTGGAGGAACTAGCGCCGGCGCGGCCGGATTACAAGCACCACCAGACCGGCGAGGACAACGGGGATGCGCACCTGAAGGCTCTGCTCTTGCATCATGAGACTACGCTGCCGGTGACCAACGGCAAGCTCGATTTGGGGACATGGCAGAGGGTGTTCTATGCCGAGTTCGACGGGCAGCGGCGAAAGCGGGTAATTGTGAAGGTGCTGGGCGTGGAGTAGGCACCTGCGGTGCGGCAGTCGCTCGCGGGAGGCTCGCACGGGCGTACTGCTTCCCGCCCTTGCGCCAGAAAAAAGGCGCAAGAACGGGGCACGGGGCTTTCTTACTCTCAATCGCAAAAACATATTGCCGCAGCGGCTGGAAAGCGAAGACACCGGACTGACTGGAAGCATCTGAACAGATGAGTACCGCGAACACAGTTTCGAGCGTGCCCGATATTTCATGTTCGCTGAGGTGCCAATGAACCGTCATTTTGACTCCATCATCATCGGCGCGGGACAGGCGGGTCCGCCGCTGGCGGGACGCTTGACGCAGGCTGGCCATACCGTGGCGCTTATCGAACGAAAACTGTTCGGAGGCACTTGTGTGAACACCGGATGCATTCCGACTAAGACTATGGTGGCCAGCGCGTACGCGGCGCACATGGCGCGGCGTGCCGCCGAATTCGGGGTGAACATCGACGGATCGATCCAGGTGGATCTGAGGGCAGTGAAGGCGCGCAAGGAATCTATCCTGGCAAAGTCACGCGATGGGATTGAGAAGTGGTTGCGCGGAATGGACAAGTGCATGGTCTTCCATGCTCCGGCGCGGTTTGTTTCCAGCCATGAGATCGAGGTGGATTCGGAGATCGTTGGCGCTGACCGGATCTTCATTAACGTGGGTGGCCGTGCGGCTATACCGGATATGCCTGGAGTGAACGAGATTCCGTACCTGACCAATACCTCGATGCTGGAACTGGAGGAACTGCCGGAGCACCTGGTGGTGGTGGGAGGCAGCTATGTGGGGCTCGAGTTCGCGCAGATGTTTCGCCGGTTCGGAAGCGAAGTAACGGTCGTCGAGAAGAGCTCGCGGCTCATTCTGCATGAGGATGAGGATATTTCTGCAGCAGTGAAAGAGATTCTGGAGTCGGAAGGAATTGATGTCCGGCTTGGCGCGGAGTGTATCTCATTCGAGCGAAGCGACAAGGGCGCGTTCGTTCATATGAATTGCGACGCGGGCGATCCCAAGGTGTGTGGGTCTCATGTGCTGTTGGCCGTAGGGCGGAGGCCGAACACCGACGATCTTGGCCTGGATAAAGCGGGAGTGCAAACGGATGAGCGCGGATACATTGTTGTCGACGATCAATTGCGGACGAACGTTCCCGGCATCTGGGCGATGGGTGACTGTAATGGCAAAGGCGCTTTCACCCATACGGCGTACAACGACTTCGAGATTGTGGCAGCCAATCTTCTGGATAACGATCTTCGGCGAGAGAGCGATCGGATTCAGGCGCACGCGCTCTATATCGATCCTCCGCTGGGACAGATTGGAATGACGGAGGCTGAAGTGCGGCGGACGGGCAGACCGGTTTTGATTGGGACCCGGCCCATGACCAAAGTCGGAAGAGCCGTTGAGAAGGGCGAGAGCAGTGGCTTTATGAAGGTGCTTGTTGATGCCGCGAGCAAGAAGATTCTAGGGGCTGCCATATTGGGAACGGGCGGCGACGAAGCGATTCACTGCATCCTGGACATCATGTATTCAGGAAGTCCTTACACAACGTTGCAGCGCGCCATGCATATTCATCCAACCGTGTCGGAACTCATTCCGACGATGCTTGGCGATCTAAAGCCGCTGGCATGAGGGCAGGAATGATCTTTCGTGGATACCGAACTAGTTGTCGTCGGTGATCTTGCGCCAGTCGCCGGTTGAATGGGGAAGCCTGGGCGCGGCAGTGATGGGCGCGGAGAGATTGATGCTGGAGCGTGGCAACACTACCAGGTCGACGCGGCGGTTTTCGGCGCGACCCTCCGGAGTTTCATTGCTGGCGACGGGGTGAAACTCCGCATAGCCGGCAGCGGAAAGGCGATCCGGAGGCAGGACGTTCAGTTCGAGAAGGGCGCGTGCTATCCGGGTAGCGCGGGCGGTGGAGAGTTCCCAATTGGAATCGAATTCAGGGGTGCGAATGGGAATGTTGTCGGTGTGTCCTTCAATGCGCAGATCGTAAGGCGTTTGGGAAAGCGTCGCGCCAATCTGGCGCAGTGTGGCGAGGGTTTCTGGCTGAGGGATTGCGGAGCCGGAGTTGAAGAACCCGGCTTCGCGCAGGCTGATAACCAGTCCGTCGCGCCCCATTTGAATGGCCACAGTGTGCTGAGCGATCTGGTTGGAAAGTTTCTGCTGCAATTCGCGATGAATTCGTTCGAGATCGTCCTTGACCCTGGCGGGGGCGAGAACATCTTCGCCCATCACGATGTTCATCGGGATTGCGGGTTTGTCTGCGCCTTCGGATTCGGCGGCCGGGCCTTGGGGCTTACGGCGAGTGTCGGCAAAAATGCCAAGCGAGCGAAAGGCGGACTCGATGGAGTGAGCTGCTTGCGCCTGCTTTTTTTCATCGGCCTTCGAAGAGGCGTAGAGAACGACGAAGAAGGCGAAAAGAAGAGTGATGAAATCGGCGTAGGAGACCAGCCAGCGATCATGACTGAGTTGACTCTTGCGCGCGCGTCGAGTCATGCCACGCGGTCCTGTTTGGCGGGCCTTGAGTTATCGATGAAGCCTGCCAGTTTTACCTCAAGCATGCGCGGATTCATGCCTTCGAGGATGGAGATAACTCCCTCGAGCATCATTTCGCGCGTCTGATGCACTTCGTGCAGGCGGATGCGCATTTTGCCGGCAAAGGGGAGAAAGAAGAGATTGGCGGCGCCGACGCCGTAGATGGTGGCGACGAAAGCCACGGCGATGCCGCGGCCCACTTCCTGGATGTTGTCGAGATGCTGCATGACCTGGATGAGCCCGAGCACGGCGCCGAGGATTCCAATGGTAGGGGAGAAGCCTCCGGCGGACTCGAAGACCATGGGGAGCCGTTCTTCAGTCTCCATGGTGGAGTCGAGGCTGACGCGCATGATGTTGCGCAGTTCCGTGGGCTCGGTGCCGTCGATGGCCAGCATGAGGGATTGTTTCAGGAACGGGTCTTCGATGGTTTGCAGGTCGTGGTCGAGAGAGACAACTCCGCTGCGGCGCGCCTTGTTGGCGAAAGCGATGAGCGTACGGATGAGTTGATCGTTGTGTTTGCGAGGCCCGGTAAAGACATTTGCCAGGCTGCGAAACGCGGCGACGACAGTGGTGAGCGGATACTGGAGAAGCACAGCGCCCATGGTGCCTCCAAAGACGATGAGCGCCGCGGTGGGCTGCAGAATCTGGCCCAGGTTGCCGCCTTCCAGCAGCAGGCCGGCAACAATGCCGGCTACCGCCAGAGAGACTCCGCCGATGCTTGCTTTATCCATGAGCTTCTCCAGTGCGAGTTGGAAGCGGAGATGCCAATGACATGGTTCAGTGGTCCAGATTCGGATCGCGTCGCGGTGGCATGGCGTTGCACTGACCCGAACTATTGAAGCTGGAGATGGAAGCGGCCAACTGCAAATCAGCTAAGGAAGGCAGGCGGCTGGCCACGGCGGCGAGCAGGGATGCGCGATAGGCAAGCACCTTCTCTGTCACCACGGCGCAGCTCTCGCGCACAATCAGCTTTTCGCCATTAATAAGTGTGAGCATGGTGTCAGGGGATGCTTCGGCCGTCTTGATGAGATCGCTGTTCAGGACGATGGGATTTCCATTGAGTCGAGTAAGTTCGATCATCGCCGTTCACATCCTTTGTGGGAGTTATCGACGAGCATGGGGAAAGGTTAAAAATCTAATCAATACAGGACAAAAGTGTACAAGGCTGGACACAATTGACGAAACGATAAAGTCCAGCACCCCAGCGCCGAAGAACGGGCCAGATGCGACGGTTCCCGATCCGCAAACAGTCACCCAGGGTAAGTAAAAAATGGGGGCGCTTGCGGGAAAGGGCCGTAAATCCACGCATCCAACAAGGAGTACCCCATGTCCCTGGGTGTGTTGAATAATCTCTCCGCAATGTATGCGGAAAACAACCTGAATAACACCACTAACAGCCTGAATACCGTGCTGCAGCAGTTGTCTTCCGGATCGAAGATCAACTCTGGCGCGGATGACGCTGCCGGCCTTTCGCTGGTGGATGGTCTTCAGGCCAATTCAATGGCCCTTGCGCAGTCGCAGACCAACGCCAAAGAGGGTGTCGGTTTGCTTCAAGTGGCCGACGGTGCATTATCGCAAGTGACAAGCCTGCTTAACCGGGCCGTGACGCTGGCTACCGAAGCCTCGAACGGCACCCTCAACTCTTCGCAGGATACGGCTGCGAACCAGGAATATCAGTCGATTCTGTCGGAAATCAATAACATCGGCACCACGACCACTTACAACGATACGTCGGTCTTTGGCCAGACGAGCACGAACATCTACACGGGCGACTCCTCGACCGCGGGCGCGTCCATCGACTCCCTGAATATCAGCTCGCTCTCCTCGTCCAACGTGGGCGATTCGGGCGGCGTTATGGCCTACAGCAGCGGCCAGAGCAGCGTCTTCCTGAATCTCTCCACGGCCACGCAGAACGCGCAATCGACAGATACCCTGAACGTCAATGGCAGTTCCACACTCGACGTGAACTACCTGGTGAAGGGCGCCGACGGCGTTGAGTCCCCGGCCAGCACCACGATCACCGTGGGAGGCACGGGCAACGCCCAGCCCAATACCGCCCAGGGCATGATCAATGCAATCAACAACGCGGGCCTTGGCCTGACAGCCACATTCTCCACGGCGGCCCAATCGGGAGTTGCGAACGGCGGCACGGAGACTGGCATCCAGATCAGCGGCGGCATCATCTCCGCGGGCGTCGATCCCAGCGCCAGCACCACCAGCGGCACACTGAACCCCAGCGAAATTACCAATGGCGATCTGGCCCTGGGGCAGACGATCACCGTCAATTCCGGCAGCACCAATGTGGCCACTTTCCAGGTGACATCGACGAACGACACGCTGGAGCAGGTTGCCGCGCAGATCAACGCCGGCACCGGCACCACCAGTGGCGGGAACACCGCTGGAATGGTCACCGCCAATCTCGTCACCAACAGCGCCAATCAGCAAACCAGCCTGCAGTTGGCCGACGCCGCCAACGGCGGTGCGCTGTCAGTCACCGTCACGCCCGGAACCATCGCGCCCAACGCGTTGACAGCGGGAACCGTGGTCACGGCCGCCAATAGTCCTGTCAATGTGCAGTTCACCCAGACCGGCACGGGAAACACCGGCGGGTTTGCGACAGCCACCCTGGCAATTCCGGGCGGGGTTGCCGACAACAATACCACCGCAAGCAACCTCACCGGCAGCATCACGCTGACCAACGGCACAGCCACCAAGACGTTCAGCGCCGGCACGGGCAGCACGGCTGGAGTTATTTACCTGGGCGCCAGCGGAGATAACACGAACTCGCTTGAGAACCTGGCTACGGCGATCACCAACAACCTGGGAGCGACGGCCGCGGCCACTACAGCCGGCATCGCGATAACCTCGAACACGACCGGCACGGGCACAATCGCAGAAAGCGGGACCACCACATTGGCGGCCACGCTGAACGATAGTGTGACCAGCAACGTTGCCGGCCTCGCCGCCACGCAGGGCTCGGATGGCAGCACGGTGATCTCCATGACCGGCGATGGAATGGGAATCGCTAACAACGGTAGCACCGCACTCACTGCAGGCACGCACATCACCCTGCAAAACGGCAGCGGCACGGCCGTCACCATCACCATGGGCACCAACG
>Ga0302278_10001112_pt1 | contig 33663 bp, 21 predicted proteins | sample III_Bog_N3_2_FD_194543 | JGI IMG/M metagenome (GOLD analysis project Ga0302278, IMG submission 194543) | Peat permafrost microbial communities from Stordalen Mire near Abisko, Sweden - III_Bog_N3_2 | ecosystem: Environmental > Terrestrial > Soil > Wetlands > Peat | place: Sweden: Abisko... | reverse complement strand
AAGCAACGGATGTTTCGTCGGCGGCTGGTCCACCGTCACCGCAGTGGTTCCCACCAGCGTGACGGTCATGGTGGCGGGGTCCACGGCTTGCACCTGCAAGAGGGAGCCGGGGGCCTGGGACTGGCCGGAAACCGCCAGATCCGAATCGTCGTCGAGGATCTCCACCCAGTCGTTGACATTCAGGCTCAGGCGGCGGTCAGGACCGAGATTCGCCAGCACGACGGTGGTCTGAGCGGCGACCGTGCCTGAGCGGGGCGTGGTTCCCAATTGGAGGATGGGGAAGACCACGGAGCCGTTTTCGCGCGAGAACTTGAAGGTGACGGCGTTTTGGGTGTCCGCCGGCTTGCCGGTCGATGAGTCAGTCTTTCCAGACCAGACCGTATTGCCGCCGGTGTGGATTTCCACGCGGTAGAGCTGGTTCTCGGTTCCGCGGTAGGCGGACTGGGGTGAGATCACACAGGGGTTGGTTGACGTATTCTGCGGTTGCACCCGGGCGGCCATTTGCCCGCCGCTGGTGGTTTGCAGATAGTCCGTGACTACCCGCCAACTGCCATCGGCAATATTATATTTTTGCCGGGTATCTGTCTGGGCGGTGTCGGCCTGTTGCTGAAGGGTTTGGAACAGGTTCCCAATGCTGGCGCCCTTGAACCCCGAATCCTGCGAGGAGGCAAGCAGTTTCAACTGCCAGACGATTTGCGCGCGGGAGGCGGTGTCGGGGCCGCCCAAGGCCACTTCACGAATTTGATCCTGTTGTGCGCTGGTGAGATGCCGCTCCCAAATATCGAGGTAAACGATGGCGTCGGTGCCCGGGGGAATGGCCGGCGGATTGGGAAAAGCCGGCTGCTGGTGGTACGATGCCGTCGTGCCGGAATCCAATTCACACAAAATGCCATCCACATAGTAGTGGCCCGGGCTCAAGTTCAGGTCGGAGATGGGCTGGGTGCCGCTCGCGACCGGCGTGACGGCAAAGCCTGCGGGAACCGGCCCGCCGTGCTGGCCGATGAGGTCACCGGCCAGACTCCGGAGATAATACAGCAGGATGGCCGCCTGCTCATTCCAGTCGGCGTCCAACTGGACGCGGCCCTGTTGCATGAGCACGCGGCAAAAATGGTTGGCCGGATAAAAGGTGTCGCGAGTGAAGTCGCCTCGGTATTCGCCTTGCATAGTTATGGGATCCTCTTGGTGGTTTAGGTTGCGTAAATAATGCCGGCCCCCATGCCGGCGGGAGTATATTCCGCCAGCCGGACCAACAGATTGGCGGCCCGCTGGGGCTGGCACAAATCGTGAAACGCGCCCATTTCGGATTCATCGTCCGCGCCGGTCGAGATTTCGGTGGCGCAGCCAGGGGCGAGCTGGCCATAGGTTGCCATACCGTAACGGGTGCGGTTGAAGGCCGGGGCGACGCGGGCGGTTTCCAAGGCCAGCGTGGCGTCGCGTTCTTCGGGGGTCATGCCGCCGCTGGCATAGCGGTCGGCCACCGCCTTTGCGACCAGGTCCGGCTGGCATTCGTAACGGCGGGGAGTGCGGGAATCCGGCGGCACATAGCAAAAGCGCACGCAGCCCTTTTGCCGGCGGGCCACGGTGACGGCGGCCATAAAAATGCAGTTCTCCGCCAGGGCGATTTCATGGGCCATAACCCGCCCGAACACCGTGCAACGAGCCAGGGTCAGGCGGACATAGGCCAGGGTTTCAACCGGCCCGCTGCAAACGAAAAGCCGGTTGGCGGTGGCGTCCCAAAGACTGTCGGTAACGCACAAATCAATGGGATCGGTGAGGGCCTCGTTGGCCGTCACCAAAACCGCCCCGAGGATGCTGTGTTCGACCTTGATCCTGGCGGTCGAGTTCATGACTTCAATGCTGGGTTCGGATGGCCGGGTGGGATCGCAATGGCACTGCAACCCCCAGCCCGGCACGAGCGTGCAATGACGGAGGGTGACATCGCACATATCCCCGCCATCCGTGGTGGCGGCGGCAACGGGATTGACCTCCGAACCGGGGTTGGGGCCGTTGATCTGCAATCCGCGACCGGTCACCAGCAGACCATCCAGCGTAAGCCGGCTGCTGCGGCCGCCGCTGACGGCCAGGGCGTCCGGTTTGCTGGTCATGTAATTCAGCAGGCGGATGGTGGGACGCCGGCCATTGGCGGCCCGGATTTGCAGGCTTTCATAGGGGCTTAATGCCAGCACAATGCGTTCGGTATAGACGGCGCTGTCGGTTATTTCGATGACGGCGGAAACGGGCTTGCGCGCGGCACCAATGGTGGGGGCAGCCTCCGGGGTTGCCGGGGTGGCGGGCTTGTCCGCCGCCCATTGCTGCAGCGCCGCGTTGATGGTCGGGTAGTCCCCGTCCCGGCCCACGAGGTATAATCTGGCATCGGCGGGTTGCGAAAGCAGGCGTTGGTATTCACCGCCGCCAATGTTGGCGCTGAAACCGTATTGATAATAAACGGAGACGCCCTGTTTCGGCAGTTGGCGCGGAGGAAAAACAATGCGGCCACGCTCCGGGTCAATCAGCACGCAACCGTTGGGGGCGGCGTATTGCCAGTGGTCCAAGTCGGCCACGCGGACGGCGGACAAGGGGATGGGTTGTTCCGCGCCCTTGACGGGCCAATCCGGCGCCCAGAGGCACAGGCTGGCATTGGCGCCATAATAATCGCGGGCGCGTTCCGCAAACTGGCGGCGGCTGATGGGGATGGGCAGATTCAGTTCGGAAACCGGATTCGCCGGCACGGAATCCGCCGGGGGCCGGCTGAACAGCGCGCTGTCATTTCCCAGCACGCTGAAGGTGTAGCATTGCGGGCCTTCTTCTTCAACGCACAACGCGGGCACCGGGCTGGGGGTGGGCGGCTGGGCGGTGGCAGCCGCGGTCCCCTGCCAGCCGACCGAGTAGTTGTTCAATCGCCAGACAAACAGACCGATGCCGGGAAGGTTATGCCAGCCAACACTCCGGTGTGAGTCAATCCGGCGAAGGTCCACCGTATGGGCGGCGCGGTCGAAGGGGCCGTTGATTTGTTCAAGCGGATGGCAATGGCGGAGGTCCACGGAACCGCCGCGCGCCGCGCGCCAGCCCAGCAGCAGACTTGTGCCGGCGACCAGGGCGCCACTGGGGGGCACGGCGGGATTGAGCCATTTGAGTTCCGTTTCGGGGAGATGGTGGCGGGCGGCAACGGCGGCCAGCGTGTCGCCAAGACGAACCCGGTGATACCGTGGCTGGTTGAGCAGGGGCGTGTGCAAATCCTGGGTCCAGGCGAGGAGTTTAAAAAATTCCACCGGCAGGGCCGGCCAGCCCGCCACGTCCAGCGCCAGTTCCGCCAGGAGGGCGGCCGTGCCTTTCCGCCGTCGCGCGCGGATGGTGTTGGCCACATCGCGGCGCGGGATGAGAATCCGCTCGCGTTGCCGGGCGCGCGCGGAGGTGACGCTGGACGGCTCGCCCGCGTCATTGAGTAATTGGTAGCCGACCAAGTCTCCGATATATGGCACCACCCACTCCTCGCACGTTTCAATAAACCAGTTTTCATACAATTGACTGATATTGGCCTCCACGACCCCGACTTGTTCCGTGACCACGCGCAATAGCGCTTGCAACGGATAGCCCTGGCTGGCGTCGCGCTGGCGGTAAATCGCAGGCAGCAGTTGATAGAGACGGTCGGGATTTTTCATGATGGCACCTGGTTCAAAATCAGTGTGTCGGGCAATGTGGCATTCAAATAAACCATTTCCGCCGGGAGAATGCGGTCCGTTGGATCGTTGGCGGGCGCTGGATTCGGCCGGGCGAACGCGGCCGGGACGACGGCCTTGAGCTGCAAGCGGGAAGCCAGGCTGGCGGGGTTGGCGGTGATGGAGTTTTCGGCCACGGAGTCGAGCACTTGCAACGTGACATAGGCCACGCCGGCGACGGCTTGCAGGGCGCTGATGACTTCGCTTTGAAATACCGGCTGTCCCAGGCTTCGATTATCGAAACTGAAGGTGGCCAGCAACGCCGCCCGCAACCTGGCCGCCACATCTTCCCAAAGATACGCGGGCAGGATCGCGACCTGCGCGGAGATCACCAAGACGCGGAGCGTGCGCACGGCCACTTGGAGCGGTTGGCAGGGGTCGCCGTTGGTTTGGAACGCTTGCACCAAATTCGTGTAGAGATCCGAGGGGATGGCGATGGGGATGTCCTCCGCGCCCGCAATGGTCAGATGCACCACCACGCGCGAGCCATCGGAGAGCCGGGCTGACGCGGCCTTGCCGATGCCGGCAAACGTCAGCGCGAAATCAGCATAGTCCGGCAAGGAGACGAGACGATCCAGGGACATGACGGACAGCGGAACATTTTTCCGCGCCTGATCCAGGGTGTCACGGTCGGCGCCGCCGGTGGCGGGGAGCGGATTGGTGACGGCGTTCACGTTGAGCGGGCGGGTCTGGAGCAGGGTGATTTGGCCGGCATCCACGTTGCCCGCCTGGCCGATGCCGTTGCGATAGATGGCCTGGACATTTCCGAAGCCGGTGGGCAGGCGCGCCCCTTCGACACCGTTGCCAAAAATCACCGAAGTTGAACCGTCATCTGCTGTTTGGGTGACATAACCATGGTCTCTGGGTCCCAGTGCCGCGAGCGTGGCGGTTTCCTGCCATGCCACATTGTTGACATAGACGGCCAGCGTGGAATTGACGCCCTGCGGATTGGTGGCGGGCACGAAGGTCAGCGGGTTCTGTTTGAGGGTGAATTCCTGGAATGTCTGGCTGCCATCGCCATTGCCCAAGGTCTCGTTGTTGGTCTGGCCATTGGTCGCCTGCACGACGTTGCCATAAATCGTCACGGTGGCCGGATCATATTTGTAGGCGAGCGCGTTGGCCAAGGTCAGCGAGGTGTGAACGGGGGCGCGCTGGCCATTGGGCGAGGTATCCACCTGGGCGACCCCGAGAATCATGACCAGTTCGCTGGCCGTCACTCCCGTGACGTTGGGAAGATCGGTCCGTTCGCCGGAAACAATAATCCAGCGCCCCGATTCCAGGCCAGCATACAGGCGGTCCAGTTCGATGGTGCGGCCGGCAAGGTCGGCGGCAACCGGCTCGTCCGCCAGGTCCAGCAGCTCGGTCTGGGCATAAACGACCGTTCCCGGAAGCAGCTCTTTTTGTTGCACCAGTTCATCCAAGGCCTTTTGGTCCTGGTCAGCCAGCCAGGGGGGATCCAGGGTCAGTTGCGTCACTTTGGTGCTAAACCCTCCATCCGCCGTGGTCATGGCGGCGGCCGCCACGCTCAGGATCTTGTGAAAAGATTGAATCCGGCGGGGGGGATTGGTGGTTTGCTGGCCACCGGCCGCGTCAACGCGCGCGACCAAGTTTGGCCGGTCAATCAAGACCCAGCTTCCGGCCAGGATTTTGTCATAGACGGAGTCCAAGGCAATCACCTCCAATTGCAAGGGCCTGATCCCCCGGATCAGACTTTGCCAGGCCGTGGCCAGGGTGGGCCGGGAATTGAATTGCGTGGTGAGGGTTTCCCCGCTGCCACCCACCGCGTTGGTGGGCGCATTCGCGTTGCTTGAGGTCGTGGGCAGCCCGGGGTAAGTGCCGGGAAAAAGTCCGGTTTTGATTCTGGCGGCTCCCACTTGCGCCTGGGCAACGGGCGCGGGGAAACCAGCCCAAGCCTGGTAGAGGTTGGGGGCTGCTGCGGGCTGAAACGCGGCCAGCAAACGCGGGGCCATGTCCGAGGTTTGGGAAAACGCCTGATTCACCGTGCGTGCCAGACGCGAGGCATTGGCGGGTTGAAGGGAAGGCGGCAGCGAAAGCGGGGTCAGCAATTTCGTCAGCCGGCCCAAGGCAAGGGTTTGGTCCGCGCCGCCCGTGACGGGCAGGATCGCCCCGGTCAGCGACAAGGAAGACTGGGTGGCGGAGACTGGCTGCAACGTGACGTACGTGCGGTTCTGCGCCGGCTGCGCCGTAAGGGATTGCACCAATCGCAACGCCTGCGCACCTGCGGCGGCACCGAGCGCGAGAATCAATGGGTCGCCCGGTTTCAGGTTGGTGGCGGTGCCGCTAAAATAAAGGTCGTGGCGCGTGCCAATGTCCGTGCCGGAGTCGGTGCCAGAATTGGTGAACCGCGACGGCTGCGTCAACCGCACCGCCAGGTTGTTCCATTCCGAGCGTGCGTCCAGATCATCGGAGGTCTCGAAGAATTGCGGCGATTGTCCGGGGCCCGGAACACTTTGCGACCGGCTGCCGGCGGCGATGAGGGTTTCCGTGGGCGTGGGCGGGGTCTGGGAGCGGTCTGCATCCAAGGTGTAGGCCAGATAAACCGAGGAGGCCACTCCGGGGCGCAACTGGTAGCCGAGGAGCCGGGCCAGTTCGAGGACGGAACGGCGCTGGGTGGCGGTTCGCAAATATCCCTCATTGGCCATGCGCTCCTGGTAAAACGTGAGGATGTCCGCCACCAGCGCCCAGCCGTCCAGCAGCGCGAGGGAGGGATCCGCCGGATCGCGCGTTTTCAGCGCGGCGAGCGCGGGATGATCCTGCGCGGACAACCGGGCGATCATGGTTTCCAGAAATGTGGCGTGGGTGCCGACCCGGCAGGCCAGCGCCGGCTGGCCCGGCGGATTGGCCGTGGGCTGGGGCGTGGCGATCGGGATGCCTTCGCAGCAGCCGCAAGTGCATGAGCAGGATGTTGGGTTCATCTTCCACCTCGCAGATTAAGGGTCAGGGTGCCGTGTTCGGGATAATCCGGGTCATTGTCCAATTGGGCGATTTCGTTGGGGGCCAGGACGAGCACACCCGCGGTGAGTTCGTGGTTGGGCGCGGCAAACAGGCGTTGAAATTTCGTGACGAGGACACTTTGCACGCCGGTCACGGCTTGGGCCGCCGCCACGATCCGGCTCAGGTAGATGCCCTGGCCGAAGGTCAAATTGTCCGGGTTGAAGAAGCCCAAACTTCCGCCGGGCAGCACGCGGTTGCTGAACACGTCCAGCAGTGCCGCCTCCACCTGGCCGCGCAGGTACTGCGGCCGCACGCAAATATCCAGGGCCAGTTGCAGCGGCACGCAGGCGGCGGCATTGACTGCCAGATCGTGGCCGAGCCGGCGGAAATGGTTTAAATAGCCCTCGATATTTCGCAGGAGTGTGTCGTCGGGGGATTCGGCACCCAGGGGATCAACGGCCACGCGCGCCTCATACCAACTGCCGGTCCAGCGCAGCTCGGCGTTGGCCCCTTGCAACGCTGGATTGCGTCCGGCAATCGTCGCATAGTCCGGTGCGGTGACGGCCCGTTCGATTGTGGTGTTGAATGTGCCGGGAGCAAACAGCTTCACTTCCGCCACCGGTTCGGGATCAACGCCGCCCTGAGCGGCCAGGGGATTCCGCACGGAAATGATCCGGCCCGCGGCCGGCGGGCCGGCGCGGAACGCGAGTTTGGAAATGCGCTCGGCCCCCACGTTGCCCGCCTTCCCATTGCCCACCCGATAGCAAGCGAGAAAATCCGTGCCGGCAGCGGGTTGCCCGCCGCAGTCCCCATCGCCAAAACGCAAATGCGCGACGCTATTGTCATCCACTTCCACCACGAACTGCGGGTCGGCCGGGCCGCTTTCCAACAAATCCGGTTGCGGCAACCAGGTCACCAGCAGGTCGCGCAGATCCGCAGCCAGTCCGGCTGCGACATTGGCGGGCGGCGGGTTGGCCCCGTTCCATTCGTTCAAGGCGGCCTTGGTTTTTGCGGACAACCGGTGGAATAAGAAATCCGACAGGGGATTGGCGCGCCGTTGCAAAGTTCCGGCGAGGGTGGTGTCGTCCTGCAAATCCGCCGGTTGAAACAGCGGCGTGGCACCATCCGGCGATGGGGGGATCGCGGACAGCGTGATGACCGGCGATGCCTGGCGCGGATTTTGGAGCAGCAGCCTCGCGGCGGGCTGGCCCGATGCCAGTGCGCAGCGATAGGTCAGGGGAGATTGTTGCAGCACGGGACGGAAAACCCCCGGCACCGAAGTCATTTCCATCACACTGCCTTCGCAGGCGCAGTCCCCCGTTTCGCTGTTTTTTTCCACCACGCCCAAATCCTCGCACGGTGAAATGGTCCGGCCGTGATCCACCAGAATCACATTGCCATAGGCGAGGCTGAGATCGCCAATAATGCGGCAATCCGGGGCCGGCAGCCGGGCCGAAAGACAGAACGCGATGGGCAACGCATCCGCTGCGGCCCATTCGATGGCAACCAGCGGAGTCGGCCGCCCTTCCGGCGTCTTGAGCAAATCATCCACCATCGGCGTCACCTGCGTCAGCCGCACCGCCCAGCGGCGCGAAGGATCAGCGTCCGCCGCGTTGCCCGTCACCGGTCCTTTGACTTCTTCAAAGATGAGCACGTCGCCCGCGGCAAGATTCAATTGGCGCGGTGGCAGGGAAACATCCTCGGGCGTCCCCACCGGGGCGTCTGCCACGGTGGTTGCCGTCGTCCTGGCCGGGGCTGTTTCGGTTGTGCCCGTGGCCGCAGGCGTCTGCCAGGCATCGCGCAAGAACGCCTTGGTGGCTCCGATCGGCAGGCAGCATTGCCGGTCGCCCCAGGTATAGAACTTGATTTCATTATGAGCCGCGTAAAGCGGGATACTGACGGTGGCATCATGCACCAGCGGCTCAAACACATCGTAAACACCGGCCGGCACGCCGTTGAGGTCGCTGGCGTTCAAGCTGGTTTTGCCCGCCAGCGCCGGCAATTGGTCCAAGCCGGACAAAAACATTGCCTGCTGCGGGGCCAGCGAATAATCGGCCCCGGCGGCGAGTTGCTTTTGGGCCGCCACTTGGAGGCAAACCCAGGCGCGCGCGTTGCAACCTTCGTGCATGGCGTAGTCAATCAATCGCGCATGACGACGCACCGAAATGCGCTGGCGCGCCGTGCCCAGGTAAGCCTCGGTGGCGACGGCATCCTGATAATAGCTTAGCGAGTCGCCCACATACGCCAGAACTTCGACCAGCGCCGTGCCGATGTCGGGGGCGTGGGTTTCCTGCCAGCCCGGCATGATGACGCCGAGCCGGTCCCGGATGATTTGGAGGAAGCTGGCATAGTCCTTCGCCAAATAATTGATCTCGGGCTCGTCGCGCCGGGGCGGCGGGCAAATCGCGGGCGCGGCGCAATCAAGCTCGCTCGGGCAGCTTCCCTTGAAGGTGAATTCCACGGAGGCATACCGGGGATCAAACCCCGCCATGGGGGTGTTCGCGGGCCGGCCCGGTTCGTCCAGCGCCCGGACACTCAGGCAATACGTTGAAAAATCGCCCGGATGGTTCACCGTCACCTCCATTGAATCATCCAGGGCGGGATCGTTGGCGGGGGTGAGGATCACGCTGACCACCGCCACGTCCGTGATGCGTTCCCCACCTTGAATCTGCAGGTTCGCGGCGGTGATTTTTTGCGGGGCCCGGCCCAGGAAATAAACCGTCAGGGTCAGTTGATCCTGGCTCGTCTCGACATAGTCCAGGCCGTAAAAATGCGAGCCGCGAACCAGGTCGCGCCGGCTTTCGCCCTGGCAGACAAGCTGCGGTGCGTTCATGCTGCGCCTCCATTGGTATTGGTAAAGGATTGGGTTATCTTGGCGCCGGTGGTCTTCACGACATATTGCACGAGCACCTGGAGGGTGGAATCAAGGCTGGTGACGGCGACCTTCTGCACCAGGATCAAGTCGCCCAGCCATCGTTGCAGGCCGGCTTGGATGGTAAACTGGAGGGCGGCGGCGAGTTCCGGACTGTTCGGGGCAAACACCAGTTGCAGCAAGCCCGCGCCGAAATCCGGACGGTTGACACGTTCGCCGGGGTTGGTGAAGAGAAATTCCTCAATCATGTCCCGGATATGATCGTTGTCATCGGTGGCGGCGGTGCGTCCGCGCGCGTCAAAGTGGAAGGGGTAATCAATGTTCATGGCTGGGGTCAGGTGGCGTTTACGCGTAGTTGCGTGGCGACGATGAGCATGGGCGTGCCGGTGGGGGCGCAGATGCCCTGGCTGCTTTGCAGCAACAGCGGCTGGCCGTTGGATAACACGCGCGTCGAACCGGTGAGCCATTGCCCGGAAACACACGGGCCGTTTCCCGCCGTGGGGGGCGGCAGGGCGCAGCCGGCGATGAGATACGGGGTGCCCAGCAAAACCGTGGGCTGGCCGCTGACCATCACCCGCGGATTCGGGGCGGAGGGCTGGGCTTGGCCCCCGTGCGAGCAGGTGACCTGAGCCGTGGCTTGGACGAGAAATCCGGGCATATCAAGTGACGGTTAACGCGGTCTGGTTGATCATGACCGTTGCCCCGATCAACTGCACCGAGGCGCCTTTGCCATTATCGATGTAAATGCCGCTGTCATTTACGACAATCTTTGCGCCGGTCGTGCTCTGGAGAATAATGCCGCCGGTGGCCGGAGTCGGGGGCATGTCGCTGATCATAATGGAGTGCTGCAGCAGCGACTGGATCACAATATTCGGATCGGCCGGATTCCCCAGCTTGGCGGTCGAAGGCACGCTGGCCTGCGACCCCCACCGGCAGCCGGACCAAATGGGCAACGTGGGATCGCCATGCTCGAATTCCACCCAAACCCCGGTGCCGATCGCGGGGACAAAATAGATGCCCAAGGGCGGCCCGGCCGGCCCCGCCAGCGGCACGCACGGCTCGGCCCAGCTGGAGGGGATGGCGCCGAGCGCGTCCGGCACATTGAGCGTCAATCTGCCGCGCTGCTCCGGATCCACGTTGTTGAGGACCGTGCCCCGGTACTTTCCCAGATACTGCGGATTGGGATTGGCTGGTTTCATGGGAGGGAAAGGACCACGGGCGTTTGGGAAATCAAACCGTCGCGCGACAGCGTGAAGTTCTGTTTGTATTCACCGCGTTTGAGGCTGTGCGTCACACTTTCGACGTAATACATCCCGTCATAGGCCAGGCCCGCGCCCCGCACCCCGACGAGCATGCGCGAGCGGAGGATGTTGCCGTAACGCGGCACACTCAGTGAACCGCTGCCGCTGATGGCTTCGGCGCCATCGCGGAGAATTCCCAGCGCGCGCTTGGCGGCTTGATCCGGGGCCAGGCTGGCCAGGTCATCGGAAAAAATAATCCGGGCCGGCGGGGTCAGGCGCAGGCCCAACGGCGGACGCAGCGGATTAACATTGGGCAGCGGGACCGGCACCGGAATGGTGCCGGTGATGGGATCCAGAATGGTGATCACCGTGACCTTTTTGGAAAGGCCGTCCAGGCTGAAGTTCAGCGACTCGACATTGGTGGCCCAGTCCATATTCACGCTCAACGCCGGCTGCGGCACCGGCAGGCGGACATCCGGCCCGAAATAGGCGATGTTTTGCAGCGGCAGCGGTCCCGGATCGACATAGAAGGTATAACCACATTGTGCGGCGAGCCCCCGGAGATAGGTGCGGTCAGTGCCGGTCTGGGTGTCGTAACCAGCGGTCGGGCTTCGGACGGTATCCACCAGCGGCGGGATGACGATGGGCGTGATGCCAAAGGCCGCGTATTTGGCCAGGATCATCGCCACCTTGGCCTCGTCCGGCATGGCGGGATAAATGAGCTTCATTTCCACGACATCCATCAGCACGCTCAAATCCTCGCCGGTGAGGGTGAGGGTGGATTGCCCGGGTTCGTTGCTGGGAGTGAGCTGATGATGCGTCACAATGCCGTCGGCAATCACCTGCGGCATGCCCATGAGGGTGACGATCAACACCACCCGGGTCACGATGGGATCCAACATTCCCGCCGGCAGCAACACCGTCTGGATGAGCGACGTTTTGCCGACGGTGAAGGTCAATTGAAACCCGCTGTGGTCCCGGCCGCTGGTGACCTGCACGCTTTGCAGCGCTTCCATCAATGGCAGCGGCGCGGGCACCGGCGCGGGCGGCGGCCCGATCAACAGGGTTAAATGGATGCCATCAAGCATTGGGGGTTCCTGGAATGCCTTCCGGCAGGGTGATGCGCAACTTGCGGCCGATGGTCGCCGTGAGTTCGTCCGGGCGCATGGCTCCGTTGGCGTCGCAGAGCTGCCAAAATTGGGTGGGATCCGTCAGAAACTTCGCGGTGACATTGTCCGGCCGGTCCCCCTGCACGACCACATAGGTCTGCAACAAAGTGAAGTTTTCCGGCGGCGGAATGAAGCGGCGGTCGAGATAAGTGATGACGCGGCCAGCCGCATCCGTCATTTGCAGGGGATCGATGTTATAATACCGGCTGGTGGGTGGAAAAGGCATGGATTACCTCGCGGGTTAGAGTTTGAGGCCCGAGCCGATGCTTTGGGCGCTGTTGAAAACATTGGTGAGGGCCATCACCTCTTTGACCACGTGATGCGCCAGGAACAGGGTGTAGGCAGGATCAATAATGGACAAATCCTGATAGCTCAACACCGTCAACGATAATTCCACTTTGGCGCGAATGGGATTGAGCAGCGGATCATGCGCCTCTTCCGTGATGCTCAGGCTGGTCAGCCGCACCGGAAGAATGCGTTGCGGCCCCCAGACAAATAATGTCATGGCGCCTTGCAGGGGAACAATTTCAATGGTGCCCACCGCCGCCAGCACGTCATTGGCAATCACCGTCGCGCTTTTGGGATAGAGCAGAATCTCGAGCGCCGCCAGCGTGGGATAGATGCCCACGGCCGTGGTCAATGGATTGGCCTGCTCCAGCTGGTCGGTGGCGTCCAGCTCCACGGTAAGGGTGATGGTTTCCTTGGGCGCGCCGGTAAGCCGGTACGCCTCGCCCCGGTCGCCTTCGGCGCTGACCGCCCGGGGCTCCAGCCGCCGCGTCATCGTGTCCGGATTATATTGAAACACCACCACATTTGGCACGGGTACCAGCGGGTCGATGCCCACAAAAGCGCCCTTGAGCAGGCGTGGAGATTCGGGGAATGCGCTCATAACATCTGGATGGTGGCTTGCGGGTTGTTCATATCGGGGATCATTTGGCGCTTTGGCTCCAGTAGGTCTCCCAAACGTACGACATGCCCTGGCCGTCGAGCAGATGGGTGTACAGGAGGGTCTTCGCCAGGTGTCCGGTGGATTCCCGCGGGGCGAGATCCCAGACGATGGTCTGGTCTTTTGCCCCCAGCAAGACCATGTCCGGCTGCAAATCGCGCACTTTGGATCCCAGCACGCCGTCGGGCAGGGAATCCTTCAGCCAGCTTAGATGTCCATTTTCGGGGAGCGCAAAAAACTGGCGCACCGTGAGATTCTGCCAGCGCGCTGGCACCGAGCTGAGGGATCCCAGCTTGGTTTCAACCGACACCTGCCAGCCCGACGGGGCAAGCCGGCGGTTGATTTCGGCGATGTAGTTGTGGATTTTGCTCCCGATGGTCGTCATGTCCGCATTTCGCAACGCCGGATTGTCCTTCACCGCCTCCCGCCACGCGGTCTGAATGCGCTGTTTCAACGCCCGCGCGGTCACTGGGGAAGGCTGGGTCTTGACGGCTTTGCCCGGTGGATTCTTTTCCAGATTCGCAAAGGCCTTTTCCACGTCCGCGTCCAGGGCCGGGTCAATTTGGGTTCCGGTGGTGGAACCCTTTTTGCGGCCCTTGGGCGCGGCGGGGGCACTCGTGGCCCCGCCGGAACCCCCGGAACCCCCGGCTTCCATGTCCTTGATCCAGTCCGGGACGGCGCCGGAATCAATCCCGAACTTCCGTTTCATTTCCTCATGATACTCCTCCATCGTGGCAAAACTGACTTTGCGACGGGTGCCCGTTGCTGGCTCGGGATAATCAACCGTGTATCGCAGGGGCGCGGATGGGTCGAAGCGGAAAATGGTGAAGCCGGGGCCTTTCTCGGTTTGAAAATCAATCCGGGATTCCTTGGCCGCGCCGCCGGAGGCAATGGATGAGGCCACGAGAATGCCCGCGTCGCCATTGGCCCCCGAGGGAAAGCGGTCCGCCTCCGCCACGACCTCCGAGCCGGTGGCATTGGGATGGGAGTGGGCAACCAGTTCCCAGTGCCCGGATTCGCTGGTGCCGTTCAATAGTTCCTTCCAAGCCTGAACCCGCCCCACGGCGGGGAGTTCCGCCGCGCCATGTTCGCCCGCCACCCCGGCCTGCAGATTGTCCCCTTGAACAATGAGGTACTGGTTCATGCTGGCGTTGTAAAACAACGCCGCCTCCCGGGTGCGGTCCTCCGTGACGGAATTCTTGTACATCAACTCCGCGTCGGCCCGGTTCGCGGGATTCGCGGGCTGGCTCACCATGCCTTCGGTCAACGTGCGGTCCAGCTCGGTCACCACGTCGCCAGGGGCCTTCGGAGTTTCCGCCCCCTTCTCCTTGGGGGCATTGGCTTTCGGCGCTGGCGCTTCCGGCTGGCCTTCCGCTTTCGGCGGGTTCAATTCCTCCCCCGGGGGTTTCGCCGGCTCATGTTCCCGGGGGGAAGGCGTCTGTCCCTCCTCCATTGAACCGGCCCCTTTCCCCGGTCCCTTGCCCTCCGCCTCGCTGCCAGGCTGGCCTTTGCCCTCGGGTTCCGCCGCCCGCAAACGCTTGTCCGCCGGGTGCTCGGTTTGATCCCGCTGGCGCGGGCCGTGGGCTTGCGCCTCCGCTTTAAGGCGGGATTCTTCGGCGGCGGCACTCGCATGGGCCGCCGTTTGCTGAAGGATGGCCGAGGCAATGCCCAGTCGGCGGCGGCGGGCTTCCGCGCGCGTGATGGTGCCGGCAATTTCCTGCCGCTGGAGTTGTTTGAGCTGCTCCAGGGTGTCCACCGAAAACTGGGCGATCTGAAAATAGCCGATCCCCTTGGCCGCCGTCGCCGAGGCCCCGGCCACTTGCGCGCCGCGATTCATCGTGGTCAGCGCATCCGCCTCCGCCGCCACGTCGCCCGCCTTTACCGCAATGGTCAGATTCCGGCTCCCCCGGGCGACAATCGCGCCGCCAATCTTCGTGCCGCCCAAGGCGACCGCGCCAAGAATATTGGCCAGATCCGCAATCGCCTGGGCGTCCGGGCGAAGCGTGTCGGTCTGCGCCCGATGCGCGAGGCTTTCCACCGAGGCGGCGGCGCCGAGCACGGCGGCGATTTCCTGGGCGCCCGGCACGACCAGCGCAATTGCCGCCACCGCCTTGGCCAGATTTTGGAGATGCTGGGCGGCGATGCGGTCATCCACCGGATAGTTCCTGACACTGCGGCTGAGGCGGGGCCATGCGGCAGCGGTGCCGGCTCCGCCGGACGGCACGACGATGGACAGGCGGCCCCGGCCATAACTGTTTTCGCCGGCAAATTTGTCGATGACGGCGTTGGCGGCGGATTGGGGATCGTTGGCCTCCGCATGCGAATAAATGCCATCTTTCGAAGTGACATCGGAAAGTTTGGCGGTGAAGCCGCCTTTCGACTTGGCGACCACCTCGAATTGCAGCAACAAGGAATAACGATTGCCATCCACCTCGCTGATCAACGTGCCCAGCGCGCGCACGGAGGACGCATCAACCCGGCTGCCGGCGTGCTTGCGTTGTTCGCGCAGATCTTCCAGTTGTGATTCCAGATCGCGCAGGTCCCGCGGGCGATAGTCTTTCAGGCCGCGGTACCGTTGTTTCAGCCCTTCGAGGTCCTGCTCCTTGTCTTTAATAATCTTGTCCAGCACATCGGTGGCGGACGAGGTGGTGGCCGCTTCCAGATCCTGAATGTGTTTGCGCATCTGCTGGACATTCGCATCGTCGTCGCCCAGTCCGGCGTCGGTGAGCTGCTTGAGCGCGTCCCTGGCCTGCTGCAATTTGCCTTCCGCGTCATTGAGCCGCTGGGTTTCTTTTTCCGCGGCGGCTTGGGGATCCTGCACATGCACGATCAAGGTGGCGACGCTGGGCGCATGGACCGTGGCGGAACCGTTTGCTTCAACGATCGGCTTCGGGGACGCGATGGCCCGGATCACAAACACCCCGGGCTTTTTCCATGGTATTTCCTGTTCGGAGGAAGGGCCGCCGACCAGATCGGCCAGGGCAGTCAGACCGGCCCCGGCGGCGGTGACAACGGCGGACACTCCGACCAGCGTTTCGTTGGTGTTGATCGAGTTCCAAAACGCCTTGCCGGCATCGCCTTCCTGGATTGCTGCTTGCAGGCGTTGCTGCGAGACGCGGTAATTCTCGGCCTGTTCTCCCATCGCCTGCTGGAAGCGCGGCCCGGCGGCGGCGGTGGCGCTCAACGCGGATGCGTCGCCCTTGTCTTCCTTGAGCACATCCCGCTGCTTGATCGTTTGGCTGGCGGATTTCTCGGCGGTCGCCTGCAAGGCTGCGGCGCCGGCTCCGCTGCCCCCGTTTGAACCGGCCAGCTGCGAGACGTACTGGGTGGCGTCGTAGAGTTCCCATTTGTAATCCACCCAATTCGATGCCGCGCCGACCTGGTCAATCAGGGCCGGCCCCACCACCGTGTAGTCCAGCCGCATGGTATAGGCACTGATCGCCCCGTTTAACTCCTCGGTTTCGCCCGTGATGCTGGCAGGAAAGGGGGCGGCGTTGGCTTTGGGGCCGCCGCCATGAATGCCAGTGCCAAAGCCGCCGCCGCCCGCCGGTGGTTTGGTCTCCGGCGGGTTGGTTTGGCTGCCCCCGCGAGGATCCGGGGAATCCACCCCGGGTGGCTTGGCGGGCGGGCCGCCGCCTTCTTTGCTGGCCTCCTTGGGATCCGCATTGCCGGTGAAATTTTCACCGGCATCGTTGAACGCCAGGAAATTGTCCTTCTCGACGATGATCTCGTTCTCCAAATTCACGGTGACATCCAGCGAAAGCCCGTTGCTGTTGGCGATCAGCTCGGTGAAATCCGCCTGCCCTTTTTTCGCTGGCGGCCCCCAGCTGAACCACACGTCCCGCACCGGCTGGGGCGCGCTGTCCTCCTTGCCGGGAAGCATGATGGTGCCGAAATCGAACGCCGCCTGCGTGTAGGATTCTTCGCGTTTATACTTGTTGGTCCGGGTCATCGTGGTCACGGTCAGCCTGGCTTTGTAATTGCCCACCGGCAGACTGCAACCGCCCAGTTCATAGGAGAAAACGCCCTCCGAGGTGTGAACGTCAATCCGGCGTTTATGGATGATAATCACCAGCCGGGAAACCGTGCCCAGCGGCTTCGGCGCGGGCAGGGCTGCGTCTTTGGACTGGCGGGAAATGGGACCCCGGGGATATTGAACCGTGTGGGCCAGTTCATGCGCCAGCAGCCAGCGGCCGGGGATGCCCTCCGGTCGATATTGGCCCGCGCCAAAATAAATATCGCGTCCCCAGGCAAACGCCCGCGCGCCCAGCCTGGACGCGGCGGCGGCGGCGGCGGCGTCCCGATGAATCCTCACGTCCCGGAGATCCGCCGACCAGCGGTTGGAGAATTCCTCCAAATCCCCCTGCGCGAGCGGTTCGCCGCCCGGGGACGCAGCCCGCTGACTGGGTGAACGGCCCGGCGCGGCCTGCAAACCGGGTTTGACGTCGGTGCCGTTTCGGGCCACGGCAGCGCTGGCTGCCGCATCCGCCTCGCGTTCGCTGAACGCTCCCTGCGGAATAACCGGGGTTGCGGCCAGCGGCAGGGACCGGGCGGGGGCATCCCGGTCATCCACCCGCGCCCGGGCACGCGGTGGAACCACCGAGAAATCACGGTCGAAACCGAGTGCCGGGCGATCCGGCCTGGCCGCTGCCAGGCCCAATTCCGCGCCCGGCCGGTCAGGCTGCCTTGCCTGGGCACGCACCGGTCCGGCCAAAGCCCGCTGGCTCTCTTTGGCTGCCGGCGTCAGCACTTGCCTGCCGGTCATGCTTGCCTCCTTCCGCCGCCCGGCGGGATTCGGGGCGCTGCCCCCAGGGAGCTTAAACTGGTGTAAACCGCCTGGGCAATCTGGTTTCCCGTTGGTGCCGGATGGCTGGTGGCCGCCAATTGAATCGTGCCGCCGGACAGATTTTTCAACGCGGCGGAGGATGCCCCCGGCAATCCTTCAGCGCCGAGCAGCCGCGTCAATTCAGATTCCAGCGCGGCCTGAATCAACGCGCCCTGCGGCCCCGTTACCGGCAGCCCCTCCAGCACCAGATGCTCGATATGCAGATGGATGTTCATGCCGGCGCGGGGGCTTCGCTCTTGGTCCGTGCGGACACCACCGGTACCGCCGGCTCGGTCCATTTGAATTCCAGCTCGTTGATGGGCCGGTCCTGTTTGCGAATTTCCGCCCGGGCGGCCTCCAGAACCAGCGGCATGGTGATGGCGGTGCCGGCCTGGGCCGCCAGAAACGCGGCGTTCAATGCCACGTTGTGAATGTGGCCGCCGGTCAGGTTCAACGCCGCCAGGCGGTGGTAATCGAGCTGGCCGAGGGGCGGGGCCGGCAACCCTTTGCCCGCGTCCGGTTGCAAAAAAGCCCGGCTCCACAGCCGCCGCCGGTCGGCCACGGCGGGGAAATGGAAATTGACGATAAACCGCAGCCGCCGCAGAAATGCGGAATCCAGCGCGCTTTTCAGGTTGGTGGCCAGAATCGCCAGCCCCCGGTAGGATTCCATGCGCTGCAGCAAATAATTGATCTCAATGTTCGCGTAGCGGTCATGGCTGTCCTTGACCTCGCTCCGCTTGCCGAACAGGGCGTCGGCCTCATCGAAAAACAAAATCGCGCCGTAATCTTCCGCCGCATCGAACAGCTTGCGGAGGTTCTTTTCGGTTTCGCCAATGTATTTATTCACCACCTGGCTGAGGTCAATCCGGTAGAGGTTCAGCCGCAGCTCATGGGCGATGACTTCGGCGGCCATCGTTTTGCCGGTGCCGCTCTCGCCAGCGAACAGCACACTGATGCCAAAACCGCGATTCATTTTGCGGTCAAAGCCCCACTCGCGGTACACCTGGTTTCGCCGGGTCACCTGGGCGGCAATTTGTCTCAGCAAGGCGGACTCAGCCGGCGGCAGCACCAGGTCGTCCCACGTCACCTTGGGTTCGAGCCGTTGCGCCAGGGCGTCGAGCCGCGGGCGTTCGCTGGAGCGGCAGGCATCCCAGGCCGCGTCCGCCAGCGTGCGGTCTTCCCCCGCCTCGGTGCGGGCCTGGCTGGCCAGAATTTCAATGCTCGGCAGATTCAGATTGAATTGCGCCACCAGCCGCCCGGGCGCGTCACCCGCCCCGTCTCCCAGCGCGGCCTCCCACGCGGCCTGCTGTTCGCTGGCGTCCGGCTTGGAAACATCCACCGCCTGCGCCGCCTGCCCCAGCCGCGAGTTGAACTCACGCAGGCCGATGAAAAAAGCCCCGCCGTTGCGCGCGAGAAAGCGGCTGAACGTCTCCGACCGCTCCAGTTCCAAGGCGTCCAGATCCTCCGCATCAAGATAGAGTGCCAGCGGGAGCAGACGGCTTTCGCGCTGCCAGAGCCGCGCGAGCATTTCCAGTTCGGCCGGCACGGCGGGCAGCAATTCCGCATTCAACCGGCAGAGCCGCCGGTTCAGCAGGTGCGTCACATGAAACGCCACCAGCAGCTTGCTGAGCGCATCCGGGCCGACCAGCTGCACCACGGGCAGGGGGCCGGTGGACACCGCCTGGTGCCAGCAGCGCAGGATGAATGCCGCCTGCTTTCCCTGCGAATCTCCCAGGGTCATCGCGCCCGTCACCGCCTCCAGCGTCGAAAAAAACGGTGCCAGCCGGTCGTCGAAATAATTCAGACCCTTGAGGTAGTTCACAATCCGCTCATCCGCGCGCAACGCGCTGGCCGTGAGCGCCTGGCCCGGCGGCTGGTGAATTTCAATGAGCCGCCAGTAGCGCAACGGACGCTCGGGTGCCAGCGCCTCCCAGGCCGGATCCTCAAACAAAGCCAGCGCCAGCGCAAAGGTGGGAAACGGTTTTTGCGGGTCGTCTTGGGCGCGGGCGCACAACCCGGCCACGCGCGTGTCAAGTTCCAGGGCGGCGCAGAGCAGCAGCACATTTTGTTCAAACGTCGAAAGCCCCAGCCGCTCCGCCAGCATGTCCAGCGCCCATGGTGCCGGCGGTGCCGGGGGCGGCGGCGAGGGCGGCGATGATGCGGTTGACGGCGGTGGCGGTGTTTCGGGAACCGCCGCCGGTTTGGTTGCCGGTCCGCGCAGCAATTTCTGAAACAAAGCGCGTGAAATCGTCGCCGGCTGGGGCAGGGGTGACGGCGGCGACGACAGCGGCGGTTGAACCGGTGCGCGTTTTGGCTCCGAACCCGCAGCCGGCGCTGGCGGTGCTGCCGGCGGAGGTTCCGTGTGCCGGGCCGCCCGGGCCAAGCGCTCGCGCAATTCCGCCAGGGCGGCGGTCAGCCGCTGCGTATTATTTTCCTGCCATTGATCCGGGGGGTTCATGGCGGGAATTGGATGGTTTGCAACGCCAGCGCCGGCCGGGGCGGCGTCCCTTGGCCGGAGAATTGCAGGCTGTTGACGCCGTCAACCCGCAGTTGCACCACCTCCTGGCCGGCCGCCGGGGCCACGACCGTAAACGACAGCGGATCGGTGTCCAGCGTGCGCGCATTCGCCGCCACGTCGCCGGCGGGCAGCGCCAAAATCGCCGCTTGCGAGGCCAGCACCGCCGGGGCTGGCGTGACGGTCACCAAAACATTGCCGTTGCCATCCCGCGCGCCGACGGTGATCCCCGAAATCTGCGGGGCAAACGGCATCGCCAGGGTGTTCGTGCTGCGCGTCACGCCGGCCGTCGTAATCACCACCGCCACCGAATAAATCCCCGCCACCCACTGACTGGCGTCGGCCGTGGGGTTGGGAATCGAGACCTTGAGTTCGCCCGGACGGTTCGGAATCAGCGTCACCGGCAAATCCGGCACGCTCAGTTGCAGATGTTGATTGATGATCCGCACCACGAGGCTGTCGCCGTTGAGATTTTGGCCCCGCAAGGTCAGCACCGTTCCCAGCCGCGCGCCGGGGTACGAAGGCAGCCGCAGCCGCGCCGTATCGTCATTGCCCTCGCCAATGTGCCAGCTATCCAACTGCGGGAAGGGCCCGGTCTGCAGGTCAATCGCCTGGCCCTTTTGCCCGCGTTGCATCACCGGCAGCGCCGCCTGCACGGTTTCCTCGCTTTCAAGGATCACCACCGTGGCCGTGTAAGCGATGGACAGGACATACGGCACCTGATAGAAAATCGACCAGATGCGCGACAACTCCTCCAGGTTGAGCGCCTGTTGCGTAAACTTGACCTGCTCGACGGCGTTCGCCAAATCGGAGCCATCCATCTGGTCATTGTTGTCATCCTTGCTGACGCCCAGAATGCGCGCGCGGGTCAAACCAGGTTCCGCCAGCAGGCTCACCACCACGGCCCCCAGCATCCTTTGCGGCTCAAACTTCGAATCATCGCCGTAAAAACTCATCAGGTAATGCAAATCGAGGGCGCTGGTCGGCCGGTTCACCACCACCCCCTGGGCGTTGCGAACGGGCATGACGGAATTCCGCAAGGCCGCATTGGGCGTGACTTGGTATAGGAAAAGATCCACACACGCTGCGGTGGTCGTGGTCGTGGAATTCGGTCGTTGCGTCACGGCGCTGGAACCGCTCACCGCGCTCTTAACCGCCGAGTCAAGAATCTGTGCCAGAGCCTTGGTCACGGTGGCGATGGCCAGGTAATTACTCATCGCCGGCCTCCTTCCGTGCGGCGCTGAAGATAGCTTTCAAGGCTCAGGGCGGGTTCCTTTTTGGTTTTGGCGCGGGGGGCGGCCGCCGGTGCCGAGGTGCGCACTTCCAAGCTTCCAATGGTCACGTGAATATCCGGAACCGGCGTGGTTTCGCGCGCGGCGGCCAACCCTTGGGCCGGTGGCCGTCCCCACGCCTTGTCCGGCAGGTAACTCGGCGGATGCATCGGCATTACGGGACGAATCGAAATGCGCGGAGGAGCCGCGTCTCCAGAGCGCTGATGCGCAGGAACGGTGGAGGGTTGCGGCGCTGGCAATCCATCCCCGGTTCCGATATTGCCTTGTGTGTCACGGGGCGCGGTCCCGGCTGGTTGATCCCGTGGAATACGGATTCTGGCTGGCTCCGGCACGGGCATTTCACGCGGCGGCAGCGGCGGTGGGACGGCCTTCACCAGCACGGGCTGCGGAACCCATTCACGGACCACCAGCGGCACCATTTGGACCGCCGGTGCCGGGCGGCGGGGCGGATCGATCACGGCCTCGCTGGACTGCACCCGCGAAGCCGCTGGCTCTGCATCAGCGGCAGGCTGGCCGGGCAAATCAGCGGCCCGGGCGGGCGCGGGCCCGGGCGGAGCCTGGTCGTCGGAGCTCGTTGAACGTGAGAGCGGTTTGGCTGCCGCCGCAGAAGGTGCGGGTGCCGGCTCGCGGGCTTTGGCCATCGCCGGTTCGGGCGGTTCCAAGCGGGGCATTGGGCCGGCCAGAACGGGTTCCTTCACGCCGCTGATCCCCGGCACCGGCACAGGCTCGCGTGGCAGGCGCCGCAAAGGATCGGACGCCGGTGGCGTTATGGGCGCGGCGGTTTGAACTTCCCCGCGGTCCTCAAAGTCGGGCGCCGGTTGAAGCCAGACCGGTTCGCCAGCCGTTTCGAACAGGGTGGGAATTCGCGGACGCACGCCGGTGTTGGGCTTCAGCGAGCGGGTCACAAGACTGCTTAGATAATCGCTCATGGCCGGATTAGCTCCAAATAGGCCTGCCGCCGGACGGTGCTCAGGGCGAGAATATCCGCCTCGCGCCAGCCGTACGCGGCGGCCAGCGCATGCACCTCGCGCAACATCCGCTCGGCCCAGGCATGAATTTCCTGCCACAGGCAGGATCCAATGTCCAGTGGCGCCGCCCACGGACGCGAACATTTGGGGCAGGTCAGGGCCAGTTGAATATCCCCCTGGGGATCCAGCTCCGCCATGCGCCGGGATAACACGTCGCTGACTTCCGCCGGCAACCTGTCCGCCGCAATGGGCTCGCCCTGGCAGCGGGCTTCCGTCACACAACGTTGCAACAACGCCCGTTTGTGCCCGCCGACTTCGCCGCGTGCGGGCAGCGCCGCCAAATCCGCGCAGAGTGGCAGGTGAAAACGAAGGTCATAGCCGTCCGTCTGCAGATGGTGCGATTGCCGGGCATCCGCCGCGGGTGCCCGCAACTCGGAAATGGAAAAATCCAGCTCCACTTCCTGCCCGCACTCCGGGCATTGCGCCAGGCTCAGCATGCGCGGGCCAAACACCCGTTCGCGCAGGCCGAGCAATTCCTGGTCGCGCTGGCCGGCCCCGTACCAGGACAACGTCTCATCCGGCACGGCCGGAACCGCCAGCCTGAGCAATAACCAGGCGCGTTGCGCCGGGGTCTGAAAGCGCCCCTGTTCCCAGACGTTTAGCAACTGGACGGCGGTGGGAATGGGTTCCATGCCGGGGTCATGCGGGGTTGGTGAAGGTTGGCTCGCCGGGTTCGGTCACGGCGTAATCGCGCTCCCAACCCTCATTTTCCAATTTGATATGCTGGATGGCCACGGCATTCGCGTTGGCATCCAAATCCGCCATCGACTGATATTCGGACACCCAGCAACGATAGATTTTGTACGCCATCGCCAGTTGCCCGGCTTCGTTATAGACCTCGATGATGATGTCCTTGCGGAAATCCTTGAGCGAAATTTCCATGCCCAGCGCGTTGCCCACCTGCCAGACCTTGTTGGCCCATTTTTCAAACTCGGTGTCGTTGGTGATGCCGCGCTCCAGCGTGACGGCCTCGTATTCCGTGCGGCCCGGCGACTTCCGGCTGCTGCTCGGATCGCCGCCCTCGCGGTGTTTCACCACTTCGGTGGTGCGCTTGAGCGCGCTGCATTTGCTGATGCCCGCGACATATTTCCCATCCCACTTCAGGCGGAACTTGAAGTTTTTGTAGGGGTCAAACCTTTGCGCGTTGACAGTGAACTGTGCCATAATATCAGTTGATGGTTAAAGGTGGAAAGCGGTGGGGTTCAAGTTTCAATTTGTCCCGCCATTTGTTGCAGTTGAAGGATCACAAATTCGGCCGGTTTCAACGGCGCGAAGCCGACCACGATGTTGACAATGCCGAGGTTGATCTGATCCTGCGGCGTCGTTTCGCTATCGCACTTCACAAAATAAGCGTCCTTCGGGGTTTGCCCCTCGAACGCGCCCTGGCGGAACAGTTCCTGCATGAAGGAGCCGATATTCAGGCGGATCTGCGCCCACAAGGTCTCGTCGTTCGGCTCGAACACCACCCATTGCGTGCCCCGGTACAGGCTCTCTTCAACGTAAAGCGCGAGGCGGCGAACCGGTATGTACTTGTAATCGTCCGCCATCTGGTCCGCGCCGTTCAACGTGCGCGCGCCCCAGCAAATGGACCCATAAACCGGGAAATTGCGCAGACAATTAATCGCCAGGGGATTGATGATCCCGTTCTCCGCGTTCGTGGCGTTGTATTGCAACTGCTGGACTCCGCCCAGCACCGCCTCGGTGCCGGCGGGCGCTTTCCACACGCCGCGCGTGCCATCGATGGTCGCGTACAGGCCGGCCATGGTTCCGCTCGGCGGCGTCGGCCGGAGGCGATAGTTGTTCAACGGATCGGGAATGGCGATGCGCGGGAAATACAACGCCGAGTTGCGGCTGCGAATGTTGCCATTGGCGCCCAGCCAGTCCAGCACCGGCGTGATCCCGTTGTCCCGGTTGGCGGCCTGCTGCGGAATGTCCAGGATATAGAAAGCCCGGCGCTCCGTGCAAAGACTGGTCGCGGCGGTGGCGATGGTGGCCGCGTTGACGTCCGGCAAATTCACCGTCACCGGCAGGCACAGCAGGTTGAACAAATCCACATCATAAAGGGCGTAGATGCCGGTCTTGTTCAATTGATTGCCGAGGATGCCCTTGGTGATGCCGGTGGCGTCATTCACCGGGTCCCAAACCCCGTCCCCGCCTTGGGCGGCGGCTGGTGCCGGGGGATTTCCCGTGGCCGGGCCGGCGGCGAGTTGTTGCTGGACGCTCGCGCCGCCCAGCGCATAGAGCTGCACGTTTGGCACCGCCGTGACCAGCCCCAGTTTCGTGGCCAGTTTGGACGCGCCATCAACAAAGCTCAGGTAGTCCGCCGGATTGGCCGTCCCCGCCACCGCCACCAGATACACCTGGGTGGACGTGGTTCCCACCACACTCACGCTCGCATTGGACAAACCGGTGAGCTGGGTGATTTGCGATTGCAACCAATTCGCCAGCGCCAGATAGCTCGTCGGCACGGTCGTGGGCAGGCCGGGCAACGTGCCCACCACCTTGCCATTGAGATAAACATCCATGGTGTCGCCCGCCGCCAGCTTCGTCAGGTCCGGCGAGGCGCTGCTGGACGTGCCCGTCGCCGCCGGCAGCTTGCCCTTCGCTTCATTGGCGATGGAAATCAATTGCGACGACGCGTTGATGACCGCTCCCACGTCGTTTGGCTGGGTCGAATCCACCACCAGGTTGATATAGGTTTCCGTTGCCGCCACGCTGGTCGCGCCGTTGACGGTAACCAGCTCCGTCACGGTCAAATTAAACAAGCCCGCCGGATTGCTGGTGCCAAAATCTATTTCCACCTGGAGATTGTTGCCCCACGCCCCTTCGCTCTGCGCCCAAATCGTGAACACCACGTTGCCTTTGCCATCGCCCACGCTCACGCCGGCCTTGGTCGGGGTATTGTTCGCCGTCAGCGAGCCCACCCGCACCACGTAGGCTTCCGTGCCGCCATTGAGGAAAAACTGCTGGATGGCGTAACTGGCCTCGCTGCGCGCATCCAATCCGCTGGGATCGCTGCTGCCAAACTGCTTGTTGAAGCTGGCGAAATTCAGGATTTGCACCGCCTGGTTCATGGGTCCGGCCGGAAAATAATCCACGAATGCGCCAATGGAGGTCGCGACTCCCGTGATGGTTCGCACTCCGCTGGGAATTTCCTCGATATAGACACCAGGATATGTTGGGGCTATGGGCATAGACTGTTACCTTTGGTTTGGTTGGTTTGATCTCCGGCCGCCCGCGCGGCCGGTATTGCGTTGATTCCTTCGGTTCGCTTCGGTTGCTAAATCGTTCCGGCCGCATCCTGCGGCCGGGCCGGCTTGGCCCGGTGATAATAAACCTGGCCGTCTGCATGTTGTTCCGCCATCACCTTGCCCTGCGCCACAAGTCGTTCCAGCGCCGCCTTGACCTCGCCCACGCTGACTCGCCCTCCCCGGCCCGTCAGCCACCAGCTCGCAATGCCTTTAACCGTATCCTTGGCCTCCGGATGCTGCTCCAAGTAACGCAGGATTTGAACCTCAACCTCCAGGGGAGTCTCTGGCCGCGATTGACGCACAGGTGATCACGCCGATAGCAGAGGCTGTGCCACCGGCAAATTTCCTTGTTTTTTTGAACTTTCTAAAACCCAATGGAGATGAATTTGTCCCACCCGTCCGGCGCAGTGACGGCCAAAGCAGCCTGTAAACACAGGGGCTTCCCCGCCAGGACAAAAATGTCCTAGGGTTGCGCCAGTTTGTCCACCGGGGTCCGTCCGCTGGCAACCGGGGGCGGCAACTGGATCTGATACTTGCGCAACAACTCCCATAACGCCCGGCGGTTCTTGTCCGCCGCGCGCGCCGCCTGGGTGATGTTGCCGTCGTGCGCCGTCAACAGTTGCTGCAGGTACGAGCGCTCGAAGTCCTCAACCACCCGCGCCTTGAGCGCCTTGAACGACTTCGCCTCCAGCATCGCCGCCTCGCCCGGCAGATCGAAATCCATGGGCCGGATTACGTTGTCATCCACCAGCACCACTGCGCGCTGCACCATGTTTTGCAATTCGCGCACATTCCCCGGCCAGTGATACGACATCAGCTTCTGCATGGCGGCCGGCGAAATCTCCCGGGCCGGAAGCTTCATTTCCCGCGCGCATTCGGACGTGAAATGCCGCGCCAGCAACGGAATATCCTGCCGCCGCTCCCGCAACGGCGGCAGCGACAGCGAGAGCACATTGATGCGATAAAACAAATCCGCGCGGAACTTTCCCGCGCGCACGGCGCTTTCCAGTTTCGCATTCGACGCGGCGACCACGCGGATGTTGGCCCCGCACAACTTGCGCGCCCCCAGCGGACGGTAAACATGATCCTGCAAGAACCGGAGCAGCTTCACCTGCGTCACCAGCGGCAGCGTGTCGATTTCGTCCAGAAACAAAGTGCCGCCCTCCGCCTCGGCAATTAATCCGGACGCCGCCGCCGCCGCCCCGGTGAAAGCCCCCGGCTCGTGGCCGAACAATTCATTTTCCACCAGGTCGGCGGGAATCGCGCCGCAATTGACCGGGATGAACGGGTTGGCCGCGCGGGAACTCAAATAATGAATGGCCCGGGCGAACATCTCCTTGCCCGTGCCCGTTTCGCCGTTCAGCAACACCGTGGCGTCACAGCCCACAAACTTGGGAATCTGACGGATCACCGCCAGCAGTTCCGGGCTTTCCCCGATCAACTGCTCCAGGCCCAGTCTGGCTTTCAGTTCCCGGGCGGCGGTCTCACCGGCCCGCTCATTCCCGTCGGTTCGCCGCAGCCGGCGCAAGCGTGGTAACAAATCACATTCGCGGAAAGGTGCCACCACAAAATCCGCCACCCGGGCGTCCAGCCAGCCAGCCGTCGCGTGGTCGCCCGGGTTTTCCAAGGCCAGAATGAGGGTGGTTTCCAAGCGCTGGCGAAGAATATCCTGCAGCATCCGCTCCGTTTCCCCCGGGCTCTCGCCCCGCAGGCACAATAACAACAGATCGGGTCGGTGCTGGCGGAGCAGGGAATTGAACTCGGTCGCGAGCGCGGCGCCGCTGCCTCGCAGCACCCCTTCCACAAATTGAAAACCGTCGCCGGTCCATTGCCCCCGGATTAGCCGCAGGGCCGACATCACACCTGCCGCTCCCTCGGTGCCAAAAACCAGCACTTTCGTGCCTCCTGTATCGCCGTGCTTCGACATATCCATGCCTGCGTTATGCGGTTCGGGAAAATTCCGCCCTTCCATCCGTTTCGGATGCCAGTTTTTTATCGCTCGGGTTCGGCTTGCCAGCCGCTCCTTATCTGATTAATAAGCACACCGTAAGCGTTGCGCGCCCGCATTGTCAATCGCTTTGTGCCCGCCCGGCCCGAGGAACCCGAGGAACCTGGTTTCCATCGTCGTAACAATTCAGTTCGTCGTGACCGGAGTTCAGAGTAGCTGCCGGCGATTTAGGGTCAAGGAGGGTTTTTGGGCCGACGGAACCCGGCGCGGAGGCGCCGCCCCGGCCGCCGTTATTTTTCCGCCAGGGTGAAGGAGCCGTCCCAGTTCTCGGGCGGCGGGCTGAGTTGGCAGGCCTCGCAGCGGGAGCGGTACATCTCGCAGAGGAAATCATCTCCGCCAATCTGCTCCTGGGCCTGTTGGAAGCGGACACCGGCCTCGGCGAATTTCCGCCCCCGGTACAGGTGGATGCCTTCGTGATAGGCGGCCAGCCAGACCGGCGGCGGCTGGGAACGGTCGCTGAGCAGGGTGAAAACCTCGACCGGTTTGGTTTTGCCCTTCACGGTGAGCAAATCCACCGTGCGGTAAACAAACTGTTCGCGCGTCAATTTTTCCGCCTGTTCCCCCACCAAAATATCCGTGTGAAACTGTTTGGTGGCGCTTTCGAGGCGGGCCGCCAGATTCACGCCGTCGCCGAGCACGGTGAATTCCATGCGCTGCGGATGGCCGATGTTGCCGACAATGACCTCGCCGTGGTTGATGCCAATGCCGATGGCGAGCTTCCGGCGGTCGGGGGCATGCTGCCAGGCCGCATTCATTTTGGCCAGGGCGGCGCGCATCTGCAGGGCGGTGGTCACCGCCCCCTGGGCATCCTGGGCCATGCCCCGGCTGTGGGTGTCGCCCCAGACGGCCATGATGGCGTCGCCGATGAATTTTTGCAGCGTGCCTTCATTTTGCAGGACGCTGCCCACCATGTCGCCGAAATATTCGTTAAGCTGGGCCACCAGTTTGCCGGCATCGGCACTCTCGGTCATGGTGGTGAAGCCGCGAATGTCGGAGAACAAAACGGTCACGGGCTGTTTGCGGCCCTTGAGGGCCTCCACAAAGGAGCGGCGGTCTTCCAGAATGGTTTGGGCGACATTTTTGGAAACGTAGCGGTCGAGCAGGCTGCGGTAGCGGCGGCGCTCAAACTGTTCCAGCGAGTATTCAAAAATCACGCCAAACGAGCCCGTGCCCAGCAGGCAGAACAGCGGCGGCATCAGGGTAATGACGGTATGGGCGTGGGTGAAGGCGAGCTGGCTGCCGGCCAGCAACGCCACGATCGCGCCGATCAGCGCCGCCGCCTTGGTCAGCGCCTGCGGAATGCCCAGGCAAATCAGCAAGGTGAGCAGGGTGGCGCCGAGCGTGATGGCAAAGTTGACGCTGGCGCTGGCGGCCGACAACCACCGCCCATGCAGCAGGGCGGAAAGCATTTGAGCCTGGATTTCCGGGCCGGGGGTGTCGCCAAACGGCGTGACATGGTTGTCATGAAAGACTTCCGCCATGGGGCCGACGATGACGATTTTGTTGGAAACGGCCAAACCGCCCGCGAAGGGGGGCCGCTGCCACAAGGAATCCACGAACATGTTTTCCACCGGCCAATGGCGATAGGTGTCGGCCGGTCCTTGAAAACTGAAGAAAACTTTCGGTCCGGGCGGCGGGGTGACAATCCTGCCTTGGAATTTTTCGGCCGCCAACGCGGTGATGTGGGGCAAGTCGTCCGGGAATTTGCCCGCGCTCAATTGTTGTCCAAGTCGTTGGGTAATGCGGGGATCAATGCCCGACTTGTCGGCGACCTCGCGCATGACTGAAGTCCGGTAACGTCCCCGGCGAGCCACGTCATCCGGATCGGGCCACAAGGAGACCAGGCCTGAAATCGAGTCGGTTCCAGATGGCAGCAATCGCGGATTGGGACCGACCAGCTTTTTGCTCAGGCTGTCATGGCTGCCGGTGATCACCCCTTGTTCATCGGCAAACATTTCGCCGATGACCACCCGGTCCCTGTATTTGGCCAGCGCCTGGGCAAAGACGTCATCGCCCCCGGTTTCACTGGCGAAAACGAAATCGAACAGGACCACCTTCGCGCCGGCGTGCATGAGCTTTTCCAGTATGGCCGCATAGACGGATCGATCCCATGGCCACGGCTGCTGCATTTTTTGGAGCGTGGGCGAGGCGGCGATTTCTTCCGGGGCGAGGGAATCGAGTTGAAAGCTGGTGGTGTTCAGACCGATGATTTTGATGTTGGGATCGGGCAAATCCTGGCCGCGAAATTGGTAGCGGAGATCAATCGAGATGCCTTCGGCCTTCTGCCAGAGACCGGTTTCCGTCAGCCAGGCGGTCTGCGCCAGCCAGAACAGCAGGATGCCAACGGCGGCCACGATCCACTTCGGACGATGGATAAGAGATTTAACCATGGAAAATCATACCGCTGTTAATTGGCCATCTGCCGCGCGGAACTCAAGGAAGAAATACCGCCATCCGCGTTTGCCCACGGCCTCGAGGATCACCGCTCCGGGGTTAAAACCGCCAAAACCCTTGCTTTTTCGTAATCTCACTGTACGAGATCCTCCAACCTCCCAACCTCCCAACCTGGCCCCAACCCCGCCAGTCCGAGCGGCGCTTCGGCCGTCTCCGATAGGGGGCGGAGGATTTCGAGGATTTCGGCCTGCGGATTTTTATCCGTGGACACCCTTGCTTTCATTCCATTAAACTCACCCGCTCAAATGCACATTCATTGGATCGCCAACACCATCGTGCCGCCGCCGATCTCCCTGAGCGGCGGCGACCGCATCATGGTCGAATGTATCCGGCGCTGGAGCAAGGACCACAAAATCACCGTTTACGGCAACGAGGGAGCCCGGCAGCTGTGCGACTGGTTTGAGCTCAAGGGCATCGAGCACGTCACCTGGCCCGCCGATCATTTCAAAAAATACGGACGCCTCGTCTGGTGGTTCATGCAAATGATCAAGGGCAACCGCGCCGTGCGGGACCTGCAGTTTTCCCCCTCGGAAAAGCACCTGATCATGGCCACCTCGGAATTTCATCCGAGCTGCATCCCAGCCATGCGCCTGAAACAGCGCCACCCGAACGCGCCCCTGGTGGTCGGCCTCTACTTCTTCGCGCCCAAATGGTTTTCGGGCCAGCCGGGACCCGGACTGATGTTCACCGCCTACCGGCCGTTCCAACAATGGATTTACCAGCGCACCCTGCGCGAGTCAGAGATGATTTTGACCACCGTGCCCCAGGATCGCGACACCATGATCGCCGACGGCCGCTCCCCCGAATCGGTGTTCGCCGTGCTCGGCGGCGTGGACCTGGCCATTCCCCAAACCGTGCCCGAACCCAAGGAAAAGACCTTCGACGCCGTCTTCATCAGCCGCTTGCATCCCCAAAAAGGGCCGATGGAATTAATGGACGTCTGGAAGCTGTTGCTGCAAAAAAAGCCGGGGGCCCGGCTGGCCATGATCGGCTCCGGTCCGCTCGACGCCGCCTGCAAAGCCAGGGCGGAAAAGCTTGGCATCGCCAAAAACGTGGAGTTTTTCGGCTTCCGCGACGGCGTGGAGAAATACCAGATCATCAAATCGGCCCGCGTGGTCGTGTACCCGGCGGTGTTCGAGGTGGGCGGCATGGCCTCGGCCGAAGCCTTGTGCTGCGGCCTGCCCGGCGTCTCCTTTGATCTGCCGCCGCTCCGCGTCTATTATCCCCGGGGCTGGCTCAAAGCCCCTCCCGGCGATTTCGCCGGGCTGGCGGATTGCATTCATCGCCTGCTCACCGATGAGAAACTCTACGCCCAAACCAGCAAGGAGGCGTATGCCGCCGGACTGGAATGGGACTGGAACGCCCGGGCCAAAGCGATCTGGGACGCCATCGAACGCAGCATCGCCCCGGACGCGCCGGCGTATTTCAAGCCCCCAAATAAATAAGCCATGCTTGTCCCTTTACTGCGCAACCTGCTCCGGCTCTGGAACGAGCTGCTCAGTTTTTTCCGGCTCCTGAAGCCGCGTTTGTTTGGCTTGCGCACCGGCGCGGGAGTTTGCGTGGGTTCCGGCATCGAATGGCCGCTGGGCAACGTGCGCAACCTTCAGCTGGGCGACCGCGTCAGCCTGGGGCGGCGCGGCTGGTTCTATCTGCCGCTCAGCCACCGGCAGGCCCGGATCAAGATCGGAGCCGGCACCGCCATCGGGAATGATTTTGTCATTTCCGCAAACCAGGAAATTCAAATCGGGCAGGATTGTTTGATTTCCTACCGCGTTTCCATCTTGGACCACGCCCATGTGACTGGCTGGAACATCAAGCCCACTCAGAGTGGTTTAACCCAGGGCAAGCCGATCCGGATTAAGGATGGCTGCTTCATCGGCTGTGGTGCGGTAATTCATCCAGGAGTGGAGCTTGGTCCCAACTGCATTGTCGAGGCTAACTCCGTGGTGATGCGTTCGTTTCCCGCCGGATCGGTCATATCTGGATCGCCCGCCCGGTTATTGCGCTTGATTGCCAACTCATAAATCGCCAGCCTTTTGTTCGATGGATGCCACACTTTATAAGCGCGCCGCAATGATCCGGCAGTTCGAGGAACGCCTGCTGCAACTGTTTTCCGAAGGCAAACTGTCCGGCACGGTCCATACTTGCATCGGGCAGGAACTCAGCGCACTGGCTGTGATTGATCATTTAGACCCGAGTGACTGGATTTTCAGCAATCACCGCTGCCATGGCCATTATCTGGCGCGTTTTGAGGATATTCACGGATTGTTAGCTGAGATCATGGGACTGCCTCAGGGGATTTGTGCCGGTCGCGGCGGCAGCCAGCATGTCTTCCGGGAGAATTTCTTGAGCAACGGGGTGCAAGGAGGCGGCGTGCCCATAGCCGCTGGCTGTGCCATGGCGTTGCGGCGTGCCGGCCGGGAAAAATCCGTGGTGGCCGCTTTTATCGGCGATGGCACCCTTGGCCAGGGCGTGGTTTATGAGACCTTGAACCTGGCCGCAAAATGGCAGGTGCCACTGGTGTTGGTTCTCGAAAAAAACGGTTACGCGCAAAGCACCAATACCGCCACGACCATTGCGGGGGAGATTCGCGGGCGGTTTGAAGCGTTTGGCTGGAAATATTGCGAAACATCCATTTGGAATGAACCCGAGCTGTTTGCCACCGCCAAAGAAGCGATCCAATTCGCGCGCGACAACAGTTCCCCGGTGGCATTATGTATCAACTGCTATCGGCTCAAGGCTCATTCAAAGGGCGATGATAATCGGTCGTCTGAGGAAATTGCCCGCTATCTGGAACGCGACCCAATGCACGTGTTCGAACAGGCTAACCCGGGCCTTGCGGAACAGATCCGTCAGGAATGGGATCGTGCACTCAGCGAAGCTCTCTCCGAGTTGACAACCGCACCGAGCCAAGTGGCCAGGAACCAAGCGCCCCCAGAAAAGCCAGAACTTGTTCAGTGGAACGAACAGCCTGCACTCAACGAATCGCATCGGGTGATTGAACGCATTCGTAGCGGACTAAAGAAGTTGTTGGAACAGGACAATCGCGTGATTTTGCTGGGCGAGGATTTGCAGGACCCTTATGGAGGGGCTTTCAAGGCGACGAAAGGATTAAGCACCAACTTTCCCGGACGAGTCCTCAACACCCCCATCAGTGAGGCTGCTATCACTGGCTTTGGAAATGGCTTGGCGCTGGCTGGAGCGCGGCCTGTCGTCGAAATCATGTTTGGCGATTTTGTGATGCTCGCCGCTGATCAACTAGTCAATCAGGGCAGCAAATTCGCCTACATGTACAACTCGCAGGCGAATGTGCCCCTTGTGGTGCGGGCCGCCATGGGCGGCAAGCGTGGCTACGGCGCGACCCATAGTCAGAGCCTGGAAAAACATTTCT
>Ga0302278_10001109_pt1 | contig 33722 bp, 25 predicted proteins | sample III_Bog_N3_2_FD_194543 | JGI IMG/M metagenome (GOLD analysis project Ga0302278, IMG submission 194543) | Peat permafrost microbial communities from Stordalen Mire near Abisko, Sweden - III_Bog_N3_2 | ecosystem: Environmental > Terrestrial > Soil > Wetlands > Peat | place: Sweden: Abisko... | reverse complement strand
TACGGATGTAGTCCTGGTGAACAATGCAATTGTGCAGTGCTTCCAGCACAATCTTCTGGTCGTACTTTGAAACCTCGATCGGCAGCAGTTGATCCTGCGGCAGCAACCGAAGCTGAATATTGCGAATGCGCTGATACAAGCGAGTTGTGTTCAGCAGGAATGGCGGGCCGAAATGCTCATAGGCTTGTTCCGGCCCTTCCAACTTCCACACCAACTGCGCAGGATGCGGTGACAAGAGCCCTGCCGATTCAGCCTTCCCCAGCAGCAGCAGCGCGGCACGGGTAATCTGGCCATTCTGCGCAATACGGCACCGATCCAAAAACGTCTCCAAGGGCCAGTTCCGGACCTCATCTGGCCTGAGCCGGTTGGCATATTTCTGCGCAAACGATTCCCGCGCCTTCTCGATAGCGGCCTCATCCAAATCGTCCGTCGTCGCCCCCGCTACCACCTGCGCGGTCCAGTCCTCCGCAAAAGTCTGACCGCGAATTTCATCCAGCTTATCCAGTCCGAGAGAGGTCAAGCTCTCCCCGGCCCGGGCATAATAATGCCCCTTCCATCCAATCGGAATCCCGCGAGGTGCTGGTGGAATTTGAAACAACACAACCCGGCCATCCTGATGATTCAAGACGTGAATTTCTCGGAATGTAATGCTGGGCTCTGTATCCTGAGCAATCTGTTGTTTCAAACTGTGCAAGCGCTCTGCCTCAGGCCTGTAGTCTGAACCGACGACGGCACGAGCATTGTTGTCCACCCCGAATACCAACCAGGATTGATCCGTGCCGCGCAGATTCGCCTCATTGCTCAGCGCGGAAAAATACTTTCCGATATCGCTCGTGCTAAAACCGTCCCCGGCACGTTTGAACTCCACCACCTCGTTTTCCCAGGCGGCGATCAGAGCATCCAGAACCTTGGTCAGCGCAGCGTGATCCATTTAAATGCTCCTAACTTCCGTGTCCGGTGAGAGGAGTTTGAAGATCTGGTCCACGTTGATCTTGACCGCATCCGAACCGTAGCTGGCATCGCGGAAGACGGCGCGCAGCGGTTTGCGCTTGGCAATCTCCTTCACCATGTCGTCCGTCAGGCCGGCATCGAAGCAGGCAGCCAGCGCGTTGGTGTCGACGAAGAAGACCTGCTTCCCGGCAATCGTCTCGGTTGCAATCGGCAGCGCCAGGTCAATGCCCCAGTCCACCAGCACCTGAAAGAGCAGATCCTCCGGCGTCCGGTCCGGCTTAATGTTGTCCACCTGCGCCAGCAAGTCACCCTGGGCGACGGCGTCGGGAGCGTAGTAGACGTCGCGCATGTTGGAGGTGTCGATCTTGAGGACGCGGAAGCCGGCGTCGAGATTGGGCGCGGTCAGGGCAGTATCAGATTTGATCTTCGTGCCAGCGTTACGAATCCTCTCTTTGCATACGTCGGCGATGGTTTGAAGCGCGTGGCCGTTTCCAGCTTCCAACCCTAGGGGCTCAGCAATCTGCACACCAATCGCACGTCGGTTTCCGCCGTCCTCCGCGTTTAATTCAAACGCAGCCTGGGTGAATGCCCCCGACCCGGCAAAGAAATCGAGCACAATTGAATCTGCCGAGGTCGAAGCTAATTGCAGGATGCGCTTCAGCAGCCGAGTCGGCTTCGGGGTTTCGAAGGTGGAGTCAGAATCGGGGAAGCGGACTAGTGAGAGAAGCTCTTTCTTTGCATCCTGAGTATGCCCAACCTCGCTATAGGTCCAAAGCGTCTGGGGAACGCGCCCTTGCTTGACTTCAGAAAGGAACCTCTTTATTGCTGGGACGTTGTTACCGTCTGTACCCCACCAAATCCTGCCGTCGCGATCCAGCTCCCTGAAACGAGGTTCCGAATACCTCCAATAAGTTCCCGGCGGAGGTCCTTCTAAGCGGCGACCCGACGGGCAGGTTATCGAATACGTGCCTTCGCTGTAATAGTTACGGGCCGACAAATCACCCGGCTTCCAGTCTCCCCTGGGATCGCTGTCAGGGTTGGAGTAGCGAGCTTCCATTTCCGCGGTGCGAGGCAAGAGATTCGGGGTCCATGCTTCCCCGTCTTTCGCATAGACCACGATGTAGTCATGATCTTCAGAGAAATGTCGTGCTGAATTCTTCGGCGAATACACTTTCTGCCAAATCAGCGTAGCCACGAAATTCTCGGAGCCAAACACTTCGTTCATGATGAAGCGCAAATTGTGAACTTCGTGATCCGCAATGCTCACAAAAATCGCGCCATCGTCTCGCATCAGATTCTTCGCCAATCGAAGCCGTGGATAAAGCATTGAGAGCCAATCGGAGTGGAACCGTCCATTCGCGTCGGTGTTGGCCACCATCCGGTTGCCTTGCTCGTCCTTTTGGTTCGACCTCAGGAAGTATGCGTCGCTGTCTTCGGCAAAATCATCTTGATAGATGAAGTCGTTCCCCGTGTTGTAGGGCGGGTCAATATATATGAGCTTGACCTTGCCGAGGTACGTCTCCTGCAGCAGCTTGAGCGCGTCCAGATTGTCGCCTTCGATGAAGAGGTTCTTCGTCGTGTCGAAGTCCACGCTCTCGTCACGGCACGGGCGAAGCGTCTTGGCGATGGGTGCGTTCGCGGCGAGTATGGCCTCCCGCTTGCCCGGCCAGTCCAGGTGGTAGCGCTCGCGCGGTCCCTCCACGATTGTCCCGGACAGTTCCTGCCGTAGCTGGTCGAAGTCGATGGCGCGGGTCAGTTTGCCGTTCTCGTCCGTGGCCTCGGTCACGCAGTTCGGAAACAGCGCGGCAATCTTTTCAACGTTTTCGCCGGTCAAGTCAGGCGTGTGCATCTTCAGCTTTTCCATGGGACCTTTCAAGAGCATCGATGCGCGCTCTTATCTGCGGACCAATCTCTGCGATTCTTGTCTCGACCAGCTCACTGACCTCCTCGAAGGTGAAACTGCAAGGTGCGAGTTGGTGAGCTGCAAAGCTAACCCTGGATCGAGTTCTCTCAGCCGCATCCTTAATATGAGGCCTGAGCGCGGCCATAAAGGCAGACCCCTCGTCAGAGAAGTCCGCCAGAGAGGCTAGTTCCACATCGCGAATATAGAAGACGCCATGCCAATCCGGGCAGCGGAAATAGCCGACCTCGACTTCCCCAGCTACCCGACCGCGGTCGCACTCGGCCAGCCCTTCGGAAATCTCAAACAAGACCTCCTGCTTTGGCTTTCCGGGCAGGAGATCGGTGGTGAAACGCCTCAAAATCTCAGCAGGAAACTTTGCGAACCCCGGGGACTTTCCGTCGACCGGGAACCGCTCTTCCTTGCCGCCGAATCGGAAGAAAGCGATCGAGGGGGTCACTTCAAGGAAGACGATCCATTGCCCACTTCCTTCCGATGGGCGATGGGCATCCAGCGCGTCTTGGAGCCGCCAAAGGTCGTTGCCCCGGATTGTGAAGCGCACGCTCATCGATTGCTTTCGTTTTCAGCATTTTAATTGGTCGAGCGCTTGCTCCACCTGCCTGAGCGCCGCGTTGATCTCCACCTTGCGATTGAACTGGCTTTCACGACGCAGTGCAGCTTCCTGCCTCCGGACCTCGCGCTGAAGGACCCTGATGCGCTTGCATCGCTCGACCGCCTCCGCCACCGATTCTCCCGCGCGAGAGGAGACGGCCAACGGACTGGCTTCCATATGTCTGAAGAGCATCTGCTCATATAAGGTGGCGAGGTCGAGCGCCACCGGAAGCGCTGGCCGCGGCTTCTCCGCCGACTGCCATGGCGTAAAGAAGTAGTCCTCGACCACCGGCACGCCGGAACTGCCTTCGCTGGAGCGCTTGTAAGCGGCGGCGAACCGAACCTGGCCGTTGAAAGTCAGCTCGAAGAATAGCCGCCAGGGGATGGCGCGATCGAGCGAGCGCAAAACATCTTCCTTGAGCTCCCCCGTCTTGAGCGCAATCTCAAAAAGCTGAATGCCTTCGATCCCATCGCGGGCGGGCAGATTGACGGTCTCCGAGATCAGGACATTGCGCCAGACGATCTGCTCCACCTGGGAGACAAAGTGTCGGCGAACCGCATTGGACGGCTGCGCATTGCCGTAGACCTTATTCTTGGGCAGGATGCGGTCTTTGCGGGTCCGTTCGGGGTACTGGAACATGGCAGGCTAGGCCTCTGCCCCGCTGGGCTCCACTACCAGGAAGGCAATCAGTTCGAAATCGTCGATGCCGGCGGCCGGCCCCGTGGCGATGCTCGACTTCTGGCCGGAGAAGAGCCCGTCAAGCTCCTTTTCTTCATCGGTACTGACGATGGAGTGGATGGCCGCGGTGAGCAGGTTTGAGTAGACGCCCATCTCGCGCCCGTCCTGAGTGCGCTCGTTGAACGGCTGGTAGGCGCTCAGGATCGGTTCGGCACAAGGCTTGGCCGCGGCGCGAATGAGATCGAGAAGCCGCTTCACCTCGGTGTAGGGCACCACGGTCCGCCCATCCATATCTATATAGATAAGGTAATAAGGATGCAGCCGGTTGAGCTGCTGAATATTGATGGCGTGGTTCCGGTTCCTCAGTGCGAAGATGACGCCGGGGACCAGGCCGCGGTCCGTCTCGGCCGGGAGAACGGCATGCATGCCCGTGGGATAACGTGACAGGTCGCCCTGCTCCTTGACGTAATTCACCAGATCCATGCGGAAGTCGTTGAGCCCGAGGTCGGTGATGCTGACGCCGGTCTTGAGATCCTCAAGCTCGATGACCTCTTCCTGAAGGCGCCGCAACTGCTCCTTGCGATACGCCAGATCATTCGACCGCCCGTCGAGCGGGTTATCGTCGCCGGTGGCAGACACATCGGCGATGACCATGCGGCTTTCGACCCGTTCCTTGAGGCGGATGTACTCGTCGAGCGAGATGTCGGGCCAGTAGTTGACGAGCTGGATCGACGCGTTCTTCGAGCCGATACGGTCAATCCGGCCGAAGCGCTGAATGATGCGGACAGGGTTCCAATGGATGTCGTAATTGATGAGGTAATCGCAGTCCTGCAGGTTCTGGCCCTCCGAGATGCAGTCGGTGGCGATGAGCAGGTCGATTTCGCTCCGTTCATCCGGTAGCAGCAGAGCTTTTTCCTTCGAAACTGGTGAAAACAGAGTAAGCAGATCCTGAAAATCCATGCGGCGGCCGAGAGTGGACTTTGGCCTGTCGGAGCCGACCACGCGCGCAGTATGGAGATTGTGCCGCTGCTGCAGCATCGGCGCCAGGTGCTGATAGAGGTAATCAGCCGTGTCTGCAAAGGCGGTGAACAGCAGCACTTTGCGGTTGCCGGGATTGATGGGCGCTTCAATTTTGGCGAGAATTTGCTCTTTGAGGTGCTGGAGCTTAGCGTCGTCTGCCGGCGAAACCTTTTCCATCTCCTCCAGAAGCCCCTCAATCCGGCCAAGGTCGGCTTTCAGATCGCGCTCCCATGAGGGCAGGTCCATGTCGGCCAGTTCAATGACGATCTTGCCGGGGGTTTGCGCTTCGGGACCGTCCTCCGGGTCGAGAAAATCGACATCCTCATCCGGCTCGGCGTCATCGAAAGCAATCGAAGGATCGCTGAAGCTGCCGCCCTGGCCGGTACGGCGGAAATTCTCAATCCGCGCGAGGGTGCTCAAATGGAAGCGCTGGAGCTTGCCGAGTGTGAGCCGGAACGCGGCCACTGAACTCTCCAGCCGCTTGAGCAGGTTCACCGTCATCAGGGAACGCAGGCTTAACTCGCGGTCCCTCTGCTTCAGCTTGCCGCCGCCGCCACTGACCTCGGTGTCGTAGATCTCCTCATATTTATGTACGCGGCTGGGCAGAATGTATGAAACCGGCATATAGACGCCAAGCTTGAGCGCCGCCAGTTCCAAAAAGATCTGGTTGAAGCCCATCACGTCGGTTCGACCGGTGAGCTGCCAATGGAACGAGAGCGGCTTGCGCCGGGTGGGGAACTCGCCAATCTCCTTCGTGTCATAAAAGGTCGTGATGTGGCGACGGGAGCGGGCGATGGTGACCGCATCCAGCAGCTCAAAGAAGTCGAAATCAAGAGAGGAGAGAATCGCTGCCGGGGTCCGCTGCTCGGCCGGGAGCTTTGACCAGGCGTTGAAGGCCGTTTGCGCCCGGCGGAAGATCAGATCGATATTCCTCTCGGTCTTGAGCTTCGACTTGAGATTGTCGGGCTCACCTTCGTAGGCGAGCGCAAGCTGGTTCTTCAGATCGTTGAACCGGTTGTTGACCGGCGTCGCCGACAGCATGAGCACTTTGGTTCGCACACCCTGCCGAACGATCCGGTTCATCAGGCGCTGATAGCGCGTCTCGCGATCTTTGAATGCGTCGTCGTTGCGGAAGTTATGCGACTCGTCGATGACGACGAGGTCGTAGTTGCTCCAGTTGACTTGACTCAACCGCATACCCAGCGATTCTCCGCGATCACGAAGAAGGTCGGTATGGCAAAGGACGTCGTAGCTGAAGCGGTCTTTCACCAGCGGGTTGTTCTTCAAGTTCCCCTTATATGTCGTCCAGTTGTCGGCGAGCTTCTTCGGGCACAGGACGAGCACGGTTCGATTGCGCAGCTCGTAGTACTTGACGACCGCCAGGGCGGTAAAGGTCTTTCCCAGCCCGACGCTGTCGGCCAGAATGCAACCGTTGTAGGTCTCGAGTTTATTTATAATGCCGGTGGCTGCGTCGCGCTGGAAGCTGTAAAGCTTCTGCCAGATCGTGCTTTCCTGATAGCCGGTCCGCTCATTCGGCAAAACATCCTCGCTGATGTCTTGGAGGAACTCGCTAAAGATGCTGAACAGCATCAGGAAGTAAATGCGCTGTGGGGAGTTCTCCTTGTAAACCGAAGCGATATGGTCCCGAATGAGTTCCGTGACGTCCGTGAGCTTCTCGGCATCCTGCCAAATCTGATCGAAGAGTGCGAGGAAAGTGCGGGTCGCGACCGGCTCGTCCATTTTGTTGACGAAGTTTGAGACGGCATTGCCCTGCTGATAACCCAAATCCACGGCTGTGAACCCATGCAATGGCATGTAAACGGTGGAAGCATCCGCAGCCTCGACACAAGCAAATTGCTGCATGGGTGCGCCGCTCAGGTTGGATCGAAATTGGGCCTTTCGGCGTATCCACTCGGCACACTCCCTGGCGATCGCTCGCTGGGTGAGCTTGTTCTTGAGCCGGATCTCAAACTCGGACCCATAGATCCCCCTCTCCCCGTCCGCCTGGGGAATATGAAACTCCCGGGGGGCTTTTGCGACCTTGTCCGTGGCGTCCTGGGGAACGAAGGTCGGCTTCGTGAAGATGAATTCCAGGGCTTCAACGGCTTCCAACTCTCGCTTCAAGGCTTCGAAAGCATAGATGGAAAAGCTGGAGGCTGCGATTCTCACCTTGGCGCCCGGGCGCAGGGACCCCTTCAGATCGTCGCCCAGCAGCCTCGAGATGTTATCTAAGACTTCCATTGTTCACCGCGGTCAAAACCAGCATGGTGCCGATCTCGCTGTCCAGACCTCCGAGCCAGCCTGACGAGCGGGGATTATGGCCACTGAGCAGGTGAAGTTAGACCCGCGGGAGCCATCGAGAAGGCATATTCCACCCTGAACTGGGATTGCATCATCAATTTACAGCACCAGAGCGGCAATTCACTTGCCATCGAAGGAATCCTCGTCTCCACTCCGGTTAAAGGGGGTCGGGTTGGCAGCTTGGAACCCCGCAAACGCCGCAAACGGGGAATTTGTACCTGGGGTTAAAACGACCCTAGGGTCGTTTTAACGGAGTAGCGGCCGCGGAGCAGATTGCCAGCAGCCTTCTCAGATCTACCCGGCGTTAGCCCTTTTCTTATCCGTCGTAAAAAATATTTGCCGCAAATACGAATTTGCTGGGGGAGGCTTTCCTTTCTCTTCGCCTGTCCCTAAGCTGCGTATATGGCGTCATCCTCTTCAACTGCGGCAGTCAGTCAGACCCGTCCTCAAATGACGGGCACTGCGCTTTCGCAGGCATTTCTCGGCTTTGAGCCCTATGTGGCCGCCGACGAAGCAGCGGAGTTCTTGAAGATCACGCCCAGACGGGTGAAGGAGATGGCGCGTGCCGGAACGATTCCAGCGCACCCGGTCGATCCGGACGCCGAGAGGAAGGAGTGGCGCTTCCTCTTGTCTGAGCTTTCGGCCTGGATGCGTGCCAATTCCAGCACAAAGGGACGGCAGTAGTGGGGCGAGTTTCGAATAGAGAGGCAGTATACTGGGTCCGCTTAGGCGGTATCCGTGGTTGCCAGAATTGGGAGAAAGCATGGCAGACACGAGGTATCAGGCAGGCAGTTTGAAAAAAATCAACACGAAGCAAGGCCTGGTTTGGAAGCTGCGGTATTTCGCACATCGGGACCCCGATGGCAAATGGTCAGAGCAAACCCCATTACTCGTTGGCGCAGTTTCTGACTTTCCTACGGAAAAAAGGGCTCGAGCCGAAGCCGTGAGGCTGGGGCTCATTGAACAAATCAACCGGACCAGCGTTCCACTCAATAAGGTTACGTTCGGTTTCATCGCGCGAGACTACATTCGGATCAACCTCTCGGATGAGGCCATCAAACCCAAAGCCTCCACTACGAGGTATACGGAGGGCCTGATCATCAACAAGCATTTGCTCCCTCGCTGGGACGATGTGCTGGTTGTCGAGATGAAGGCTTTGGACATTGAGAAGTGGCTGAAGAGTTTGTCAGTCGATACGCTCGGAGAAAAGGGGCAGGAATGGGATTCCCTGACCAAATGGCGCCGAGTGATGAATGACATCATCCTTTACGGGCAAAAACACGACTTCATTCCCGAATCGTGCGACCCCATGGAGAAAGTGGACGTCACGGCCTCGAGTTCAAGTTACGAGGCGATCGTCCTGACCCCGAAGCAGACGTTTGTAATGCTCAATTCACTTCCGTTGTTCCAGCAGACAATGGTTGTCCTGGACGCAGCAACCGGAATTCGCTACAGCGAGATAGCGGGACTCCAGTGGAAAGATGTGGATTGGGAAGATAAATGCATCTACATCGAACGTCGGTGGATCCGAGGTAACGTGCATAAACCCAAGACGCCAGCATCCAAGGCCGCGGTTGCGATGTCCGACGTGCTCGCTGCCTACTTGCTGGCTTGGCGCAAGGAGACGATGTATGGCAAAGACACGGATTGGATCTTTGCCAGTAGCCGCACTAAGGGAAAGACGCCACGGGTTGGGAACATGCTTGTCCGCAGCTACTTGTACCCGGCTGCTGTTAAAGCTGGCGTTCTCACAACCACCAACATCAAGGTAATGAGAACGGTAAGGAAGAAAGGAAAAAAGGAGAAGGCCGAGGTGGAAGTACCCATCTACTTCGACAAGAAGGGCAAACGGGTAAAGCGCTTCGGCTTCCACCAGTTCCGCCATAGCTTGTCCAGCTTCCTGACAACGAAAAAGAAGGTCGACCCAAAGACGGCGCAGACCGCGCTGCGTCAGAGCGATTCAAGGTTCACTCTGGACAAGTACACTCAAACCGACAAAGACGAGCTTCTGGCCGCGCAGAACTTGATGCTCGATGCAATCTTCAAGACCGAGCCCCGGGCAATCCAGTAGCTTTGGGTGAAACCTTGGGTGAAAAAGAGAGAAAATCTTGGGTTATGATGCAGCTGAAACTATTGATTTTAATATGGTAGGCACGACTGGATTCGAACCAGCGACCTCTTCCGTGTCAAGGAAGCGCTCTAACCAACTGAGCTACGCGCCTGCAACAATCAAATTCAGTTTATCAGGATCGGGGCGATGGGGGAAGGTGGGCGATTCGAACTTCCATGCTGTACCATCATTCTCTGATGAAGAACCCCTCGACCCGGAGGTTACCGGGTTGACGGGGTAGGCCTGAAATCTTGCCTCCCGATCTCACTATGGACGACGTTCGAAGCACGCCACTGAACCGATTCCGCACCGCACCCAACCTGCTCACGCTGTTGCGCATCTGTCTGGCGCCGTTTCTCGTAGCCGCCATCCTCGAGAACCGCTATGGCCTCAGCTTTGTCCTTTTTGTGGTGGCGGGGCTGACCGACGCCTTGGACGGCATGTTGGCCCGCCTGCTCAAGCAGCGCACCATGCTGGGTCAATATCTTGACCCGGTAGCCGACAAGTTGCTCCTGAGCACACTGTTTCTGGTGCTTTGGCACAAGGGACTGATTCCGGCGCGGGTGACCGTGTTGGTCTTCGGCAGGGACGTGGGAATCCTGGTGGTGGCTGCCATCCTGTATGCGGCGGTGGGAAGGCGGGAGTTCAGCCCCAGCCTCTTCGGCAAGGCCAACACCGTGGCCCAGGTCTCCGCCGTCTCGGTGGTGCTGCTGCACCAGTTGATCGCGGCCAACTGGATCGTGGTTTCCGAAACCTGGGCACTCTATGCCACCATGGTGCTGACGGTGGTTTCCGGCCTGCACTACGCCTGGGCAGCCTCTCGCAGAATCGGCGCCGCGCCAGCCATCGGCCACGGCACAAAATAGGTCTGCTCCATCCTCTTGCCTCCTTTCAAGGGGCAAGGAAGACACACGTCTACCTCCCCTTCATGCCGGAGTCGAGAGCGAGAGAGAGTGTGCGTGTGTTTTCTTTAGGATTCTTCCATGCTGGTTTCAGTTTCGGCGGTTTCTTCGATCTCCATGTCGCGGAACTCTTCGGAGTCAAAGACCTCGCCACACTCCAGGCACTCGACATATTCAGTGTCTTCGTGACGGGAGACGATTCGTACCCTTGGGTGTCTGCAGGCGGTTGCCATCGCTTGTGGTTTCGGTGAAGTAAAGTACACTTTCCGCAGATTGTAACCGTCTTTACGGCAATTTCAAACCGATATTTGTTCAATGGTTGCAATCCGCCAGAAATTTTGACCTCCGCCAATCCGGTTTCGGGCCGAGTCCTGAAACAGTTCCGGGCGTATGGCTTGAAATTCCGACAGAATCGGTCGTATACTGAATCCGGACCGAAGAAGTCGGATATTCAATGCTGAAGTTGACCAAAAAAGCGGATTACGGATTGATGGCGCTCAAGTTCCTCGCCGAGCACCCTGAGAAGCCTGCGTTGAGCGCTAAAGACGTGGCAGACGCCTACGGAATTCCAGCGCAATTGCTGGCCAAAATCTTGCAGCAATTGACCAAATCCGGCCTGCTGCGCTCGCAAGCTGGAATGAACGGCGGCTATGTATTGGCCAGGGATGCGCGTGAAATTTCAGCCTACGAGGTCATTCTGGCCATCGACGGGCCCTTTTTCATCACCTCCTGCACCAAGGGCAAGACGGGCTGCGAGCTCACGCCAAGCTGCACCATCAAGGAGCCGCTGGCGCGGGTCAACGAGACCATCGCCGGCGTTTTGAAGAGCATCAGCATCCAGGACCTTGCGGAGCACGAACACCCGGCCCCGGGGCGCGAGGCGCAAACTTTGGTTGCATTAACTTTGTAACGGATGTTTTCGCGGCTGCCAAGCGGCCGAGCGATCAGGATGGAGACTCAGGATGAACACAGTTGACAGCCATGTGGAAGTGCCGGCAGGCGTACATTTGCCGATTTATATGGACAATCACGCCACCACCCCCCTGGACGAGCGTGTGCTTGAAGCCATGATGCCGTATTTCACTACCAAGTTCGGCAATGCCGCCAGCCGCAACCATTCCTTCGGGTGGGAGGCGGAGAAGGCCGTGGAAACGGCCCGCGAGCAGATCGCAAAGCTCATCGGAGCCACGTCCAAGGAGATCATCTTCACCTCCGGCGCCACTGAAAGCGACAATCTGGCCATCAAGGGCATCGCGGAAATGTATCGCGAACGCGGCAACCACATCATCACCCAGGTGACCGAGCACAAAGCCATTCTGGACACCTGCAAGCGGCTGGAGAAGCACGGCTACCGCGTCACCTACTTGCCGGTCAAAGCCGACGGCATCATCGACCTGGACGACCTCGAGCGGGCCATGGACGACAAAACCATCCTGGTTTCGATCATGGCGGCCAACAACGAAATCGGCGTCCTCCAGCCCATCCGCGAAATCGGCAAGCTCTGTCATGAAAAGGGAATCATCTTCCATACCGATGCGGTGCAGTCCGTGGGCAAGGTTCCGGTCAACGTGATCGACGACAACCTCGACGTCCTGTCGATCTCCGGGCACAAGATTTACGGCCCCAAGGGCGTGGGCGCGCTCTACGTGCGCCGGCGCAATCCACGGGTCCAGATCGCGGCACAGATCGACGGCGGCGGCCACGAGCGCGGCATGCGTTCCGGCACCTTGAATGTGCCCGGCATCGTGGGCCTGGGCAAGGCTTGCGAAATCGCCATGGAAGAGATGGACAGCGAAGCGGCCTACCTGCGCGGATTGCGCGACCGGCTGAAGGACAAGCTCGAGTCGGAACTCGACTACGTCCACATCAACGGCTCCATGGAACACCGGTTGCCCGGCAATCTGAACATGAGTTTTGTGTACGTCGAAGGCGAATCCCTGCTGATGGGCATCAACGACGTGGCGGTTTCCAGCGGTTCAGCCTGCACCTCGGCAACGCTTGAACCGTCGTATGTATTGAAGGCGCTGGGACTAGGCGACGATGTAGCGCACAGTTCGATTCGATTCGGTTTGGGCCGATTCAACACCCAGGCCGAAGTGGACTATGTGGCTGCCAAGGTCATCGACGTGGTCAAGAAGCTGCGTCAGCTTTCGCCGCTTTACGAGATGGTGCAGGAAGGCATCGACCTGACCAAGATTCAGTGGGCCGCGCACTAGGGGCGATTGTTCCCCTGGGCGTGAGCGATCGCAAGTTTTTTGACTCGGCTGGCACGGTTGCCGAATCCAACAACAAATACCGCGGCTTCCCCCCGCAGAAGGATTTGAACAATGGCATACAGCGACAAGGTGATCGACCACTACAACAACCCCCGCAACGTGGGCCAACTGGACAAGAGTTCGACGGAAGTCGGCACCGGTCTGGTAGGCGCGCCGGAATGCGGCGACGTGATGCGGCTCCAGATCCGCGTGAACCCCGAGACGCAGGTCATCGAAGAAGCCAAGTTCAAGACCTTCGGCTGCGGCTCCGCAATTGCCAGCTCGTCCTTGGCCACTGAGTGGATCAAGGGCCGCACCGTGGACGACGCCCTGGCCATCAAGAACACCGACATCGTGAAGGAGCTGTCGCTTCCTCCCGTCAAGATTCACTGTTCAGTGCTGGCCGAGGACGCGATTCGCGCCGCCATCGGCGACTGGAAAAAGAAGAACGGCGCAGCAGAAACGGTGGAAGCCGCGGCCGTAGCAAAGTAAGTTTTGCGATGTCTTGAGAGGGCGTGGCTTGAGTCCGCCCTTTCAATGCACGCTGGAGTTTCATGGAGCAAGCAATCATGTCGAACATGGTGACGATCGAAACCAAACCTTCGCAGGCCCCATTCGCGGCGCCGCCGCAAGCATCCGCACCAGCGGCTCCCGTACAAGGCTTGCAGGTGACGGACCGGGCCATAAAGCGCATTCGCGTAGCGATGGCCAAGGAAGGCATTTCTCCCGAAGAGGGCGGCCTGCGCCTGGGCGTGATGGGCGGCGGTTGTTCCGGCCTTTCCTACTCCATCAAGTTCGATACGCAGCCCCGCGAGCGCGACCGCATTTACGAGTTCGACGGCGTGCGTGTCTTTGTCGATCCCAAGTCGTTCCTCTATCTGCACGGCATGACGCTGGACTACGAAGAGACACTGATGCGGCAGGGATTCAATTTCATCAATCCCAACTCGACGCGCTCCTGCGGCTGCGGTTCGTCTTTCTCCTCGTAGACCGCTCGGATTCAAGCCTTTTTCACGCAGCTTGTTCAGCCGGTTTGAGCTGTTGTGCAGGTCCTTGCATTCCCTCGTCGGCTGGGGCCGCGAGTCGAGATTTTTTGTTCACGGACGGGCTCAATTCCGTCCCCTTCAATGTCCGTTGTTTTGGGCAAATTGCAAGAGATCAATCATGTTCAAAGTCCTTGATTCCGCGGTACCGATTGCTTGTTGGTCCTGTTCCATCGGCCATAATGACTCGACGCTTTTCTGTCCGCATTGCAGCAAGATTCAGCCTCCGCCGGGAGGCGATTACTTTTCCGTATTCAGTTTGGAGCCGAAGCTCAACCTGGATTTGCCCGCCCTGGAGCGCGAGTTCCATCGCCTGAGCCGCAGGCTGCACCCCGACCGTTTTGCCCGCGCTGAAGACATTGAAAAACAGTGGAGCCTGGCCGACACGGCTCTGCTCAACGATGCCTATCGCACCTTGAAAGATCCTCTGCGCCGCACCGAATACCTGTTGAAACTGGAAGGCGCGGAGATTGGCGAGGAGTTCAGTGGAATGGGCCGCAAGGATCCCTCTCGCGTTCCCGCCGACCTGCTGGAAGAAGTCTTCGATCTGAATCTGCAACTCGAAGAGATGCGCATGGCCCGCAACATGGGCCAGTCGGATCCCGTGCTTGAAGCCAGCCTCACCGGAGCCAAAAAGAAATTCGATGGCCTGGTGGAAGCGGTGGACCGCGACCTGCGCATCGAGTGGAAACTGTGGGATGAGGGCGACGAGGTCGCGCGCGCCGCCTCTGAAAAGAGAATGGTGGCAATGATCGACCGGCGCCGCTACCTCAGCAATCTGGTTCGCGACGTGACCGAAATCCTGGGAGCTTGATCAAACGACATGGCGGATGGACGCGTAGTAGGAATTGACCTGGGAACAACGAATTCCCTGGTGGCTTATATGGAAGGCGACGCGCCGGTGGTCATTCCCGGCGTGGACGGCTCTAATTTGGTTCCTTCGGTGGTTGCCCTGGACCCCATTCCCCCCGAAGGCGGCCGCCCTACGGTTACCGTGGGCAACAGCGCGCGCAAGGCGCTCATCGAGACCCCCGAGCGTGTCATTTATTCCGTGAAACGCCTGATGGGCCGCGGACTTGAAGAGATTCAGTCCGAGCTCAAGCTGTTTCCCTTTCATCTGGCTGGCGATGTGGAAGCCGGCGAGGTTCCGCGCATCCAGTTAGGCGAACTCCGCTTCACGGCGCCGGAGATTTCGGCCTACGTGCTGCGCCAGCTCAAGCGCAATGCCGAGCGCTTCTTTGGCGCACCCGTCACCCAGGCCGTCATTACCGTGCCCGCTTACTTCAACGATGCGCAGCGGCAGGCCACCAAGGATGCCGGGCGCATGGCCGGGCTCGATGTGCTGCGCCTCGTCAACGAGCCCACAGCGGCCGCTTTGGCTTATGGCCTCGACCGCGCCAAAGTCGGCACCATCGCCGTCTACGATCTCGGCGGCGGCACCTTCGACATCTCCATCCTCAAGCTGCGCGACGGCATCTTCGAGGTGCAGTCCACCAACGGCGATACCCATCTCGGCGGCGACGACATCGACAATCTGCTCATGGCCATCGCCCTCGACGAAATCCATGCCGAGCATGGCGTCGACATGCGCGCACATCCCAGCGCGGTGCAAGCCGTGCGCAAAGCCGTCATTGAAGTCAAGATCAAGCTCTCCACTGAAGCCATCGCGCACTTCGACATCGAGCTGCCCAACGGCGACCGCTATCAGCGCGAGATTCCCCGCGAGGTCTTCGAGCAGTTGATCGAGCCGGTGCTCAATCGCACCGCCGGCCCCTGCAAGCAGGCCATGACCGACGCCGGCATTACGCCGGAGGAGATCGACGAAGTGGTCTTAGTCGGCGGATCCACGCGCATTCCCGCCGTGCGTCAATTGGTGGACGATCTCTTTCATCTTGCGGCCCGCGGTAAAAAGCCCCACATCGAACTCAATCCCGACGAAGTGGTGGCGCTCGGCGCGGCCGTACAAGCCGCCATTCTTGCCGGCTCCTCCAAGAGCACCGACGAGCTTCTGCTGCTCGATGTGACCCCGCTCTCTCTCGGCATTGAGGCCCTGGGAGGCACCGTGGCGCGCATCATTCAGCGCAACTCCACCATTCCCGCCTCGGCCACCGAGTTCTTCACCACCGGCGTCGACGGCCAGACCAACGTCGCCATTCACGTCGTGCAGGGCGAGCGCGAATTGGCCACTGATTGCCGCTCCCTGGCGCGCTTCGATCTCAAAGGCATTCCTCCCATGTCCGCCGGCCTGCCACGCATTGAGGTCCGCTTCCTCATCGATGCCGACGGCATCTTGCACGTCACGGCGCTCGAGCAGCGCAGTGGAAAAGCCGCGCAGATTGAGGTCAAGCCGACCTACGGCCTCACCGACGAGCAAGTCGAGAGCATGATTCTCGAGTCCTTCGATCACGCCGAAGATGACTTTGCCAAGCGCCTCCTGATCGAGGCGCGCAACGAGGCCGAGACGATTCTCACTGCGGTCGAACGTGCGCCGCAAAGCCCCGCATGGGCGCAGTTGACCGGCGAAGAGCAAGCGGCAATTGCCGCTGCCCGCGACCATCTCAACGCAGTCAAACTCGGCGAGGATTCCTCATTGATTCGTACTGCCACTCTGGCGCTCGACCAGGCCACGCGGCGCTTTGCCGAATTGATGATGGAAGCCGCCGTCTCCACCGCCCTGCGCGGCAAGACCATGGACTCGGCCAACGAGGAACTCGGCGAGGCCGTTACCGCTCCGCACGCCATGGCGCCCGCGGAGTTCAAGTGAAGCAAGTCAGCAGGTCAGCGAGTCAGCAAGTCGGTGCGAGGAGTCTGAACTTATGAGCGAAACATCCGAGAAAAACATTCCCGCCGAAAAGCTCGTGCGCGTCACCTTCATGCCGGAGGGCAAAACGGTCGAGTTCGAATTCGGCACCTTGCCCTATCAGCATCACGGCAAGCCGATGTCGTTCCTCGACGTGGCCGAAAACAACGATATTTTCCTGGACCATGCCTGCGGAGGCGTCTGCGCCTGCTCCACCTGCCATGTGTTGACCAAGGTGGGTGAGAACGGCCTCACTCCAGCCGACGACGACGAACTCGACCGCCTCGATATGGCCGCCGATCAGCAACTGAACTCGCGCCTCGGCTGCCAGGCCGTCATCACCCGCCCCGGCGAATACGTGGTCGAGATTCCCAAGTGGAACCGCAACTATGTCGCCGAAGGCAAGCCCCTGGCCATGGCCGAAGGTAAGTAGGTCATCCCAATTCGTGCTGGCGAGTTACAAATGCCGAGTTACAAATTCAATTAGCCCCGGGTTGGTTAACCAAAGTATGGGTGCCCCATCCTTCGCTTCTTCCTAGCGAAGGGTGGGAGACCACGAAACTTAATTACAATCCCGTCTTTCAGGAGTTCTTCCCATGCCGCGCGAAATTCTGTGGACAGACGCCGAAGAGATCGGCATTCAGTTGGCTGAGAAGTTTCCCGGCCTTGATCCCTTGACGGTGCGCTTCACCGACCTGCTTCGCTACGTCACTGAACTCGAAGGCTTCGCCGACGATCCGGCCAAATCCAACGAGTCCCGCCTTGAAGCGGTCCAGATGGCCTGGCACGAAGAGTTCGAAGACGCGCAGGGCTGACCCCCCGCAGGAACGAGTAACGCCGACCTCCCGGTCGGCTGTAGCGTGGACCTCCCGGTCCACGCCGTATGCTGCATCAATCGAAGAATTTCCCCGAAGACAAGACCCTCGTATCGGTTCCACCCACCCTGCCAAATCAGCGCATCCTACCAGTCCCGCTCCCGCCGCTCGCTCCACCCGAACGCACTTTCAAAATGCACAAACTCCTTCTTCTCCCCCGGCACCAGATAAACGCTCAAAATGTCGAAGCGCACAGAAGGGCCTATCGGCTCAGGTAACTGCCGTACGTAGCGGCGCGCCAGCCTGCGCAGGGTGTGGCGCTTGTGCGCGTCGACGGCAATTTCCGCGGCAGAGAGGTCGTGGGCGGTGCGGGTCTTCACCTCCACAAAACAAAGCATCGGCCCTTGCCAGGCGATCAGATCGATGTCGCCGGGCAGTTCGCTCGACGACCAGCGTCGCGCCACCACCAGGTAGCCTTTACGCCGCAGATAGAAAAGCGCCGCGCGTTCGCCGTCCATGCCGGTGATCAGGTGGGCCGGCTGGCTCTGCTCACGGCCGTGTCGACGCGCAATCGCCACCAGCCCGCTCAATGCGTGCTCTTCCAGGCCCATCCACATTCGTCCCAGCCATCCCATGGCAGACCATTTTCCGCCGGATTGCCAAAAGGCGCAAATGCATCGGCCAACAGGCGCTGTCCTGGCGGCTTGAACAGGCTGCGGAAAAAGCCAATTTTCGGTCAGTATTGGGCGAGGGCGCGACTTCCCGCTTAGTACTACAGTTGTAGATCGACATTTACGGAGGGAGCAGGGGCCTTCAGTCCCGGGCCCTTGTTCTCTTGCGGCATTCTGGCGAAGCACAACTGTAGTATTAGAGCTTTTGCGTGCGCTGCACAGTGCGGACACCGCCCACACGACGCAGGCCCAGGACCATACGGTTCAGGTGGCGCAGGTCTTCCGCTTCCACCACAAACTCGATCACGGCTTCGCCGTTCGGGTCCTGGCGAATATCGACACCGCGGATGTTGGTGTTGTCGTCGGAGATGACGGCCGTCAGCTCCTTCAACATGCCGGTGCGGTCGTCGCAGAAGACGGTGATCTTGACAGGGTAGCGCTGCGGCCGGCCGGCGGATTGGTCGCCCACCAGGGACCACTCGACCGCGATGCGGCGATCGCTTTCGTAAAGCAGGTTCTGCACGTTCGGGCAACTGCGCGCATGTACCGCTACGCCCTTGCCGCGCGTGACGTAACCCACAATCTCCTCGCCGCGGATGGGGTTGCAACATCGCGCGCGATAGACCAGCAGGTCGTTCTGCCCTTCCACCTGGAGCGAGTCGGAGCCGGTCAGGTGCAGCTTGCGCACCGCATCGGACATGGCCGACTCGACAGTGGGCGGGGTCTTGGGCTCGGTGGGCTCGGGTTCGCCCTGGTTGGAATAGCCGGGGACCAGCTTGTTCAGAATCTGGTGTGCGGAGTGCTTTCCCTGGCCCAAACTGGCCAGCAGATCGGCTGAGGTGGCCATGCCAAATTCGTTGGCAATGCGGCCCAGATCCTGATCGACAATCTGGCTGAACGGCACCTTGAACTTGCGCGCTTCCCGATCCAGGAGCTTGCGCCCAATCTCCACGGCGCGGCGGCGCTGGTCCTCATTCAGCCAGTGCTTGATCTTGTTGCGGGCGCGGGGACTTTTGACGAAAGTGAGCCAGTCGCGGCTCGGTTTGTGGTCCTTTTGGGTGACGATCTCGACAATGTCGCCGGTCCGTAGCTTGGTGCGCAGGGGCACCATGCGGCCGTTGACCTTGGCGCCCACGCAGGTGTGGCCCACCTCGGTGTGCACGGTGTAAGCAAAGTCGATGGGCGTGCCGTCCGCCGGGACTACAACCACCTTCCCCTTGGGCGTGAAGGTGTACACCTCGTCCGGATAGAGGTCCATCTTCAGGCTGGAGAGGAACTCGTTGGGGTCGGTCATCTCCTTTTGCCACTCGACCAGCTGGCGAATCCAGTTCAGCCGCTCCTCGTCGCGGGAATTGACCACGCCATCGCCGGCCTTGTACTTCCAGTGAGCGGCAATGCCTTCCTCGGCAATGCGGTGCATCTCCTCGGTGCGAATCTGGACTTCGAACTGATGCCCGCCCTCGCCAATCACCGTAGTGTGCAGGGACTGGTAGTGGTTGGCGCGGGGAATCGCGATAAAGTCCTTGATCCGGCCCGGTACGGGGCGCCAAAGAGTGTGAATGAGTCCAAACACCGCGTAACAGGCCGCTACATCCTGCGTGATCACGCGAATGGCCAGCAGGTCATAGACCTGGTCGAAAGAGACTTTGGAGCGCTCGATCTTCTGGAAGATGGAGTAAAGCCGCTTGATGCGCCACTCGACCCGGGCTTCGATGTTGTTTTCGCGGAGCTGTTCAATCAGGGTTTCTTCCACGCCCCGCAGAAACTGCTCGCCCTCGATGCGGCGCGCCTCCACAGCCGCCGAGACTTTTTCATAGCTCACCGGATCGGTGTAGCGGAAGGCCAGGTCTTCGAGTTCGCCGCGCACCTTGCCCATCCCCAGCCGGTGGGCCAAAGGAGCGTAGATGTCCTGGGTCTCGCGGGCGATAGCCTCCTGCCGATCCGGCTTCAGGTGTTCCAGTGTGCGCATGTTGTGCAGGCGGTCGGCCAGCTTGATCAGCACTACACGCACATCCGAGACCATGGCCAGCAGCATCTTGCGTACGTTTTCTGCCTGGCGGTCCTCGCGATTGGCAAACTGGATCTTGTCGATTTTGGTGACGCCCTCGACGATGTGGGCCACCTGGTCGCCGAAGATCGCGGCAATCTCTTCATTGGTGGCCGGGGTGTCTTCGACCGAGTCGTGCAGCAGACCGGCAGAGATGGCTGTCGAGTCCATCTTCAACTCGGCCAGCACTTCGGCAACTTCCAGGGGGTGGGTAATATAAGGCTCGCCAGAGGCGCGCATCTGCCCCCGATGATGTTGTACGCAGAATTCCCACGCCTTGCGAATCAGGGCTATGTCGTCGCTGGGACGGTTTGCTTTGACCTGGCGGAGAAGGCCCTCAAAACGCTGGTCAAGGGCAGCCTGGTCGAAAGCGCGCACTGGAGGCTTTTGCTCGCCCGAAGCGGACGGGGGAACGCCGGGAACTTCTGCGGGTGTGGTCTGCCGAACCGTCGCCATGCTTCATTATAAGCCGCAAGCGTTTTCCTCGCATGAAGCGGCTGGCCATGAGTTTGCGCCCCTGAACCGCAAAGCTCGAACCGGAAAGAAAGCCGGAAGCGCGGCGAATGAGCGCAATCTCATATGTCACAAGATAGGGGTTTCCGTGGAATTCGCGCCGGTTCCACCTATCGGCAAAGTACGCGGTTCAAGAAGTAAGTTGGATGCATAACTTGATGCCTGCTCCCGTGTGCCAATCCCGGAATTCAAACTTCCGCTTTATCAGTATTCAGATGCAAGTCAACCAACCCCGCCGTGCAAGGGGGGAAAGTTCCAGTTTATGCCCTCGAATGCGAGGCCTTCCCTGATTGGTTCATCGGTGTCGGCGGGCCTTGCTGTGTGTGCTGGCCGTCACATCCCATGAATATCATCGAAGGAGTAGAGTCCCCTTCGGACTAGAGGTCCAGAACCGAGGAACTTATGTTGAAGCGCCTCTTAGTTATGGCCGTTCTCGCAGTATTCGCGGTCGGAACCGGCTATGCAGATCAATCCAGGACCAAAGTAACCATTCCGGTCAATAAGACCGCACCTACCAGTGGCAAGCAAATGTATACGAACTATTGCACGCCGTGTCATGGCGTGGATGGCAGGGGCCACGGCCAGTATGCCTCTATCTTGAAGAGGCAGCCGGTCGACTTGTCCATGCTCACCAAGAACAATCGCGGAAGATTTCCGGAGACGCATATCGTTTCCGCTCTGCAGTTTGGCTCGGCAGCAGCGCCCAGGGGCACGGACGAAATGCCCGCGTGGGGTCCGATTCTTGGTAAGATGAACCAGACCAATCCCCAGGAGGTGCTGCTCAGAATCAGTAATTTGAGCCGCTACCTGGAGACCCTTCAGTTAAAGTAAGGGCCGGCTGCCCCATCAATTGGTGAACCAGACCGATCGTGCCGCTAAGTAAAGTCTCCTAAGTGGATTTTTCTCTCATGAAAGATCCACTTAGGAGACTTGCTTTCGGAATATCTGGTTCCACGGGAACGCCGGCTTAAGGAGAGTATGACCAAGCCGCGCACTTCCCCAACTTCAAAGACCCAAAAGGCGCCCAATGCAATCAAGCCCGCGGCGCCTTTTGAGCAAACTCACGCGAATCGTCCACCCGCAAAACGTCAGGAAGCCCGCCCATCCAGCGGAAAGACGAACCCTAAAGTTTCAAATCCCAAATTCAAGAAAGCAACCTCCGCAAGCCGGACCGCAGAGCCTTCCAGTTCCGCGCTCGGGGCACGCATCACGCGCCGTGCTTCTGACCGCCTCCGCGCCGGCTCCCTGTGGGTTTACTCCTCGGATATTGAATCGGTCAATCTGGCTGGAGGCAGCGAAGCGGCTCCTCCTGCGATGCTTCCCGTGGCGGACAACCGCGGATTGCTCATGGGCACAGCGCTTTACAGCCCCACCTCGCAAATTGCGCTGCGCATGCTTTCCCGCGAAACGCTGGACGAGGCAGGATGGCTTGCGTTGCTCGATCAAAGGCTGCGGTCGGCGGTTGGCCGGCGCAAATCATTGCTCGACGATCAGACCGATGCCTGCCGTTTGTGCTTCAGCGAGGCCGACGAGTTGCCCGGCCTGGTCGTAGATAAGTACGGCGAACTGGTGATTCTGCAGCTATTGGCCCGGGGTCTGGATTCGGCCGCGGTGCGCGAAACCTGCGTGCGCGTGCTGCGCGAAGAGCTTGAACCGGCAGCCATTCTGGAGCGCCCCGACCCCCGTGTGCGCGAACTGGAAGGCCTGGCAGCGCCCAGTCCCGCGCCACTTTACGTGTGCGGTGAAGGGCAGGGAACTCAAGACGCCTCCGCCCTGGCCAAGACCCAATTCCGGCTCAACGGCCTGCTCTTTCATTACGACGCCAACTCCGGGCAGAAGACGGGCGCATTCCTCGACCAGCGAACCAACTACGCCGCCACGGCAGAGTGGGCCCGCCGGCTGGGAGCTACCGGAAGAGCGCTGGACGTTTGCTGTTACCAGGGCGGCTTTGCCCTGCATCTGGCCCAGTGTTGCCGCCAGGTGACGGGGGTAGACAGTTCGCGCGCCTCGCTCGAAGTGGCGGAACTGAATCTTGAAGCCAACCGCAGTCAATTGAGCGCGGAGGTGGATTGGGTCGAAGCCGACGCCTTCAAGATCCTGCGCGACTGGTCGGACACGGGAGAGCGGTTCGACACCATCGTCCTCGATCCGCCGGCCTTCGCCAAGAGCCAACGGGCGGTCGAAAGCGCGCTCCGGGGCTACAAGGAATTGAATCTGCGCGCCCTCAAGATGCTCAATCCCGGCGGCCTTCTGGTCACCTTCTCCTGCTCGCATCATGTGAGCTGGAACGATCTCGAGGCCGCCGTGGCCTCGGCCGCCCAGGATGCGCATCGCCGCGTGCGGCTCAAGGAACGCCGTGGCGCCGCGCTGGACCATCCGGTGGTGCTCAACCTGCCGGAGACCGAATACCTCAAGTGTCTGGTGCTTGAAGCCGAGTAACCCGGCCGAAGATCATGCGCTGGCTGCGCGCCGCCGACCATGTCCCACGGTCAGCAGGCGCGCCATCCAGCCGAACCAGGAACGGCGTGGGGTAGCGGAGACGCTCGTCTCTTCCGCTGGTGTTCCGGTGCGCAACTTGGCCAAAGTGTCCTTGACCATCGCCCGCAAAGATTCAGCTTCAAATGTGCAGGAGCGCAAATAGGCAGACACAGTCAGGCCGGCCTCGGCAGCCCGCGTGCGCAGTTGTGCGCATTCCGCCTGGCTCAGGCGGATCGTGACGCTGGCGCACTTCAGATTTCGTTCCAGAAGCGTGGTGGACGGAGACACCGTCTCGGTCTGCCTGTTCATCGGCGCCGCCAGCGGAGTTTCCGCCGCCGTCTTGTGGAAATCGTTCGGAACACGGATGAAATCAGAATCGTTGGCCTGGGTGAGGGACTGATCCGTGGGACCGGCCCCTCGGAAGCGGGTGTGAGCGCGGAGGGCGTGTTCGTAGCTTAGGGTGGCAAAGTCGTCTTCCAGGTTGTCGTCGCCACTCCCGCTAGGCCAGTCGAACGCGGATTTTTGGGCAGGCGCGGCAAGCGAGGCGAGCAGACCCGCAAAGTTGAGCGAGGGCGGCATTTCGGCAGGTTGCTGCATGGCTTGGAGCATAGCGTGACAGAGTCCTGCAAGAGTAAGAAATTTCCCATGTTGAAAGGTGCGCCAATTCCAGAAGAGGAAAGCCGCATCGCAGTTTCAAAATGGAGCTCTTATGGGCGGGTGCCCTAGGTACCGGGAGAAGCGAGAATAGCCCCTGAAGATGGGTGCCCCAGGTGCCTCGCCTTTGGGCACCTGGGAAACCACAAACCTCGGCCCACAAAAGTTCAAAGGCTTCATCCAAATCCAAGGCTACACAGCAGCCAGAGATTGAAGCGCGTTGCATTTGGCGTGTAACGCCCGATTCGTGGAACCCCTACCCATAATGGCCGCCTAAGTGAGGCGGCGTTCTCAATCGCAGCACAACTCGCACGTTTCAGGGTCAGGAAGAATGCGCCCCGGAAGCCGCAGCAGGCAGGTCACCGCATCGGCGGTCATGGGGCGGGCAAACAGATAGCCCTGCCCAAAGCGGCAGCCCATCTGGCGCAGCAGGCGATATTGATCGCGGGTCTCGATGCCCTCGGCGACCACATCCATGCCCAGCACGCGGGCCAGTTCGATGATGGTGCGGACAATCTGTCGTGGCTGTTCGCCCTCCGTCATGCGTCCCACGAAGGAGCGGTCGATCTTCAGCACATCGAACGGGAAAGAGTGCAGGTAACTGAGAGAGCTGTACCCGGTGCCAAAGTCGTCCATCAGCAGCGAGACCCCGAGCTTGCGCAGTCCGCTCAGTACTTCGAGGGCAGTGTTTACGTTCGGGATGAGGCTGGACTCGGTCATTTCCAGGCCCAGTTGGCGGCTCCCAATGCCGCATTGCAGCAGGAGCGCCTCCACATGGTCGGCAAGCCCCTTGCGTGAGAATTGCCGCGCCGAAAGATTGACGCAGACACGCAGCGTTTCATGTCGGTGGTCGAGGTTGCACCACTTCTGAATCTGGCTGCAGGCTTCCGCCAAACCCCAGTCGCCGATCGGCAGGATCATGCCGTTTTCCTCGGCCAAAGGAATAAAGTCCATTGGCGCAATCAGCCCGCGATCCGGATGCTCCCAGCGGATAAGTGCTTCAAGACCTACGATTTTGCGGGTGACCAGGTCGACTTCCGGCTGGTAATAGAGCACAAACTGGCGCTCGTCGAGTGCATGGCGAAGATCGGGCCTGCGCGGCCAACTGGCGTCGGCGGCGGCGGCGGCGCGATAGCGGCGCGCGCCGTTCCCGCGGATCGTCTTGCGCAGTCTGCGCAACTCCAACTGGCTCGAGACCATGTCGGCCAGACTCTCCAGCATGTGCATCGCGTCCGGGCTCATGCCCGGGTCGGACTGGCTGCGAAAAATGGTCAGGGCACCGAGAATCTTTCCATCGAAGGAGCGGACCGGAACGCCGGCGAAGAATCCCACGCCCATGCGCCCAAGCAGGAGCAACTTGCCTTCAAGCTGCGGATTGACCGAGACATCCGGAATCACGACCGGGCCGTCTTCCGCAAGAACCATCTCGAAGATGGAGTTTTTACGCGGCAATTCGCGTACCACATGGCCCCAATGCGATTTGATCCAGATCCGGCTCTCGTCGGCAAAGCCGAGCAGTGCGGCATCTGCCTGAAAGTATTCGGCGGCCAGCCGGGTGATGGCGTCATATCCAACTTCGGGAGGAGTGTCGAGAATGTCGGTGGAAATGAGCGCGGCCAGGCGTGCATCTTCCTGCTGCCGATCTATTCCGCCCATCTCGAAAGCAGTTTGCGGCATCTTGACTCCGGTTTAAAAATGTTCTCGAGCCTGCGTGAGGCCTTAGCCCGCTCGCGAGAACGGCTACGCGACTCGCATGTCTGCATTATCGGAATTGGGGCAGGAGCGATCAGATTACGTCAGGACGAGTTCAGGGAGTGCCCAAAGTGCAAACTCGTGACTACTTCTTGGAGGCAGCTCGTCCCGTTTCCGTCCAAAGGAAGGTGAGCTGGTCGGCATCGTCCTGGATCTGCTGTTCCACGGCCACTCCGCCCGAGTGGCCTCCGGTGAGACTGTAATGCAGCAGCACAGGGCGTCCGCTGGTCGAAGCCGATTGCAGCAGCGGCGTCATCTTCCTGGCATGGAGCGGGTCCACGCGGGTGTCGCTGTCCCCCGTGAAGAACATCGTCGCCGGGTAGGCCGTGCCGGCTTTTACGTTTTGGTAGGGCGAGTACTTCAGCAGGTAGAAAAACTGCTTTTCGTTCTCCGCGGAACCGTATTCGGTGGTCCATTGCGGACCCTGGAGGAACTTCTGGTAACGCAGCATGTCCAGCAGAGGGTAACCGCACAGCACGGCCGAGAAGAGTTCCGGCCGCTGGGTAAGGGCCGCTCCCATCAGCAGGCCGCCGTTCGACCGGCCGGTAATGGCGAAGTGCTGCGGCGAAGTGTACTTGTGGTCGATCAGGTATTCGGCGGCGGCAAACCAGTCGTCGAAGACGTTCTGCTTTTTCTCGAACATCGCCTGCTCGTGCCAGTGTTCTCCATATTCGCTGCCGCCGCGCAGATTGGGCAGCGCGAACCAGCCTCCCTGCGAAAGCCACCAGGCGTAGGCCGGGTTCCAGTGCGGGGTCATGCTCAGGTCGAAGCCGCCGTAGCCGGTCATCAGCAGGCGCTCGGTGCCGTCCTGCTTCAGCCCCTTGCGGCCGGCGATGAACATGGGAACCTGGGTCCCGTCCTTCGACTTGAAAAACACCTGCTTGAGCTCGTACTGGCTGGAGTCGAAGGGGATTTTGGCCTGGGCAAACAGGTCGCGTTTGCCGGTGACCGTATCCACTCTATATAGGGTGGGCGGTTGGATGAACGACTCGAAAGCCAGGAACCCGTAGCGGTCGGTGGTGCGGCCCTGGATGGCAGAAACCGAACCGATGGCGTCCAGGTCGATGCTTCCCAGGGATTTTCCGTCCAGAGAGTAAATGGTGGTTTCCGACTTCACGTCCTTCAGCCGCTTCACGTAGAGCTTGCCGCCCACGATGGAATAGTTCTCAATCGGCTCCGTACCTTGAGGAACGATGGTTTTCCATACGTCGGGCAGGATGCCGGGGTCGGCTTTCAGAATCGTTCCCAGCGGCGCGTGATAGTCGGTCTTCACATACCATTCGCCCCTGGCCCCCGATCCCGTATGGATGGCGGAGAAGCGGGAATCAATCCCCCATACCAGGATGTCGAAGGGCGACCCAGGCTTGGTCAGGTCGCGGTAGACAATGTCCACACGCTTGGCGGGAACGCCGCGATTGATTTCGATCACCAGGTAGCGGCCGTCGTCGGTCACATCGGCGCCGAACAGGTCAATGGGCCCCAGCTCCTCGCCGCGAAACTCGTGGCCAAAGAGCAGCGTGTCGCGCGAGGGACGAGTGCCGAAAACATGATGGAAGAGGAGCGTGCCCTGGCGGTTGGAACGGGCATAGAAGAGCCCTTTGCCGTCGGGGGTGAAGTTGATGGACCGATAGAGACCGGCGGGCAACTCATCCTCCAGAGTCTTGCCGGTTTTAATGTCGGCCACGCACACGGTGGTCTCGTCAGCCCCGCCCTGCCGCACTTCATAAGCCAACAGCGTTCCGTCGCGAGACACATCCCCCAGGTTCACTGATGTGTTGGGATCGCGGCTCAGGGCGGCCGGATCGACGAGACGCTCATCCTTCGCGGTCCAACCGCGGCGAATATAGATGGAGCCCTGCTCCTCCCCCGCCAGCCGCTTGATAAAGAACAAGTTACCGCCGCGCTCCACCGGCATCGACCACCGCGAAACATGCTCCAGGGCGTCCAGATCGTCCAGCAATTGGGGCCGGATGCGCGCCTGTTTCAGGTAGCGGGAGGTGTAGGCGTTCTCGGCGTCCAGGAAGGCGCGGGTCTCGGCGCTTTTGGCGTCTTCCAGCCAGCGGTAGCTGTCGGGGATCTTGGTCCCGAAGTAGTCGTCGGCGACGGGAACTGCTTCGACCGCCGGCGGCGGCGGCAGGGTGATGCCGTCACCGCCATAAATGGTCTGGGCAAGCAAGCCCGGTGCCAACAAGGCCGAAAGGATGAGTGCAAAACCAAAGATCCGCTGCATCTGATTTCCCCTGCCGACAGAATACGCGCGGGTAGCCCAGTCCAGGCAGGCATTCCCAAGAACGAACAATAACAACTTTGCCATTTAACCCATTTCAAACTGGGAACATGAGATTACGGCTGTAGATAACAAGCCATTTATTGCCGATATAGGTTGGTAGTTGTTGCGCTGGGACTGCGACCGCCAGGTAATGCTCCTTGCTCTGACGCCGACTGACGGCGAAAACTCCGCCAGTGCAGTCGGTCGGGACACCGGCGTTCCTTCCAGCCACAGACTTGCAGAAAATTTGCACAGGAGCATGAATTGTGGAACCTCTTCTAGCCCCTTTGTTTCGTGTGAGAAGGACGCTTTTCAGCTTCGGTAGTGCGAACCGATTCACAGGAAAATCACAGATTTTGAACTAAAAGTAACCTTTCATTTGTTACTTAAGGTATACTCACGCCAGACACCCCCACAGGCCGGATTGAGCCAGAAAACGGCCTTATCTGTTCACGCGCTACCTGCCCTGAAAGCCCGGGACAGCGAAGTCGTTTCAATGTAATTCCGGAGTCCCCCATGTCCCGCTCCTCCTCCCATGTTTCCCTGATCAATTGCCAGAAAAGCCTTTTGGTTCTTTCGTCTACAGCAACGCAAGGCGCCCCTTCCCGGAAAATCGGCAGCGACGGACATTGCCGTTTGCGCGGAAGGTTGACGGCGACACGCCATCGGACCTGGCTGGCGTTCCTGGTCACCATCCTGCTCACAGGATCGGGCGCGTGGGCGCAGACTGTCTTCTCGTTGCAACAGGTTGGCACGGCCTCCGGCCCCAAGCCTGTCACCGTGACGGCAGCGGTGTCGGGCGTCGTCAGCAATGTGGAAGTGCTGACCGCCGGCGTCTCTGGATTGGACTTTGCCGCGGGCACCGGCGCGTCCACCTGTGCGCCCGGGTTTCCCTTGGCGCCGGCCAACCCCTGCACGCAATCGGTGACCTTCCAGCCCAGCGCTCCCGGCCTTCGCATCGGCGCGGTGGTTCTTCTGGACTCAAACAGCAATGTTCTGGGCATGACCTACCTGTCGGGTACGGGGTCCGGCGGGCTGGGCGTGCTGGTTCCCGGCAATGTAATCCCTGTCGCCGGCGTCTATCGCCAGAATTCTTCGACCGGAGATGGAGTTCCCGCGACAAACGCGAATCTGGACCAGCCCGCGAGCATCGTGCTGGATGGCGCGGGCAATATGTATATCGCAGACAGCGCTCACAACCGCATCCGCAAGGTCACGGCGCCCGTTGCGCCGGCGCTCGTCGGCATTATATCGACCTATGCGGGAACCGGCAGCCCGACCTACACGGGCGATGGCGGCAGCGCGGTGAAAGCGACGCTGAATGTTCCGTCGGGCGTGGCCCTGGACGGCGCCGGCAACCTGTACATCGCCGATAGCGGAAATAATGTGGTGCGCAAGATCACGCTCTCCACCGGCATCATCACCACCGTGGCGGGCACGGGCGCGGAGGGGTACTCGGGGGACACGGGCGCGGCAACCTCAGCCATGCTCGATCAACCCCAGGGCATCACGGTCGACGCGGGCGGCAATCTCTATATTGCCGATACCAGCAACCAGCGCATCCGCAGGGTGGACGCCGTAACCGGCATCATCACCACGGTGGCCGGAAACGGAAATCCAAGCGGCAACGCGGACGGCAAGGGAACCTTCTCGGGAGATGGAGGGTCGGCGACCTGCGCCGGACTCAGCCTGCCCTATGCCGTGGCCTTCGATGCCGCCGGCAATATGTACATTCCGGATTCGGCCAACAACCGGGTGCGCAAGGTGAACCCCGCGGGCGTGATCAGCACCTATGCGGGAAATGCGACTGGGGGCAATTTTGGCTACGGAGGCCCGGCGAATGAGGCGGCTTTGAACCACCCATCCGGCGTGGCCCTGGACCCTGCAGGAAATGTCTACATTGCGGACACAGCGAATTACGCCATACGGAAGGTGAACGCCACCAGCGGCGTGATCGCAACTCTGGTCAGCTCCGGCAGCACCGTCAGCACCAGCTACATGTTTGATCCTGCCAGCGGAACCGTGGGGTTGGTGCAGATCTACGCCCCAATCGGTCTCTTTGTGGATGGCAAGGGCGACGTATTCTATGCCGATTATTACTACATGGAGGTCGAAGAGATCCTAAGCAACCAGTCGGTTCTGAATTTCACCCAGAAACCGGTCCAGGCAGGCTCCAAATCGGCTCCGCAGAACCAGATGGTCGAGAACGATGGAAACGCGGACCTGGATCTGTCCGCCTTCACGCCCGACGCCAATGCACTGGTCGACACGGCCGCAACCACTTGCAGCCTCTCCGTTTCGCTCAATGTGGATACTGACTGCGAAATCGGCGCGGTCTTTGCCCCTCCACTTTCGCTGGTTTTCCCCGCAGGAGCTACTTCCCAAGCGCTGGAGGGCAACATCGATGCCTATGGCAACACTGTAAACGTCCCCACGGATATTGAGGATTTCCCGCTCGACATCGTTCTCGCCGGCACCGCAACGCCGGTCAATGCCACGACGCTCCTGCTTACTTCCAGCGCTAACCCCTCGCTCTACGGACAGACCGTAACCTTCACGGCGAGGGTAACCGCGGGCGCAACCGCCGGCACACCGGTCGGAACCGTGACCTTCGTGGACGGCACCACCAAACTGGCCGCGAACGTTCCTTTGAACGCGGCGGGCGTGGCAACCTACGCCACCACCACCCGCCTCACCGTCGGATCGCATCCGATTACGGCCTCCTACACGGCTGCCACAACCTCGAACTTCCTTCCCGATTCCGGCACGCTCACGCAGGTCGTCAACGAGGCGACGGCGATCAATCTCGCCAGCAGCCTGAATCCTTCGCCGTTGAATCAACTGGTCACCTTTACCGCCACCGTGACGGCTTCCGGTGGCGGCGGCGTAACGCCGGACGGAACAGTGACCTTCTCCGACGGTGCCGCGATTCTGGCCCCGAATGTTCCCTTGAATGCGGCCGGCGTGGCCACCTTCGCGACCGCGTCGCTGGCCATCGGGGTGCATCCCATGACGGCCGCGTATAGCGGTGACCCGGTCAATGACATTCTCCCCCTCACCTCCAAAGTCTTGAACCAGGATGTGCAGTTGGCGCCCACCGTCACCGTGGCGTCGAGCCTCACCCCGTCGAATTACGGAGTTGCGCTCACCTTCACCGCAACCGTCACGGGCAACGGAACCACTGCTCCCACAAAAACAGTGAACTTCTTGGATGGAGGCGTGGAATTCGCCACCGCAAACCTGTCCGGCTCCACGGGCATCGTTACGTTCACAACCTCTGTGCTAACAGCCGCCACCCACACCATCACGGCAGCCTACGAGGGCGATACCAATTACAGCGCCGTCACTTCTCCGGCGATTTCACAGGTTGTCAACAAAACCGACACATCCTCCACCCTGGCCGCCACTCCCATTCCGGGCATCGCCGGACTGCCCGTGGCTCTCACGGCCACCGTCAAAATCGTCTCCGGCGCGGCCACCATCACAGGCACGGTTACATTTACAGACGGCACCACCACTCTGAGCGCCAACGTGCCGCTGTCTGCGACCGGAACAGCCACCATCAACCCCATGCTTGCGCCGGGCACCCACACCATCGTTGCCACCTACAGCGGAGACGCAAACGACAACACCAGCGCCTCCAGCCCGTTGCCGGTCACAGTGGTCCAGGCCACCACGGCAACCACGGTCACTTCCACTCCGAATCCGTCGCTGGTGCTCTACCCGGTGGTCTTTACCGCCAGGGTAAAGGGCAACGGAGCAACCCCCACCGCCTCGGTCACCTTCCTTGCCGATGGCAAGTCCTTGGGCAGTTCAACGCTGGACACAACGGGTACGGCCACCTTCACTTCCACGGCTCTCGCGGTCGGTACCCACTCCATTACCGCCGCCTACTCCGGGGACACGAACGACACGGGCAGTACGTCCAGCGCCATCAGCCAGTCGGTGGTCACGATTCCCACCCTCTCCGACCTGGGCATTTCGGCCACAAACGGTACCCCTCCAACCACCATCCTGGTGGCCACGGTGCTGAACAATGCTCCCTCCAATGGAACCACTTCGCTGCCCACGCCCACCGGTACGGTTACCTTCAGCTACGGCACCACGGTGGTGGGGTCGGCTCCCGTGGATTCCAGCGGCGTAGCGACTCTGGTCCCTAATCTGCCCAGCGGAACCTACAACATCGCTTCGGTTTACAGCGGAGACGGGGTGCATACCGCATCCACTTCCAATCAGGTAACCGTCTCCAGCACGGCCATTGGCTTCAACCTCACCGTCACGCCGGGCAAGGTCACCGTGGCTACCAGCCAGAATGTTGCGGTAACTGTGGCGCTGACCTCGAACAGCGGCTTCACCGACACCATCGGGCTAGGCTGCGCATCGCTGCCCGCTGGCGTCAACTGCCACTTCGCCCAGATCGCTCCCACCCTGGCGGCCAACGGCGTCCAGAACGTGCAGTTGACCATCGACACCAACAATCCGCTGGGCGGTGGCGTCTCGGCCATGAACGCGCGCTCGGGAATCCGGTCCGTCGCTTTGGCGGGCCTGCTCCTGCCCTTAAGCGTCTTCTTCGGGCTCGTCTGGTTCCGCTTCAGAAAGCGGTTCGCGGCGGCGTTGAGCACCGCACTGCTCCTTATGCTGACCGTCGGAGCCATGCTGGTCACCGGTTGCTCGGGATTCTCCCAGTCCACCGCGGCGCCGGGAACCTATGTGATCCAGGTGACCGGCCAGGGCGACAACAGTGACATCACCCACTACCAGAACGTGACCCTGACCATTACCGCCAAGTAACGCAACCCATAAACCAGAGAGCAGAAGAGAAATGATGAACTTCAATTTTCCCCCTCCAGCGTGGGGCGTCAGGTCGGGAATGCGATCATTCCATGGTGCGTTCCATGGTGCGTTCCATGGTGCGTTCCATGGTGCGCTGAGGGCCGCTGCCCTCCTGGCGGTTTCGCTGGGGATGGGATGCATGGCCCGTGCCCAGGTCACGCCTTCGGCAGATGCCGGCGGTGCCAGGCTGTCGGTTGGAGGCACGGCCTCAGGCTATGTCCTCCAATTCGGCCAGGTCAAGGTCTTGGGCGCCACAGCTTTTGTGGATACCGACTCCCTCCGCCACTTCGGCTTTGAGGGTGAGGCGCGTTGGCTCAAGTTTCACCAGACGCACGACATCAACGCGACAACCTATATGGGTGGCCTCCGCTACTCCCGGTATTACGGCAGATTCCAGCCCTACGCCAAGGGCCTGGTGGGACTTGGCCAGTTCAACTACACCTACAACCTGGGCAAGGACTCCAGCCTCGTAATTGCTCCCGGAGCCGGACTGGATTACCGCCTGACCCCGCGGATTCGCTGGCGGGCCGTGGACTTCGAGTACCAGATGTGGCCGCAATTCCACTACGGCACAATGTCCTCCTACGGCGTAAGCACAGGCTTCAAGTTCAAAATCTTTTAGTGTCGTGTCTCAATCTTCCAGTGTCCTGTCTCAGTAATTCAGGCCAAAACCGAGACTGTCCCTCTGTTTGCATTGAATTAAACCCGATGAGCGCATGATGTTCTTAGCAGGGAGTAACGCCAGCCGGGGAGTAACGCCAGTCGAGGAGTAACGCCGACCTCCCGGTCGGCTGTAGCGCGGACGTCCTCGTCCGCGCTCTGGAGAGAGGAACATTTCCTGCCAGTCAAAGGCATGGAAAGGGCTTTTTCGAGCCCGATTCCAGGCAAAAAACCCGCCAAAATCGCCTCTACCCCCACCCCCCCCTATCGATTATTATCACTTTTTCGACGATAAAAATCTCGTAAGTTTATAAGAATGAACGCTATACAAAATATAATAGTTAACTGACTAGCCCGGATATCTCACAGGCCGATTGTCGATTTGGGTGAGTCGGGGCCCGAGAAAAGTGTGGAAAGGCCGTCTTTTCTGTGTCATAACTACGTTGTCGAGACGGGT
>Ga0302278_10001105_pt1 | contig 33751 bp, 19 predicted proteins | sample III_Bog_N3_2_FD_194543 | JGI IMG/M metagenome (GOLD analysis project Ga0302278, IMG submission 194543) | Peat permafrost microbial communities from Stordalen Mire near Abisko, Sweden - III_Bog_N3_2 | ecosystem: Environmental > Terrestrial > Soil > Wetlands > Peat | place: Sweden: Abisko... | reverse complement strand
GCCTGCAGCGCTCAAACCAGCAGCCAAAATCGCGAAAACACACCCGCCGCAAACGCAAATCTGCCACGAAATCAGTGCCCGTGAGAAATGCGGGCTAGCGAGGCCGTATGGGCGTGGCGAGACCTGGGGCTTGCGCATGGCTGACGACGGGAGCACGCCGATTGCTATCGCCGCAGCGACGTAGAGCCGGCGCGAAGTTCGAAAGCCGCTCTACAGCGGGTCTTTTGAAGTAAGCAATCCAATATGGTCCGCGCCTGCGCCCTTCGCAATGTCCATGACCTTCGCAATCGTCGCAAAGTCAAGATTGTCGTCCGCCTTGACGAACATGACTTTTTCCGCCCGCACAGAGAATATCGAACTCAGGCGATCCCCCAGTTCGTCGATGCTCACATCGCTCCGGTTGATGCTTTAGCTCGGGAGTCCACTGTGGGCATTGATGATTCGCACCACAATGGGATTTTCAGGGGCCTGATTTGGCTTCGCGGATCGCTGCGGCAGCGCTGCCGCAAGGCCGTGAGGCAGGACCGGAGAAATCACCATGAAGATGATCAAAAGCACCAATAGAATGTCGATCATCGGCGTCACGTTGACTTCACCAAGCAGTTGACCCGGAGTATGACCATTCTCGACCGTCATGGGACGTACCTCCTCGCCTCCTCAGGTCTCGAAGACCTTCGGAGAATTCGCAGTGACTGTACCGCGCATTCTGGTGATTTAGACACCGCGGTGTGACGAATGGTTCCCGCTCGATGCGTGGGCCGTCAGGCGGAGCGGACGAAGCCGAGGTGTTCCAATTCGGCTGTGGCTTTGTTCTTGTCGGGAGATTTTTCAGATTCAGAGCGCGCGGAGACAAGGTTGCGACCGCGGCGCTTGGCCTCGTACATGGCGGCATCCGCACGCCGCATCATTTCTTCCCAGCCGCGCGCGAGATCGAGTTGCGCCACTCCGGCGCAGACCGTCATTCTGACCGGACCGGTTTCGAAGGACACTTCGAGCTCTTCCACCATGTGTCTCACGCGCTCGGCGGTGGTGAGCGCCGCTTCGGCTGCGGTATCGGGCAACAAGATCGCGAACTCCTCGCCGCCCATGCGCGCCAGCGAGTCCTGTTGACGGAGCATGCAGTTCAGACGGCGCACCAGCGTCTGCAACGCACAGTCGCCCGCGGCGTGCCCGCGGGTATCGTTCAGGTGCTTGAAGTTGTCGATGTCGATCACGATCATGCTCAGCGCATTGCCGTAGCGTTGGCTGCGAGCGGTCTCGCGCAGCGCCCCTTCTTCCATGGAGCGGCGATTCAATGCGCCCGTCAGGGGGTCGGTGCGTGCCTGCTTTGCAAGTTCGCCCTGCAATTCGGTCACCAGGAACCACATTTCGCACATGGCCATGCTGGCGGCGAGAAACGCAGCCGCCGCCAATGAATAGAGCCAGCGCGGATCGGTATGGGCATTGACCGTCTTCCAGGGCTGAGCGTAGCTCAGGTTGGTCAGAATGGCGCGGTAACCGGCCACGCAGGTCTGCCCGCTGATGACCACAGCGCTCACGCGCGCCACCACGGTGAAGGGTCCGCTGCGGTATCGCCACAAGGTCCATGCCGAAAAGCCGCACAACGCCACGAAGGGAAGATTGATCACATTGCCGGTGTAGGGAATTCTTGTAAGAAAGGTCAAGGTGTACGCCGCCAAAACCGCGCCGATGGGAATCCAGAGCCGGCGATGAGGGAACGGCTTGCGCACCACAAACCAATACAGGCCCACCCATTGCATGGCCATTGAAACCAGATACAGCTCGTTGGGGATCATGCTCCCTAAGCACGCGGGAACCTTCCCTTCCAGTCCTTGAAGAATCAGCTTAACCAATCCTAAGATCTGGGCGCCGACAAACCACATCATTCCCGTGACGCGCCGGTCATACCACGCAAGTACGCCAATGCACACCGTGAATACGGTGACCGAGGCAATATTCGTAAGGAAGAATGTCCCGTAGTCCATACCGCGGCACAACTCTCCGAAAGTTCCCGACCCAATTGTCCTGCATATCGGCGGGAAATCCGTTTTGATCGGGGCAATCGGCCGCCCTTTCCGGTCATTGCGAAGAGAGGAATCGATTGCGCCCGAGTAATATAACGATTCTACTGTTATCGTTGCGGCCCGTCATAGCACTTTCCGGGTGTGCTGGTTACTTTTTGAACGCCAGAATCTCAGCCCATACGGCAGCCTCGACGGGCAGCCCAAGGCGCAGGTTTTCCTCGCGGATGCGCAAGGTTCGCTCGCCGGGATAGCGCACTTTGCGGTTTGGCGTGGCGGGCCGGGAGTTGTGCAGGGATGCAACGACCGCGTCGGCGATTGCCTCAGCCTGCGATGCGGGGCCAAAGGCCGCGGGATTGAGAGCGAAAAAGATTTGCGAAATGCCAGCTTCGCGTTCGGCGTCGTGTGCGATCTCATGCGTGGCGCGACCCAGCGCCATCATGGCCGCCACCATGTCGAGCAGCACCGAGAGACCCGAGCCTTTCCAGTAGCCAATCGGCAGCGGCCGCCAGGACTTCTCGATCGCCGCCGGATCGCGGGTCAGATTGCCCTCGGTGTCGAAGCCTCCGTCGACCGGCAACTGCTCGCCTCGCTTCCTGTAGCTTTCCAGGGTCCCGTAAGAAAACTGCGACATGGCCATGTCGAGCACCACCGGCCCGCTTGAGCGCGGCACAGCGATCACCAGGGGATTGTTGCCGATGGCACGTTCCGCGCCGCCCCAGGGCGGCAGGTTGGGCATGGTGTTGGTCCAGCAGATGCCGATCATGCCGGCCTCCGCCGCCTGCCAGCCATAGGTGCCGGCGCGCATCCAGTGGTTGGTGTTGCCCATGCTGACGCAGCCAAGGCCGTGCTCGCGGCCCAGCGCGATGGCGCGCTCCATGGCGGCCATGGCATTCAAATTGCCGGGGCCTTTGTGACCGTCCCAGCGCTCGAGCGCGCCGCACCGCGCCGTGGCCACGGCCTCGCCCGCGGGATCGACGCAGCCGCTGCGAATGGTGGCCACAAAACGCGGGAATCGGTTAATGCCGTGCGTATACACGCCGTCGGCCGTGGTTTCGGCAAAGAGGCGCGCGCAGGTCTGAGCGCGATCGGCGGTGAAGCCCAGCTGGCGCAGCACGGCGGAAAGAGTGGTCTGAACTTCGGCGAAGGGGATACGGTTCATGGTTGTCAAAAAAGCAGGGCTAGCGGAGTTAGCGGTGTTAGAACAATGGCGAATACTGCTCGGGCTAACTCCGCCAGCTCCGCTAACTACGCTAACTCCGCTATTCTTTCAGCGTCACCGTGATCTTGCGCGCGTCGCCGCCCTCGGAGGCGATCACGATCTCGCCGGTGGCGCGCTTGCGGATGCTCTTGAACTTGTCGCCCCACTCCACCAACACCAGCGCATCCGGCGTAAGCAGATCGTCGAGGCCGAGCGTCTCCAACTGGCGCTCGCTTTCCAGGCGATAGACGTCGAGGTGATAGAGCTTGACCGGCTTGCCGTTGCGCGTGCCGTCGTACTCGTGAATCAGCGTGAAGGTGGGGCTGGTCACTTCGTCGGTCTCGGCGGCGTCCAGAGCCTGGGCGATTCCTTTGACCAGCGTGGTCTTGCCGGCGCCGAGTTCGCCGCGCAAGAGCAGCAACTGCGGCGGCTGGAGCAATGCGGCCAGCTTGCGGCCCACGGCAACCGTGTCCGCGCCGCTTTGCGTGGTGAATTCGTACATCCTGCCTTCCGCGGCCACTGCGGCGTTGCTCATTGCTGATCCTCGTCAGAGACTTTCATAAGGGAATCTGGGCTATTGGACGCACCTTTCATACGCTTTGCGCCCTTACGTCGGCTGCATGCGCGCTTCGACCGCTGCATGCAATGCCCCCCTGCAACCAAACATACCCGTTTTTGCCGCCCACTTCAAAACCATGCAGGCGCGATTGGTAGGCTCGCGACAGTTGCGCCAGGCAATCGGTAGCCAGCAAGGTGTGCTCATCGCTATCGCGCACCGCCAGATCCGCGGCCAGCCCGTGCAAATAGACCGCGGCCTCAACGGCGTGCGCGGGATCGGAAGGGTATTGTGCAAGCAGGCCAGCGATGAGGCCGGTGAGCAGGTCGCCGCTGCCGCCTTTAGCCATGCCGGGATTGCCGCTGGTGTTGACGTCCACGCGGCCATCGGGGTGCGCAATGAGGGTACGCGCGCCTTTCAACACCAAAATAACACCCATGCGCTCGGCGAAGCTGCGCGCCACATTGAGCCGGTCAGCCTGAACTTCGGTGACGGTGCATCCGGCGAGGCGGGCCATTTCGCCGGGATGGGGAGTGAGCACCAGTGTGCGTCCTTTGGCGAGTTTAGCGAGCAACACCGGCTTGGCGGCAAGGATGTTGAGAGCATCGGCGTCGATCACGGCGGGCATTTGGGTCGCGGAGAGCAATCCGGTGGTGAATTTCACCGTTTCTGCACTCTGGCCCAAGCCGGGGCCGATGGCGAGCACGGTTTTTCCCGCGGTGAACTGAGAAAGTTCATCCGCCTCGAGATTTTTCGTGGCGATTTGGCCGGCGTCTGTTGATTTGAGCGGCCAGGTCATCAATTCCGCGGCGAAAGACGACACCACGGGCAGCGCGGGCTTGGGGACTGCCGCAGTGACGAGGCCTGCACCTGCGCGCAAAGCAGCCAAGGCAGTCATCGACGGCGCTCCCGCCTTGCCTCCGGCTGAACCAAATGTGCCGCCCACCACGAGCACGTGGCCGAAATTGCCCTTGTTGGCCGCGGCGGCGCGGGGCGTTTGCGCCAGAGCCAGCGACGAGCCTGCCCAGTCGATGCCGAGCCTGGAGACGATTGCGGCCTCGGGCGAGCCGATGGGCGCGACAACAATGGGCTGATCCCAGCGGCGGGTGAGGCTCCCGAAAACGTGCGCTGGCTTGGGCGCGGTAAAGGTGATGACGGCGTCGGCGGGAAAGACCGCGCCTGAGGCCATAGCGCCGGTTTCATCGGCGGGCCAGCCAGAGGGCAGATCGACTGCAAGCACCGGCGCGTGGCTCTTCCGCAACCACTCGATCGCGACGAGCGCCATGCCTTTCAACGGCGGCTTGAATCCCGTGCCCAGCACGGCATCCACGATGAGGTCCGCCGTGAGCGCATCGCGATGCGAAGCCAGTTCCTGCGCGCTGGTTACCACGTAAACCTTGCCGCGCATAGGCTGGGTGAGTTCGCTCCACGCGATGGCGGCGTCGCCCGCGAGCTTCTCCGGAGCGCCCAGCAGGAGGGTGGTCACGTCGAGTCCCGCCTCGGCCAGCAGCCACGCCGCCATCATACCGTCGCCGCCGTTGTTGCCGGTTCCTGCGAGCACGGCGATGCGCTGCGCGTGCGGAAACTGCTTACGGGCAAAGGCCGCTACGGCCGAGGAGGCCGCACGCATCAGATCGATCGAGGCGATGCCAAAGCGCTGCGTAGTGCTGCGGTCGCAGGCCTGCATCTCGGCTGCGGAAAGAACGTGCATCGCATTTATGGTATCGCAGTGGTCGGCGGCTAGTGTGAGTGTGAGTACGGTTGAGTCGGTCCGGCACACTCACACTTCACACTCACGCTGTTCTCTGTCACTTCAGCAGCCGGGCCTGCAACGAAACGTGCGAGTTGGGGCGGGTGAGGACGCAGGAGCCATTTTTGTCGCAGCGGAAGTGAATGGGGGCGGGAAAGACCGACCAATCGGCGGCGCGGTTGTGCATACCAGTTACGCCCAGAAAGAACACCCGTCCGCCGCTGGTTTCGACCGTGCCGTGCGAGGGATTGTCGCCAACGATCTCGTCATCACCCTCAATCGCGGTCGGCAGGTGCTGAATCTGCGGCAAAAGTCCGGCATTACCTCCGTGGCCTTTGGCGTTCAGCTCTCTCTCGTGCTCGAGCCAATTGTCCTGCTCGGCAAGGGTGGGAAAATCGGTGAAGAAATCCCAGTTCTTGAACGATGCGTAGGCTTTCGCCGGGCAGGGCAACGGGCCCGTCAGATCGATCTCAGCAATCTGGCCGCCCTCGCCGGTCATGTTCTGCACGGTGTCACCGGTCGGGGTCTGCTGCTGCTCGACCGACGGGTCGGATTTCGTGCCCGGCTCGTGGAGCGCTGGCGGGGGCAGGAGAATCTGCTTCTGGCAGGCCACGCGGCCGGCAGCATCCCGAAAACGAAGCGTTACCGAAAGCTGGCGCGGCGGATCTTCAGCCACGGCGGCAAAGCTGTGCGCCTGCGCCGGGTCAATGGGATCGAGGAAGAGCTGGTAGGAGCCGCTCTGCTCCCAGCGCGCGATGAGGCGGCCGCTGAGCCCTGCCGGATCGAATCTCTGGCTTCCCATATCGATGTAGAGTGCGGGCGGCTTGGGCTGGAGCCACGAGGGAACGGCAAGAACAATAAGCACGGCGCCAGCCAGCAACGCCAACGACAGGAGAATCTTGGCGACGGGAATCGGAAGGTTCTTCTTCTTTGCAGCCGGAACCGCCGGCGGTGGCGCCATGGCTTCGCGGAAGGAGTACAGCTCTGGCAGGTTGGTCGGCCGGGTGGGCACGACTTCAAATTTGGAGATCGGAGGTTCTTCGCCGGAGCCTGACTGGCCACCGGCGGCTGATTGCTGATTGGGCTCGTATTGGTCCGCATCACTCATAGGACTAGGCACACGTCGTTCTCATTCGGTTGGGGGATCGTGCGCGGAGATCACAGCCATTGGAACACGACAGCGGCAGCGCCGCAACAAAAGTTGTGCATGGTGAACCGGAAAAGGTGCAACTTCAGTTAGCTTCCCGAGCCGGTATTAGCTGCGCCCGAGAGCGGTCTCGACCGTCAGAATTCGATTCTCCCTTGAAAGGCGATCATGCGCGGCGAGCTGTCACCGCCCAGGCCGACGCCGAGCAGTCCGGTGGGCGGCATGGTCAGGCTTTGCAGCGTCCCGAATCTTGCCGGAACCGAGCCGGGCACGCCGGCCTCGACCGTGCTGGGCAGCGCAAAATTGGGATGATTGAATGCATTGAACAACTGGCCATCGATGCGCAGCTTGATTCCCTCCCGGATCGGAAAAGCCTTCGTGATGTACATATCCGAATACGTGAAGTGCGGACCGCGCACCGCGTTGCGGCCGGAGTTGCCGAACTGGCAGATCGCCGGGTTATCGTTCTCTACGCCCAGAGCGCCGGTATAACATGCGCCGGTCGTGGGATCGACCACCGAGACGAACGCATCGGGGTTGAGCCACTGCCTGGTTCCGTTGATGGTGACGCCGGGATAGGGAGTCTTGAGATAGAGCGGCACGCCGGGAACACGGTTGGCATAATTCGGTACGGCGAACTGGATGGTCTCGGCGGGGTTCGACGCCTGAAGGACGCCATTGCCGTTCGCGCTGTATTGCTGGCTCAGCACGCTGAAGGGCAGCCCGGAGTGAAGGAATCCCGTCTCCGAAAAGGACCAACCTCCAAAGACCTGACGCAGGATCCGATTGCCGGAGTGGAACGGCACTTGATACACGCCGTACGCGGAGATGTTCTGCCGCACATCGTAGTCGCAACTGGCATGTTGCCGGCTTAACTCTCCCGGTAGCGGCGATTCCAGCCCCTGCGTGGAGAAGGCGAGCAGGCCGCCATTCGACACTTCGTCGTGGCAGTGACTGAAGGTGTAGTTGCCGCGCAGGGTCAGGCCGCCCCATTGTTGCGTGTAGACGGTTTGCAATCCGCTGTAGGTGCTGTTCGCCCCGGTCTGGAACTCGGTGACATTTGCAAATCGCCGATCGAGCGGCTGCGCGTAAGGGAATGGCGCAAAGCATCCATTGCAGACGTTCTGGTAGCCGTTGAGCTGCACCTGGTAGGGTTCGTGCAGTCCGCGCGTGCCCACGAAGTCGACGCTCAGGTTGCCGCGCGCGCCCAACTGCTGCTCGACGCCGAGATTGTACTGGTAGTAATGCGGGGTCTTGAGCGTTCCCGTGGGGAAGGTGTTCAAGCTGACGGCCAGCGGACAGGTTGGAGCGCCGGGCTGGATTCCCGCGCAGGGCGCGCCGCCGGAGCTAAAGATTGTTTGAAACGATTTATTGGCGCTGGCTGCGGCGTCGACTGCGCTCAAAGGAACGCCGGGAGCGATCCCCAGGCCACCCACCTGTCCCCCGATACCGCCAGTGAAGGAGGGATCGTTGGGAGCGTTCATCAAGCCGCTATCCGCAATCTGCTGCGGGACGATGTCGCTGAAGACGCCGAATCCGGCATGAACCGCCGTGCGCGGACGAAGCTGATAAGCAATCGAGGCGCGTGGCTGCGAGACAAACAGCGGCGTTGCTGGAAACAGGTTATGGACATTGCCGAGAACAACCTGATTCAGCGGCTGATTGATTGCATGCGAAGCATCCAGGAAGGAGCCGGCCATGCGGGACAATAGCGCCCGCGGACTGGTGACGTTGGTGTTCCAGGTCATGCGCAAGCCGTAGGTGAGGGTCGCCCTCGCCGAAGGCTTCCAGGTGTCCATCCCGTAGTATTCGAGATTGCCGACGGCCACCCTTTCCTTCAAAGAGACAGGGAAGTTCTGCTGGGCGGTAAATGCGGCTCCAAACGTGAACTCCGCCAGGTCGTTGTAGGCGACTGTCGGCACAGTGCCCTCTCCGAGGTCGTAGTCGCTGGTGTCGACGCGGCGCGTATTGACGCCGAAGTGCAACGTGTGCCGTCCGCGAGTCCAGGTCAGGCTGTCGTTGATCTGCCATTGCGTAACCTTGCGCCCCTGCGGAAACGTATCGTTCAGGCCGCCAATGGTCGTGAAGGGCACGCTGTCGCTGCCCGAGGCAAGCACGATGGGAAAGGCCTCGAGCGCCTGGGAGTAATTGTTCGGCTCAAAGATGCTCGAGTACCAGCTTGCGCCGGGGTTGAACTGGTTCACCAACCGGACGCTGAAGATGTGCGTGTAGCCCGCAACCAGTGTGCGCTGCGGCTGCGGCGAATAGGAGTTGAAGATGGAGTTGATGGGGTCTGTCCATTCCGCCTGTAGGCCCGTGTCCTGCTGAAAGCGGTACCAGACGGTGTTATTCGCGTCGATGGTGTGGTCGATCTTGACCACGATCAGATTTTCGCTGTCGCTGTTGTTCAGAGAGCGCTGCTGCTGGGATGCACAGCCACTGCCGTTGAGCAGCGCGCCGGCTGGAGGAGCGGCCAACACGGTACCGGATGCATCCAGCGGGCAGGATGTAATTGCCACCGGCGACCCGCCGGGAGGAGGCAGCAGCGAGAACATGTTTTTATAAAAAGGAATCTCCGCGGGTTGCGCCGGAAGATTGGTTCCCGTGACTGCATCGTATCCGCCCGTGGCGAGCTGCCCCAGCACATATTGCTGATAGGCGGGTGTGGGTAAGGTCGTAGATGAAACGATGGGCAGAGCAATGCGGATGCCCTCATAGTGCGCGAAGAAAAAGAGCTTGTCTCTGCGCATCGGGCCGCCCACGCTGACCCCGAATTCATTCACCACGGAACGCGGCTTTTTTGCGATGCTGCCCGGCGTGTCATTGCCGTGAAGAAAATAATCCTGCGCGTTGAACAGCGAGCCGTTCCAGACTTCGTAGAGGTCACCGTGAAACGAGTTGGCGCCGGACTTGGTGAAGTAGTTCACCTGCGCCACGGCATAACGACCCTGATCTACGGAAAATGAGTTGGTGTTCACCGTCGATTCCTGGACGGCGTCGAGCCCGATGACGAGGTTGGTGGAGAGGCCAATGTTCAGGCCCAGCCAGGGATCGTTCGAGTCGAAGCCATCGAGGATGTAGCCGTTCGAGGTCGCCGGCAGGCCGTTGAACTCCACATTGCCATAGCCGCCGGGGGCCTTGGCATCGCTCGACGACCCAGCCGTATTCATCAGAGCGCCTTGCGCGAATTGCGTGACATAGGTCAAATCCTGACCGGGATTGGGAAGACTCTTGAGGGTCTTGGCTTCAATGGTGGAGGAGGTGTTGGGATTATCGAGAGTCAGCAGGCCCTGCTGCGCGGTCACCTCGACGGTTTGCGATGTGGAATTCACCTGGAGTGTGAGATTCAGCGCCACGTTGCGTCCCACGCCCACCGGCGTCGGCTCCGAGACCGCGTCGGCAAAGCCCGCAAGCCACACCGTGACCCGGTAAGTGCCGGGATTCACTTGAGAAAAAAGAAAGTGTCCGCTGGCGTCGGTCTGCCCGGCGCGCGTGGCTTTGGTGTCGACTTCCGTCGCCGTTACCGAAGCATTGGCAATGACCGCACCGCTGGCATCGGTCACCGTGCCCGAGATTGCGCCGGATGTGCCGCTCTGCGCGCCAAGCCCGCGCGCATTAACCATGATTAATAGCAGGAAAAGGAGGGACGAAGACGAATTTGCCTTGCGTTGCCGCATTGCCCCCTCCGGAAAAGTTGAGGAAAAGGAAGAAGAATCAGCGCCCCAGCGCCGTCTCCACCAGCAGCCACACGTTGAGGCCGGCGATCACCACGGCCGTCGTCCAGGCCAGCGCCTGCAACCAGCGGGCGTTTACGAATTCGCCCATGCGCTTGCGGTCGCCGGTGAAAAGCACCAGGGGCACGACGGCGAAGCTCAGTTGGAAGGAGAGAATCACCTGGCTCAGGATGAGCAGCTTCTCGGTTCCACGCTCGCCCATGAAAGCCACGACGATGATGGTGGGAATGATGGCCAGCGAACGGGTGATCATGCGGCGCAGCCACGGCGACAGGCGGATGTGAATGAATCCCTCCATCACCACCTGGCCGGCCAGGGTTCCGGTGATCGAGGAGTTCTGGCCGCTGGCCAGCAGCGCGATGGCGAAGAGAGTGCTGGCCGCGCCCGCGCCAAGCAGCGGGCTCAGCATTTTGTACGCGTCCTGGATGGCCGCAACCTCGAAGTGCCCGCTGCGATGAAACACCGCCGCGGCGACGATGAGAATGGCCGCATTCACAAACAAAGCAATCATCAGCGCCAGCGCCGAATCGATGTTGGCCATGTGGATGGCCTCGCGCTTTCCCGCGGGCGTGCGCTCGTAGCGGCGGCTCTGCACGATCGATGAGTGCAGATAGAGGTTGTGCGGCATCACCGTCGCGCCCAGGATGCCGATGCCGATGTAGAGCATGGCAGGGTTGGTCACGATGGACGGCGACGGAATCACAAGATCGTGCAAGGCCAGCCAGTACTCCGGCCGGGACAGAAACATCTGCACGCCGAAGAGCCCAATGATGGTGCCGATGAGCGCGATCACCAGCGCTTCTACGTAACGGAATCCCCAGCGCTGCAAGAGCAGAATCAGCAGCACGTCGAAGCCGGTGATGAGCACGCCGTAGAAAAGTGGAATGTGGAAGAGCAGCTCGAGCGCGATGGCCGAACCGATGACTTCAGCGAGATCGCATGCGGCGATGGCGATCTCGGCCATCACCCAAAGCGCGAAACTCGTCCTCGGGCCGTAGCTCTCGCGGCAAAGCTGGGCCAAGTCCCGCTCCGTGGCCACGCCCAGCTTGAGCGAAAGGCTCTGTAGCAGGATCGCCATCAGGTTCGACAGCATGATGACGAAGAGAAGGGTGTAACCGAACTGCGAGCCGCCGGCAATGTCGGTGGCCCAGTTGCCCGGATCCATGTAGCCCACGGAGATGAGGAAGCCGGGGCCGACAAAGCCCATCAGCCGCCGCCAAAAAATGGGCGAGCGGGAGATGTGCACGCTGGAATGGACCTCAGGCAGCGAAGGCTCGGTGAGCACGGTTCGAGTTACGACTTCAGTGGACATGCAGCAGGGGCGTGAGGCCGAATCGGCCTCTCAACAACAGTATGCCATAGGATGTTAATCATAGTTAATCATATTTTTTATTTTTACTTACTATTAAACTTTATCTTCGTTTTATCTGTGCTTCTTGCCCTTTTGATTCCCTGGGGTCTGTTGCCTGTCTTTCCGCCTTGAGCCAGACGGCTTCGGCGGCTGGCCGGCCGAGGATTGAATTTTCAGTAGGTAGCTCAATCAAAACGGTTTGATCGTAGTTCTGCCGAAGAACTTTGAGGGTTTTCCCGGGGCCGATGCCAGCGGCGTGGAGGAATTCGAGCAGTTTGGGATCGCGCTCCTGGAGGCTGATGACGGCATAACGCTTGCCCTCGGCGGCCTGCGAAAGCTGGATCTCACCCTTGCGCTTGCGCTCGGCAGGATTCACGGGCAGCACGGCGTTCCCGTGCGGGCACGCCCCGCCCTCGCCCAGTTTTTCCTTCAGCTTGGCTTCGAAGGCCGGCGACACCGCGTGCTCGAGGCGCTCTGCCTCTTCGTGAATCTCGTGCCAACCCATGCCGAAGATTTCGCTGAGCATGCGTTCGATGAGGTGATGACGCAGGGCCGTGCGATAGGCCGTTTCGCGCCCCACCGCAGTGAGCCGAACGATGCCGTCAGCACCCACCTCCACGAAGCCATCGCGCTTCAGCCGCTTGAGCGCCATGGTCACGGCCGGCGCCGAAACCTCAAGCCAGTGCGCGAGCGTGGCGGGAATTACCTGCCGGCCCTCGGCCTCCGCCTCTAGGATGGCCTTCAGGTAGTTTTCCTTGGAAACGTGGATGGAGTCTTTCATGGCGGTTCTCAAATCCACTCTACATTGTGGGCGCGGTTCGTGTTGCTGGCTTTTTCTTGGCGTTTGGCGGCCGCAGCAGTATTTCTCGCAAATACGTGAACCACCATGAATCGAGATCTGGCGAGGTCTCTGAGGGCCGGGAGGCCCTCAGTACAGCCGGTCTGGAGACCGGCGCTACTTCACCGTCACCTTGGGCTCGACGGAAAGGCCGGGTCGCAACTGATGGTTGGGGTCCTCGTTTTGGAGATCGGTGAAATCGATGCGCACCGGGAGCCGCTGCACCACCTTGACGTAGTTACCGGTGGCGTTCTCCGGCGGGAACAACGACAGCACCGAACCAGTCGCGCCTCCAATCTGCGTCACGCGGCCTTTATAGTTCCTGCCCGTCGCATCGACATGAACTTCCACGGTCTGCTGGGGCTGCATGTGCTTAAGCTGGGTCTCCTTGAAGTTGGCCGTCACCCAAATATCCTGGAGCGAAACCAGGGTGAGCAGATTCTGCCCCGCGGAGACGTTCTGGTCGATCTCAACGCTCTTGCGCGTAATGATGCCGTCGGCCGGCGCCACGATTTTGCAGTAGCTCAGGTTGAGTTTTGCCTGATCGAGCTGAGCCTGCGCTTGCTGGACCTGCGCCTCAGCCTGCTTCGCGCGAGCATTCTGCGCTTTCACTTGTTGCGGACCGGTTTGCGCGTAGGTCTGCGTCGCCTCTGCCTGCCGCTCTCTGTTGCGGGCAACTTTCACTGCGTCAGCGGCAGCCTGTTCGCTGGCAAGCGCGTCGTCCAGCGCGGCTTTGGAGGCGTCGGCCGCGGCCACAGCCGCATCGAACTGCTGTTTGCTGATCACGTCTTTCGCAACCAGCGGCTTGTAGCGCTCCAGGTCGGCCTGCGCTTTGGTGAAGTTGGCGTGCGCCTGAGCCACGCGTGCCTGCGCAGCCTCGAACTGCTTTTCCGCCTGTTCCACCCCGGCGTGCGTGCCCGATACGTCGGCGTTTGCGGAGCTCAGGTTACTGTTGGTATTGATGGTGACAATCGGCACGTTCACATTGGCCGCCGCGGCATTGGCCTGGGCGCTGGCCAGTGCGGCTTCGGCATTCTCTACCGCAACCTTGTAATCGCTCGGGTCCAGCTCGGCGATCAGGTCGCCCGCTTTCACGAACTGGTTTTCCTCCACGTCCACCTTGAGCACTTGGCCGTTGATGCGCGAACTCACCTGGATCAAATGTCCGGTGACCTGCGCGTCGTCGGTGTCCTCGCTATAGGTGGAGTGCCACCAGACGACAAGAGCGATGATCACCACCACCACACCCGCGGCGATGAGTATGCCCCTGCGACGGGACGGCGGCGCTTCAATCTCTGTCTCTGCGGCCGATTCATTTGGTTCCGGTTTTGGGGTTGGGTCCGCCACTTCACTTCCCTCCTACGTATTTTCTGTAGTCCGCGCCGGCGCCCAGCGCACGTGCCAGGCTCAGCTTGGCCACGTTGTGCCGGTAAAGACTGGCCACATATTGATTGTCGGCCTGGGCCACGGACTGTTGTGCCTGGCTCACGGCCAGGTTGTCGCTTACGCCGTTGGCGTAACGTTCCTGAGCTTCTTTGAGAGCTTCGTTGGCCAGGTCCATGCTTGACTGCGCAACCTCGACTTGTTTCTGCGCCGCGGCGATATCGAGCAGGGCGTCGCGCACGTCGGCCTCAACCTGCGCCTGCTTGTCGCTCAATTGCGCTCGCGCGGTATCGAGCTCGGCCTGCGCCAGCTCGGCCTGGCCGCGCAGCGCAAACTCCGCAAAGACCGGAACGCTCAAGGTCGCCGTCGAATCGACGGTGCCATGCGAGTGGCCCAGCGTGGAGCCGATGTCGCCGTAGTCGGCGTCGGCTTCCACCGTGGGAAACCGCGCCGCCGTCGCCGCCTTGCGCTTTTCGGCTGCGGCCGCAGTCACTTCCACCAGCGCTGCCAGGTCCTTGCGATTCTCTTTGGCCTGCTTGATCAGCGCATCTGCATCCAGCGCGTCGAAGGGCGCGTAGGGCGCTTTGTCCGTCAAATTAAAGCCCTGCTCGAGCGGCAGGCCGATGGTGCGCTTGAGCGCCAGCTTATCTTTTTCGAGAGCGTTCTGGGCCGCGATCAACTGCTGCTCGAGCGACTGGTAATCCACGCGGGCGCGCAGCTCATCGAGGAGCGGAGCGGTGCCGGCCTGGTGATTGGCCACAGCCTGATCGAGCGAGACTTTCGCGGTGGCTACCTGCGCCTGTACACTGCTCACTTCGGTCTGGTCGGCCAACACCAGCAGGTAGGCGTTGCCCACGGTGAGCACCACGAGGTCGCGTGCGTCGTCGGCTGAAAGTTGCGCGGCGGCAAAGTTGTGGCGCGCAGCCAGATAATTGCGCAGCGAATTAATGTTCACCACCGACCACGTCATGTTGGCGCGCACATCCTGATAACTAAACGGCCCGATGATCTTGGGAAAGCCGGGAATGCGCAGGCCTTCGGCGGGCAGATCGGTCTGCAACACCGCTTCCTTGGCGTTGAAATCTACCGATGGCAGCAAAGTTTGCAACTGGCTCAAGCGCTGAGCCCGCGCGCCTGCCGTTTGCGTACCGCTCAAAATGATGCCGAGGTTTGCCTGCAATCCGCGCGCGATGGCGTCGTCGAGCGAAAGGTCGATAGTCTGCGCCGATGCCGTGCCCTTGGGAACGCTCCCCTGAAAGCTCGCGGCCGAAGGCGGCCCCGGAGCGGGCGAAGGCGGAATGGGCGCGGTTTGCGCGGCCAGGCCACTCGACGCCGAAACCGCAACACTCAGAAAAAGGCCGGCGGTCCAGGGGCGGATTTTGCTTTGAATGGAATGCTTTGGCAATTTGAACCTTACTCAAGAACCGCCGTCGCCCAAAAATGGCGTTTCCTTTACTAGATGCTTCACAGTCGCAGCGCGGTTCTTAAATCTAGTGTATCCAATCGGTGTTTGGTCTGGCTTGGGGTCCGGAATGGGCGCCGTTCCGGGTTGGGTTGCGGGGCCCTATTGGTTCCCCGCCCTCTTTCCGCCGCGGCGGGCGAAAAGGATGGGCACGAGGACAGTAATTATGGGCAGCCTCAATACGTGCCCGGCTGCCGATAGGGCGAGCCGGCGGCATAACGCCGCTCTTCGCCGCGCGGATCCTTCTCTATGCGCGGAGCAATCTCCCAGATCATCGTGTTGCGCTGTTTCAGGTCGTACGCGGGCCACGCGGGCAGACCGGGATGGTTGGGATTGCCGGTTGCAGCATAATGAATGAGCATGCCCGACATGGCGTCGGTTAAAGGTTGCGCCGCTGCCAGTTCTTCCGGTGTCGTCCCGATCTGGCCGGGGGCGGCCGAGAGATTGTCGAACATGAAGGGAATGTCGATGGTGTGCATGGCGCGGGCGCCGGGAGCGTTGCGATGCCAGTTCATTTGATACACCCAGGTGTGCGGCTGGCTCTTGGGATTGCTCGCGCGGCGCTCGGCTTCCATCACCTGCCCCGGCCATGCGCGAAACGCCGTTGCCGCGGCAATCACAATGTCGGTGGGCGATTTGTCGGGATAGATCGCGCGGTACTTGGCGATGACTTCTTCGGCGGTGTAAGGGCCGAGGTAAATGGCGACGGCGCCTCGAAGCACGGCCGGCGCATCATCCCAGGTGAGCGTTCCGCGCACGGGCACGGAGGTTTCGTCGTGCACGTTGCCGAGGACCATGGGCACACTTTCAGAAAGCGGTGGCGCATCGGGCGTGAAGGGATCGCGCGAGAGCACAACATTGTCGACGACCGGCAGCCAGTCGGAGCTAGTGGCGATGGCTGCGGCCTGAATCCTCTGCCATGGCATGGTCTTCAGGTCCGCGAGACTGGCTGGCGTGACGCCGAGCTTGCCCAGCATCACTTCGGTGCGCTTCGATGCGATGTCGATCGACGCGCCTTTCACCTGCTGCCCACTCATGGTCATCACGCGATGAAACAGGCCGTGCCCCGCGGGCATGGCCATCAGCGTGGCGCACTTGGCCCCGCCCCCAGACTGTCCAAAGATCAAAACCCTGGAAGGGTCGCCGCCGAACTCGGCAATATTTTCGCGCACCCATTTGAGCGCCAGCACCAGGTCGAGCATGCCGACATTGCCGGAATCGGGGTACTGCTTCGGATCAATGGCGCCGAGATAGAGAAATCCGAATGCGTTGAGCCGGTGATTGACCGTCACCACCACCACGTCGCCGCGCTTGCACAGGCGCTTGCCATCGTAGAGGGGGCTGTTGACCGAACCATTGTTGTAAGCGCCGCCGTGAAAATAGACCAGCACCGGGCGCTTGCGATGATCGCGCAACGCGGGGGTATAGACGTTGAGATGCAGGCAATCCTCGCTCTCGACGCCGGACTCCGGCGCGATGCGCAGGACGGCCCCCGGCTGCGGCATGCCTGCCGGGCCGAGGCTGGGTGCGGTATTCGGGCGCAACACCGTGAGTTGCGGCGCGCGCGTCGTGAAGGAGTCGCAGGATTTCTCGCCGGTCCAGGGAGCGGGCGGCAGCGGGGCCTGGAAGCGCACCGGCGCGGTGTCGGCGCCGTACGGAATGCTGCGGAAGACGTTGATGCCGTCTTCGACATTGCCGCTGATTTTGCCGTAGGCTGTCGTGGCGACGACAAAAATCCCGGCTTGGGCGTATCCTCCCACCTGCGCACCGAGGCCTCCGGGAAATGCAAAAATGCTGCGCCGAAGCGCGACGGCAGCGGCGGCGGCTCCGGCGGAACGCAATACGGCTCGGCGATTGACAGGGTTCATGGTTTCCTCACGGTCGCAAGACTATCAAATTCCGCCATCGATGAGATTTTTCCTCAGATTCACATTGCCACTACCCTCTGCCTGTCACCATGGATTCGTGGGCGGCTTCCCCTTCCCCGCTCTGCATTGAAGATGCCAGAAGCAGCGGAAAAGCTGTAGACTGCCAACACAGCTCAAGAGACGAACGTATGGCCAGAAGTACAAAGAAAACCAAGCTTTTCAACGGCAGGGACTACTCCTGGATGCAGTTCAACCGCCGTGTGCTCGAAGAGGCCGAAGACCCGACGAACCCCCTGCTGGAGCGCGTCAAATTCCTGGCCATCACCGGTTCTAACCTCGACGAATACGTTGAAATCCGGCAGGCCGGCCTGCTGCAACGCATCGAGGACGGCTATCGCGAGCCCGGCTACGACGGCCTGCGCCCCGACGAGTCCCTCTCCATTCTCACCGCCGAAATTCACAGCTTTGTGGCCGCGCAATACCATTGCTGGAACAAACAACTGGCGCCGGAGCTGCGCAAGCAAGGCATCCGGCTGCTCACCTGGGACGAGTTGGGCCAGGACGCTACCGACTTTGCGCACGGCTACTTTCAGCGCGAGGTCGATCCGCTGCTGACGCCCATCTCCATCGATCCCGCGCATCCGTTTCCGCGCGTGCTGAACAAGGCGCTCTGTCTGGCCCTGCTGCTTCGCGCCAAGCGCCGCAGCTCAGGCCCGCAGGTGCTGGGCGTGGTCACAGTGCCGCGCGCCCTGCCGCGCTTTGTCCGCCTGCCCTCGAACCACGGGCACCACGATTACCTGCTGCTACAGGACCTGATCGAACAGCATCTCGGTGGCATGTATCGCGGCTACGAGGTGCTTGCCTCCGCATCGTTCCGCGTCACGCGCAACTCCAACCTCTATTTCGAGGAGGAAGAAGCGCGCTCGCTGCTCGAGACCATCCGCGTGGAGCTGCACAATCGCCGCAAAGGCGACGCAGTGCGCCTGGAGATCGAAAGCAATGCCGATCCCGAGATTGTGGAGCGGCTGCGCGTGAACTTCGAGCTCGACGAGTCCCAGGTTTTTCGCGGCGAGGGTCTCTTGAATCTCTCGCGCCTCATGTTTCTCTACGGCGACATCCAGCGGCCCGACCTCAAGTTCCAACCCTTCACGCCCAAACCGCTCCTGCTCAGCCGCAAGTCCACCGGCATCTTCGATGAATTGCGCCAGCGCGACATTCTGCTCCACCACCCCTACGACTCCTACGATCCGGTGGTCGAGTTCGTGCAGCAGGGCGCGCAGGATCCCGCAGTCGTAACCATGAAGCAGACGCTCTACCGCACCAGCCACGATTCGCCGATGTTCCAGACGCTGACCGAAGCCGGGGCGACCAAGGAAGCGACGGTTGTGGTGGAGCTGATGGCGCGCTTCGACGAGGCTTCGAACATCCGCTGGTCGCGCAGCATGGAGGACGCCGGCGTGCAGGTCTTCCACGGCGTGGTGGGCCTCAAAACCCATTGCAAGCTGGCCATGCTCGTGCGCCACGACGAAGATGGCGTGACGCGCCGTTATTGCCATCTCGGCACCGGTAACTACAACCCCGACACCGCGCGCTTCTACACCGACTTGAGCCTGCTTACCAGCGATCCGCAAATTGCCGAGCGCGTGCACATGGTGTTTAACTACCTCACCGCGCACGCCGAGTTGGACGATTACTCGCCGCTCCTGGTGGCTCCGCTGACTATGGCGGAGAGTTTTCTGCGTCTCATCCGCCGCGAGCAGGAACACGCGCAGGCTGGGCGCCCGGCGCACATTGTGGCCAAGATGAACGCCCTGCTCGAGCCCTCAATCATCCAGGCGCTCTACCAGGCTTCGCAGGCCGGAGTCGAAATCGACCTCATCATTCGCGGCCTTTGCATCCTGCGGCCCGCCGTGAAAGGCCTGTCGGAACGCATTCGCGTTCGCTCCATCGTCGGCCGCTTCCTGGAGCACTCGCGCATCTTTCATTTCGCCAACGGCGGCGATGCCGAAATCTATCTCGGCTCGGCGGACTGGATGCCGCGCAACCTGTTCGAGCGCTGCGAGGTCGTCTTTCCCGTGCGCGACCCGGCGGCGCTCGCGCGCATTCACAACGAAATTTTGCCCGCTTATATGGCCGACACTGTCAAAGCACGCGTCCAGCAGCCCGATGGCAACTTCCAGCGCGCAAGTAAAATGATCAAAGACGCGCCGGTTTTTTCAGCGCAGGATTTTCTCATTCAACTGGCTGAAGGCAAGACGGATTTGGGCGCGATTCCCGCGCCGTCCGCCGCCGAGCGCGCCCCATCCGCCCAAAAGGCCGCCACGGCGGCCGATTAGCTGGCATTCTTCACACACCGCAGATCCATCCTGAAATATCGCAAGGATTTTGCAGGAAACGGTCAAATTTGCCGGAGCCATAGACGCTCAGGAAGTTTACAATTCCAGCGAACCCTTGTCCCGAGGAGCAAAACCCAATGAAGAAGCGCTGGGTGAAAACGGTCATCGCGGTTGTAGTTGTGATTGTCATCGTCATCTTGCTGGTTCCGTTCTTCGTGAACGCCGACACCTTCCGCCCCAGGATTCAGGATGAGCTCACGAGCGCGCTGGGTCGCAAAGTCACGCTCGGCCATATCAGCCTTTCGATCCTCACGGGCAGTCTGGTGGCCGAAAACATCTCCATCGCCGACGATCCCGCATTTTCCTCCGCGCCTTTTCTCGAGGCCAGGGAGCTTCGCATCGGCGTCGAACTCGCGCCGCTCATCTTCCACCGATCAATCCAGATCACGACCTTCACCGTCGATTCACCATCGATTCAACTCATTCACTCCGCGAACGGCACGTGGAATTTTTCTTCGCTGGGCAATAACGGCGCGGAGCCCGCATCGCAGCAGACGAGCGCGACACCGTCGCTCACCGTGAACGAACTGAAGATCGAGAATGGCAGCGCCGCCCTTTCTTCCACGCCGGCGGCGGGCCAGCCCTTCTCTTGCACGGACGTTGATCTGACCGTGAAGAACTTATCGTTCACCCAATCGTTCCCGGTTGAGCTTTCGCTCAAGGTTGCGGGCGGCGGTTCGCTCAGCCTGAAAGGCACCGCAGGACCGGTCGCGCAAAACGATACGTCGCTCACACCCTTCCAGGCGGCACTCGACATCAAGCACTTCGATCCTGTGGCAGCAGGCGCGGTCGAGCCCAGCGACGGCATTTCCATGGTTGCCGACTTCAGCGCCCAGGTCACTTCAAAGGACGGCAACCTGACCACTACGGGAACGGCCGCGGTATCGCAGCTTAAATTGGCGCGCAACGGAACCCCCGCTCCCCGGCCGGTTGACATCAATTTCAATCTTGCCGACAACCTTTCGTCGCGCACCGGCCAGGTCAACGATCTCGCCATTCAAACGGGCTCAGTTGCGGTCCATATCACGGGCAGTTTTCAGCATGACGGCACCGAGGCAGTCCTGAATCTGCACCTCTCCGCGCCTAATCTTCCTGTCGATCAGGTGGAGCAACTGCTCCCCGCTGCGGGCGTGACGCTTCCCAGCGGTTCGCGTCTGAAGGGCGGCGCGATCACGGCCAGTCTTGCCGTCACTGGCCCGGTCAACGCTGTCACCATTGCCGGCCCCATTGAGATCGACAACAGCAGTCTTCAGGGCTTCGACCTCGGCGCGAAGATTCAGGGCATCAATCCCATCAGCGGGACTTCCAACGGAACCGAGATTCAGAAGCTGAGCGCAGTTGTCAATAACTCGCCGCAAGGCACGCGGTTCACAAATATCGACGCGGAGGTTCCCAAGATCGGCTCCGCGACCGGCGAAGGTACCGTCTCGCCATCAGAGGAGCTGAACTTTCAACTGAACGCGAAGATCGCCGCCTTGTCCGCGGTAGGCGGGGCCGATAACAGTGCGGTTGGCGGATTCTTTGGCAAAGGCTCCCAGTCCAACAGCGGCGGCATTCCACTCACCATCACCGGCACGGCGTCGAATCCGTCCATCCACGCTCAGGTGGGCAAGATGCTGAAACAGGCGGCCAACGGGATCGTGAAAAACTCCGTGACGCAAAAGCCGGCTAAGTCCCTGAAGGGATTGTTTGGAAAATGAGCGGAGCTACCGGAGTTTTCGTATCGATAACTATCAACTCTCGCATAATATAGCGTCCTTCGGGTAACTCACGAGGGATCAAGCGAGCGAACTGACGATTCAAAAGCGAAACTTCAATGCCGCCTGCATGAGCCTTGGATTCTGCGCTTTTACGATTTGGCCAAACGTCCCGCTACTTATATCCCCGTCGACGGTATCCGGTCCGAAGTATTGTGGATGGTTAAAGACATTGAAAGCATCCATACGAAAATCGAGCGTCTTGTTTTCTGCGAGTTCTATTCTTTTTTGGACGCTCAAATCCACGTTAATCATGCCAGGCCCATAGAAGTAGCGGGGTTTTGCAGAACCAACCTCTCCCAACGGCTGGAAGCTGAATTGAGAAGTATTGAAATAAGGCCCGATGTGAGGGTTGCCGTTCAATTGCAGCGATCCGGGAAGAACATCGGGAGTATCCAGACCCCACGTGTTATTAACTCCATTGCGCTGCAGGCCGGTTAGCGACCGGTCGCTGTCGTTGTGCATGGTGACAGGAAACCCTCCGGCAATATGGGTGATTCCTGAAATGCTCCAGCCATTTGTAAGCACGTTGGAGCTACGGAAAAGCTGGCCGGACGGAAGTGCGTAATCGAAGCTGGTTACAAAGTTATGCTTGAGATCGAACGCTGAAAGCGCATAACTCCAGCGATGATCGAAGGGATTCAATTGCTCTGAGATACTTGATGCGTTGTCGAGCGATTTGCTATAAGTGTACCCCGCCATCAGCTCCAATGTTCTGCTCTGGTGGCGCAGGTTAACTTCGAGCGCATTGTAGTTGGAGTTACCTATCGTACTCATCCATGTAACATCGCTAAAGGCAGTGCTGAATGGGCCGCGGGTCTGGTAAAGGTCCTCGTCAAATGGACCGCACCCGGAGATGGCGAGGCAGCGCGAAGCTATGCCGGGATTCGCAGGGAGCATCACCAGCAAGCGATGCGCCTGGCTGCCGACATAGCCAAGCGTCAGCAATGTGTTGCGGTCGAACTGGCGCTCGATGGACAAGTTGTACTGCTCCGTGTACGGACTGAGGTCCCGGGGATCGTAAGCCGGCATTCCGGAGATGGGTTCAAATTGCGACCAGTCGACCGTCGAATCAGGATGGCTGGGTGAGGCGCCCAGAGGAGGCAGCTGCAATGGGAAACGCTGACCGTTATTGGTTCCATCTGCGGCGTTGACGAAGGGATCGGCGAACAGCGGCGGCGTGGGACTGGTATACGTGCTGCCATAGGGAGGATCGCCCGCCATTACGCCAATTTCGACGCCCTCAACCGCGGAAAAGAAGCGTCCGAATCCCAACCGGATGCTGGTTTGATCCTGCCCAAGGAGTTTTCCGATCAGTCCTCCGCGCGTGGCCGGCGCCCACGCCAACCCGAAACGAGGCGAGAAATTGTTCCAGCGCGCTGTAGCCAGCGACCGCGGAACTCCAGGATCGCCAGGGAAGACAATCCCCTCAGGTGCGCCGGGATAGACAACGGACTGTTCGCCGAGCACGAGGGTTTGAATCTGATTGAACCTCTCGTACCAGGGCATGATTACATCCCAGCGAAGACCGTAATTGAACTCCAGGCGCGATCGCACACGCCAGCTATCCTGGATAAACATCGCGCCATACTTATTGCGATTGCTGGTTGGCCGTGCGTCGCCCTGTGTGTACTGACTCGGGATTCCCAGGAGAAAATCGGCAAAATCGATTCCCGTCTCCTGACCGGTAAATAGAAATGTACCGTTTGACTGAACGTCAGCGGCCACATTCACCTGGCTGTAGATGGCTTCTCCACCAACCTTCAGCGTATGTGCCCCAATGGCGCGCGAAAAGCCGTCGCGCACCTCGATGCTGTTGTCGACCTGGTTGAGGCCTGTAACCGTGCTGCCAATGGTAAAGCTGTTGAAGATGACGTTTTCGATCCCCACAATGGAGGGGCGCTGCGGCAAAATGCTCGGTGCACCGCCTGGAGTAACGAAGCCCTGAGAGGCCAGCGATATGCCGGCGTTTCCTTTCGGCGTGCCCAGCGTATTGACATCGCGCACATAGGAAAGCCGCAGATCGTTCGCCGCCCTTGTGCCGAAGGTCTTCACATCGCCCAGCGTGAACATTTGCGTCAGTCCCAGATTCGAGGAGTCAAAGCCCGGAACGTTTGCGCCTCCCTGCTGAATCGGATACGGGTTGTCCATCGACCAATCGTCGGCAAAATAGAATGCAGACAAGGTTCCAACCCGCGAATTTTCGTCGATCCGCACCGCCGCTTTTTTGTCGTGCAGAGTCAAGGCTTGCGAGGTAGTCGAGAATTCATTGTCCCCTTGATTGGGAGACGGAATGTACTGAATAAGATTCTTCGCCGGACCTGACCATGTAGCTTTGGGGATGGTGGCATTGGGAAATACGCACGTGGCACTGGTGCAGCCAGGCGAATAGTAAGCCTCGCCGTCCGACACCGGATAGCCTAACTTGCTCGCAAGTAACTGCGCCCAGTAATTGCCTGACACAGTCGAGCCTGACAACATATCGGCCTCATCGGAGAAATTGCCCGTCTGTTCCGCCGCCGACGGGATGGAGATAAGTCCGCTATCAACACCCTCCTTCACGCCCGTGCCTTGATAATCGCCGAAGAAGAAGAGCTTATTGCGCAGCACGGGCCCACCGATCGTGCCGCCATATTGGTTCTGCTGATAGACCCCGCGTTCCCCGGTAATGAAGCTATCCGCGTCCAGCAAGGTATTGCGCAGGAACTCAAAAGCAGAGCCGTGGAAAGCGTTGCTGCCGGATTTTGTGACAACGCTGATGCGGCCACCGCTGTAATTCCCATATTCTGCGTCAAAGTTACCGGTGAGTATGCGAAATTCCGCAATAGAATCGAGGTTCGGAATGACAGCCGCGCCCATAGTGAACCTCTCCACGGTATCGGCATCGTTCACTTCGAACCCGTTGGCGTACTCGCGCTGTCCATTAATGGAGAGGGTCCCTGGACTCAGGTCTCCGGACGGATTCAGCAAACTTGCTCCGGCAGCGTTGATGGAGTGCGATGTGATGGATGTGGCAGGCGCCACGCCGGGCTGGAGCGAGAGCAGATCGGTGAAGCTTCGGCCATTCAACGGCACCGAGGTCATTTTCTTGTCGCTGATCACTTCTCCTGTTTGCGTATCGGCAATATCAACGTGCGTGGGCGATTCGTCCACGGTTACCGTATCGGTTCGTCCACCAATGGTGAGCGTGATATCGAGAAGCAGTGCGCTATTGGCGTTGAGAACGACGTCTAAGGTTCGGTACACCTTATAACTCTTGGCGTTGACACGAATCTCATAAGTTCCCACCGGCAATTCCTGAAAGGAATAGGCGCCGTTGGAGCCCGTCGTCATGCTCCGCTCCATGTTGGTTGCGGTGTTGATCGCCGTGACCGTGGCTCCGGGCACGACCTTCCCTGCTGGATCGAAGATCGTTCCAGACACGTTTCCCTCGACGCTCGCCCACAAGCTGGGCGCAATGAGCAGGCATCCGGCCATACACAGCGCGGCGCGAAACCGGCGAAGGCGGATGCGAAGATGCGCAGAGAGATGACGGGTTGGCGGTCCTGCCTTTTCCCCGATCGCGGTCATCTCGCATTTCCTCCATTACGTTCAACCGACAGCATCACTGCTGCCTGAACCTCACTTCAGAACGCCAGACGCAGCGCAAACTGCAACTGGCGCGGATCTGTCGCCGAAGAAATCGTCCCGAAACTCGCCTGATCAGCATAAGGGTTCGGGAGAGAATAACTGGGATGATTCAGCAAATTGAAAGACTGCGCCTCAAAAGTTGCGGTGGTTCGATCGTGCAGTGTGAACCGGCGCGAAAGCGACAAATCGAAGGAGCTGTAATCAGGGCCAATCAGGGAGTTGCGTCCTGCATCGCCGAAGGTATTGGGCGGCGCAACCGCAAATGCCGCCGTATTGAACCACTCGTCGGTTGTGCGGGTGCGTGCCTTCGTGACCGGGTTCACAGCCGCATTGGGATTGCCAATCACGTTGGGTCGATCCGAGCCGGCCTGCTGACCCGAGTTTCCAGTGTTGCTGTTGTCGTCTCCAGGAGAGAGTGTCGGGGTGAATGGTTGGCCGCTCTCGGCAGTTACAATTCCCTGAAGATCTGTATTCCTCGTCCACCGATTGTTGTGCGGCAAGCTCACGACGTACGCGGCAACGAAGCGATTTCTCATGTCGAAGCTGGAAGGCCCATGCTCCGCGGCGACATCGTGGCTATTCTGAGGGAAATTCGGATCGGCAACATCACCGAGAAACGCTGACTGCCCGTCAAGAGAATGAGAGAAGGTATATGCACCCCACAGCGAGACTCCTGGCGCGACCTGCCCTTTATAGTGAACCTCCAGGGCATTGAAGTTCGACGCTCCCTCGGTTTCGGCATCGAAGATCGCACTGTACTGCGGATACGGCCTGCGCGATTGCAAATTATCCTGGCTTCCGGTAGACGAAAGCGACGGCTGATTCAGGTCACTCACGCGAATCAAATGCGATCCTGTGGACCCCACGTAGCTGAGCGAGAGCGTGCCGCGCTTCCCGATCGCTTGCTCCGCCGAGAGATTCCACTGCTGCATGTAGGGCGTAATGATCTTCGGACTCAAAACGCTAAGCGAAGCCGGAGGAGTATAACCTGCATTTGAAGGAAACGGGTTATTCAGGGTGAGCAAGCCCGCGGCAGAGGGGAAGAATACGTTCAGCACGAATTGAGGTGGATTGAAGTATGCGGTAGAGCCGATGATAAACATTCCCGCATCGTAGAAGTCGCCGTAGCCTGCACGAAGCACGAAGTTCGGCACTATGTTCCACGCAATTCCGACTCGCGGAGCGAAGTTCTTATAGTCCGGAGAAATGCCGGAGTCGCTGACGCCGTTGGTTCCCACCTGGACGATCTGTCCTGTCTTGAGGTCCAACTCCGACATGTCGTTATATGGATCGGTTGCCGGGCTGTTGAATTCATAGCGGCCGCCAAGACTGACAACCAGATTTTGGCGCACTTTCCATTCATCCTGAATGTAGGTGTCATAACTCATCGAGCGAAGACGAATGGAATTGTTGACCTGTGCCTGGATTCCCAAGGTTGGATATCCAAGCAAAAGATCCGCCAACGGTGATCCGGTGATTGCTCCCGAAAACGTGATCGATCCGCGCGCCAATTCATCCAGATGTCCGTTCAACTGTAGTTTGCGGATATCCGCTCCGAGACTGAAGGTATTGCGTCCGTGGAGAATCGTGAAACTGTCAGCAGCCTCGTAGGTGTTGGTATGCCGGAGGTTGGGGAAAGCGAAATCATCTCCGACCTGGGAGAAACCGGTGACGGAAATAGTGGGATATCCGTAATCGCGTGCAGGCAGATTGAGCCAGCTTACACCCCACAACTGTCCTACGTTCTCGTTGTAGTTTTGCGGCAGAAAATCCCGCGAAAAGCGATTGAACCCGAGTACGGCCGAATTGATGGCATTGGCGCCGAAGCTGTGCTGCTCGCGAATCATGGCGTTATGCGTGTGGTCGGAGTCGTAATCACCAAAACCCGGCACCGCTCCTGTGGTACTTACGCCCTCCGGGTAAGGCTGGAAGAGATTGACGATTCCTTGTGAGTACCGCAACGTCAGTTCATCGTGTGGCGAGATTTGATGGTCGCCGCGAAAGCTGTTTTCTGTGCGATCATCGGGCTCGACCGGCTGGCCGAGATAGTTATTCACCGAACCGGTGAGATTCGGTTGGGGGTAGAGCTTGAGAATATCTGCTGAAAGCGGAGAAATCGGAATTGCCGCGGGGTTCATCGGCAATCCCGTCAGCGGATTAATGATGGTTGTTCCCAGTGCGCTCAGATTTCCCGCGCGTTCCGCAACGGTGGGGACCACGGCCTGTTGGCTCGCGCCTTCGCGCCGCCGAAAGAAATCTGTGTTCGCAAAAAAGAACGTCTTGTCCTTGCGCAGCGGCCCTCCTGCCCCTGCACCAAACTGATTGCGGATATAGGGTGCCTTGATAAAGCCCGCGCCATCGAAGTAATTGCGGGAATCGAGGACTTTGTTTCTCAAGTATTCGTATGCCGTGGCATGAAAGTCGTTGGTTCCGCGCCGCGTGATGATATTGATCTGACCGGCCCCGCTGCGCCCGTACTCAGCATCGTAGCTGCTGGTGACCATTTTGAATTCCTGCACGGAGTCCACAGGAGGCTCGACAACATAGCCGGAGATATACGGATCGTTGTTGTCCACGCCGTCAAGGAGGAAGTTATTAGATTCCTCGCGGCCCCCATTCACTTCCATCGAGTAACTTCCATTTGAGGATAACTGCGACCCCTCCACCGGCGGGAAAACTCCGGGCGCGAGGAAGGCCAACTGTAGAAAGTCGCGCTGGTTCAGCGGAAGCGTCGCAACGAAATCCTGATCGATGACCGCGCCAACGCTCGCCGTCTCACTCTGTAGAGTGCTGGCGGGAGCGCCCACCTCGACCTGCGTCTTCGGACCGCCGACTTTGAGATGAAAATCCAGATCCAGGGCCGAATCTACCTCAAGGGCGACGTCCAGACGTTTCAGTTCATCGAATCCAGGCGCCTCCGCCCGGATGGTATAGACTGCCGGAGCAAGACCGATAAACGAATAGCCGCCGGCCTCGTCTGTGATTAGAGTTCTTGCGAAAGAATGCAACTGGTCTTCAAGCGTGACCTGCGCCTGGCGAATGACTCGGCCCGAGGGATCGAACACACGGCCAGAAATGGAACTAGAGGTTACCTGCGCCACGAGAGTCCCGGCGCAGAGCGAGAATAGAAGTATCGCGGAACATGTGGCTCTCAATCTCATATAGGGTACCCACCTTATCCACTGCCCTCAAACCGCCTTGTTGATCATGTGCCCGGCTCTCAAAACGCCTCGGACCGACGGCGCGCTTGAGCAAGGACCCCGTGCAATTTCATTGCGATGCAACTGCCTGGTTCAGCGGAGCCGGCTTAAACGTCCAGGTTGCGCCCACGTCCTCTAAGTTGCGCGCCTTGGGAAACACTTGCGCCGCACCCGTGAGCATATAATCCATGCGCACCTGGAGAGTCTTTTCAGGAGATGGGTCCTGCAATGCCTGAGCCATCAGACGCAGGAACTGCGCCGCGTTCATTTTGATTCCATCTACGGTCAACATCGGTGGAATCGTATTCTTGGGCATGGGGTAACCGCTATCGTCGTGCAGACGAGCATCCATATCGGCGCAGGTTTTGGTGATGGAGGCTACTTTCACCTCTCCGATGTTGGGGCCGTGTCCCATGGCCATTCCAAGTGGTCCATAGACACGTTCCACGCGCACCGTCTCGGGCAGCTTGCCGGTACGGTTCATCTCCGCAAGCGCGTCCGTCAAAACTTGAAATGTCTCGGCAAGCGATAGATAGCGGCTGCCAACCTGGAAATAAGGAGGCAGATAGTTTGCATTCCCCAGGTCAGCAAAAACCTTTTTGAGTGCGACGCGCAAATCCTCGGTAGTCACAGTGAAGCCGAAGCTCGCGGGGGTCATCCGTCGCAGATCGTTGTTTGACACAATTCGATTTCCCGCGGGCGTGGGCAAATATTCCGTGATCAGCCATTTCAAGGCCGCTTCTTCCTTGGCATGGGTGGCATCGACATCCGCGGGGCTCCGCCGGGCATCTGCGGGCGCCTGAGGCTTATCGGGATGAGCATAAGCATATGCAAGCGCAGGGTTGAATACTTTTCCCTTCGTGAAATCGCTGCTCAAATAGTCGTTTTCATTGTCCAATTCGACATGGAAAACATGGATCCTGGATCGATCGAGTTTCGTGGTCGCGTTCTTGATCGGATCCAATCCCCCATTGAGGAGAACCAGGCGCGAGCCTCCGCCCCCCGCCTCAGAAAAGCGGAGAACGTCGTCGGCCCAAAAAAGCTCCGGCGCCGTAATCGGCTCAGGGCTCACAATGCGTCCGATCTCGGCAACCCCACCGCCATAGCCGGGCAGGTAATCCCGGTTCGCAGCCGAGAGTCCGAGGAGAATGGCATCCGTGTTATATCGGCGCAGCACCGGCACAAGTTCCCAATCTCCCACTTCGGCTCTCGTGGGGTAAGGAAGGGTCCGCTCGGGGTGCTCCTCATTGATAAGCGGGAGTTTCAGTTTTTCGCCCACGCTGGCGCCTGAGATACAGGCTGCGGGACCGAAGACTTGCTGCATCTCTTTCAAGCCACCAGCCACTCCAGGCCGCGGATCCCCTGTAAGCGGGTCCCGCGCCTCGATCAGGAATTTCTCGTCCAGGCTGGCCCGCTCCAGCCAACGCTCCTGAAAGGGTTTTTCCTCGATGGAGTCGTCAATCAACGGGCGATGTTCATAAGTGGGCTCATCGGTGCCGTCGTATCCGATTTCGATGACTCCCATCTTCCTGTACTTGAGGACAAAGTCCTTGATGTGGGTTTTCTTGTTCTGATCGGCCAACGCCTGGCTCACCGCACCGGTAAAGAAGATCGTGGCGCTCACGTGCGCCTGAGGATTCTCCTTCCGGTATTGCTCGATCATCGGCAACAGCCGGCGCAGGCGAGCTTCGGTGATATCCATGTTCACGTGATCGGTGACTTTGGAATAGAGATAGAAGTAGACGGGCTGTGGAGTTACGTTCTGATTAGCCGCTGACGGAATCGGGGGTGAACTCACCGGTGGCGGAACTGGGGGATGATTTCCTGCTGGAACAGCCGGAGGATGATTTGTCGTCGGCGCGGTTGGGGCCTGAGCCCAGATTACAGCCCCAACGAGAGAAACCAGAATGAGACTTAGATGATAGATATGCTTCATTTATTCCTCACCGATCACTTGTGCTCGTGGATCGTAACTTTAAACAGAATTGGCGCATCTCGTCCATCATCGGCCCCTGCTCGACGCGGCAGTCGATGAGGGAAGAGACACACTCTATTTGCTGATCTGGCCAAGAGGGCGAACCCGATGTTGCGAGTTCACCCTCTGGAGTAAAGGTCAATTGTTCCGCCGATGCGTTAGGGAACCGTGATCGTTGCCTGGTTCGACTGGCAGAGCGCCGTGCCGGACGCATTTGTGGGCTGCAGAACGTAGTAATAGGTGGCGTTCTGCACAAGGCCGCTGCTGTCCGCATACGACTTGTTGGTCGTAGTGCCGATCTCCGTATATGGTCCGCCGTTCACGGTACCCCGCAGCACCAGATACCCGCTCGCGCTGGGTATTCCAGTCCATGTCAGGTCGATGAGCCCCCCCGAACCGCGGAGCTTTGTTCCCGCGCCTGAAAGGTTGTTGACGCAGGTCACAAAAACGGACTTCTGGAGCATGATCAGCGACCATGCCGTCTCGTACAGCCACTGTGGGTTGTCCACGCTGCTGCCATACCAGTAACCGGCAGGATATTGCCGATCAAGTAGTGTCTGCGCCACACCGTCACAAGGATCGGTGCCGCCGTGAGCGGGCGAGAGCGCTGCGTACCAATCGATGGTATTGGCGGGCACACTCGAGTTCGTGGTGAACACGCCCGGCGTCAGCGTGCGCAGATACTGGATCGGCGTCAGCGTTCCGTTGGGGTTGTGCAGCAGCATGGATTTGGTGAACGAGAACAGACCATAGGTGTAGAGCCTTGGCGTGTAGTAGCCATTGGCGTAAGACCCGGTCAGCGGATCGCAGAAGTTGTCGGCGTAATAGGTTTCTGCGGCGTTAAAGCGCTGGTCGGGATCAGTCGCTGCATCGCCGAAGCGAGTGTTATGGGTTCTTCCGATTCCGTCCAGCGACATCTGCACCATGCCCGAAGGCGTAACCGCCCAGGGGCCCCACGCATCCGAGTAATAAAACGATCCGTTGTACCCAAAGGCCCCGTAGTCGTATGCATTGGTGGTGTAGCCCGAACTCCCTGGGTCGTCGACGTTGCCGGAGCCGCCACTGTTGGTGCCCTGTACGTCTGTCGATTCAACGTTTTGGCTGTCAGTCACCCACACATTGTTGGCATCCGGGATAATTTGCGGGATGGTGATTCCGAATCCCCGTTGCGCCGCAATTAACCCAATTGAGTTCCATTGGGATACTGAGTTATCGCCGCCTGAGTACCCTGGGTACCACCAGCCGCCTCCCTGGGTCGAATACTCGCCGCGCGGGTAGCCGGTTGTGACGTCGTTGTCACCACCATATTGGACGTAGCCCTCCATATCCACGATGTCCTGGACAATATCCTTGAAGAATTCGCCTGAAACGATCCCGGTCGTGGCTTTATCCACTGGTGCGTTGCTCGCAACCAGGGCGTCGATATACATCCCGTTCTCGTATCCGTACTCCTGGGACGCATAAACTGCGTAGCCGTTGCCGTTTCCGTCAAAGGTGAATGAACAAGGAGGCGCGGTGCACGAGGTTGAAGATGCCTCGTAATAGACCGGCGTGGCGCTGGTATCGCAATAATACGACGGAGAGCCATGGTTAGTCGTCGTGGGAGCGGTTCCGTCGCTACAGCCGAAATTCGCCGTCGCCGGGTTGTAGGTATAGGTCTTCGAAGCGACCGCTTGGCGGTCCAGGTAAGTGGTCATATCGGCGATGCCTTCCGCGACATCGCTGGTATAGGGATCGGTGGCCGGTCCGTCCTGATTGTGGCCGTTTACCTCAAAGGCCTGCACGTTGGTCGCGTCCAGCGAGCCATACCCGCTGCCGCAGGCGTAGGCGGGATATCCCGATGCGCAGTTCTTTGCCCAACTACCTGTTGTCGCTGAAGAATGGTACATATCCTGGTGCAGATACCAGAGGCCCCAATCTATGGCCGCGTTCACGCGTGATTGCAGGGTGTTGTTTTCCCAGATCACGAGGTAGTTGCCGGTGTACTGGAGCGACGCGGTGGTGTCGTTGACGGTGACCACGGCCGTCCAGGCGGTTACGCCGGGTACCGGCGACGGATAGGGGCCGGGATAGATGTGCGTGGAGGAGATATCGTTGAAATTGCTGATCGCCGCCGCTGCGGTGGGCGCCGATCCGTCTCCAAAGCTCCAAGAATAGGTGTAAGAGTGGCCGGCGACTGGATTGATAAAAGTAGCTCCCAGAATGACGTTCGCCGACGCGTACGCGGTATGCGGCGCATCCGGATTGGTGGGATCCCACGGCACCGTGAGCACCTGTTGCGCCCGGGCGGAAGCGCTTAAAGCCACCGCAACCACGGCTAGCAGGGCCATAAACCTTCCCCACGACTTGAGCGCGAAGCGGCGGCGCATACGCCATGCGAGGATCAACAAGCCCGACAACATCAGAAGCCATGTACTGGGCTCGGGAGTTGCACCGGTGGGTATCTGCTGTTCCTCGGCGCTCAGGCTGTAATAGACCTTCCCCACAGTGGGGGTGACGCCATCTGCACATGGGTTGTCTTCGCATGGGTTTGTCTGATCGATGTAGAAACCGCTAGAGGGCGCCGACTGCGAAATCGTAACAGTGATGATCTCCTCATCGCCAGCTGACAAGTCGTAGCTGTACCCAAGAGCCGCTGCCACGTCGCCGTTGCAAGCGCCGGGGGTTGAAGAGACGCAATCGCCAGTATTGAAGTTAGCGCCGCTGCCCAATGGCTGCCCATTCGTGTCGCCCAACGTTCCCTTCTGCGCGTCGGTGAAGGTTGACGAGCAGGTATCGACATAACCGGGAAGACTCGCGCCGTAGCTCGTGGCGCAGGACGGAGAGCCACCAATATAGGGGACGTTGCCGATCTCCCAGGACTCTCCCGACGATGGGGATTCTGACGTGGACCCGTACTCGTCCCAGTACGGGGTTCCGACCGCCTCGTTGATGAACACACCGAAGTAGCCGCTGCTTGCGGTCGTATCGGTGAAGGTGATCGTGCCTATTCCGGTAACCTCGTTGAGGCCGCCTTCGTTCACCCCGGGTGCGCCGGTTCCTGAATCTTGAACGAAAGTTCCATCTTCGTTAAACCACAGGTCCAGCAGCGTAGGCGTGTCGGCCACAGCCCTCTGCGCGCCGATCCCCGCTAGGGCGATCAGTGCGCCCAGGAACAACACATTCTTGATTCGATTCATAGGGATCTCCTCCGAGATTGACGTCAATCTGTTTCCCGATCCAAGTCCGCTGGCTCGCAACTGCCGCCCGCAACGCGGAATCGCCAGCAAGCGAGGGGAGCGCCGAGTTTCCGATAAAGCCGGGATTATTCTTCTTATGTGACAGCCTGACCCGTGGGGGAAAAAACAGCGATCGGGACCGGGCGGGGAAGACGAATATATGAGACGCCGCCGAAAACACGATCACTCGCGGCTTTGCTTATGCAATTCGCTATCCAAAGCTAAATTCATTTCGGACCTTTTAGATCCAAATACTTGGAACCG